>Ga0102592_1000414_pt1 | contig 75409 bp, 74 predicted proteins | sample AraplaCol_mMF_r2_FD_76861 | JGI IMG/M metagenome (GOLD analysis project Ga0102592, IMG submission 76861) | Arabidopsis root microbial communities from North Carolina, USA - plate scrape MF_Col_mMF_r2 (SPADES assembly) (version 2) | ecosystem: Host-associated > Plants > Roots > Endosphere...
AGTACAGCCGTGCCAAGAGGCGCTAGCGAACCGTTCCGGCAACTGCGGGCGTTGCGTCGAGCGCGCAAGCTCAAGCAGGAGGACGTCGCCCGTAAGGCCGGGATTTCTCGCGAGGCCTACCTGCGTGCCGAATCGGGTCAAGCCGATCCGCGCATGTCCACATTCCTGGCCGCCTGCGAGGCACTGGGGCTGGAAGTCGTGCTTGCCCCGCAGCATCTTGCCGCCGACGTCAACGCCTTCATCGCCAGCCGTAACGGCGGCGTGACGGCCGCGTCGATGGCGGGCCAGCCCGCGCCAGCGGCGCCGGCAGCGTCGAATCCGTCGACTGGCGGCTTCGGCGCCGGGCCCACATCGGGCGAGGGCCACAAGCCTGTCTGATCTCACCGATGCGTGACCGGGCAGGCGCAACGCCTGGACGGACACGATCGCGAGATTCCCGCCTTCAGGTCAGGCCACGCGCCTGACTCGATTTTCCTGCCCGGCGCCACACACGGCGCCGGGCAATTCCATTGCCCCCAACCGCACGGCGTCGTTCGCTCGCCTGCGGCATTTCTTCTTTGTCCCGTTCCGCCCCATCCAGCGCTGGCCAGTTCACAGCGCCGCCTTCGCTCGCCCTGCGTTCGCGGTCCATCACCTATCGTAATTGTGGTTTGACAGCGCGCCGCCATCTGATTACGATTTGGTAAATCAATTCCACTATTCGTAATTGATGTGGCGATCGTGCCATGTCAGCGAAAAATATCGCCGGCGAGACAGCTGGCGGAGGTGTGAGAGGACGACATGACGCAAACACAACTGCAAGCTGCGGACACGCAACTGGCCGAATACATGTCCGGCTTTGCCAACGAGTTCGCCACCGAGGCCTTGCCTGGCGCGCTGCCGGTGGGCCGCAACTCGCCGCAGCGCGTGCCTTACGGGCTCTATGCGGAGCAGATCTCGGGCACTGCCTTCACGGCGCCGCGCGCCCATAACCGGCGCGCGTGGCTGTACCGCATCCGGCCGGCGGCCATGCACAAGCCATTCGTGCGCATCGAGCAGGAGCGGTGGCTGAGCCGCTTCGACGAGGTGGCGCCGTCGCCCAACCAGATGCGCTGGAGCCCGCCGGCCATGCCCACGGCACCGACCGACTTCGTCGACGGCATCGTGACGATGGCGGGCAATGGCGGCCCCGAAGCCCAGACCGGTTGCGGCATTCACCTGTACCTGGCCAATTGCTCGATGCAAGACCGCTACTTCTACAACGCCGACGGCGAAATGCTGATCGTGCCGCAGCAGGGCCGGCTGCTGATCGCCACGGAAATGGGTCGCCTGACCGTGGAGCCGCAGGAAATCGTGGTGATTCCGCGCGGTGTGCGGTTCCGGGTGGAACTGCCCGATGGCGAGGCACGCGGCTACATCTGCGAGAACTATGGGGCGCTGTTCAAGCTGCCAGACCTGGGCGTGATCGGCTCGAACGGGCTGGCCAATCCGCGCGATTTCCTGACGCCCGTGGCCAGCTACGAAGATCGCGAAGGCAGTTTCGAATTGGTGGCGCGCTTCCAGGGCAACCTCTGGCGTGCCGAGATCGACCACTCGCCGCTGGACGTGGTGGGGTGGCACGGCAACTATGCGCCGTACAAGTATGATCTGCGCCACTTCAATACAATCGGCTCGATCAGTTTCGATCATCCCGATCCGTCGATCTTCCTGGTGCTGCAATCGCCGTCCGATACCCCGGGCGTCGACACCATCGACTTCGTGATCTTCGGCCCGCGCTGGCTGGCCGCCCAGAACACGTTCCGCCCGCCCTGGTTCCATCGCAACGTCGCCAGCGAATTCATGGGTCTGATCACCGGTGTCTACGATGCCAAGGCCGATGGTTTCGCGCCGGGCGGGGCAAGCCTGCACAACTGCATGAGCGGTCATGGTCCGGACGCCGAAACGTTCGAGCGCGCCACCGCGTCTGACACCGATACGCCGCACCACATTACCGACACGATGGCGTTCATGTTCGAAACCCCGGGCGTGATTCGTCCCACCCGCCATGCCGCCGAATCGGCGCTGCTGCAGCACGATTACTACACGTGCTGGCAAGGCCTGAAGAAGCATTTCAACCCGAACGTGCGCTGAACACCGGAGTGACCGAACAATGACCGCCCCCCAGAAAAGCTGGCTCGCCTCGGCCAACGATGGCCAGACCCATTTCCCGCTGCAGAATCTGCCGTATGGCGTGTTTTCGACCGGCAACGACGCGCCGCGCGTTGGCGTGGCAATTGGCGACCAGATCGCTGACCTCTCCGTGCTCGATGCAGCGGGCCTGCTGCCGGCCGCTGCCCGTGGCGTGTTCGCGGCGCCGAGCCTGAATCGCTTCATCGCGCTCGGCAAGCCCGTGTGGACCGACGTGCGTACGCGCCTGACCACCTTGCTGTCGGCCGATGACGCCACGCTGCAAGGCAACGCGGCGCTGCGCGACAAGGCGCTGGTGCCGATGTCCGAGGCCCGCCTCCATCTGCCGGTGGAGATTCCCGGCTACACCGACTTCTATTCGTCGCGCGAGCACGCCACCAACGTCGGCCGCATGTTCCGCGATCCCGAAAACGCCTTGCTGCCCAACTGGCTCGAAATCCCCATCGGCTATAACGGCCGCGCCAGCTCGGTGGTGGTCAGCGGCACGCCACTGCACCGGCCCAATGGCCAGATCAAGCTGCCGAACGAGGCACGTCCGGTGTTCAGCCCGTGCCGCAAGCTCGACTACGAGCTGGAGATGGGATTCATCGTCGGCAAGCCCTCCACGCTGGGCGAGCCGGTGAGCACCGCCGACGCCCCGGCGCATATCTTCGGCATGGTGATCCTCAACGACTGGAGCGCGCGCGATATCCAGCAGTGGGAATACGTGCCGCTGGGGCCGTTCAACAGCAAGGGCTTCGGCACCTCGATCTCGCCGTGGGTCGTTACGATGGAGGCGCTGGAGCCGTTCCGCAGCGAGAATCCCACTCAATCGCCGGAGCCGCTCGCGTACCTGCAGCAGCCGGCGCGCAACGCCTACGACATCGCGCTCGAAGTGGCGCTGCAACCGGAAGGCGCCGCCGCGGCTACCACCGTGTGCCGGACCAATTTCAAGGCGATGTACTGGACCATGGTGCAGCAACTGGCGCACCACACGGTGTCCGGCTGCAACGTCCGGATTGGCGACCTGATGGGCTCGGGCACGATCAGCGGCACCACGCCCGATTCGTTCGGCAGCCTGCTGGAAACCACCCGAAATGGGGCGGAGCCCGTGAAGCTGGCCGATGGCGCGGCGCGGGGCTTCCTGGAGGACGGCGACACCGTGGTCATGACCGGCTGGTGCCAGGGCGACGGCTATCGCGTCGGGTTTGGTGAGGTAAGCGGCACCATCCTGCCGGCGCGCCGCTGAGCGCCACGCCCGGACGGGCACAAGAACGGAGGGGGCGGGGCGGCCGATGGGTCGCCCCGCCCCCGTTACATTTGCGCAGGTCGGTTACGGTTGTGCCATAGCCTCGGTGGTGCCCTTTATGCGAGAATTCGCCGCTGACAAGAAAACAGGATCGAAGTTCGCGATACGGCTGGTCACCCCGCTTTTGTAGGGTTTGCCGTGGCGCGAAACGAACCGAAACCTGTCGCGAACGGATCGCCGGGTTAAGCGGTCCGCGTGAGGCCCAACGGCCCCGCCACAGTCCGCGCCCGCGCGCAGCACAGCGGGTAGATGGGAAGGCAAATATAAAATCGTCGAAATTCGCTAATTTCGATATCAATTTCAGGGAAAAATGCGGAAATGTCCCCGGGGTCGCACGGGCGGTATGCGCTGTGCGCGCGCCATGGCTGGCGGAGTTGGCCAGTGCCTGAGGCGGGTTCCGGGCTCACCATCCACCCAACGCGCTCGGCATGGCAATTGAATTCGGAATTCGCGCATGGGCGGCCTCTGCGCCGGCATTGCAAACGCCTGAAGCATGGCAGGCCTGGAGCCGGGCGCCCTGGCTCCCGGCCGGCGGGGACTTGCCCGCCTTGACCTCGATGGCCCCTATGTTGCGCCGGCGCGTCAACGCGCTTGGCAAGGCAGCCCTGCATCCCGCCTACGGTGCCACTGCGATGGAACCCGTGTCGGCTTCCGCGCCGGCCGTTTTCGCGTCGCGCCACGGCGACACGCCGCGTGCCTTCGACATGCTCAGCGAACTGGCGGCCGGCGAGCCGCTGTCCCCGACGGCTTTCGGCCTGTCCGTCCACAACGCGATTGGCGCGATGTTCACCATCGACCGTGGCGATGCCTCTAACCTGCAGGCGCTGGCGGCCGGGCGCGACACCGTGGAAGCGGCCGCAATCGAGGCCGCCGCGCTGCTTGGCGATGGCGCCGACGAGGTGCTGCTGGTTTGCTACGACGCGCCGCTGCCCGAGGCCTATGCCGAATTTGCCGACGAACCGGGCTGCCTGTTCGGCTGGGCGTGGCGCGTTGGCCAGCCCCGCGCCGGCGAGCCCGTCATTTCGCTGGATCTCGTTGCGCCGCGTGGCCCGGACGACGCGGACACCGCGCACGCCGTGCTGCCCCATGGGCTCGACGTGCTGCGCTTCGTGCTGGCGGGCGATGCGGCGCTGACCCATCGCGGCGAGCGCGCGATCTGGAGGTGGCAGCGGCATGGTTGAACGCATCGACCGCATGTGGCGCGTCTGCGCCACCGGCTTCTGCTTCTCCAGCTTCGGCATCGGCGGTCTGCTGCTGCGCGTGGTGGTGTTTCCCGTGCTGGCGCTGCTGCCGTGGTCCACGGCCACGCGCCAGCGCGTGTGCCGCGGCGTCATCCATCACGCGTTCCGGCTGTTCGTGTGGCTGATGCATACGGTGGGCGTGATCCGCTACGAGGTGCACCATGCCGAGCGTCTGCGCCGCGACGGGCTGCTGATCGTGGCCAACCACCCGTCGCTGATCGACGTGGTGTTCCTGATGTCGCTGACGCGCCGCGCCGACTGCGTGGTGAAGTCAGCGTTGGCGCAGAACCCGTTCACGCGCGGCCCGGTGCTGGCCACCGGCTGGGTGCGCAACGATAGCGGCGCGGCCATGGTCGACGATTGCATCGCGTCGCTGCGCGCCGGCAACAACCTCATCATTTTTCCGGAAGGCACCCGTACCCGCCCCGGCATGCCGCTGCAACTGCAGCGCGGCGCTGCCAACGTGGCCGTGCGCGGTGGCTTTGCGCTGACGCCGGTCATTATCCAGTGTCAGCCTCCGACCCTGACCAAGGGTGAAAAGTGGTACCACGTGCCGGTGCGCCGGCCGCGCTTCGTGATCGACGTCCGTCCGGACGTGGACGTGGCGCAGTGGGTGCCGGCGGGCCTGGACGACGCCATGGCCGTGCGGCAACTGACCCAGTCACTTTCAGACTTTTTCTCCAGGGAGATTCGCCGTGAAGGCGCTTGAGCAAGAAATCAAGGAACTGATCATCTCGTCGCTGTCCCTCGAGGACGTGGCGGCGGACGATATCGACACGACGGCGCCGTTGTTCATCGAAGGCCTCGGCCTCGATTCGATCGACGCGCTGGAGCTGGGCCTGGCGCTGCAGAAGCGCTATGGCATCACGATGAATGGCGACAAGGAAGAGATTCGCGCGCGGTTTGCCAGCGTCTCGGCCCTGGCCGCCTTCGTGGCATCGCAGCGCGGCCAGGCTCCGGCCTGACCCGTCGCTTGGGCAGATTGGCAAGATACGGAGCCAGAGCATGACGCAAGACGAAATCTTCGCGCGCGTGGCCGCGGTCCTCGAGGAAACCTTCGAGATCGACCCGTCCCGCATTACCCCCGAGGCGCGCCTCTATGACGACCTCGACATCGACAGCATCGATGCGGTAGACCTGCTGGTCAAGCTGAAGCCGATGCTGAACAAGCCGCTCAAGCCCGAGCAGTTCAAGTCCGTGCGCACCGTGCAGGACGTGGTGCAGGCCCTGGCATTGCTGATCGACTCGCCCGCCACGGCCTGAACCTCGCATGGCCTGGCGCAAATGGGTGTTGGGGCTGCTCACGCTGTCTTACCCGGTGGTGATCTACCTGGGGCTGCAGCATTTCTCGCCGCGCGTGATGGCGCTGGCGCTGGTGGCGCTCGCGCTGCTGCGCGCGGGCACCAGCCGCCAGGCGGGGTGGCGCGCCATGGCACTGCTGGCCGCCGGGCTGGCCGTGGTGGTGATGGCCTCCGGCCATGCGCTGCCGCTGAAGCTGTACCCGGTGCTGGTCAACGTGGCCATGCTGGGCGTGTTCGGCTGGACGCTGCGCCACCCGCCCACGCTGGTGGAGCGCCTGGCACGGCTGCGCGAGCCTGACCTGCCGCCCAGCGGGGTGGCCTATACGCGTCGCGTCACCCAGGCATGGTGCGTGTTCTTTGTCTGCAATGGCACGATTGCGGCGCTCACCGCGTTTGCGGCGAGCGATCGCGTCTGGGCGCTGTACAACGGCGCCATTGCCTATGGCCTGATCGGCGCGATGTTCGCCGGAGAATGGCTCGTGCGTCAGCGCGTGAGGACGCGCGGCGCGGAGAATCGTCATGGTTGAACCGATGCCGGCGTGGTCCGGCCTGGGTGCGGTGATGGCGGCGCTGGCCGGCCAGGCCGCCCGGAATGAAGCGCGCGTGGTGGCCGCGGGCGCCGGCGCTTCGCTGGACGTGCGCCAGTTCGTGGCGCGCGCCGGCGCGTGGCGCCGCATGCTGGCCGACGCGCCGGGGCAGCGCTGGGCGCTGTACCTTGACCACCCCGCCGAATTCGCCGCGGCGCTGCTGGGCGCCTGGCATGCGGGCAAGCACGTGGTGCTGCCCGGCGATGCGCGTCCTGAAACGCTCGCCGCGTTGCGCGAGCATACCGACGGCTGGGCGGGCGAACTGCCCGGCGCGCGGATGCCGTCCGCCACGGACGACACGCCACCGGACGCACGGGACTGGCCGGAACTGGCCACCCACGAGATCCGGGTGACGCTGTTCACCTCCGGCTCCACCGGCGCGCCGGGTGCCATCGACAAGCGGCTGGCGCAGCTCGACGCCGAAGTCCACACGTTGCAGCAGGCCTTCGGGCAGCGGTTGCCCGCCGCTGCGCGCGTGCTGTGCACCGTGTCGCACCAGCACATCTACGGCCTGCTGTTCACGGTGCTGTGGCCGCTGGCGGCCGGCCGTCCGTTGCCGATGGGCCGTCTGGGCTTTCATGAGGAACTGGTTGCGGCGTGCCGCGCCGATGCCACGCCAGCCGTGCTGGTCAGCAGCCCGGCCCACCTGAAGCGGATGCCGGAGGGCCTCGACTGGCCCGCCGCGCGCGCCGTGGTACGCGCCGTGTTCTCGTCGGGCGGCCCGCTGCCGCCTGAGGCCTCGGCCGATGCGCTGCGCCATATCGGCCAGTCGCCGATCGAAGTCTTCGGCAGTTCTGAGACCGGCGGCATTGCCTGGCGCCAGCGTGCCACGCACGCCGACCGCTGGCTTGCCTTGCCCGGCATCGCCTGGCGGCTGCAGGATGGCTACCTGGCCGTGCGCTCGTCGCACCTGGCCGACGATGGCTGGCACGTTTGCGCGGATCGCGCGCTGCCGGCTGGCGACGACAGCTTCGTGCTGGCAGGCCGGGCCGACCGCATTGTCAAGATCGAGGAAAAGCGCATTTCGCTGACGCAGATCGAGCAGCGGCTGCAGGCACTGGCGTGGGTGCGCGAGGCGCGCGTGGTGATGGTCGAGCTTGACGTCGGCATGCGCGTGGCAGCCGCGGTAGTGCTCGATGATGCGGGCGCCGCGCGGCTCGACGCCGACGGCCGCGCCGCCGTAACGCAGGCCTTGCGCGCGCACCTGGCCGAGGCCATCGATCCCGTGGCGTTGCCGCGCCGCTGGGCCTTTCTGCCGGCGCTGCCGTGCAATGCGCAGGGCAAGACCACCGAGGCGATGCTGCGCGACGTGTTCCGTCGCACGCTGCCCGCCGTGCGCTGGATGGCTGCCGATGCGGCCACGGCGTCTGCCGAGCTGGAGATTGCCGACGATCTCGCGGTGTTCGACGGGCATTTTCCCGGCTCGCCGATCGTGCCCGGCGTGGCACAGGTGGATTGGGTGATGGCCCTGGCGCCGCAAAAGCTGCCCGTGCCGCCGCGCCACCGCTTTGCGCGCCTCGATACGCTCAAGTTCCAATCGGTGATCCGGCCCGGCAGCACCGTGCAGATGGCGCTGACCTGGCAGCCCGACTCGCAGGCGCTGGGCTTCCGCCTGACTTCCGCCGACGGCCCGCACGCCAGCGGCAAGATCGTTTTCCATCCCGAGGCCGCATGATTGCCCCGTTTCGTCCCGTCGTACTGGTGCCGGTCTATGACCACGAGGGCGCGATCGGCGCCATGGTCGATGCCATCCTGAAACACCCGCTGCCCTGCCTGCTGGTGGACGATGGCAGCAGCCCGGCGTGCGAGAAAGTGCTGCGCGAGATCGCGGCGGCCCATCCCGAGCGCATCCGCCTGGTGCGGCTGCCGCAGAACCAGGGCAAGGGTGGGGCGATCATGGCCGGCTTCTCGGCTGCCGCCGAACTGGGCTACACCCATGCGCTGCAGATCGACGCCGATGGCCAGCACGACGCCGACTGCATTCCGCAATTCGCCGCGCTGGCGGCGGCCAACCCCCAGGCCATGATTTGCGGCCACCCCGTCTACGACGAGTCGGTGCCCAGGCACCGGCTCTACGCGCGCTACCTGACCCACGTCTGGGTGTGGATCAACACACTGTCGTTCCAGATTCGCGATTCGATGTGCGGCCTGCGCGTGTATCCGCTGCCGGCGGTGACGCAGCTGATGCGCGACGTCAGGCTCGGCCGCCGCATGGAGTTCGATACCGAGGTCCTGGTGCATCTGGTGTGGCGGGGCGTGCGGATCGTCAACGTGCCCACGCGCGTGACCTATCCGTCCGATGGGGTGTCGCACTTCGAGGCGTGGCGTGACAACGTGCTGATCTCGCGCATGCATACGCGCCTGTTCTTCGGCATGGTGGTACGCATGCCCCGGCTGCTGTGGCGAAAGGTGGCGGCGTGAACCCCGGCACTTCGAACGTCGACGGCGGGCCACCGCAGTCGCAGGGCACGCCTCGCTCGCGGCACTGGAGCACGATCGGCGAGGTCACCTGCGTCTGGGGCGTCTGGTGCCTGTATTTCCTCTACCGCCTGTTCGGGCGGGCGCTGTTCCGGCTGGTGGTCTATCCGGTGGTCACGTGGTACTGGCTCACGCATCCGCTGGCGCGGCAGTCGTCGCGCGATTTCCTGGCGCGCGTGGAGCAGAGCGCCGGCACCATCGGCACCCGGCCCGGCTGGCGCCATACGCTGCGGCACCTGTTCTCGTTCGCCGATACGCTGCTGGACAAGCTGCTGGCCATTGGCGGGCGTTACCGCTTCGGCAACGTCGTGCGCGAGGGCAACCGGGTGCTGCTCGACCAGATTGCGAGCGGGCAGGGCGGCGTCATCATGACGGCCCACATGGGCTGCCTGGAACTGTGCCGCGTGCTGGCCAACCAGCGGCACGGCATGCGCCTGACGGTGCTGGTGCATACGCACCACGCGGAGCGCTTCAACCGCATCCTGTCGCGCATCGATCCGAAATCGGGCGTGCAGCTCTACCAGGTGGACGACATCTCGCCGGCCACGGCGCTGGAACTGACGGCCAAGGTCCAGGCCGGCGAATTCGTGGCGATTGCCGGCGACCGCGCTCCGGCCCATGGCGGCCGGGCTGTGCGCGTGCCGTTCATGGGCGCCCCGGCGCGCTTTCCGGTGGGGCCTTATGTGCTGGCGTCGCTGATGCGCTGCCCGCTGTACGCCATGGGGTGCGTGCGGCAGGGCGACGGGCATCTGTTGCGCTTCACGGAACTTGCGCGCGAAGTTTCGCTCCCACGGGCGAACCGCGAGGCCGCGCTCACCGCGCTGGCCACATCGTACGCGGCCTGGCTGCAGGCGCTGGTCGTGCAGTCGCCGTACGACTGGTTCAATTTCTACGATTTCTGGGCCGACGACCCGGCGGTAGCCGGTCGCCAGGGTGCGCAGCAGCCGTGAGCGGCGCTGTGCCCGAGCCTTTTTGAACCGCCATGTCCAAAGCCATCCATCACGCCATTACCCTGACGCCGGCCTTCCACGACCTCGATCCCATGAACGTGGTCTGGCACGGCAACTACATCCGTTATTTCGAGCTGGCGCGCTGCGCGTTGCTGCAGAAGATCGACTACGACTACCCGCAGATGCGCGATTCCGGCTACGCCTGGCCGGTGGTGGACCTGCGCGTCAAGTACGTGCGGCCGCTGGTTTACGGGCAGGCCGTGGAGGTGCACGCCACCATCACCGAGTGGGAGAACCGCCTCAAGATCGAGTACGAGGTGTGTGACGCGGCGTCGGGGCAGCGGCTGACCAAGGGCTATTCGATCCAGGTGGCCGTGGACATGACCACGCAGGAAATGCTGTACGTGTGCCCGCCGGTTCTGCTGGAAAAGATCGGGGTGCAGCCATGATGCGCCGGCAGGCTTTGCGATGCCTGGCCGGCGGCCTGATGGCGGTGGCGCTGTCGGGCGGTGTCCACGCCGAGGCGGTGTCCAATGGCGTGCTCGATGGTGTCGCCGCGCGGCTGGCCGATGCGCCGGTGATCCGGGGCCAGTTCGAGCAGACGCGCCGGTTGGCCGGCTTCAGCAATCCGCTGGTTTCGCGCGGCGACTTCGTGCTGGTGCGCGGCCGGGGCGTGGTGTGGAGCACGCGCGAGCCGTTCGCGTCGAGCCTGCTGGTGACGCCCGAGAAGCTGGTAATGCGAGGCGCCGACGGCAAGATCCAGCAGCAGATGCAGACCGAGAGCCAGCCCGCCATGCGCGTGGTGGGCGAGTCGATGATTGCCGTGCTGCGCGGCGACCTGCACAGCCTGCAGGCGCGTTTCGACGTGACCGGCAAGCTGGTGGGCAAGGCCGGCTGGGCGCTGACGCTCACGCCGCGTGAAGCCGGCATGCGCCGTGTGTTCACGCGCATCGAGCTGGCCGGTGACCGCTTCGTGCGCGACGTGCGGCTGGAAGAAGGCAACGGCGACAGCACGGTTGTACGCATGATCGATCCGTCGGCGGCGCAGAAGCTGGGCGCGGCCGAGGAGCAGCGCTTTGAATGACATGGCAGCCGGCGTGACGACGCGCAACGCACTCACGCGCCTGGAGCGCTGGCTGGCCCTCGGCTGGCTGCTGCTGGTGCTGGCGCTGGTGGTGCACCAGTTCCAGTTCTGGCGTGCGTCGCGGCTCGATACCGATGTCATGGCCTTGCTGCCTACCAGCGAGCGCACGGCCACGGCTGACCGCGTGCTGCGGCGGCTGGCCGATGGTGTGGCGCGCGAAGTGGTGGTGCTGGTGGGCGCGCCGGACTGGACGCGCACCCGGGCCGCCGCCGAACGCTTCAGCGCCACCACCGCACGCCAGGCCAATCTGCTCAAGCCGGTCGACCAGATCGCCGCATTCGATTTCGACGCGGCGCTGGCGTTCTACCGGCCCTGGCGCAACCGCCTGCTGACCGATGCGCAGCGCCAGCAGTTGCAGGGCGCCGATCCCGACGTGCTGGCCCAGCAGGCGCTCACGCGGCTCTATCAACTGTCGACCGGTCCGCGTCTGACCGACTGGGCCGCCGACCCGCTCGGGCTCTGGCAGGACTGGTGGCTGTCGCGCGCCGCGGTCACGCGCGTGCACGAGCGCGATGGCCTGGCAGCGCTGTCCGGCGATGGCCGGGAATGGGCGCTGCTGTCGTACCACATCACCAAGCCGGCGTTTTCGGTCAGTGGCGACACCGACTACAGCGACCTGCTCAAGGCCGCGGAAGCGGCGGCGCGGCAGGGCGATGCAGACGTGCGCGCGATTGCCGCCGGCATTCCATTGCACGCCGAAGCAGCGGCCGCCCAGGCCAACCGTGAGATGAACGTGATCGGCTGGGGCTCGCTGGCGGCGGTGCTGCTGCTGGTGTGGCTGGCGTTCCGATCGCTGCGGCCGATCGTGCTGGTGGGGCTGTCGCTGCTGATCGGTACGGCGGCGGCCATCTCGGTGACGGCCATCGCCTTCGATCGCGTGCACCTCGTGACCCTGGTGTTTGGCGCGAGCCTGGTCGGCGTGGCCGAGGATTTCGGCATCCACTACTTCGTGACGCGACAGGCGATGACGCGTGCGTCGCCGCCGGCTGTCATGCGCTTCCTGCTGCCGGGCATGGCGCTGGCGCTGCTGACCAGCGTGGTGGCCTACCTTGCGCTGGGCATCGCGCCGTTCCCGGGGTTGCGGCAGATGGCGCTGTTTTCGGCGGTGGGACTGGTGTCGGCGTTCCTGACCGTGGTGTTCTGGTTTCCGCTGCTCGACCGTGGCACGTTGCGCCAGACCGCCTTGTCGACCTGGCTGGCCAACAGCCTGGCGCGCTGGCCGCGCGTGCGCAATGACCGCCGCACGTGGCTGGCGCTGGCTGCGCTGGCGGCGTTCGTGGTGCCCGGTGTCTGGCAGGTGCGGCTGGTGGATGACGTGCGGCAGCTGCAGAGTTCGCCGCCGGCCCTGATCGAAGCCCAGCGCGAGGCCGGAAGGCTGCTGGGCACGCCCAGCCCGGCGCAGTTCGTGCTGGTGCGCGGCGCCACGCCGGACGAAGTGCTGGCGCGCGAGGAGGCCGTCAAGGCGCGGCTGGCCGACGCGATGCACCGGGGCGACCTTGCGGGCTTCCTGTCGATTTCGGACTGGGTGCCGTCGGCTGCGCGCCAGCGTGCCGACGCGGCGCTGGCCGACCGCCAGGCGCTTGCGGTGCGTCAACGCGTGGCCAAGGCATTGGGCGGCACCATTGCGGCGCCCCAGGCTGACGCTTCAGATGGTCGCGGTGCGGGCGATGCCGTGCTGACGCTGTCGGCATGGCTCGCGCATCCGGTATCGGGCACGTTGCGCCATCTCTGGCTGGACCGCGAAGGCAGCGGCTATGCCAGCGTGATGCTGCTGCGCGGGCTCGACAAGCCGGCCGTGATGCCCGGCATCGCCCGCGCCGTCAACGAGGTGCCGGGCGCGGAATGGGTCGATCGCATCGGCGACCTGTCCGGCCTGCTGCACCACTATCGCGTGCTGATGAGCTGGCTGCTGCTGGCCGGCGCGGCCGGCGTGGCGCTGCTGCTGGGCTGGCGCTACGGCAGGTCTGGCTGGCGTGCGCTGGTGCCCACGCTGCTGGCCGCCGCGCTCAGCGTGGCCGTGCTGGGCTGGCTGCATGTACCGCTGCAACTGTTTTCGGTCCTGGCACTGGCGCTGCTGCTGGGCGTGGGCGTGGACTACGGCATCTTTCTGCTCGAGCATCCGGGCGATGGCGTGTCCTGGACGGCCATCGTGCTGGGCGCGGCCAGCACGCTGCTGGCCTTCGGCCTGCTTGCACTGTCTTCCACGCCGGCGCTGCATGCTTTCGGCATGACCATGCTGTCGGGCGTGGGCGCGGTCTGGGTGCTGTCGCCGTGGTTCCGGCCGGCAGCGCCTGCTATTCCACAACAACATTGAACAGGGTTGATTTCACATGAACAAGGAAGCGGTTGATGTCCTGATCGTCGGCGCGGGGCCGGCGGGCTCGGTGGCGGCTGGCCTGCTGCGCAAGCGCGGCATCGAGGTGCTGGTGATCGAGAAGGAAACGTTCCCGCGCTTCTCGATCGGGGAAAGCCTGCTGCCGCAGAGCATGGCCTACATCGAGGAGGCCGGCATGCTCCAGGCAGTGGTGGAGGCCGGTTTCCAGTACAAGAACGGTGCCGCGTTCTCGCGCGCCGGCCGCCATACCGCTTTCGACTTCCGCGACAAGTTCACGGCCGGCTGGGGCACGACGTACCAGGTGCAACGCGCCGATTTCGATCACGTGCTGATCCGCGAAGCCGAAAAGCAGGGCGCCGAAGTGCGCTTCCGCCATGTGGTGGAGGCCGTGGACGCCAGCGGCGCGCAGCCGGTGGTCACCGTGCGTGATCCCGATGGCAACGCCTATCAGGTGCAGCCGAAGTTCCTGCTCGATGCGTCGGGCTTCGGCCGCATCCTGCCGCGCCTGCTGAAGCTGGAGTCGCCGTCGAACTTCCCGGTGCGCTCGGCCATCTTCACGCACGTGGAAGACCGCGTGGCGCCGGGCACCTTCGACCGCAACAAGATCCTGATCAGCGTGCACCCGGAGCACGCCGACGTGTGGTACTGGACCATCCCGTTCTCCAACGGCCGCTGCTCGCAGGGCGTGGTTGCGGAAAAAGCCTTCCTCGACCGCTACGCCGGCGATGAAATGACGAAGCTGAAGACGCTCGTCAACGAAGAGCCGGGCCTGGCCGCGTTGCTGAAGGACGCCAATTGGGACACGCCGGCGCGCCAGATCGTCGGCTATTCGGCCAACGTGAGTTCGCTGTGGGGCAACGGCTATGCCCTGCTGGGCAACGCGGGCGAGTTCCTTGACCCGGTGTTCTCGTCGGGCGTGACGATCGCGTTCAAGTCCGCCAGCCTGGCCGCCGCCTGCGTGGTGCGGCAACTGGCCGGCGAGACGGTGGACTGGGAGGCCGACTATGCGAAGCCGCTCAAGGCCGGCGTGGACTGCTTCCGCACCTACGTGGAAGCCTGGTATGACGGCCGCTTCCAGAAGGTGATCTTCCACCCGGAGGCAACGCCCGAGATTCGCCAGATGATCTCGTCGATCCTGGCCGGTTACGCGTGGGATCGCGCCAATCCGTACGTGGCCGAGTCCAAGCGCCGCCTGAACGTGCTGGAGCAGCTTTGTTCGGCCTGAAGTCCATCGCTTCGCTTTCGCCAGCGGCAGGCAGCGCGACGCTGATCGCGTTGGCGCTGCTGGCGGGCGGTTGCGCGTCCACGGTGCCGCCCGCGGCCAGCGTCAATACGGCCACGCCGTCCGCGCCGGGCGCGGCGCCGCTGCTTCGGCTGCCGCCGGCATCACTGGGCCGCACCCTGACGCTGCAGCAGCAGATCACGGTGCAGTATCCGTCGCCCCAGGGCGAGCAGACGCGCGACATGCTGGCGCTGCTGGAGGCGGACGCCACGCACACGCGTCTGGCGGCCGTGGCAGGCGGGCAGGTGCTGGCCCGGCTGGACTGGGATGGCCAGGACCTGCGCGTGACGCGTGCGCCGTGGGCGCCGCCCGAACTGCTGCCCGAGCGCATCCTCAGTGATCTGCAACTGTCGCTGTGGCCGGTGGCCGCCATTCAGACGGCCCTGCCGGCGGGATGGCGGATAGCGGCTTCGGCCGGGCTGCGCCAGTTGCGCTTTGGCGACGAGGTAGTGGCAGAGATCCGCTACCCTGATGCCAGGACCACGGTGTTCGCGCAGCACCGCGACCACTACCGTCTGACGATCCGTACGCTCGATGGACAGCCGGCCGGGCCAGCCAGCGGGCATGCGGGTGGGAGTGCAGGCGAGCCGTCCAACGTGCAGAAGGGGGCGCGATGACGATCTACATGAATGCGATGAACGTGATCTGCGCGCTTGGCAGCGGCAACGATGCCGTGCGCGCGGCACTCTGGCGCACCGACGGCCCCAGCGGCGGCGAGGTGACTGACCGCTATACGCCCGGCATGCCACTGCATCTTGGCACCGTGCGCGAGCCGGTAGCCGCCAGCGATTTGCCTGCCGGCATCGCGCCCGGGCTGTTCAGCCGAAACAATGCGCTCCTCGACCGCACGCTGGCCGCGCTGCGGCCGGCGGCGGAGGCGGCCATTGCCCGGGTGGGGCCGCATCGCGTGGCCATTGTGCTGGGCACCAGCACGTCGGGCATCAGCGACGGCGAGGTGGCGGTGCGGGCGCGTGCCGCGGGCGGCAAGTGGCCCGCCGAGTTCCACTATGGCCAGCAGGAACTGGGCTCGCCCGCGCAATACCTGGCCCTGGCGCTGGGCGTGGCCGGCCCGGCCTATACGATTTCCACGGCCTGTTCGTCCAGTGCCAAATCCCTCGCGGCGGCGGCGCGGCTGATCGAGCAGGGCCTGGCCGACGTGGCCATCGCCGGTGGCGTGGACACGCTATGCGCGTTCACGATTGCCGGCTTCCGGTCGCTCGAATCGGTCAGCGCGGAACGCTGCAATCCGCTGTCGGCACACCGGCATGGCATCAACCTGGGCGAAGGGGCGGCCCTGTTCCTGATGTCGCGCGAGGCCGGCCCGGTGCGCCTGGCCGGTTGGGGCGAAACGTCGGACGCGCACCATATGTCCGCGCCGGACCCGGCGGGCGCCGGCGCGCGCGCGGCCATGGCGCAGGCGCTCTCGCGTGCCGGGCTGCAGGCCGCCGATATCGACTACCTGAACCTGCACGGCACGGCGACCGAACAGAACGACGCGATGGAATCGCGCGCCGTGGCCGACCTGCTGGGCACGGACGTGCCGGTGAGTTCCACCAAGCCCCAGACCGGCCACACGCTGGGCGCGGCGGGCGCGGTGGAGGCAGCGCTGATGTATCTGACACTGACCGACAACCCGCGGGGCCGGCTGCCGGCGCACTGGTGGGATGGCGCGGCAGACCCCACGCTGCCGGCCTTGCATGTGGTGGGCGCCGACGAGACGCTGGGGCGTCCGGTGCGGCATGTGATGAGCAATTCGTTCGCCTTTGGCGGCAGCAACAGCGTGCTGGTGATGGGCGAGGGCTAAAGATGAATACCAGCGAACCGTTATCGAATCTGCCGCCCATGGCCGAAGTGGTGCCGCACGCGGGGGCCATGCGCCTGGTCGACGAACTGGTGCACGCCGACGCCAACGGGTGCGTGGCGCGTGCCACGGTGCGTGCCACGCAGCTGTTCGTGGATGACGACGGCATGCCGGGATGGGTGGGCATCGAATACATGGCCCAGACCATCGCCGCCTGGGCCGGGGTGCAGAACCACATGGCGGGCCGCCCGCCGGGCATCGGCTTTCTGCTCGGGTCGCGCCGCTATGCGTGCGACGTGCCCGCGTTTCCGGTGGGCAGCGTGCTGACCATCGCCGCCAACGTGGAACTGGCCGGCGACAACGGCCTGGGCATGTTTTCCTGCACGCTGGCGCTGGACGGCCGCGAAGTGGCGCGTGCCAATGTTTCCGTTTTCCAGCCTGCCGACGCGCAGGCGTTTCTCCAGGGGCAGCAAGCATGACGAACAAGACCGTGCTCGTCACGGGGTCCTCGCGCGGAATTGGCCGCGCCATTGCCTTGCGCCTGGCGCGCGATGGCTATGACGTGGTGGTGCACTGCCGCGCCCGCCGCGAAGAGGCCGAATCGGTGGCCGACGCGGTGCGCGCGTTTGGCCGCAACGCGCGCGTGCTGGCGTTCGACATCGCCCGGCGCGAGGCCACCGCCAGCACGCTGCTGGCCGACATCGAGGCCCATGGCTGCTACTACGGCGTGGTCTGCAACGCCGGGCTGGCGCGCGATGCGGCGTTTCCGGCCATGAGCGGCGCGGAATGGGACGAAGTGGTGCACACCAACCTGGACGCCTTCTACAACGTGCTGAACCCGCTGGTCATGCCGATGGTGCAGCGCCGCCAGGCGGGCCGCATCGTCACGCTGTCGTCGGTGTCAGGGCTGGTGGGCAACCGGGGACAGACCAACTACAGCGCGGCCAAGGCCGGCATCATCGGCGCCACCAAGGCGCTGGCGATCGAGCTGGCCAAGCGCCAGATCACCGTGAACTGCGTGGCGCCGGGGCTGATCGACACCGAAATGGTGGAAGACCACGTGCGCGAAGAGGCGCTGAAGATGATACCGGCGCGCCGCATGGGCACCCCCGACGAAGTGGCCGCCACGGTGGCCTTCCTGCTTTCGCCGGATGCCGGTTACATTACACGCCAGGTCATTTCGGTGAATGGAGGGATGTTCGGATGAAGCGGGTAGTGGTTACCGGCGCGGGCGCGGTCAGCGCGCTGGGCAATGACTGGGCCACAGTGCGCGAGCGCCTGGCCGCCGGCCGCAACGCGGTTGTACGCATGCCGGACTGGGAGGACATCCGCGGCCTGAACACCCGGCTGGGCGCGCCAGTGCCGGCTTTCACGCCGCCGCCACACTACACGCGCAAGCTGACGCGGTCGATGGGCCGCGTATCGCTGATGGCCGTGATGGCCAGCGAGGCCGCGCTGGCCGATGCCGGCCTGACGGGCAGCCCGCTGATCACGAGCGGGCGCATGGGCATTGCCTATGGCTCGTCCACGGGCACGCCGTCGGCGGTGCAGGATTTCGCGCGCATGATGACGGAGCGGTCTACCGAGGACATCAGCGCCACCACGTACATCAAGATGATGCCCCACACCACGGCCGTAAACATTGGCGTGTTCTTTGGCATCACGGGGCGCATCCTGACCACGTCGAGCGCGTGCACGTCGGGCAGCCATGGCATCGGCTACGCGTTCGAGACGATCCGCATGGGGCGCCAGACGGCCATGCTGGCGGGCGGCGCGGAGGAACTGGATGCCACCGAGGCGGCTGTATTCGACACGCTGTTCGCCACCAGCACGCGCAACGACGCGCCCGCCGCCACGCCGCGACCGTTTGACGCGAACCGCGACGGCCTGGTGCTGGGCGAGGGCGCCGGCACGCTGGTGCTGGAGGAACTGGAGCACGCGCAAGCGCGTGGCGCGCGCATCCTGGCGGAGATCGTCGGCTACGGCACCAACAGCGATGGCGCGCACGTGACGCAGCCGCAGGCCGGCACCATGGCCGTGGCCATGCGCCTGGCGCTCGAGGATGCCAACCTGACGCCGGACGCCATCGGCTACGTCAACGCGCATGGCACTGCAACGGACCATGGCGACGTGGCCGAATCGCATGCCACGCATGCGGTGCTGGGGCCCAACGTGCCGATCAGCTCGCTCAAGAGCTACCTGGGCCACACGCTGGGCGCCTGCGGCGCGCTGGAAGCCTGGATGACGATCGCGATGATGCGGGATGGCTGGTTCGCGCCGACCGTGAACCTGACCGAACCGGACCCGCGCTGCGCGCCGCTCGACTACATCATGGGCGCGGGGCGCAAGCTCGAAACCGAGTACGTGATGAGCAACAACTTTGCGTTCGGTGGCATCAATACCTCGCTGGTATTCCGCCGCTGGGCCGAGCCGCAGTAGTGCAGTCAGGCAGTCTGGCAGTCATGCCGTAAAGCCGTAGTCGTCTTGCCCTTGTCCACAAACAGAAAAAAGGAAGGTCAAATGAAATTCTTCGCTCTCCCGCTGGTCGCCGTGGCCTGCGCCGCCACGCTGATGTCCACGCCCGCCGCCGCGCGCGATACCAAGTACATGCTGCCGTTCGAGGACGTGCTGAACATGCCCGAAGCCAAAGAGAAGCTCGACGGCTCGGTGAGGTTCTACCTCTCGGGCGCCAAGACGCCGAAGGTGCTGGAGAAGAAGGACAGCGACGTGTCGAACAAGAAGACCAATGGCGTGGGCAAGAGCGACGAGGAAGCCTGCCGCTGGGCCGCGCTGTCGGCGCTGCTGGCCTTCCAGGACAAGGCGAAGACCATGGGCGCCAACGCCGTGGTCGACATGGTCAGCTACTACAAGAAGGACACCAACGCCAGCGCCACCGAGTACGAGTGCCATGCCGGCGCCGTGGTGGTAGGCGTGACGCTGAAGGGCACGTACGCCAAGGTGGCGAACTGAACCGCCTGATGCGCCTGGCCTGACGCTGCGAAGACGAAGAGACCCCGCCATGCCGCTTGCCCTGCGTACCGGATCGGTCATGGCTTTCGCAGCCATGGCCCCGCCTGTCAGCCGCTGGATGTCGGCCGAAGAGCTGGGCCGGCTGGCGGCCATGCGCGCCCAGCAGCGTGCCGAGCAGTTCGCGGCGGGGCGCTGGCTGGCGCGCCGGCTGCTGGCCGTGACGTTTGGCGGCGACGCGTCGGAGTGGGCGCTCTCGGCGGCCGAGGACGCGCCGCCGCTGGCCACCCACACCGCCGGCGCGGTGGGTACGCCGGTCTTCGTCTCGATTGCGCATTCCGGCGATCACCTGGCCTGCGCGGTCTCGGACATGCCGGTGGGCGTGGATATCGAGGAACTGCAGCCCCGCAGGCACCTGGATACGCTGATCGAGGCCACCACCACCGAAGCCGAGCGGGCCGCCCTGCCCGAGTTGCTGGCGGTGGACGACGACGCGGCCCGCATGCTGGCCTTCTTCCAGCTCTGGACGCTCAAGGAAGCCTGGATCAAATGCCATGGCGGCAACCTGTTCCAGACCATGATGGGGCACGTGGTAGAGGCGGTGCCGTCGCCGCTGGAACAGGCCAATGGCCTGACGTGGCGCCGCCAGGGTGCGGTGCTGGCGCTGGCGGCCAGCGCAGCCGTGGACGAGCTCGACCTGCCGCACGCTACCGGCTGGCGGCTGCACGCGCGCGAGACCGTCGGCTGAACGCCGGCCGGTCTGAAGCCTTCACACGGTCACACGGTCACCCGGGCCCGGCCGATGCATCCGGGATGCAACCGCTCAGGTTTTTTCCAGCGACGCGCAGGCTGCGCGCAGGATCGCGGCGTAGCGCTCCAGATGCGGCTCGATGCGGTACACCGGCCCGGCGATCGAAATCGCGTAACACTCCCCCGACAACCGCACTGGCCAGGCCAGCGCGCCCACGTCCGGCATCGACTCGCTCAGGTTCACATAGGCGCCGCGCTCGCGCGCGTGGCGCAGGTCGGCTTCGAGCGTATCGGGCGTGGTCAGCGTGCGCGGCGTGAACGGCTGGAAGGCCAGCTGGCGCAGCAGCACGGCACGGTCAGTGTCGTCCATCGCCGCCAGCAGGGCCTTGCCGATGGAGTTGGCGTGCAGCTCGCGCCGTTCGCCGGCCGTGGCGATATAGCGAATGGCGTGCGGGGATTCCAGCACGTCCAGGTAGACCACCGCGGTGCCTTCATGGAGCTTGCCGATGACCACGGTCTCGCCGGTGGCATCGCGCAGTTCGCTCATGGTGCCGTGCACGCGGTCCAGCACGGGGTCGTGCCGGGCGATCTGCTGGGCCATGGCCAGCAGGCGGCCGGTGGGGTAGTAGCCCTGGCGGCGCGCCGTTTCATAGAGATAGCCCAACGAGGTGAGGGTGCGGATCAGCGCCAGGCAGCTGGACGCCGGCACGGCCAGCAGCCGGGCCAGCTCGGAGAGCGACAGCGCGCGCCGCTCGCGTGCAAAGGTCTCGATGATCTCGATCACACGCAGCGCGGTCTTGACGTTCATCGCCGGGGTCTTGGCGGCGGAAGGCTCGGGACGCTCGGGCATGGGCGGGGCAGGGGCGAGTCGGAGTGAATATGGGCGGGGACTGTAGCACGGGAGGCATGGGCGTGGCCGGACGACGATCGGACGATGGCCGTGCGGCGTTGCCGGCGCGCGTCGTACTACGTTTACGTTGTAAAGTCGTTTTACAACCTATGTGTTGTAACTTGAAAATACAGCCTTTACGTAGTAAAACGGCTTTACAACCGATACGTTGTCAACCCCGCCCCCAAAGCCCCCAGCCCGTCTGAAGTTGGCCATGCCTGAAACCTATCCGATCCGCATCCTCAGCCAGTTGAGTCCTGTCCTGCAGGGGTTCCGCAAATCGCGCGGACTGACGCAGGCCGCGCTCGCGGCAAAGCTCGGCGTCAGCCAGCAGAGCTATGCCCGACTGGAGGCCAACCCGGGACGCGCCAGCCTGGCGCGGGTGCTGGCCGCGCTGCAGGCGCTGGAAGTGGAACTGACGCTCACGCCGCGCGGCGACATTGCCGTCCGGCCGCAGGCGCCGCTCGGGCCAGACAAGGCGGGCAAGCCCACCAAGCCCACCAAGCCCACCAAGCCCACCAAGCCCACCAAGCCCACCAAGCCAGCCAAGTCCGCAGCTGGCAAGGCTGCGCCGGGCCGGCGCACGCCCAAGGGCGAGGACTGGTAATGGGCCGGCGTCCGCTCAGGCGCCGCCTCGGTGTCTGGATGAATGGGTGGCTGACCGGGGTATGGGAACAAGGCCCCGACGGCGAATCGTTCGCCTATGACGCCGCATGGCGGGCCAGCGAGCAGGGCCGGCCGCTATCGTTGTCGCTGCCATTCCGCGCCGATGGTGCCCCGTATCGCGGCAGCGTGGTGACTGACTATTTCGATAACCTGCTGCCGGATAGCGATGCCATCCGCCGCCGGCTGGCACAACGGCATCGCACCGGCGGCACCGGTCCGTTCGAGCTGCTGGCCGCCCTCGGTCGCGATTGCGTGGGCGCCTTGCAGCTGCTGCCCGAAGGCGACGAACCCACGGCGCTGCACACGATCCGCGGCACCCCGCTCGACGAGGCGGCCATTGCCGCGCTGCTGCGCGACGCCACGCGCGCCCCGCCGCTCGGCCAGCACGACGACGCGGGCGACCTGCGGCTGTCCATCGCCGGCGCCCAGGAAAAGACCGCGCTGCTGCGCCATCGGGGCCAGTGGCTGCTGCCGCAGGGCAGCACGCCCACCACGCATATCCTGAAACTGCCGCTGGGGCTGGTTGGCAACATGCGCGCCGACATGCGCACGTCGGTGGAAAACGAGTGGCTCTGCGCCCAGCTCGTGCGGCATGTCGGGCTGCCGGTGGCACCGTGCGAGGTCGTGCAGTTCGAAGACCAGAAGGTGCTGGTGGTGGAGCGCTTCGACCGCCGGCTGGCGTCTGACGGGAGCTGGATCATCCGGCTGCCACAGGAGGACTTCTGCCAGGCGCTGGGCATCTCGCCGTTGTCGAAATACCAGGCCGATGGCGGGCCGGGCATCGCCGAAATCATGACGGTACTGGCCGGTTCCGAGACCCCCGCGCACGACCGGCGCAATTTCTTCCAGACCCAGATCCTGTTCTGGATGCTCGCCGCCACGGACGGCCACGCCAAGAACTTCAGCCTGTCGATCGGGCCGGGCGGCCGCTACTGGTCGACACCGCTCTACGACGTACTGTCGGCATTCCCGATCATGGGCGGCGGTGCCAACCAGCTGGCGCCGCAGAAGGCGCGCATGGCGATGGCGGTGCGCGGTACGCAGAATCACTACCGGATGGCGCAGATCCTGCGCCGGCACTGGCTGGAGCAGGGGCGACGCGTGGGTTTGCCGGGTGACGAGGTGGAAGCCATCATCGCTGACCTGAAGGCCGTCATCGAGCCGGCCATCGCCGCCACGGCGGCGCAGTTGCCGGACGATTTCCCGCAGGACGTGGCCGAGCGCGTCTTCGGCGGGCTGCGCGCCCAGGCCAGGCGCATCTGAGCGCTGGGCGCCGGGCAAGCCGGCGCCGATTTGTACCGTTGTGTATCCCGGCGGATCGGCGATACGTCGTCACACGCAACGGGCGCTTCCGCCACACGGAAGCGATACGTCCGGCCGTTCCAATAGGCTCCATGGCGAATGCGCACGGTGCGCCGCCAATCACCGGTCCGGCAGGAGCCCACCATGTCGAAATTGAACATTGCGATGCAACTGGCGAGGACAGTGTTCTCGTCGTTGCCGCCGGGTGCGCTCCAGGGTCTGACGCTGGCCGCCGCCATCGTCGCCACGGCAACGGCCTGCGCGGCGTTGGCCATGGCGGGGTCGGCGCGTGCCGTACCGGCCTTCAACAACTAGTGTTTCTGGAGAGATCAGATGTGGAATCGAACGATTGCATCGCTGGCCGTGGCCGGCCTGGGCCTGACCGCGGCTTGCACCGCGCTGGCCACCCCTGCCGCCGACAACGGACAGCCTTCCGTAGTGATCGTGCACGGCGCGTTTGCCGACGGCTCTGACTGGGCCAAGGTCATTCCGCTGCTGCAGGCCAAGGGCGTGAAGGTGCAGGCGGTGCAGAACGGGCTGGAGTCGCTGGCCGGCGACGTGGCGGCCACGCGTCGGGCCATCGACAACCAGCCGGGCAAGGTCGTGCTGGTGGGCCATTCGTGGGGCGGCACGGTGATCACCGAGGCGGGCGCCAACGACAAAGTGTCGGCGCTGGTCTACGTGGCCGCGTTTGCGCCCGATGCCGGCCAGTCGACCGAAGAGGCGGGCAAGGCGTTGCCGCCCGCGCCGGGCATCGGCAAGCTGGTGGCCGACAAGGACGGCTATCTGTCGCTGCCGCCCGAGGCCGTGGCCAGCGATTTCGCGCAGGACGTGCCGGCCGCGCAGGCTCGCGTGATGGCGGCCACGCAGGGCCCGATCCAGGCCAAGGCGTTTGGCGAAAAGACCACGGTTGCGGCGTGGTCGACGCGGCCGTCGTGGTACATCGTCAGCGCGAAGGACCGCATGATCCCGCCTGACCTGGAGCGCGCCATGGCGCAGAAGATCAAGGCGAAGGTCACCACGCTGCCGACCAGCCACGTGCCGCAGCAATCGCGGCCGGCCGATGTGGCCAGGGTGATCCTGGACGCCGTGCAGACGGTGCAGGCGCAGCAGTAAATCGCGCCTGGCAGCCGGCGCGGCAGCCAGCAAAAAGCCCCTTCTCCCGCGTGGCGGCAGAAGGGGCTTTTTTACGCGCGCAAACTTACTTGTTCGGCGTGGCGGCCGGGCCGGCAGGCAGCGGCTCGATGCCGTCGCGCTTCACGTACGTCACCGACGTGACGTAGCTCGACGACGTGAACTTCTCCACGCCGTTCGTGCCCTGGCGTTCGCCGCCGTTCGGGTCGGTGTGCGAGAGCTCCGCCACGTACGTGCCTTTCCACGGCATGTCGAACGTCACCAGGCCCTGCTCGTCGGTACGGCCTTCCTTGGCCCAGCCCGATTGGGTCACCAGCGCGACCTTGGCCTTGGGCAGCGGCTTGCCCTGGTAGTACGCCTTGAACGCGCCAGGCTGGCCGGCCGGCACGAGGTCCAGCGCAAGCTTGGGCGGCTGGGCGGCGAAATCGGACACCCAGCGCGCGGCAGGGTAGTAGCGGTTCGTGAATTCCTTGTCGGCGCGCTTGCCCGTGTAGAGCGGGTATTTCGCGTCTTCCGCCACCAGGCTGTCACGCTCGCCCAGCGTGAACGGCAGCTGGAAGCCGTTGGCCGTCTTGGTGCCGTTGGCGGTCTTTTCGCCACCGGTGGCAATCAGCGTGGCGGTGGGGGCCACGAACTTGTCGAGCAGGCCGGGCGACACTTCGCGCAGGTTGTCGCCAAACTCGCCAAAGCGGATCGTGGCCGACTGCCCGGCCGGTTGTTCGATCCAGATCTGGTGCGCGTGCGCGGCGCCGGACAGAGCAAGCAGGGCGGTGGCAAGGGTAAAGGTCTTGTTCATGAAAGCGTCGTCTTCGTGAATGGAGAAAATCGGAATCGAACTGCCGCGAACCGGGTACGCATGCGCGCTCGCTTTCCCTCCGCTAAGCCGCGCGTGACGGCGTTCGCAAATGAGAAGCATTGCTATTACCAGAACGGCGGGGTGCCTGTCAATTAACTATCCCGCCGCCGCCATGGCTTTGGCGTGGCATGGCGCGGGGGCGGGCGGCTTATGGAAGCCGTCAACGCAAACGCGCTCATTCTGCTGATCAGGGATTATCCCGAGCGCTTTTGTTTCTGACAAAAATGTAATGATAATGCGTAAGAAAAAACCCTCGATACGGTTTTTGTGACGCGAAACTTCATCTATAAATACAGCCTACGTGCTGCGAACTGGTGTCACGCGTCACGCCTCGCCCGCTTGTGCTAGCCTGCGGGCTTTTTTTTTTGTCCAGATAATCCACGTATTCCGCCCGATTATTAATCGGCGCCGGTTGATTTTTCCCCGTAATAACTGGCCTCCAGCATGGTGAAAACCCTGCCGTTCCTTTACCTTGACTAACCTGGCATATCACATACCTTGTAACCATCGCGTCTCACGATTACGCGAACATTACGCCGAACATTACAAAGCTGTAATTATTCGGCGATTTTCAATATGGCGGAGGTTTGATATGAGCTACGCATAAAGGAGTCGGTCAGATACCTGGCATGCAAGGCCAGGCAGGGTTCTGGCGCGCATTTGGTACCAACTCGTAATCGGGCAATGGCGGTCCTGCGCACGCGTCTCGCACGCAAATCCGAAAGCATGAAAACAACAATTAGAACGATGACACAGGAGACACGCAAATGCACACGACCATATTACGGCGCGAACGCCCAATGCTGGCGTATCGCACGACCTTTCCCGCAAAAGCAGGCCATACGATGACTGGGAGCGCGCAATGACCTATGCAACTTCGGGGGCGGTGCGCCCCAATCCACAGATTTCAGAGAGCAAGCGCTGGTTACAGCTTCTGGTCGGCGTGGTCTGCATGATCGCCACGGCGAATATCCAGTACGCCTGGACCCTGTTCGTGCCGGAAATCCAGGACAACTTTGGCTGGTCTCGGGCCAATATCCAGATCGCCTTTACGATCTTCGTGCTGGTTCAAACCTGGCTGGCGCCGATCGAGGGCTATTTCATCGATAAATTCGGGCCGCGCCTGATGGTGGCGTTCGGCGCGCTGTTCATCGGCTTTGCCTGGGTCATCAACTCCCAGGCCACCACGCTGATGGGCTTCTACGTGGGCGCGGCGGTAGGCGGCCTGGGCGTGGGTTCGATCTACGCCACCTGTATCAACAACGCGATCAAGTGGTTCCCGGACCGCCGCGGCCTGGCCGTGGGCCTGACGGCCGGCGGATACGGCGCCGGCTCGGCCGCCACCATCCTGCCGATCGCGGCGATGATCGAATCGCAGGGCTTCCAGCACACGTTCCTGTTCTTCGGCATCCTGCAGGGCTCGCTGGCGTTCCTGGCGGCCTGGTTCCTGCGTGCGCCGCAATCGAACGAAGTGAAGGCGTCCAGCAAGATCTACCAGTCCACGCGCGACTACACGCTGAAGGAAGCGCTGTGCACCAAGCTGTTCTGGCTGATGCTGGTGATGTTCGTGCTGGTGGTCACCGGCGGCATGATGGCCGTGGCGCAGCTCGGCGTGATCGCCAAGGATCTGGGCGTCAAGGAGTTCAAGGTCGACCTGTACTTCTTCACGATGGCCGCGCTGCCCCTGGCCCTGATGCTCGACCGCGTGATGAACGGCATCTCGCGACCACTGTTCGGCTGGATCTCGGACCACATCGGCCGAGAGAAGACGATGGTGATCGCGTTCACGCTGGAAGGCATCGGCATCATCGCGCTGGGGTACTTCGGCAGCAACCCGTACGCGTTCCTGATCTTGTCGGGCGTGGTGTTCCTGGCCTGGGGCGAGGTCTACTCGTTGTTCTCGGCCCTGTCGGGCGATGCCTTCGGCACCAAGCACATTGGCAAGATCTACGGCGTGCTGTACACGGCCAAGGGTATCGGCGCGCTGTTCGTGCCCATCGGCAACCTGATGATGGAAGCGACCGGCACGTGGTCCACCGTGCTCTACACCGTGGCGACGATGGACCTGTTGGCCGCCTTCCTGGCCTTCACGGTTCTGAGACCGGTGTTCGCCAACCACGTGGCGGCGTCGAAACAACGCTTCGCCGAGGAGCAGGGGCCGGGAACCGGACAGGTGCCGGCGTAACCTGAAAGCGTGATCGGCGAGTAGGAAAGGCTGTCCCGGCAAGGGACAGCCTCGGTGTCGGTCAGGCCGGCTCGCGCTCCGCCACGGACACCGCGGACACCGCGGGCGCTGCTCCAGCGGCCGGACGGCTCGCCGTCAGGCGCCGGTAGCGCCCCAGCGCCCACAGCGGGAAGTACGCGGTGTAGCCGTGGTACTTGAGGTGGAAGATGCGCGGGAAGCCCGGTGCGTTGTGGTACGGATGGGTCCAGAACCCGTCCGGACCCTGCGCATCGATCAGCCATTGCGCACCGCGCTTCACCGATTCCGATTCGGCTTCGCCCAGCGCCAGCTGCCCCAGCATCGCCCAGGCCGTGTGCTCGGCCGTGCTGCCGTCGGCATGCGTGCCGGCCAGTTCGGGATGCAGGTAGCTGTCGTTGGTTTCGCCCCAGCCGCCATCGGCGTTCTGCTTGCCACGCAGCCAGTCCACCGCGCGGCGCACCATCGCCTGCTTGCGGTCCACGCCGGCCAGCGCCAGGCCGGCCAGCACGCTCCACGTGCCATAGATATAGTTGGTGCCCCAGCGGCCCCACCAGCTGCCGTCGGGCTGCTGGGTCTGGCGCAGATAGTCGATGCAGCGCGCACGCGAGCCGGCATCCTGGGCGCGATTGGTCACGCCCATGGCCAGCAGCATGCGGCCAGACACATCCTCGGTGGGCGGGTCGAGCAGCGCGCCGTGATCGGCGAACGGAATCGCGTTCAGGTAGTTGCGGTCGCAGTTGGCGTCGAACGCGCCAAAGCCGCCGTTCTTCGACTGCAGGCCGATAGACCAGTCGAGCGCGCGATCCACGTGCGGCTGGTAGCGCTCGGTCTGGCCGGTGCGCTTGCCGTGCGCATGCAGCATGGCCAGCACCACGGCCGTGTCGTCGACGTCCGGGTAGTACGGGTTGGCGTACTGGAACGCCCAGCCGCCGGGCGGCGTGGCCGGGGCCGCATTGTGTTCCCAGTCGCCCCTGAGATCCAATACCTGGCGCTCGGTCATCCAGTCATAGGCGCGCGCGACGGCCGTGGTCGAGCGCTCGCTGGCCGGCGCCTGCTCCAGTGCCATCACGCTCCAGGCGGTGTCCCAGATCGGCGAGAGGCACGGCTGGCAGTACGAACTGCCGTCGGCGCGATGCACCACGAGCTTTTTCAGCGCGTCCATGCAGTCGCGGCGCAGCGGATGGTCCTTGGCATAGCCCATCAGCACCATCATTTCGTAGGCGTAGACCATCGGCGGGAAGATGCCGCCGAAGCCGTCTTCGCCGTTCATCCGCGCCTCGCTCCACTTCACGGCGCGCTCGATGGCCTTGCGGCGCACGAAGCGCGGAATCAGCGGCTCCACGTGGCGGACGATGCGGTCCAGCTTCAGGAACACGTTCTGCAGGCCACGCTTGCGCGGGAAGAACTCGGTTTCCAGTTCGGGCGGGGTGACGAACAGCTCCTGCACGTGGATGCCGAGCGGATTCTTCGCCTGCGCGCGCATCGAGCACAGCACCAGCAGCGGCACCATGGTCGTGCGGGCCCAGTAGGCCACCTTGTCCATGTGGATCGGCGCCCAGCGCGGGAACAGCACGAACTCCACGGGCATGAACGGCGTGGCGCGCCAGGGCACCTCGCCAAACGTGGCCAGCAGGATGCGCGTGAACACGTTGCTCCTGGCGGCGCCGCCGCGCTGCAGGATGGCTTCGCGCGCGCGCACCATGTGCGGCGCGTCGGGCGAATCGCCGGCGGCCTTCAGCGCAAAGTACGCCTTGACGCTGCACGAGATGTCGAGGTCGCCGCCGTAGTACAGGTCCCACGCGCCGTGCCGGTCGTGCCGCTGCAGCGCGCGCAGGTACTTCGCCATGCGCGCCTGCAACGCCGTGTCGATCTCGTCGACGAAATGCATCATCAGGATGTACTCGGCCGTGATCGTGGCATCCGATTCGAGTTCGAAACACCAGTGGCCGTCGGGGTGCTGCAGGTCCAGCAACGCGTCGCGTGCGCGGGTCAGGGCGGCATCGAGGTCCGATACCGTGAAGTCTTGCTCGGTCATGCTTGTGGGGGTTCCGCGTGTTCTTGGTATTCGGTGTGGGCAGGGGGCGGCGAACCGGCGTGCGTCAGTTGTTCCAGCTGGCGAACCAGCGCCGCGCGCTGGGCGGCGCCGATGGCCCGATGCCCGAGCAGGTCGGCCAGCCACAGGCCATCGGCGGCCAGGCGGCATAGCAGCAGGCGGCTGGCGTCTTCGCACTGCGACGCGTCCTGCCGCAGCGACTCCGCTTCCCATTCCTGGTAAGGCGTCCGGAATTCGGGGCGCGCCATGACGAGCATCATCGCGGCCCGCCACAGCTCGCGCTCGCCGGCTTCGACAAAGCCGTCGGCCGAAGCACGCAGGTAGGCGCGCGTGTTGCGGCCGTGCGATTCGGTGTCGGCGTCGGCCACGGTGGCCACCTGCCGCTTGAAGTGTTCGAGCACCTGCCCGGAAAGCGCTTCCAGCAATTCCTGCTTGCTCGAGAAGTGATGTTGCAGGCCGCCCTTGGACACGCCCGCGCGCGCCGCCACCGCATTGAGGGTTACGGCGCCGATGCCTTCCTCGACCAGGAGGTCGATCGTGGCGGCCAGCAGCCGGTCACGAATCAGCTGGGGTTGTTTGGGACGACGGTGGGCTTCACTCATGGGCCGGCAAGATACCATCCGGACGGATTGTTTGCAATGTGACGCCGGCGCTGCATTGTAATGTCTACCAATGTCTACATTGTCTTGGACCCTTTAGCCGGCGTTGGCCCAGGCCGTTAGTGCGGTGCAGCATCAACTCCGAGGCAGTTCCCATGTTCAGCAAACTTTCCATTCGATTCCGGCTCAACGCCGCCCTGGCGGTTCTGGCCGGCTTGCTGGTCCTGATCGGCATCATCGGCGTGTTCGGCATGCGCGCATCGATTGCCGATATCCGCGAGATCTATACCAACCAGCTGGCGTCCACCCGGCTGGTGGCGGCGTCCCAGCTCAACGCGGCCGTGGTGCGTACCACGCTCGACCGCGCCGTGTTCCATCCGGATGCGGAAGACGTGCCGACCACCATCGAGAAAGCGGCCGCCTATCGCGAAAAATCCGAGAAAGCCTGGAACGCCTACCAGGCGCTGCCGAAGTCCGCTGAAGAGCGGGAGCTGTCGGCCAGGGTCGAGGCACTGCGCGCAAAGTTGTTCAAGGACGGCGTCGAGCCGCTGGTGGCGGCGCTGCGCGCGCACGACGCGGCGGCCATCGACGAGCAGGTGATGGCGAAAATTCCGCCGCTGTTCGTTGAACTGACGGCGGCCGTGAACGCGCTGGAGCGCAACCAGAGCGACCAGGCGCAGGCCATGTACACCGACGCCAATGCGCGCTCCGAACGTTTTCTGTGGATGGTGAGCGGCGCCATCTTCATCGGCATCGTGGGCGCGCTCGCATGCGCGATCGGGCTGCGCCGCGCCATCTCCGAGCCGCTGGCCCGCATGATGGACAGCTTCGGCCGCATCTCGCAAGGCGACCTGACCGAGCGCATCCGCCTGACGAGCCAGGACGAGATGGGCGACCTGACCCAGGGCCTGCGACAGATGCAGTCGGGGCTGGTGGAAGCCATCCACACCATGCGCGGCGGCAGCGACGCCATCGCCACGGCCACGCGCCAGATTGCGGCGGGCAACCTCGATCTGTCCCAGCGTACCGAGCAGCAGGCCAGCGCGCTGGAAGAAACCGCCGCCAGCATGGAGCAGCTGACCGCCATCGTGAAGCAGAACGCCGAGAACGCGCACCAGGCCAATCAGTTGGCCACCGCCGCATCGGAAACCGCTTCGCGCGGCGGCGAGGACATGCGCCACGTGGTGTCGACCATGAGCGGCATCCAGCTGGCATCGCGCAAGATCGGTGAAATCACGGCCGTGATCGAGGGCATCGCCTTCCAGACCAACATCCTGGCCCTGAATGCGGCCGTGGAAGCCGCACGCGCCGGTGAACAGGGGCGCGGCTTCGCCGTGGTGGCGGGCGAGGTGCGGGAACTGGCGCAGCGCTCGGCATCGGCGGCCAAGGAGATCGTGCAGCTGATCAACGACACCGTGAGCCAGGTGGAAGCGGGCACCCGGCAGGTGGACAAGGCCGGCACGACCATGCAGGACCTGGTGCAGGCCGTGGGCCGCGTGACGTCGATCATGGGGGAAATCAGCACGGCCTCGCGCGAACAGAGCGCCGGCATCGAGCAGGTGGGCCGCGCCGTGACGCAGATGGACGAGATGACCCAGCAGAATGCCGCCTTGGTGGAAGAGGCCGCCGCGGCGGCAAAGGCGCTGGAGGAACAGGCCGGCGTGCTGCGCGCCTCGGTGGCGTCGTTCCAGGTGCCGGCGGCGGTCTAGCCTCGATCCGTGTGGTGCTTCAGGCGGGGGTCAAGCGGCATGAAGCGGCGTGAAGCGCAGCCGCTCGTCTTCCAGCGTGCCGTGGAACATCTCCGCCGGACGCACCCAGGGCGAGGTGTCGTGCGGCCAGATATGGACGTAGACCGTCAGCACTTCGTCATGCTCGGAGTGCTTCGCCTCGAACATGCGGCGGTACAGGCCGCCCTTGTAGTGCCGGTGCGTGGCCAGCTTCAGCGCTTCCGCCTCGCTGGTCACCTGGTAGCGCGGCGTCTTGCCCTCGCTGAAGGCGCCAACCAGTGCGAAGGCTTCAGTGATGGCGGTGATGTCGGTGTCTTGCATGGGCTCGTCCTGCGGAGTGGGGCCGCCATTCTAGTGCTTCTGCGGCTGTGCATCCCAGGAAGTCGCCATGTTGCCAGGCCCCGGCTGTGCCGGCTGAACCGTCGCGCGTTCGCGCCGAGCCTGACAACGCCGGTCCGGCGCGACCGACCGGTGCCGCCGTCAAGGCGTGATGGCCACCTTGAGCACGCCGTCGCGCTGATGGGCGAACAGGTCGTAGGCCGCTTCGATGTCGTCGAGCTTGTAGTGATGGGTCACCAGCGGGGCCAGGTCGACGCGCGCGCTCTCTATCACGTTCATCAGCCGGCGCATGCGCTCCTTGCCGCCGGGGCATAGCGACGTGATGATCCGGTGGTCGCCCAGGCCGGCGGCAAACGGCGCCAGCGGAATGCGCAGGTCGGTGGAGTAAACGCCCAGGCTCGACAGCGTGCCCCCGGGCTTCAGCACCCGCAGCGCGGCCTCGAAGGTGGCCTGCGTGCCCAGCGCCTCGATCGACGCGTCAACGCCGCGCCCGCCCGTAAGCCGCAGGATCTCGTCGACCACATCGGTATTGCGGAAGTTGATCGTGGCGTCGGCGCCCATCTGCCGCGCGATGGCCAGCCGCTCGTCGATGCCGTCGATCACGATGATGCGCGAGGCGCCCCGCAGTTTCGCGCCGGCCGTGGCGCACAGGCCGATCGGCCCCTGCGCGAACACCGCGACGATATCGCCAATCTTGATGTTGGCCTGCTCGGCGCCGGCAAAGCCGGTGGACATGATGTCCGGGCACATCAGCACCTGTTCATCGGTCAGGCCGTCCGGCACGGGGGCAAGGTTGGCCTGGGCGTCGGGCACCAGCACGTATTCGGCCTGCGTGCCGTCGATGGTATTGCCGAAGCGCCAGCCGCCCATGGGCTTGTAGCCGTGCGCGTGGGCCTGGCCGTCCTGCGAAGCGCAGCCGTCCTGGCAGGCGTAGGAATGAAAGCTCGGGCAGATGGCGCCGGCAATCACGCGCTGGCCTTCGCGGTAGCCGGTGACGTTGCGGCCCAGTTTCTCGATCACGCCCACCGGCTCGTGCCCGATGGTCAGCCCCGGCTGCACCGGGTACTCCCCCTTGAGAATATGGACGTCGGTGCCGCAGATCGTGGTGGTGGTGATCCGCACCAGCGCGTCGCCCGCGCCAACCTCGGGAATCGGCTTTTCCTGCAGGATGATCTTTCCCGGACCTTCAAAGACGGCAGCTCGCATCGTGGGCATGGTCATGCTCCTGAAGACATCAACGACAGGCGGGCAAATTTCGCCCGCAACCGGTTCAGTCTATTGCCACGAAAATGCTCCGATGTTGATCAGCATCCAGTGGCGCAGAAGCTGATGCGAATGCTTCCGCACCCGGGCGCGGGTGGCCGCGGGCCGCTGCGGGTTAGGGGCGTGCCGCTGCCGTCACCGTCGCTGGGCCAGCCAGATTCCCGCGCCGATGGCGACGAGCCCCACGCCGTGGTACCAGTGGGGCGCCTCGCCCAGCAGCAACGTGGAGAGCACGGCCGCGAACAGCGGTGTCAGCGTAATGAAGAAGACCGGCAACTGGGCCCCGGCGCGCGCAATGGCGCGGTCCCAGAAAAAGTACGCCAGCAGCGACGGCACGGTGCCCACGTACAGCAGGATGGCGGCTACCTTGCCGCTCCACTCCAGCGGGGCGGTCAGGTTGCCGATCTCCCATGCCGCCAGCGGCACACTGGCGATCACGCCGGTCACGATCTGGGCAAACAGCAGCACCGGCAGCGGCAGGTCCGGCCGGTGCTTGCGCAGCATCCAGGTATAGAAGCTCCAGGTGATGGTGGCCGCGAGCATGAACAGGTCGCCAGGTACGAAGGCGAGCTGGGCCAGCCGGCCCGGGTCGCCCCGCATCAGCACGAACGACACGCCCAGCAGGCACAGCAGCGCGCCGGCCACGTGCCAGCCGCGCAGCCGCTCGCGGAAGAACGCGGCGCCGATCACCAGCAGGAAGAGCGGCGTGGAAGCGCCAATCAGCGTGACGTTGATCGGCGTGGATGTCGTGAGCGCCAGGTACTGGAACGCGTTGTAGCTGGCAATCGAGAGCACGCCCATGGCCGCCAGCACGCCCGTGTGGCGCCAGAGCGCGGCCCGGTGCGCCATCACGCCGCGCCAGGCATAGGGGGCCAGCAGCAGGCCGGCGATGATCCAGCGCACCAGGTTGAGCGTGATGGGGGGCACCGTGCCCGCCGCAAGGCGTCCCACGATGGCGTTGCCCGCCCAGGCGAGCGGCGGGAAGGTGAGCAGGAACAGCGTGGTGGCGTCGAGGCGGGTGGTTTTCATGGGGCGGCAATTTCCGGATGGCTGGGAATATAGCCGGAAACCCCTGAATGGCCGTGGCGCGACCCTGTCGCGCATGCGGTTGCTGTCACCTGCGGCACCGGTAGTTCGGTGCGGCGTGGGCTGCCCGACCGACCCGCCATCGGTAGCAACCCCAAGTTGACTCGGAATTTCATGAGCATAAAATCAGTTTCACAAACATGAAAATAGCGCGCCGGCCGACCGGTCAGGCGTCAACGTTGGAGACAAGCCCACCCATGACCGCATCCTCTGCCGCCAAGCCGGCGGCACCGACCTATTTCGTCCGTACCGAAGACGTGCCCGGCTATCACCCGGCCAACCACGTTGGCACGCTGAACCGCCGCATCATCGGCCGCGAGAACGTGGGCGCCACGCAGCTCGAAGTGATCCACGGCACCATCGAGCGCGGCAAGGGCGCGCTGCCCCATGCCCACCCGGGCATCGAACAGGTCTGCTACGTGCTGGAAGGCCGGGCGCGAGCCGAGGTCAACGGGCAGGCGCAGGAACTGGGGCCGGGCGACTGCTGCTTCTTTCCGGCCGATGCCATGCATGTGTTCACCGTCATCAGCGACACGCCCGTGAAGCTGCTGGTGGTCTACGCGCCGCCGTACGAGGAATCGCCGGACCGCGTGGTCCGGCCGGCCTGATCGCAACCCTGGCCAAGCCAGGCTTTGCAGCTGTTCACGATAAATACAGAGGAGACCACCATGCCGAATTTCCGCGTGCGGCGCACGCTCGTCGCCGCCCTGATGGCGCTGTCCGCCGGGGCGCTGCCGTTGGGTGCCCAGGCCGCCGACAACTATCCCAGCCGGCCGATCCGGCTGGTGGTGCCGTTCGCGGCCGGTAGCGGCACCGATGCCGTGGCGCGCATCACGGCCAAGGAACTGGGCGACGCGCTGGGCCAGAACGTGGTGGTCGACAACCGGCCCGGCGCCAATGGTGCAATCGCGGCCGAACTGGTGGCCCAGGCCGCGCCCGACGGCTACACGCTGTTCATGACGACGAACACGACCCATTCGGCCAACCCGTCGCTGATGAAGAAGCTGCCCTACGACCCGATCAAGGATTTCACGCCGGTTGCGCGCATGGGCAACCTGCCGTTCATGCTGGTGATCAACCCCAAGCTGCCGGTCAAGACCGTGGGTGAGCTGATTGCCTACGCCAAGGCGCATCCGGGCATGTCTTACGCCAGCGGCAACAGCACCGGCATCGTGTCGGGCGCCACGCTGGGCCGCCTGGCCCATATCGACCTGCTGCACGTGCCATACAAGAGCACGCCGCCGGCCATGACCGACGTCATCGCGGGGCAGGTGCCGATGATGTTCGTGGACGTGGCGGCCGGCATTGCCAACGTGAAGGCCGGCAAGATGCGCGCGCTGGCCGTGACCACCGCGCAGCGCAGCCGGCTGCTGCCAGATCTGCCGCCGCTTGCCGACACGCCGGAGCTCAAGGGTTTCGATATCACCTCGTGGAACGGCGTGTTCGCGCCGGCCAGGACGCCGCAGCCGATTGTCGAGCGCCTGAACCGCGAACTCTCGAAGATTGCATCGAGCAAGGACGTGGCGCCGAAGTTCGAGGCGCTTGGTTTCGAGGCCTTCGGCCAGACGCCCCAGCAGTTCACGGCGTTCGTCAACAGCGAGCTGGTGAAGTGGAGCCGGCTGGTGAAGGATGCGGGCATTCAGCCGGAATAAGGAAACGAGGGGCGCACCAGATGAATTTTGAACGGACACCCGAGCAGAACGCGATCGTCGAGGCGGTGTCGCAGCTCTGCAGCGACTTTGGGCCCGACTACTGGGCGGAGCTTGATCGCGAGCACCGCTTTCCGGAAGCGTTCCACCAGGCCATGGCCGGGGCCGGCTGGCTGGGCATTGCCATGCCGGAGCGCTTTGGCGGGGCCGGGCTGGGCATCACCGAGGCCGCGCTGATCATGCAGACGGTGTCGGCATCGGGCGCGGGGTTCTCGGGCGCGTCGGCCATCCACATGAACGTGTTCGGCCTGAATCCGGTGGTGGTGTTCGGTACCGAGGCCCAGCAGGCCGCCGCGCTGCCACCGTTGATCGACGGGCGCGAAAAGGCCTGCTTCGCGGTGACCGAGCCCGATGCGGGCCTGGATACCACGCGGCTCAAGACGCAGGCCGTGCGCACCGCCGATGGCAGCGCCTATCGCGTGGACGGACGCAAGATCTGGATCTCCACGGCCCAGGTGGCCACGCGCATGCTGCTGCTGGCCCGAACCACGCCGCTCGACGCCGTGGCCAAGCCCACGCAGGGCCTGAGCCTGTTCTATACGGCGCTCGACCGTGATCACATCGAAGTGCGCGAGATCGACAAGATGGGGCGCGGCGCGGTGGATTCGAACATGCTGTTCATCGACGGGCTGATGGTGCCGGCCGAAGATCGGATCGGCGAGGAGGGCCGGGGCTTCGAGTACATCCTGCACGGGCTGAACCCGGAGCGCATCCTGATTGCGGCGGAAGCGGTGGGGCTGGGGCGCGCCGCGCTGGACGCGGCCACGCGCTACGCCCGGGAACGCACCGTGTTTGGCCGGCCGATTGGCCAGAACCAGGGTATCCAGCATCCACTGGCCCAGGCCTGGATGGCGCTGGAAGCGGCCGACATGATGGTGTGGAAGGCGGCTTGGCTCTACGACAACGGCAAGCCCTGCGGCGCCGAGGCTAACGCGGCCAAGTACCTGGCCGCCGAAGCCGCGCACCAGGCCTGCCAGACGGCCGTGCTGACGCTGGGCGGCATGGGCTACGCCCGGGAGTACCACGTGGAGCGCTATCTGCGCGAGTCCTATATCCCGCGCATTGCACCGGTCAGCGCGCAACTGATCATGTGCCACATCGCGGAGAAGGTGCTGGGGCTGCCGAAGTCGTATTGAGTTGGCGTGCAGGGCCAGCGCGGCAGGAGAGGGAACGCAAACGAAAAGCAAAAGAAAAGGCCCCGGAACACTCCGGGGCCCTCCCATTGCAGGTTTCCCGCTGCCGCGCCATGACGATCCGAAGATCTTGCACCGTTGTTGCCGCAATGCCTTTCAGCGATGAAAACGTCCAGTCATCGTCGAAAGACACAACAGCCGGCACTCATGGCGCGGCGCGCGGCGGCATGGTCTTCCCATCTAAGTGTCCATGCCGCGCAAACCTGAACGACCCTGCCCGCCGTTCAGGCCGCGGAAAGCGTCAAACCATCCGTCCTTACTTGCCCAGCTCGTGGCCAATCACGCCACCCACCACGGCACCACCGACCGTGCCCGCCGTGCTGCCGCCGGTCACTTCATGGCCGACCACGCCGCCCGCGACCGCACCGGTTGCCGTACAGCCCGACAGGGCCCAGCAACATACGCCTGCCGCCACTACGCCTGCGAGTCGTTTCCACATGATGTTCTCCTGCTGTGCGCGCCGCCGGGGAGGGGGCTCCTTGCGCCCCTGAGGTGTCCGCGTCGGCGTTCGTTCATCACGACTCCAGAATAGGTGCAGGTCGCGTCAGAGCCTCTCCGGCTGGCGCTGATTGCCTTGTAGGGGTTTGTCGGACGACGGGCCTTGCGAAGTAGAGGGTGCTGTCAAGCAATCAGGACGTGCGGCAGTATCGCCACTGAGGCACAATCCCGCTTCAGTCTGGGCTCTAGCTGCCGATAACCTTGACTGATGGCGACGAAATCACGCCCGGCGCCCGGACTCCTTCAGATTGGCGGCCCAGAAAGCCACTGCCCCGTCACGCGCTTCCATGATTTCCCCGAGTTACGACGCCTTCCTCGTCCTGTTTTCCGTGCTGGTAGCCGTGCTCGCGTCCTATACGGCGCTGGACATGGCCGGCCGCATCGCCACGGCCGCGCGTGGCCGCTATGCACGCATGTGGCTGGCCGGCGGCTCGGTAGCCATGGGGCTGGGCATCTGGTCGATGCACTTCATCGGCATGCTGGCCTTCCGGCTGCCCATTCCGCTCGGATACGACCCGGCCATCACCGGGGCGTCGCTGCTGATGGCAGTATCGGGCTCGGCGTTCGCGCTGCATCTGGTGAGCCAGGAGTACCTGCCGCGCAGGCGCCTGGCGCTTGGGGCGCTGGTACTGGCCGCGGCGGTGTCCAGCATGCACTACACCGGCATGGCGGCCATGCGCATGAGGCCGGGCATCGACTACGATCCGCTGCTGTTCGTGCTCTCGATTGCGATTGCCGTGGCGGCTTCCGGCGTGGCGCTCTGGATTGCCTTCCGGCTACGCCGCAGCATGCCGCGCGTGCACCAGCTGCGGTTTGGCGCGGCGCTGGTCATGGGCGGCGCCATCGCCGCGATGCACTACACGGGCATGGCCGCCGCGCGGTTTCCGCTGGGCAGCGTCTGCGGTGCGGCACGCTCGGGCATGGAAAGCAGCGCGCTGGCCCTGCCGATCATCGTCATCACGGTGTGCGTGCTGGCCGTGGCATTGATCACCTCGGTGCTCGACATGCGGCTGGAAATGCGAACTGCCGTGCTGGCCAACGCGCTGGGGGTTGCCAACCAGGAACTGGAATTCCTGGCGTTGCACGACAAGCTCACACACCTGCCCAATCGCGTGCTGCTGGAAGACCGTTTCCAGCAGGCCATCCAGTCGGCCTTGCGGCAGCAGGGCGTATTCGCCGTGCTGTACGTCGATCTCGACGGCTTCAAGGGCGTCAACGACACCTACGGACACCAGATGGGCGACAGCCTGCTGGTGGAAATCGCCAACCGGCTGCGCGCCTCCACGCGCGCCGAGGACACCATTTCGCGCGTGGGCGGCGACGAATTCGTGCTGCTGGTGCGCATCGAGGAGCCCGCCGATGCCGGCGTGGTGGCCGAAAAGCTGATCGACGCGCTGCGCGAACCTGTGCACGTGGCCGGGCATGCGCTGCATGTGTCGGGCAGTATCGGCATTGCGCTGTATCCGGCCGACGGTCCCGACCAGGACACGCTGATGACCAACGCCGATGCCGCGATGTACCACGCGAAGGGCGCGGGCCGCAACGCGTACTGCTTCTTCGAACGCTCGATGAATCATCAGGCGCGCGCGCAGCAGACGCTGATCCAGGACTTGCGCGGCGCCATTCGCAACGGCCAGCTCGCCTTGCACTACCAGCCTAAATTCTCGGCACCCGATAACCGCGTGGTGGGCGCCGAGGCATTGCTGCGCTGGAATCATCCGGTGCAGGGGCTGCTGATGCCAGACCAGTTCATCAGCCTGGCCGAGAAGACCGGCGCCATCGTGCCCATCGGGCAGTGGGTGCTGGACGAGGCGTGCCGCCAGCTGGCGGCGTGGCATGCGGCCGGGCATCCGGACTGGTCGATGGCGGTCAACCTGTCGGCCCTGCAGTTCTGCCACGGCGGGATGCTGGAGTCGGTGTCGCAGGCGTTGACCACGCATGCCATTCCGCCCGAACGGCTGACGCTGGAAATCACGGAAACCACGGCGATGCGCGATGTGGAGGAAACGCTCGCGATCATGACCCAGCTCGACGAGATGGGCGTGCGCATCGCCATCGACGACTTCGGCACCGGCTATTCGAGCCTGTTGCACTTGAAGAGGATTCCCGCCAGCGAACTGAAGATCGATCGCGGCTTCGTGCGCGATCTGGCGGAAGATTCCGAAGATGCGGCTATCGTGTCGGCCATCGTCGCGCTGGGCCGGACGCTGAAGCTGCAGGTGGTGGCGGAAGGGGTGGAGACGCCCGCGCAGCAATCATTCCTGGCGGGCCTGGGGTGTGATGCGCTGCAGGGCTATCTGCTCGGCAAGCCCATGCCTGCAGCGCAATTCATGGAGCAGCTGGCTGACGCGATGGCCGAGCCGCACTGAGCGGCACGGCGGTTCACTTTGATGCTGCTGTGGAAGGTCAGGCGCCGTCGGTGAACGGGCTGCGCGGGTCACGGATGTCGTGTGCGCCGTCGGTGAACGGGTTGCGCGCGTCGCGCACGTCGCGTGCGCCATCGGTGAACACATCGCGTTTGCCGAGACGTTCGGCGGTCTGGCTCGTCGTCGCGCGGGCACCGTCGTTGTACGGGTCCGCACTGCGCGGCGCGGCATTGGCCATGGCGGCGGTGCCGGCCAGCGTGGCGACGAGGGCGGTATGGAGCAGGGCTTTCTTGAACATGTGGACTCCTGGAGGTTCGAGGATGGAGGCAGCTTTGATGGTTGTACTGGCCGTCGGGCGACCTTGGACTGGAGTCTAGAAACCAGGCAGCCACATCAACATGACCTACGCATGACATCCGTGTCATACGCTGCAGCGCAGCGCGCGGCCCACGCATCCACGTTGCGGCGCATTGCCCCAGCGGGCGGCTGTTCGGACATTTCTGACGAGGGCCTCGCCAACACCCTGTAGAATTGCGTCTGGCCCGCAGGTGTTCCGCTGGTGTTCCTCTCCGGGGCCGCTCCCAAGAATCCCTTTCTCCAGCCTGTCGCCAATGGTGGCGGGCGCGCACGATAAGTCATGTCCGAGTCTGATGCAGCCAAACAAGCCGCGGTGGCATGGATCCGCGAGCAGATGGATCACCACGGCCTGACGTTCGACCATCTCGTCGACGCAGGCTGCTTTGCCGATGTCGAGGAACACGCCGACATCGAAGCGGATGCCCCGCCTGCCGCCGACGCCCAGGCTAGCCAGGCCGCCCCCGTTGCCGCCAGCGCGGCCCCGCGCGTGCTGTATCGCAATGCGATGGGCCAGACCTGGGATGGCACCGGCGAATATCCCGACTGGCTGCAGCGCGCGGTCAACGCCGGACAATCGATCGACTTCTACCGCGTCGACTGAAACCACCCCAAGGCCGGGCGGGACATCAATCATCCCGCCCCGGCTGCCCGCTTCCGCCCTTGTCAGGGCGCCGCCGACAGCGACGTCACCGTCAGCAATCCTTCGATACGATCCACCGTAAAGCGCACCTTGTCACCGGGCTGCACGCGCGACAGCATGGCCGGATCGTTCACGCGGAAAATCATCGTCATCGCGCCCATCTCGAGATTGTCGATCGGGCCATGACGAATCGTCAGCTTGCCGGCCTCGGCATCCACCTTGCGAATCTCTCCTTCCACCTGTGGCAATGACGTGCCCGCGGCGCCGGCGGTGATTGGTGCGGACGCACCGGATGCTTCGGCGGCCATGGCCGGCGCGACGGTGAAGGTCAAGCCGAGCAGCGTCAGCGCGGCGGCGGCGTGTTTCATATAGGTGTTCATCGGTCAGCGTCCCTTGCGCGGTGTGGTTGTGTTGGATGTCGGCGCCTTGTCGGCCGCCTCGGTGTATTCGAAGGCAACCGTCCCCTTGGGGTGGCGATACCAGCCCGGGTCGCGATAGTCGTTCGGCGCCATGCCGGCGCGTACCTTGAGCGTGGTGAACATGCCGCCCATCTCGATCGGGCCAAACGGGCCCTGGCCGCTCATCATCGGCAGCGTGTTCTCGGGCAACGGCATCTCCATGCTGCCCATGTCCGCCATGCCGGCCTCGCCCATCGCCATGTAGTCAGGCACCAGCGCATTCATGCGGCTGGTCAGATCCTTCTGTTTGACGCCGATCATCGTCGGCACGTTATGCCCCATCGCGTTCATCGTGTGGTGCGACTTGTGGCAATGAAAGGCCCAGTCGCCGGGGTTGTCGGCCACGAACTCGATGGCGCGCATCTGGCCCACGGCAACGTCGGTGGTCACCTCGGGCCAGCGCGCCGAAGGCGGCACCCAGCCGCCATCCGTGCCGGTGACCTCGAAGCGATGACCATGCAGGTGGATCGGATGATTGGTCATCGTCAGGTTGCCCATGCGGATGCGCACGCGGTCGCCAAGCCGCACGGGTAGCACGTCGATGCCGGGAAACACGCGGCTGTTCCACGTCCACATATTGAAATCGGTCATCTCCGCCACGCGCGGCGTGTACGAGCCGGGGTCGATGTCGTAGGCGGCAATCAGGAACACGAAGTCGCGGTCCACGCGCATGGCGGCGGGCTCGCGTGGATGCACGACGATGAACCCCATCATGCCCATGGCCATCTGCACCATCTCGTCGGAATGCGGGTGGTACATGAAGGTGCCCGCGTGGCGCATCTCGAATTCGTAGACGAAGGTCTTGCCCGGCGGGATGTGCGGCTGCGAGAGGCCGCCCACGCCATCCATGCCGGCCGGCAGGATCACGCCGTGCCAGTGCACCGTGGTGTGCTCCGGCAGCTTGTTGGTGACGAAGATGCGGACGCGATCGCCTTCCACGCATTCGATCGTCGGCCCCGGACTCTGGCCGTTGTAGCCCCACAGGTGCGCGGTCATGCCGGGCGCGAGTTCGCGTTCGACCGGTTCCGCCACCAGGTGGAATTCCTTCCAGCCATTGCGCATGCGCCAGGGCAGCGTCCAGCCGTTGAGCGTGACCACGGGCTGGTACGGCCGGCCGCTGGCGGGAACCAGCGGCGGCTGCGTGGCCGCGTGTTTCTGCAGCGGCGCTTCGGGCAGCGCCGCTGCGCCGGCGCGCGACACCATGGCGGCCCCCAGCATGGCGGCGGCCGATTGACCCAGGAAATTACGTCGGGAAACCATTGTCATTGTCCTTGTGCGGCGCCAGCGGCCGGCGGTGTGGAAGCGGCGGGCAGGCGGCCGCCCAGTGCGCTGCGCAGATCCGACTCGGCCAGCCAGAAATCGCGCTGGGCATCGAGGTAGCCGTTCACGGCGTTGACCTGTTCGCGCGCGTCGGTGAGCAGCTCGAACACGCTGACGAGCATGCCGTTGTAGCGCAGCACGCTTTCGTCGACGATGCGCCGGCGCAGCGGCACTACCTCGTCGCGGTAGTGCAACGCGATGTCGTAGCGGGCCTGGTAGCCGGCATAGGACTCGCGCACCACGGAGCGCGCATTGATCGCCTGTTCGGCAAGCCGCGCGGCAGCCTGCAGGTAGACCGCCTCGGCACGTGCCACCTTCGCACCGCCCCAGTCGAACAGCGGCACCTCGATGTCGATGCCGTAGCCGGTTTCGCGCGGCTTGCTGGTTTCGGAGTTGTGGATATAGCTGACGTCCAGCACGCTGATGAACCGCGTGGCGCGCGTCAGGCCCAGCGAGCGCGACAGGCTGTCCAGCTGCACGCGCGCCGCCTGCAGATCCAGCCGGTTCGAGATCGCGTAGCCCTCCAGGTCCGTCATGGCCGGCCGCTGCTTCGGCAGGTCGGGCAGGCGTTCGGGCAGCGTGTAGGCGATGTCGCCGCCCCACAGGCCCAGTTCGCGCGTCAGTTGCTCGCGTGCCGCCAGCGCACGTTCCCTGGCGCGGGCCAGCTGGGCGGCGGCATCGGCGTAGAACGCCTGCTCGCGTGCGTGGTCGAGACCGCTGACATTGCCCGCGCGCGCCAGATCGCGGGCGAACAGGGCACCGGTTTCGGCGGCGCGGCGCACCTGTTCGGCATAGCGTGCGGCTTGTTCCGCCGCCACCGCCTGCACCCAGGCACGTCGGGCCGATTCGGCGCGACGCAGCGTGGCGTCGGCCACCGCCAGCCGCGTCTGGGCGAAGCGGCCTTCCTCGATGCGCGCGGCAAACGGCAATACCAGCAGGTTCATGAAGCCGACCGTGACAGCCCGATCGATCTTGAGGTCGTCGCCAGACGTCTTGCGGCTGAACGAGAAGCCCGGATTGGGCAGGCGTGTGGCCTGCACGTAGTCGGCCTCGGCGATGCCGAGGTCTGCGTACTGCGCCTGCAGGCCGGCATTGTTGAGCAGCGCCACCTGCACCGCGCGATCGGCGTCGAGCGGCTGGGCCAGCAGTTCGCGCGTGCGGGCCTGCACGGCGCTGCGGTCGGCGTCGCTACGCACCCACATCGCTTCCTTGCCCACGCGTTGGCGGGCGGTGTCGGCGACGGGCGCAAAGCCGCCATCGGGACTGAAACCGGCGCAGCCGGCCAGCAGCAGGGCTGCCACCATCGGCACGGCGGCGCGTGTCCGGAAAGCCATTGTCATATGCGGCCTCCGTCAGTGCGCGTGGTGGCCGTGGCCAGCCTCGGGCGCCGATGCGGGGCCCGGGCTTGACGGCATGCGATGTCCGGCATGGGGGTCGACGGCGCCAGCGCCCGCCTTGCCCGGCGTCACGTCGGCGTTCGACTGGCGCCACGGCACCACCTTCTGGCTCTGGTAAGGCTGATATCCGGCCATGGCCGCAACGTCCGGCAGGGCTGGCACGGGCGCGGCAGCGTTCATGGGGTCTGGCGCACCGGCGGCGGGCGCCGACGCCTGGGCAACAGCCAGCGTCGGCAACAGCAGCCATGCCAGGGCGACAACACGCTTGGCAAGCATGGAAAAACCTCTCGGGTTCGGCGCGCCGCAGGGGGATGGTTCAGCCCGGGCGGTGGCCGGTCACAGTGATCACGCGCAGGTCATGCGCAGCTTCAACGGGCCGCGAGCGTGCGTGTAGACGCACCTCGGGTGTCAGCAGTGACGGGCAGGCGGGCGGTCGGCCGGCAGCGAGAGCTGGCTGGCAAAGCTGACCGGGGAGGTCAGCGGCAGGGCGTGGCGGTGATGCTGCAGTGCCACGAGAGGAATTTCCGGCAGCAGCATGGCGCTGGCCGCGCAGGCGGCACAGGCGCTGCAAGCGCCGGCGGCATGGTGCTGGTGATGCGGGGTGGGGTGATCGGGGGTATCGCTGACCGGATGGACATCGTGCCAGACCGGCATGTCCTGGCCTTCTGCGGCAGCGGCCTCGTGGCAGTGCGCGTGACCGGCCTGATCCATGCTGCCCATGGCGTCCATGGCGCCCATCTGGCCCAGACCGGCTTCCGCCTCGGCCTTGATCGCCGCATGGCGCTCGGGCATCGACAGGCCGGCGGCTTCCGCCACGCTGCAGACCATCATGACCGCCGCCGCGGCACCCTGGACGGGCAACGCGAGCATGGCAAGGCACAACAGGAAGCTGGCGAACAGACGTTTCATCAATGGCAAGGACAGATACCTACGTTGTGGGCGGGGCGAAGGTGCCACAATCGAGGCAGCGGGCATTGTACTGTGTTTGGCGTCGAAAAGTCGTCGATTCACCATGACATTCGTGCAATGTTCGCCAATTTGCATGGAACCTCGGATAGTCTCGAGGGTTCTGTCATAACTTTGCGACTGTGGGGCGTCACGCCCCGAAGTGATTCTTCATGCGTATCCTGATTGTCGAAGACGAACCGAAGGCGGGCGACTATCTGCTCAAGGGGCTGACCGAATCCGGCTTCGTGGCCGACCTGGCGCGCGATGGCGTGGACGGGCTGGCCCATGCGCGCGAGCAGCACTACGACCTGATCGTGCTCGACGTGATGCTGCCCGGTATCGACGGCTGGCAGGTGCTGCGCGACCTGCGCCGCGACAAGGACACGCCGGTGCTGTGCCTGACCGCCCGCGACGAACTTTCGGACCGTCTCAAGGGCCTGGAACTGGGCGCGGACGACTACATGGTCAAGCCGTTCGCGTTTGCGGAGCTGGTGGCGCGCATCCGCACCATCCTGCGGCGCGGCCCGCTGCGCGAGAGCGAATTCATGGAAGTGGCCGATCTGCAGATCGACACCATCCGCCGGCGCGTCACGCGGGCCGGGCAGAAGATCGACCTGACCTCGAAGGAGTTCGCGCTGCTGCAATTGCTGGCGCGGCGCCGGGGCGAGGTGCTGTCGCGCTCGCTGATCGCCTCGCAGGTTTGGGACATGAACTTCGACAGCAACACCAACGTGGTGGATGTGTCGATCCGGCGCCTGCGCGCCAAGGTGGACGACCCGTTTCCGAAGAAGCTGATTCATACGCGCCGCGGCATGGGCTACGTGCTCGATGAATCGGAAGATGCCTGAGCGGTCAGGCATGCGGCGGCTGCTGCGCCTGCGGCGCGCGATCGAGGCATGGATGCCGGCGTCGCTGACCACGCGGCTGGCCCTGGCCTATGGGCTGACCACGGCGGCAATCCTGGTGGGCGTGGCCACCTACCTGGCCAGCGCGCTGGGCAGCCAGCTGCAGTCACGCGACGAGGGCGAACTGGTGGGCGAAGTGCTGCTGGTGCGCCACCTGCTGCGCGAGGTGGCGGACGAGACCGAGATCCGCACCGACACTCACCGCTTTGCCGACATCGCCATGGGCCACGAGGGCCTGATCCTGGTGGTGCGCCTGCCCTCGGGCGAGCCGCTGATCTCGCTGAATCCGCATAACGAACCGTTGCCGCCGCTGCGCGTGTTGCCGCTTTCCGCCGCGCCGGACAAATCCCAGTTGCAGACCTGGCATCCGCGCAATGGGGTACCTTCGCGCGGCATGGCGGCGCTGGGGCAGATCGGCGAGACGGGGCGGACAGTGGAGATCATCGTGCTCAGCGATGCGGGCTACCGGGTGGCGCTGATGCGCGAGTATCGCGGCGAACTGCTCGGCGCGGTGCTGTGCGGCGCCATCGTGGCGGCGGCGCTCGGCTACCTGCTGGCGCGGCGCGGGCTGCGTTCGCTGCGGCGCATGGCCAGCGATGCGGCCGCCGTGACCACCAGCCGGCTTGCCACGCGGCTCGACGTGGGCGGCGCGCCGGAGGAACTGCGCGAGCTGGCCGGCGCATTGAACGGCATGCTGGCGCGCCTGCAGGACAGCTTCACGCGGCTGTCGCAGTTCTCGGCAGACCTGGCCCATGATTTCCGCACGCCGATCAGCAATCTGGTGGGACAGACCCAGGTCACGCTCGCGCAGCGGCGCTCGCCGGCCGAATACGAGACGCTGCTGGAATCCAACCTGGAGGAATACGAGCGCCTGTCGCGCATGATCGAGAACATGCTGTTCCTGGCGCGCGCCGACAACGCCCAGGTGGCGCTGGGCGCGCGGCAGCTCGATGCACGCGCGGAACTCGACAAGGTGGCCGAGTATTTCGAGGCCGTGGCGGCCGACCGCAACCTGACCGTTACCGTAAGCGGCCATGCCACGGTCGTGGCGGACCAGACGCTGCTGCGGCGCGCGATCATCAACCTGCTGGACAACGCCTTGCGCCACGCGCCGCCGGGCAGCGCGGTGCGGATGGCGGTGTCGCACCACCGCCCCGAATCCACCGCGATCAGCGTGACCAACGGCGGGCCGGCGATCGAGCCCGAGGCGCTGCCGCACCTGTTCGGGCGCTTCTACCGGGCCGACCCATCGCGGCGCAATTCCTCCGGCTCCACCGGGCTGGGCCTGGCCATCGTCGATACGATCATGCGCCTGCACGGTGGCAGCGTGGCCGTGAGCAGCGTGGAAGACGAAACCCGTTTCGAGATCGAGTTTCCTGACAAATCTGTCAGCAGGGCCGGCGCATAATTGGCCGCGCGCGGACCGGTGCGTCCGCATCCCTGAACAGGAGACCCCTATGCAAGTACAACCGTATCTGGACTTCGGCGGACGATTCGACGAGGCCATGGCGTTCTATGGCCAGGTGATGGGCGCGAAGGTGACGTTCGTCGCGCGCTTCAAGGATCAGCCGCCTGGCGCCGGCGAACCGCCGTCGGCGGCCTGGGCCGAAAAGGTGATGCACGCCAACATCCAGTTCGGCGACAGCCAGATCATGGCGTCTGACGGGCATGAGGGCGAGACGCCGGCGTTCTCGGGCTTCACGCTCTCCGTGGGCTATGTGCCGAACGCCGAGGGCAAGCGGATTTTTGAGGCGCTGTCGGAGGGCGGCAAGGTCCTCGTGCCGTACCAGAAGACGTTCTGGGCCGAAGGCTTCGGCACGGTCGTCGACAAGTTCGGCATGACGTGGATGGTCAACTGCGAGCATTGACGCCGTCCTCCCCGACTGGCGCGCCGGCCGGGTATCCGACCGGTCACCCGACGGCCGCCAGCCGCAGTGGGGCCCGGACTTGACCCTGAAGCCACTACAGGGTCTTCAATGGCAGAAACCACGCAAAATGGACTTTGCCATGGCTCGCTCCAACCCCGAGAACACCGTGCCGCCCGCGTCGGCCGCGTGCGGTCACGGGCACGACCACGATCATTCGCACGCCCACGCGCGCAAGGATTCGCAGTCTCACACCCACGACCACGGTCACGCGCACCAGCACGACCATGGTCATCACCACGGCCATGACCATCACCACGGCCATGACCATCACCACGGCCATGACCACGCGCCGGCAAGCCATGATGCGTGCTGTGGCTCGGCGTGCGGCACGCCCCTGACGGTCAGTCCGCCGGTGGCGGCGCCGGCCGGCACCCGTGCCGCGGCGTATCGCATCGAGGCCATGGATTGTCCGACCGAGGAAACGCTGATCCGCAACCGGCTCGGCGGCATGGCAGGCGTGGCGGCGCTCGATTTCAACCTGATGCAGCGCGTGCTGACCGTGCATCACACGCTCGATTCGCTCGACCCCGTGGTCAAGGCCATCGCCTCGCTCGGCATGAAGGCCGAGCCGTTGTCCGAAGATCGGGCCGAGGCCGCCGTGGCGGAACCGGGCAAGCCGTGGTGGCCGCTGGCAGTGGCGGGCGTGGCTGCCGTGGGCGCCGAAGTGGCCGAGTGGTTCCAGATTGCCACGCCGTACCTGCCGGCGGCGCTGGCCCTGGCCACCGTGCTGATCGCCGGTCTGGGCGTGTATCGGAAGGGCTGGATCGCCGTGCGCAACGGCAACCTGAACATCAACGCGCTGATGAGCATTGCGGTCACCGGGGCGATGGTGATCGGCCAGTGGCCCGAGGCCGCCATGGTGATGGTGCTGTTCGCGCTGGCCGAACGCATTGAGGCAGCGTCGCTCGATCGTGCCCGCAACGCGGTGCGCGGGCTGATGGCCATGACGCCCGAGCAGGCCACGGTGTTGCAGCCGGATGGCAGCTGGCAGGCGGTGGCCGCGCGCGAGGTGACGGTTGGCGCCACGGTGCGGCTGCGGCCCGGCGAACGCGTGGCGCTGGACGGACGCGTGCTGCGCGGCCAGTCGGCGCTGGACCAGGCACCGATCACCGGCGAAAGCGTGCCGGTGGACAAATCGGCCGGCGATCCGCTCTACGCCGGCTCGATCAACCAGTCTGGCGAGCTCGAATACGCGGTGACGGCGCCAGCCAATGACTCCACGCTCTCCCGGATCATCCACGCCGTGGAAGCGGCGCAGGGCAGCCGCGCGCCGACGCAGCGTTTCGTGGACCAGTTCGCGCGCATCTACACGCCCGTAGTCTTCCTCATCGCGCTCGCCGTGGCCGTGGTGCCGCCGCTGTTCATGGACGGCGCGTGGCTGGCGTGGATCTACAAGGCTCTCGTGCTGCTGGTGATTGCGTGCCCGTGCGCGCTCGTGATTTCCACGCCGGTGACGATTGTCAGCGGCCTGGCGGCGGCTGCGCGGCGCGGCATCCTGGTCAAGGGCGGCGTGTATCTGGAGCAGGGCCGTCACCTGGCATGGCTGGCGCTGGACAAGACCGGCACGCTCACGCATGGCAAGCCCGCCCAGACCGACATGGCGCTGCTCGTCGAGAACATGCCGCAGGCGCGCCTCATTGCGGCCAGCCTGGCCGCCCGCTCCGATCATCCAGTGTCCCGCGCGGTGGCAACGGCGGCAGAGGCCGAGGGCCTCGCCCGCCTCGACGTGGCAGACTTCGCAGCCTTGCCGGGGCAGGGCGTGCGCGGATCGGTCGATGGCGTGGCGTGCTGCCTTGGCAATCACCGGCTGATTCACGACCTTGGCGCATGCTCGCCCGCGCTGGAAGCGCGCCTGGAAGCCATCGAGCGTCAGGGCAAGACCATCGTGATGCTCGCGACGATGCCGGGCGACGGGCGTCCGGCGCAGGCGCTGGCGCTGTTCGGCGTGGCCGACACCGTGCGCGACACGAGCCGCGAGGCCATCGAGCAACTGCACGCGCTGGGCGTGCGCACGCTGATGCTGTCCGGCGACAACCCGCATACCGCGCAGGCCATCGGCCAGGCGGTGGGTCTGGACGAAGTGCGCGGCAACCAGTTGCCGCAAGACAAGGCCGATGCCATTGCGGCGCTGACCGAACAGGCGCACACCCATGCCGGCAAGGTGGGCATGGTGGGCGACGGCATCAACGACGCGCCCGCGCTGGCGCGTGCCGACATCGGCTTCGCCATGGGCGCCGCCGGCACCGACACGGCGATCGAGACGGCCGACGTGGCGCTGATGGACGACGATCTTCGCAAGATTCCGACGTTCGTACGGTTGTCGCGTCGCACGTCGCGCATTCTCAGGCAGAACATCGCGCTGGCGCTTGGCATCAAGGCGGTGTTCCTGGCGCTCACCGTGATGGGGCTCGGCACGATGTGGATGGCCGTATTCGCGGACATGGGCGCCAGCCTGCTGGTGGTGTTCAACGGGCTGCGGTTGACGCGCAAGGGCGTGGTGTAGGGCGTAGCCCAGGCGTGACCTGGGCCCCTGGCTTCAGCCGCGTTGCCGCGTGAATCGCTGCTCGGTCACGCGGGTGCCCCACTGGTCGCCTTCGAATTCCTCGGCCAGCTTGAACCCGAAGGACTCGTAGAGATGGCGGGCGGAGTTCAGTCCCTTGAAGGTCCACAGGTAGGTCTGCTTGTAGTGCGCGTCCACGAACTGCATGGCGCGCGTCATGAGGGCGCGGCCGATGCCGGTGCCGCGTAGCGCATCGTCCACGATGAACCAGCGCAGATGGGCAACGCCGGTGCTGGTGTCGCCGTCGATCGCCAGCGAGGCGAGTGCGCGGCCGTTCTCCATTTGCAGCCACAGCGCCTTGCCGGGCGCGGGCAGCGCAGCCGTAAACGCGGCCAGTTCGGTGGCCACGCGCTTCTCGAAGAAGGCGCCAAAGCCCCAGTGCTGCGTGTAGTAGCGCCCATGCAGGCTGGCGATGTCGCCGATGCAGCCCGGCCGGTAGCCTTCGACGATGGGCAGGGTTTCGGCATCGGCCCGGCCCGGCTTCCTGGCGTTGTCCTGTGCCAGCGCATCGGCATAGAGCGCCAGGGAGTGCAGCAGCGTCTGCTGGTCGGCGGGCACCATGCGGCGGAGCGCGTTCGAGACCTGGTCCGTGGCAAAACGGTCGATTTTCTGGCGCAGCTGCTGGCCTGCTGGCGTCAAATACAGTTCCGCCGAGCGCGCGTCATCTGCGGACGGGCGGCGTTCCACCAGGCCGTCGGCTTCGAGCTTCGCCACTTGCCGGCTCGTGTTCGATTTGTCCAGCCGCAGAATGTCGCCGAGATCGCGGGCGTTGATGCCCGGCGCCATGCCGATTTCGAGTACGGCATGCACGGCGGATGGGGCCAGATCGCTCTCGGCCAGGGTAGCGCGCATGAAGCCAAGCTCGCGCACCAGCTTGCGCGAGAAGTTGCGTAGCTCGAGGATGGTCGTTTCACGACCTACGCCCGGCACATCGATCAGATCCATGATGGTGCCCTTGTTTCCCTTGTTTCCCTTGTTGCCATTGTTGTGTTGGTTGCGTTGGTTGCGTTGGTTGCGATATGCAACCAATATAGTTGCGTTTCGCAACAATGACAAGAGAGAAAACCCGTGGGGGCATCGCTATGGGGCGCTTGAGGCTGGGAGGGGGATGAGGGACCATGGCTCGGCCACGGTCCCGGGGCCAGTTACGGCTGGATGATCAGTTCGCCGCTGCGGCCCGGGATTTCACCCCAGGTCACGGGCAGGTGGGGCAGGTTGGTGCGGTCGATATGCCGGTAGTACGTGCCCATCGACACCAGTTCGTGTCCCTGCGCGCGCCAGCCCGCCAGCAGGCGCTTGAACACCGGCGCCAGCTTGCCGCCTTCCAGCTCGGTATGGAGCGTGAAGATATGGTCTGCGTCGGCCTCGGTCAGCTTCAGCACGTGTTGGTGCACGTTGTCCTCGGTCAGGTCCGCCACGCCGATCAGCTCGTCCAGCGTCGGCAGCGTGGTCGGCATCTGCACGTGGCGCAGCGGCTTCCCGTCCACGGTGGGGATGTAAGGCGCCGTGCCGCGTCCGTCCGACGCGTAGACCATGCCCCAGTCGTCGATCTGCCGGAACGCCTCGTCGTTCATCTGCCAGCCAGCGGCGCCGTGCGTGGGCGGCGGCGCGCCGAAGATGTCGACATAGCGATCGAACGATTGCTGCATCTGGTGGCGCGTCCAGGCGGCATCGCGCGCCCGAACGTTGTCCTGCCAGTAGACGTGATCCCAGGTGTGGATGCCGCACTCGTGCCCGGCCGCCGCGGCGGCGCGCATCTCGGCGGCGCCCCGGCGGCCGATGTCGGGCCCCGGCAGCAGCACGCCGTACATCAGCGTGCGCAGACCGTAGTTCGACACCACGGACGTGCGGGACACCTTTTTCAGAAAGCCGGGACGAAACACGCGGCGCAGCGCCCAGCCCGTATGGTCCGGGCCCAGGCTGAACAGAAACGTGGCGTCCGCCTGGTGCGCGGACAGCATCGACAGCAGGGCCGGCACGCCTTCGCGCGTGCCGCGCAGCGTGTCGACATCCACCTTCAGGGCAATGCGGGCCATGCCGGGGTCAGTTCGAGCCGTCGACCAGCGTGCGCGCGTCCACCACCTTGTCGCGGTACGCCTCGAAGATGCGGCGCAGCGCCTCTTCCATCGACACGCCGGGCTTCCAGCCCAGTTCTTCCACCGTGTTGTCGATCTTCGGCACGCGGTGCTGCACGTCCTGGTAGCCCTTGCCGTAGAACTCGCCCGACGACGTCTCCACGATCTTCGTCTGCCGCGCGTACTCGGCGTACTCAGGGTACTCGGCCGCCATCTTCAGCATCATCTCGGCCAGCTCGCGCACCGAGTGGATGTTGCCCGGGTTGCCGATGTTGAAGATCTTGCCGCTGGCCACGCCATCCTTGTTCTCGATGATGTGCATCAGCGCCGTGATGCCGTCCGAGATGTCGGCAAACGCGCGCTTCTGCGCGCCGCCGTCCACCAGCTTGATCGGCTCGCCGCGCACGATATGGCCCAGGAACTGCGTCACCACGCGCGACGACCCTTCCTTCGATTCGAAGATCGAGTCCAGCCCCGCGCCGATCCAGTTGAACGGGCGGAACAGCGTGTAGTTCAGGCCCTGCTCCATGCCGTAGGCGTGGATCACGCGGTCCATCAGCTGCTTGGAGCAGGCGTAGATCCAGCGCGGCTTGTTGATCGGGCCGTACACCAGCGGCGAGGCCTCGGGGTCGAATTCCTCGTCGGCGCACATGCCGTACACCTCGGAGGTGGACGGGAACACCAGGTGCTTGCCGTACTTCACCGCGCCGCGCACGATGGGCAGGTTGGCTTCGAAATCGAGCTCGAACACGCGCAGCGGGTTGCGCACGTAGGTGGCCGGCGTGGCGATGGCCACCAGCGGCAGGATCACGTCGCACTTGCGGATGTTGTACTCGATCCACTCCTTGTTGATGGTGATGTCACCCTCGGAGAAGTGCATGCGCGGATGGTTCACCAGGTCGCCCAGGCGGTCGGACGACATGTCCATGCCGTAGACCTCCCACTGCGTGGTTTCCAGGATGCGGCGCGTCAGATGGTGGCCGATGAAGCCGTTGACGCCAAGAATCAGAACCTTTTTCATCGGTTTCCTCTCAAGACTGTGCGGTGGTGAAGTGCTGGAATTCGGTTGCGGAGACCGGGCTGGCATGGTCGGCACTGCTGCCTTCCAGGAGTTGCAGTACGCGCAGCGCACCGCCGTCGCCGCAGGCGGCCACGATGCGGCCATCCACGACGTGCAGGCCGGGCGTCAGCCCCGCGGGCACGGCCGCGCCTTCCAGGCGGCGGGCGTGCGCCACGATGAAGCGGCGGCCGGCGATGTCCGTGAACGCGCCGGGATAGGGCGGCGCCACGGCGCGAATCAGGTTGTACACAGCGCCGGCGGACTGGCGGAAGTCGATGCGGCCATCCTCGGGCTTGCGCCCCGAGAAATAGCTGCCGTCGGCCAGCCGGTTGGGGCGCTTCGGCGTCTTGCCCGCCATCATGGCCGGCAGCGCGCGCCAGAGCGTTTGCTCGGCCGCCACGGTGACCTTCTCGAAGACCTGGCCGGCCGTGTCGTCGGGCAGGATCGGCACCGAGGTCTGGTCGACGATGTAGCCCGCGTCGGGCTTGGCTTCCATGGCGTGGAGCGTGGCGCCCGTCTCGGTCTCGCCGTGCAGCACGGCCCAGTTCACGGGCACGCGGCCGCGATATTTCGGCAGCAGCGAGCCATGCATGTTGAACGCGCCCTGCGGCGCGATGGCCAGCACGTCGGCCGGGATCATCGCGCGATAGTAGAACGAGAAGATGACGTCGGGCCGGGCCGCGCGCACGGCGTCGGCCAGTGCCGGATCGGTGGGGTCCTCGCCATACAGGAACGACAGGTTCAGCTCGGCTGCCGTGTCGGCCACGCGCTGGAACCAGATGTTCTCGTCGGGCCGGTCGCGATGCGTGACGACCAGCGCCACGTCCACGCCCTGGGCGTGCAGCACGCGCAGGCAGCGGTCGCCCACGTTGTGATAGGCGAAGACTACGGCGCGCACGGTGCCTCCGGTGCTTCCGTTGCCAGGTTCTGACGCGGATCGCGCTCCAGCACGGCCTGGATGCGGTAGCGCGGCCGGTCGCGCACTTCCTGGTAGATCCGGCCGATGTACTCGCCCAGCAGGCCGATGCCGAACAGCATGATGCCGATCAGGAAGAAGTTGAAGGCGAACAGCGTGAACACGCCCTGCACTTCCGAGCCAAGAATGAAGCGGCGGATCAGCAGTACCACGAACAGCCCGGCCGACGTGATCGACAGCATCGTGCCGATGGCCGAGAACCACTGCAGCGGCACGATCGAGAACCCGGTCACCAGGTCGAAGTTCAGGCGGATCAGCTGGTACAGCGAGTATTTCGACTCGCCCGCATGGCGCTGCTCGTGGCCCACCTCGATTTCCACCGGGTTCGACGCGAACGTATAGGCCAGCGCCGGAATGAACGTGTTCACCTCGCGGCAGGCGTTGATCGTGTCGATGACGTTGCGGTCGTAGGCGCGCAGCATGCAGCCCTGGTCCGTCATCTTGATCTTCGTGATGCGCTCGCGCAGGCGGTTCATGGCGCGCGACGCATAGCGGCGCCACGCCGTGTCGTTGCGCTGGCGGCGGATGGTGCCCACGTAGTCATGACCCTTGCGCATCTCGGCCACCAGGCGCGGAATTTCCTCGGGCGGGTTCTGCAGGTCGGCGTCCAGCGTGATGACGATGCGGCCGCGCGTGTGCTCGAAACCGGCCAGGATGGCCATGTGCTGCCCGAAATTGCCGTTGAACAAGATCACGCGCGTCACGTCCGGACGCTTGTGGAACTGGGCGGCCAGCATCTGCGGCGAGCGGTCGGCGCTGCCATCGTTGACGAAGATGATCTCGTACGATTCGCCCAGGCCGTCCAGCGCCGGGTAGACGCGGTCGAACAGCGCCTGCAGCCCGTCTTCCTCGTTATAGACGGGAATGACGACCGAGACCTCGACGGGACTTAGTGAGAGAGACGTTTGCATGTTTCGCTGAGGGTTTCGCAAACCCGCTGTACGTCGGACGACTGCATGGCCGGGAACAGCGGCAGCGTGACGATGCCGCGGCCAATGCGCTCGGCATGCGGCAGCATGCCTTCGCGCCAGCCGAGCGAGCGGAAATAGGTAAACAGATGAACGGGCGGGTAGTGCACGCCGGTACCCACGCCACGCTCGCGCATGGCTTCCATCACATGCGCGCGGGCCTGCGCCGGGCCGCCCTGCAGGCGCTCTGTGGGCAGCACCACCTGGAACATGTGCCAGTTCGTGGTGGCCACGGCGGCGTCGCGCGCCACGGGCAGTTCGATGCCCAGGTCGGCCAGGCCGGTGGCGCCGGCGTAATGGAAATAGGCTTCGGCCAGTTCGGCACGGCGGGCGGTGATGGCGTCCAGCTTCTGCAACTGCGCCAGCCCGATGGCCGCGTTGACGTCGGTCAGGTTGAACTTGCCGCCGGGCTCCTCCACGTCCATGCCGTCCATGCCGGTGCGGATCACGCCCTGCAGCCGCAAGCGCTCGGCGCGGCGGGCTTCCTCGGGCGAGTTCATGACCAGGCAGCCGCCTTCCACGGTGGTGATGTTCTTGTTGGCCTGGAAGCTGAAGCTGACCAGATCGCCGAAGGCGCCGATGCGCTGGCCGCGCCAGCGCGAGTCGATGGCCTGGGCCGCGTCCTCGATCACGCGCAGGCCGTGACGCTGCGCGATGGCGTAGAGGCGGTCCATGTCAACCGGCAGGCCGGACAGGTACACGGGCATGATGGCCCGCGTGCGCGGCGTGATGGCGGCCTCGACGGCATCGAGGTCGATATTGCGCGTGACCGGGTCGATGTCGACGAACACCGGCTTGGCGCCAACGGTCAGCACCACATTGGCCGTGGCCACCCAGGTGATGGGCGTGGTGATGACTTCGTCGCCGGGGCCGATGTCGGCGATGCGCAGCGCAATCTCCATCGTGGCGGAGCCGTTCGAGAAGGTGCGTACCGGGCGGCCGCCGAACAGTTCGGAGAGCGCGGCCTCGAACGCCTGCACCTTGGGGCCGGACGTGATCCAGCCGGAGGCCAGCACCTTGCTCACCTCGGCAATGGTGGCCGCGTCGATGTCGGGGCGCACGAACGGCAGGAAATCCTGCGGAGCGGAAGCAGTCATGTTCGTCAGGAACGGGCAATCAGGAATACACCGGCGAGTATCAGCACGATACCGGCCATGCGCAACGGACCAATCATTTCGCCAAACAGCCAGTATGCGGCCAGCGCATTGACCACGTAGCCGAGCGACAGCATGGGATACGCAATCGACACATCCACGCGCGACAGGCCGACAATCCACACGCCCACGCTGATCACATAGCAGGTCAGGCCGGCGATGACCGGCCACTGCGTCAGCACGCGGAAGGCGGTGGTCAGGATGGTGGCCCGCTCGATGGTGATGGCGCCCACGGCATTGGTGCCGGCCTTGAGCAGCAGCTGGGCGCAGGCGTTGAGCAGCACGCCGGCAAAGATGAATGCGAAGGTCGAAAAGGTCATGGCTGGTTTCAGGGCTGCCGGGCCGTGGCCGGCAGCGGGAAATTGCTGACGACGACGCGGCGCGAGTCGCGTGCCACCACATAGGCCGGCGCCTGCTGGGCGACGAGCCAGTCATACGTGTCGGGCGACATGATGCCCAGCGCCGGCTGGCCGTCCTTCCACTTGGCGAGGAAGGCCTCCATCGTCGGCACCCACCTGGCCGGCTCCTGCTGCGTGCCGAATTCCAGTTCGTCGGGCTCGGCCACCATGGTCAGCGTGCGGCCCAGGTAGAACGGCAGCGTGTGGTCGAGCATCCGCACGCCGTACAGCGGCATGTCGTCCTTGAGCACGGCCTGGATGGCTGGCACCATGTCCACGCCCGACGCCCGCCGGCCCATCACCTCATGGCCCAGCAGGCCAATGGTGCAGGTCAGGTACATGGCCAGGGCGAAGGCCGTGATGCTGGGAAACAGCCCGCGCGTGCGCAGCAGGCGGCGTGCCAGCAGCATGCCGGCCAGCAGTACGGCAAACGCCACACCAATATAGACGGCGAAGGCGCGGAACACGGCATTCGGATTGCTAGGCCGCTCCAGCGTGGCCACCACGGGCGCCGCAATCAGGCCCACCACGGCCAGCACCAGCAGCGCGTTGATCTGCCGGTTCCAGGAGCGGTCATTGATCTGGTCGAGCGCCACGGCCACCAGCACCGCCAGCGCCGGGAACACCGGCACGATGTAGCCGGGCAGCTTCGAGCCGGACAGGCTGAAGAACACGAAGATTGCCCCGAACCAGACCAGGCACAGCAAGGCCGGCTGGAACGGCTTGCCGCCGGCGCCACGCACGGCCCCGGCGCGCTCGCGCACCACGCCCCACATGCGCGGCGTCAGGCCCAGCCAGGGCAGCAGGCCCGCCAGCAGCAGCGGCACGAAATACCAGATCGAGCCCTTGCGCGCGTGCACCGTGGACGTATAGCGGTCCCAGTGCTCGTGGATGAAGAAGAAACGCAGGAAGTCCGGATTTTTTTCGGAGATCAGCCAGAACCAGGGCACCGTCACCACCAGCATGGCCAGGATGCCCGTCACCAGGTGCAGGCGGCGCCACAGGCCGACATCGCGCGTGATCAGCGTATAGACCACCAGCACCAGGCCCGGCAGCGCAATGCCCACCAGCCCCTTGGTCAGGATGGCCACGCCCATGGCCACCCAGCACGCCAGCATCCAGCCGCGGCGCGCGCCGGGCGTAGCCTCGGGGTGCTGGGCCAGCAGCATGAAAGCCAGCACGCAGGCCAGGGCGCCCGACAGCGTCATGTCGAGCGAATTGAAGTGGCCGGCCACGCTCCACATCGGCATGGCCAGCATGGCCAGGCCCGCCAGCAGCCCGACGCGGCAGCCGAACCAGTGGGCGGCGGCCAGCATGGTGGCGCCCAGGCCGACAATGCCGGAGAGCGCCACGCACAGGCGGGCCTGCCAGTCGCCCACGCCAAACAGCTCGTAGCCGAGGGTGGTGACCCACAGGTGGAAAGGCGGCTTTTCGAAGTACTTGAGTGCGTTGTAGCGGATCGTGACCCAGTCGCCGGAGGCGAACATCTCGCGCGAGATTTCGGCGTAGCGGCCTTCGTCCGGACGCAGCAGGTGGCGGGCATCGAGGGTGCCGAACCAGACCAGCAGTACGCCGATGACCACCAGGGCAATCATGCCCACAGGCAGCCCGGCTTGTCGCGTGGGCGAAGAACTACGCATATCTCTCCTGAAAGGGCCGGATACCGGAGGCTGTTCAATGACCGCCCAGTGGCGGACACCCCACAACGCGGCAGTGCCGAAAACGGTGGACACAATGCCGATACGCGGCGCGGGCCGGGTGGCCCTCAGACGAATCCGGACGGTTTCGGCATCGCTTCGCATCGCCGGAGGCGCCCGCGGGTGGCCGCTGGCGCCCGGAATGGGGCGCGCAATGGTAGCACGAGCGCCTTCTGCGACCCGCCGTTTTGCCGATGGTTCATGTACGAGACATGAACCGGACATGGCCGGGCGCGCCGGGGGGCCATTTCCGCCGCGCGGAATTCGCGCAATACTTGCGCCATTCCGGCGCGCCGTGTGCAGAAACTGACCCGCGCCGGTCAATCGGATACGGGTGGAATGCAATGAAACCGGCACTGCTGCTCGGCTTGCTGATGGGCGTGATCAATGGCGCATTTGCGCAGGCCTCGGTGCCAGACGCCGCGCCACTGTCGGCGATGACGCCGCCGATGCCGGCTGCCGCCGCGCTGTGCGACGCCCCGTGGTTCCGCTCGGGCTCGCGCGTGCAGATGGAGGGCGACGGTGCCATCCCGATGTCGATCACCATGACGCTGCGCGAGGTCATGCGCACGGCGCGCGGTTGCAGCGCCCAGCTCGAGGTGCGCTCGAAGTCCGCGTTTGCGGCGCTGATGGGGCCGCCGGTAGTGATGGACCAGGTGCACGAGATCAACATCGATCGCAATGCCACCACGGCCCGCACGCGCATCGACAGCCGCAACGCCGTCATCAACGCGCGCGCACGCTACGCGCGGATGTTCGGCGAGGCGTCGTTCACGGGCAGCGGCGTCTTCAACTATGCCGGCGTCGAGATCAAGGAAGGCGCCATGCTCGATGGCGAAACCTTCCAGTCGAGCGTGGCGCTGAAGATCTACCCGCTGGGCAAGGACGAGGTGGTGGGCTCGATGCAGGCGCTGCACGCCTCGGTCATCGTCGGGTCGCGGCGCGTGGGCCGCAAGCAGATGATCAATACGGTGATGGGCCGCAAGGAGTGCATGCCGATCACCTACGAGAAACGTACCTCGCTGGGGCCGCTGATGGTGGGCGACGAGATCCTGCAGCTGGAGCCCAGCGTGCTGAACGTTACCGACTGGTACTGCCCGGCCGAGGCGTTCGTGCTCCGTACCGAAATCCGCCACAACAACCAGGTGCAGCGCGTGGACGTGACCGCGCTGGAGATGGAAACGAAGGATGAGGGGCGGTAGCGGGCAGGCGGCGCGGCGCCCCCCATATCGCATATGCAAAAAGGAGCCCGGAGGCTCCTTTTTTGTCGCTGGCGCGCCGGGATGGCCCGGCAGGCTGCGGTCAGTTCCCTTGCGTGGCCTTCTTCGTCGTGGCCGACTTCTTGGCCTTCGGCTTCTTCGGCGCCGCCGTCGACTGGTCGGTCAGGTCGGCACGGGTGCTCTTGTTCGCGCCCTGCGAATACGGGTCGAACTTGTCGCCGGCCTTGGCGCCCTGGCTGTACGTGTCGAACTTCTCGCCAGCCTTGGCCCCTTGCGAATACGGGTCGAACGACTTCTTGTCCTGGGCGATGGCCGCCACGGAAGCGGTGGCGAGACCCAGCGCAATGGCGGTGGCGATCAATGTCTTCATGGAGTTCTCCTGAGTGTTGCCGCCGCGGTGGTTCACACGATGGCGGTTCGCGTTATGCCCGTCCTACCGCCAGGTAAGACGGGCTCGGGCCAGTGTGGACAAGGGCTGGCGGGCCGTCAACTCAGGGCTTCTCCGGGGATGTCGCCCCGGAAATGCCTACTCCGTCACAACGTCGGAAGGGTGCTTCCAGGCGGCCAGCACCTCGGCCGACGGTGCCAGGGCCAGGTTGGTGCCGCGCGTGCCGATCGGCTGCTGGAACCAGCGCTTCTGCAGCGCGGCGGCGTCGGGCGAGGCAAAGGTCCTGGCCAGCGTCTGGTCCACCAGCTGCTTGAACGCGGGGTCGGCCTTCGACATCATCAGCGCGTTCTGTTCCACCGACAGCGCCGGCCCGACGATCACGTACAGCGACGGATCCTTCGACTTGGCGCGCAGGCCGGCCAGCAGCACATCGTCCATCACGAAGGCCTGGGCGCGCCCCGTTTCCAGCAGCAGGAACGACTCGCCGTGGTCTTTGGCGTAGACATCGTGGAAGCCGTACTCGGCCTTGAGGCGGCGCACGTGGCGGTCGCCAGTGGAGCCGGCGCTGGTCACCACGGTCTTGCCGCGCAGGTCGGCAAACGACTTGATGCCCGAATCGGCACGCACCAGCATCCGCACCGTCGAGACATAGTGCGAGACGCTGAAGGCCACCTGTTTCTGGCGTTCCAGCGTGTTGGTGTTGGGTGCGCAATCGAGGTCGGCCAGGCCGTTGACCATGGCGGGCACGCGGTTCTGCGGCGTCAGCGGCAGCCAGCGCACCTTGAGGTCCTTGAGCCCGAGCTTCTGGCGGGCGGCTTCGGCCACGCGCAGGCACAAGTCCACCGCGTAGCCGGCCGGCTGGCCGCGGTCGTCGGCGAACGAGAACGGCAGCGCCGATTCGCGGTAGCCAAGCGTGATGGTGCCGGTGTCGCGGATCTTGTCGAGCACCGGGCTCTGAGCGTGGGCGACGGGTACCAGTGCGGCGGCCAGGGCCAGGCCAGCCAGCAGGCGTTTGACAGACGAAGCAGAGACGAGCGGGAACATGTGGCGGGTGATGTCAGGCAAAGACAGGAGGGTATACCCGCACCCTCCGGCGACGAAGAATTTGTTTCTTATTAGCTAATTCCCGAAATCGGTGCGGTGTTCGGTGAAAAAGTGGAGAAATGACGACTTCGTACAACGGCTTACATCCGTTACCGGCCGGCGGGCGGGGGCGCCCGATCTGGAACGCACCAGTACGGGTACAATGCGGCCCACTTTGTATCCCTCGAATAACAAATGAGTCCCCGTCCTTCCCGTCTCGCTTGTGTGGACGCACTGAAGGCGGTCAGCTCACAGCTGATCGTGTTGCACCACCTGGCGTTCTACGGCCCGATGTCCGATGCCGCCCAATCGCTGGCACCCGGCCTGATCGGCTGGCTGGCCGAGTACGCACGCATTGCCGTGCAGGTCTTCCTGGTCGTCAGCGGCTTCCTGGCCGCCCGTAGCCTGGCTCCGACCGGGCACCTGACCGTCGCCAACCCGGTGGTGGCCGTGTGGCGCCGCTACCAGAAGCTCGTGGTGCCGTTCGCGGCGGCCATCCTGGTGGCCATTGCCGGTGCGGCCATCGCCCGCGCCTGGATGCAGCACGATTCGATCCCGGCCGCGCCGCATCTGGCGCAGTTCGCGGCCCATATCCTGCTGCTGCACAACATCCTCGACGTGGACGCGCTGTCCGCAGGCGTCTGGTATATCGCCATCGACCTGCAGCTGTTCGCGCTGATGGTGTCGGCACTGTGGATTGCCCGCGCCATTTCGCGCGATCTGGCGCCGCTGGGCGTGTCCGTGGTGGCGGCGCTGGCCGTGGCTTCGCTGTTCTGGTTCAACCGCGATGCGTCGTGGGACATCTGGGCCGTCTATTTCTTTGGCGCCTATGGCATGGGCGCGCTCGCATTCTGGGCGTCGAATCCCGGCCGCTCGCCGGTGGCCCTGGGCGTGCTGGCGGCCATTGGCCTGGCCGCGCTGATGGTCGATTTCAGGCTGCGCATCGCCGTGGCGCTGGCCACCGCGCTGCTGCTGGCCGTGTCGCGTCGCGGCGGCTGGCTCGAACACTGGCCGGGCGGCCGTCTGATGGCGTATTTCGGCCGTATCTCGTATTCGGTATTCCTGGTCCACTTCCCGGTTTGCCTGGTGGTCAATGCGGTGGTGTCGCATCTGGCGCCGGGCCAGCCCGTGCTCAATGCGCTGGGAATGGGTCTGGCATGGGTGGCCAGCAACGTGGCCGGTGCGCTGTTCCACCGCTATGTCGAGGCCGCCACCCCGGTGCGTACCCTGGTGACGTGGCTGACCGCCGGCCTGCCGGCCCGTGCCCGCAACCGGATCGCGCCACACGCGGAGAGCTGATCGCCCAGACCGGGGCCGCACTGCGGCCCGCATGCAAAAACGGCACGATTCCCAATGGAACGTGCCGTTTTTGCTTTGGCGCGCCGCGCCATGCCGCCACCGGCAGCAACCGTTTGGTTACGCCACATGCGGCTTCACCGCCTGCAACGTGGCCGGGTCGGCAATGATGCGATCCCAGATGACCGGGGCGCCCAGGTTGGCCGGCTGTTTTTGCATGGCGCGGTCGGCCGACACCACGCAGCGCACCCGTGACTTGCCTTCGTGCAGCAGGACGACGCAGGCATCGGGCAGGTGGGTGGCCTGGACGATATCCTGCGCCGCGGCCCGCGCCGGGCCAGACGCCAGCGGCGAAGCCAGCGCCGCCAGGCAGAGCAGGGTGGTAAGCAGTCTCGTGGGGGTATTCATGATGCGCTCCATGCGGATCCGGACGGCGCCATTGGCGCCCGATGCATGAAGTATCCGAATTGGCCGCGCTCCTCTGAATAGCCGCTTCCCTAAATTACCGGCCGCCGGGAACTGGTGCGTGTGCACCGCGATGTACCGCATGCGCCTTGCGCCGATGCGCCGTGGCGCCCTGCGGCGGTGCGTACGGGATGCCACCAACGGTAACAACCCCAGTTGGGGGTTGGCATGGACGTTGCCTAGTATGGACGTATAAACCTGACCATCTGGTCAGGTTTGATCTTCCGGTCGATGACCGGGGAGGCGAACATGTCCGACCATATCGTCCTGACCTCGCACGCGCGCCGCGACAAGCCGGCCGAGCCGATTCACTGGGGCGCGCCCACGGCGGCGGAACGCGGGCCTGTGATTGCCAGCCTGACCGATCCGGCGCAGCGCAACGTGATTGGCACGCATGCGGGCGCCTATGCGATCTACCGCGCGCTGGCCGTGGCCTCCGGCAGCCTGCAGCGCGCCCACCGGCCCGACCTGACCGATACCGCGCCGGCCGAGCCGATCGGCCCGCATGGGCAGTGGGGCGACCCGGACAAGATCGTGTCGCTCGACCCGTGGGGCCACCTGGTGTCCACGGCGTTTGCCGACCGCATCGCCGCCGGCTTCGACATCCGGCCCACCATCGCCATCACGCGCGCGCACATCAACATGCCCGAACTCGGCGGCGCCATTGCGGCCGGCCGGCTCAAGCCCGACGGCGAGATCCTCTATGCCAACGGCGACGTGCGCGTGACCAAGGCCGCCATCGATCCGGTGTGGTACCTGCCCGGCATTGCCCGGCGCTTCAATATCAAGGAAAGCATTCTGCGCCGCAGCCTGTTCGAGCAGACCGGTGGCATGTTTCCGGAGCTCGTCACGCGCCCCGACCTGAAGGTGTTCCTGCCGCCGATTGGCGGCATGACGCTCTACTTCTTCGGCGACGTGGGCAAGCTCGGCCAGCCCGAGACGCGCGTGGCCTGCCGCGTGCACGACGAATGCAATGGCTCCGATGTCTTCGGCTCGGATATCTGCACGTGCAGGCCCTATCTGGCGCATGGCATCGAGGTGTGTATCGAGATGGCGCAACAGGGCGGCGTAGGCCTGGTGGTCTATAACCGGAAGGAAGGCCGTGCGCTCGGCGAGGTGACCAAGTTCCTGGTCTACAACGCCCGCAAGCGCCAGGTGGGCGGCGACCGCGCCGAAACGTATTTCGAGCGCACCGAGTGCGTGGCCGGCGTGCAGGACATGCGGTTCCAGGAGCTGATGCCCGATGTCTTCCACTGGCTGGGCATCCGGCGCATCGACCGCTGGGCCTCGATGAGCAACATGAAACATGGCGCGCTGACCGCGCAGGGTATCGAGGTGGTGGAGCAGGTGCCCATTCCCGATGCGCTGATTCCGGCCGACGCGCGCGTGGAAATCGATGCAAAGGTGGCGGCGGGGTACTTCACCAGCTACACGCCGCCTGACGCCAACGAACTCGCCCTGGCAAAGGGCAGGGGGTTGAACGAATGACTGACTATCCCGCAGGACGATCGACCGGACCCGACGATGAACCCGGCCGCGGCTGGCACAGCCCCGTTGCCGCCGATCATCCCGCCGCCGCGCTGCTGAGCGGCCAGGCGGTGCGCAGCCGTTGCGCGGTGGTGACCGAATTCGTGGCATCCGGCGAGTCGGAACTGTTTACGTGGCACCCCGACCGGGTTCACGCGATTGCGGACTATGTGGCCGGCACCATCCGCCGCCGCTATCCGGACCTCAAGGTGCCGTACCACAGCCGCTGGCGCCATTTCGAGAGCGGCGGGCCGGGGCAGGAGTCCGTCAGCCGCTGGCAGATCCTGTGCGAGCGCGCGGGCATGTCGGGCGCCGACCACTGCGCCGAGCGCGCGCGCATCGGCATCGACCTCGTGATTCCGAGCGTGCTGCTCGATGCGGGCGCCGGGCCAGACTGGCGCTATCGCGACCCGGCCAGCGACATGATGCTGACCCGCTCCGAGGGCCTGGGGGTAGCGAGCTTCGACCTGTTCGCGCGCGGCGGCTTCTCGGCCGAGCCGGGCGATCCGCTGCGTGCCGACGCCGAGCGGCTGGCCCGCCTCGACGCGTCCACCATCGCCAACGCCTTCCAGGTGGCCCAGCACAACCCGCTGGTGGGGCTGGAAGGGCGCGCCGGCCTGCTGCGCCGGCTGGGCGAGGTCATGCAGTCCACGCCGGCCGTGTTCGGCACGCCGGCGCGGCTGGGCAACCTGTTCGACTACCTGGCCGCCCATGCGAAGGACAACCGCATCGAGGCCGCGTTCGTGCTGCGCACGCTGCTGGTGGCGCTGGGCCCGGTCTGGCCCGGGCGCATCCAGATCGAAGGCGTGTCGCTGGGCGACTGCTGGCGGCATCCGGCCGCGCCCGACGGGCTGGTGCCGTTCCACAAGCTCACCCAGTGGCTCACCTATTCGCTGCTGGAGCCGCTGGAGGACGGCGGGCTCGTGGTGACCGGGCTCGACGCCCTGACCGGCCTGCCCGAGTACCGCAACGGCGGCCTGCTCTACGACTTCGAGCTGATGGTGCCGCGCGACCGCGAATTCGCCAGCCGCACACATACCGTGGACGAGCCGGAAATCGTGGAATGGCGCGCGCTGACGGTGACCGGGCTCGACCTCGTGGCCGCGGCCGTGCGCCAGGCGCTGGGCGTGGCCGAGGCGGACTTCCCGCTGGCGCGGGTGCTGGAAGGGGGCACCTGGGCGGCGGGCCGGCGCATTGCCGCGCAGCGCCGGCCGCCGGGCGGACCGCCGCCGTTCGAGATCCAGAGCGACGGCACGGTGTTCTAGCCGCTTTGACGCACGGACGCACGGACGCATTGACGCAATGAAGTAGGCGGTTCCAGGGCCTTTTCCCTGTTTGCAGGCAGCCAGACCGCGGCGGGCCCAACGCCCGCTGCGCCCGATTCCACAGGAGCGCACCATGAACGACATGTCCACTGCCCCCACCGCGGCGCAGGCCTTTGCCGAGTCCGAGGCGGAAACGTCAGCGGTGATGGTGGTCAACCATCCGCTGGTGCAGCACAAGGTGACGCTGGTGCGCAGCGAGGAAACCACCACCGACAACTTCCGCCGCCTGGTGCGCGAGATCAGCCAGTTGCTGACGTACGAGGCCACGCGCGACCTGGCCATGGAGACCATCGCCATCAAGACGCCGATCGCGCCGATGCAGTCGCCGGTGCTGTCGGGCAAGAAGCTCTGCCTGGTGTCGATCCTGCGCGCCGGCAACGGTTTTCTCGACGGCATGCTCGACCTGCTGCCGGCCGCGCGGGTGGGCCACATCGGCCTGTACCGCGACCCCGAGACGCTCGAGCCCATCGAGTACTACTTCAAGATGCCCGAGGACATCGAGGAGCGCTTCGTGATCGTGGTAGACCCGATGCTGGCCACCGGCAACTCGGCCATCGCCGCCATCAACCGGCTCAAGGAAGCGGGCGTGACCACGATGAAGTACGTGTGCCTGATCGCCTCGCGCCCCGGCCTGCGCGCGCTGCGCGCGGCGCACCCGGACGTGGCCATCGTCACGGCGGCCATCGACGAGGAACTGAACGACCACGGTTATATCGTGCCCGGGCTCGGCGATGCCGGCGACCGGCTCTACGGGACCAAATGATGGACGCGCTGGCGCATGGGGCACAAGCGGCTCATGCGGCCGTCGCGCGTGGCCCGGAGGGGCCGCCCGGCGGACGCATCCGGCAGGAGAACGAGGCGCTGATCCTGCGCGCGGCCGAGCACGTCTTCGCGCGCGCGGGCTTTGCCGGCGCCACCATGGCGGACATCGCCACGCGCGCCGGGGTGCCGAAGTCGAACCTGCACTACTACTTCCGGACCAAGCAGGTGCTGTATCGCGCGGTGCTGGCCCATACGCTGCAGCTGTGGCTGTCAGAGACCGACATCATCAGCGCCGAATACGCGCCGGGGCTGGCGCTGGAGCAGTACATCCGCGCCAAGATGCGGCTGTCGGCCAGCCATCCCGATGCGTCGCGCGTGTTCGCCAACGAGCTGCTGCACGGCGCGCCCGAGATTGGCGGCGTGCTGCGGCAGGCCTTGCACGAACTGGTGGCGCGCAAGGCCATGGTGATTCGCGCGTGGATCGATGGCGGACAGATGGCGCCGGTGGACCCGTATCACCTGTTCTTCACGATCTGGGCGGCCACGCAGACCTACGCCGATTTCGACGCCCAGGTGTGCGCGGTGCTGGGTGTCTCCGCCCTGGAGGCGGAGGACTTCGAGCGCGCCACCGAGCACCTGGTGGCGCTGCTGCTGCGCGGCTGTGGCCTGCTGGAGCCGGCATCGGCCTGAGCCCTGTCCCAGGCGCGGCACAAGAACAAGCAAAGCATCACCGTCAACCACGCGCCATTCGCGCGCACAACGCAAATAAAGGGGAGTGAAGTCATGCACAAGGGAAGCGATCGTCGTACCTGGCTGAAAAACGCCGCGGCGGCCACCGCGCTGGCCGCCACGGCCGCGCTCGGCCTGGTGCCGTCGGCGCACGCACAGGCGAAGATCAAGGTGGCCGCCGTCTATACGGTGCCCGTGGAGCAGCAATGGGTGTCGCGCATCCACAAGGCGCTGAACGAGGCCAAGGCGCGGGGCGAGATCGATTACGTGTTCTCGGAAAGCGTGTCGAACGCCGACTACGAGCGCGTGATGCGCCAGTACGCCGAGCAGGGCTCCGGGCTGATCGTGGGCGAGTCGTTCGCGGTGGAAGGCGCCGCCCGCAAGGTGGCCAAGGACTACCCCAAGACGGCCTTCCTGATGGGCTCGTCGGGCAAGCCGCAGGCGCCTAACTTCTCGGTGTTCGACAACTACATCCAGGAACCGTCGTACCTGACCGGAATGATCGCGGGCGGCATGACGAAGACCAACCATATCGGCATGGTGGGCGGCTACGCCATTCCCGAAGTGAACCGGCTGATGCACGCGTTCATGGAAGGCGCACGCGAGGTCAACCCCAAGGTGAAGTTCACGGTCAGCTTCATCGGCTCGTGGTTCGATCCGCCCAAGGCCAAGGAAGCGGCCTTCGCGATGATCGACAAGGGTGCCGACGTGCTCTACGCCGAGCGCTTTGGCGTGTCAGACGCCGCCAAGGAGCGCGGCAAGCTGGCCATCGGCAACGTGATCAACACGCAGCCGCAGTACCCGGCCACGGTGGTGGCCTCGGCGCTGTGGAACATGGAGCCGACGATTGGCGCGGCGCTGGCCAAGGTGAAGGCCGGCCAGTTCAAGAACGAAGACTACGGCCAGTATTCGCTGATGAAGTACAAGGGCGCCGAGCTGGCGCCGCTGGGCACGTTCGAAGGCAAGGTGCCGGCCGACGTGATGAACAAGGTCAAGGCGAAGGAGAAGGCCATCCTCGACGGCAAGTTCGCGGTCAAGGTGGTGGAGACCGAGCCCAAGTCCACGCCGTAAGTTGACGGGCGCCCGGTGCGCCCCGTGCGCCCCGGGCCCCCGTCCGGCAGGATGCCCCCGCCCTTGCTGCTTTGCGCCTTGTTGGCGGGGCATCCGTCCATTTCCATTTTTCCTGCCTTCCCAATGCCTCAGGCTTCACCGGTTCTCCGGCTTTCCCACATCAGCAAGCGGTTCGGTCCGCTGCTGGCCAACGACGATATTTCGCTGGACCTCCATCGCGGCGAGGTGCTGGCCCTGCTGGGCGAGAACGGCGCGGGCAAGAGCACGCTGGTCAACATCCTGTTCGGGCACTACATTGCCGATGGCGGCAGCGTGGAGGTCGATGGCGTGGCGCTGCCGCCCGGCAACCCGCGCGCCGCGCTGGCGGCCGGCGTGGGCATGGTGCATCAGCATTTCACGCTGGCCGACAACCTGTCGGTGCTCGACAACATCCTGATCGGCACCGAACCGCTCTGGCGCTGGCGCCAGCAGCGCGGCGCCGCCCAGGCGCGCATCCACGACCTGGCCACGCGGTTTGGCCTGGCGGTGCAGCCCCGGGCGCGCGTGGGCTCGCTCTCGGTGGGCGAACGGCAGCGCGTAGAGATCGTCAAGGCGCTGTACCGGGGCGCGCGCGTGCTGATCCTCGACGAACCCACGGCCGTGCTGACGCCGCAGGAGGTGGAGAGCCTGTTCGCCACGCTGGGCCAGCTGATTGCCGAAGGGCTGTCGGTCATCTTTATCAGCCACAAGCTCGACGAGGTGTTGCGCGTGTCGCACCGCGTGGCCGTGCTGCGCGGCGGCAAGCTCGTGGCCGAACGCGACGCGCGCGCCACCAGCAAGCCCGAACTGGCCGAGCTGATGGTGGGCCGCCGCGTGGAGATGCCCACGCGCGTGCCGACCAACGGCGCGCAGCAGGCGGCCGCGCCGGCGGTGGCCTCGCTCGACAACGTCACGGTGCCGTCGACGGCGGGCCGGATGGGTGTGAGCGGGCTGTCGCTCGACCTGCATGCCGGCGAGATCGTTGGCATTGCCGGGGTGTCCGGCAACGGGCAGGTGGCGCTGGCCGAACTGATGAGCGGCACCGTGGCGGCGTCAGCCGGGCGCTTGACGCTGCGCGGGCAGCCGCTGCCGGCCGTGGCGCGCCGGTGGATCGACGCCGGCGTGGCACGCATTCCGGAGGATCGTCACGCGGAAGGCGCGGTGGGCGACCTGCTGGTCTGGGAGAACATCATCGCCGAGCAGCTCGGCAACCCGGCGTTCGTGCGCGCGGGCGTGATCCGGCGAGCCAGTGCCCGGCGCTTTGCCAGCGAGCTGGCGGGCCGCTTCGATGTGCGCGGCGGTGGCATCGACGTGCCCACGCGCACGCTGTCCGGCGGCAACATGCAGAAGCTCATCCTGGGCCGGGCGCTGTCCGTGCGCGGCCAGCATACGCCGCTGCTGGTGGTGGCCAGCCAGCCCACCTGGGGCCTCGACATCGGGGCCGTGGCCTACGTCCACCGGCAACTGCTCGACGCGGCGGCGGCCGGTGCCGCGGTGCTGCTGATTTCCGAGGACCTCGACGAATTGATGGCGCTATCGGACCGCATCGCCGTGATGCACGCGGGGCGCCTGACGCCGGCACGTGCCACGGCAGCCTGGACGCTCGGCTCGCTGGGCCTGGCCATGGCCGGCGCACACGGTGGCGAGGCCACACGCACCGGCGTGGAGGTGCCCCATGCGGCTTGAAGCCCGAACCGAAGTCTCGCGTGCCGCGCTGGTGATGGCGCCGGTGGGCGCGATCGTCGTCACGCTGTTGATCTGCGCGCTGCTGGTGGCCGTGGCGGGCGCGCCGGTGGGTCGTGCCTACCTGGTGCTGCTGGAAGGCGGGTTTGGCTCGCGCTTCGCGTGGTCTGAGACGCTGACGCGCGCCACGCCGCTGATCCTCACCGGCCTGGCGGTGGCCGTGGCCTTCCGTACGCGGCTGTTCAACATCGGCGCCGAGGGCCAGCTCTACCTGGGCGCGCTGGCCGCCGTGGCCGTGGGCGGCCAGGTCGATGGCGCGGCGGCGCCGTGGGCGGCTGCGCTGCCGTCCGGCGTGCTATTCGGCCTGATGGTGGCGGCCGGCATGCTGGCTGGCGCGTTGCTGCTGCTGTTGCCGGCGGTGCTCAAGCTGCGGCTGGGCGTGGACGAGGTGGTGACCACGCTGCTGCTCAATTTCATCGTGTTGCTCGGGGTGTCGATGATGCTCGACGGCCCGATGAAAGACCCGCTGGCCATGGGCTGGCCGCAGTCGGTGGCGCTGGTGCCGGAACTGGAGCTGGCGCGGCTGATGGAGCGCTCGCGCGTGCACAGCGGGCTGCTGTTCGCGGTGGCGCTGGCGGTGCTGGTGTGGGCCGTGAACCGCTTCACGGTGTTCGGCCTGCAGATGCGCGCGGTGGGCGCCAACGCGCGCGCGGCCGCGTTCGCCGGCATGCCGGTGACGCGCGTCACGCTGCTGGCGGCGGCGCTGTCCGGCGCGCTGGCCGGGCTGGCCGGCGTGGTGGAAGTGGCCGGGCGCACCAGCTACCTGACGCTCGACATGTCGCCCGGTTACGGCTACACGGGCGTGGTGATTGCGATGCTGGCCGGGTTGCATCCGGTGGGCGTGGTGGCATCGGCGGTGTTCGTCGCCGGCATCCTGGTGGGGGCAGACGGCATGAGCCGGGCCGTCGGGGTGCCCAATGCGATTGCCGATGTGATCGTGGCCGTGGCGCTGCTCTCGATGCTGGTGGCGACGATGCTCGCGCGCTACCGCATACGTTTTGACCGCATGGGGAAGGCGGCCTGATGGAACTGTTCGATATTCTGGCCGGCGCGCCGTTCTGGATTGCCGTGCTGCGCGTGGCCACGCCGCTGATCTTCGGCACGCTTGGCGTGCTGCTTTGCGAGCGCGCCGGCGTGCTCAACCTCGGCATCGAGGGCATCATGGTGGCCGGCGCCTTCTCGGGCTGGCTATCGGTCTACCACGGCCTGCCGCTGTGGGGCGGCGTGGCGGTGGCGGCGGGCGTCGGGCTGGTGCTGGGCCTGCTGCACGGCTGGCTGACCGTGTCGCTGGCGCTGTCGCAGCACGTGGCGGGGCTCGGCGTGACGATGCTGGCCACGAGCGTGTCGTACTACGCATACCGGCTGGGCTTCGCCCAGGTGTCCACGCCGCCCACGATCACGCCGTTCGCGCCGATGACGGGCTGGGCCGAGGTGCCGCTGATCGGCACGGTCATGGCGGCCGAGACGGCGTTGACGCTGCTGGCCCTGCTGATGGCGCCGCTGCTGGCCTGGGTGCTGTATCGCACGCCGCTGGGGCTGGCCTTGCGCATGGTCGGCGAGAACCCGGCGGCAGCCGAGGGGCAGGGCATTCGAGTGATTGCCGTGCGCATCGGCGCGGTCATGGCGGGCTCGGCGCTGATGGCGGTGGGCGGGGCCTTCCTGACGCTGTCCGCCTTCAACGCGTTCTTCTTCAACATGATCAACGGACGCGGCTGGATCTGCGTGGCACTGGTGGTGTTCGCCTCGTGGCGGCCGGGCCGGGCGTTGCTGGGCGCGCTGCTGTTCGCCGCCTTCGATGCGCTGCAGCTGCGGCTGCAACAGGGCGGCGTGGGGCTGCCGGGCCTGCCGCCGCTGCCGTACCAGGTCTACCTGATGCTGCCGTATATCCTGTCGATCCTGGCCCTGGTGCTGGTGGCGCGCCGCGCGACCTATCCGCAGGCGCTGATGAAGCCCTACCGCAAGGGCGAACGCTGACACTTCCAACGATACCGACCCCATGTTCGATACCATCCTGCGTCACTGCAACCTGCCCGACGGCCGTACCGATGTCGACATCGGCATTGCCGGCGGGCGCATTACGGCCGTGGCGCCGCAATTGCCCGCCACGGCCGGCGAAGAGATCGACGCGGCGGGGCAGCTCGTGTCGCCGCCGTTCGTCGACGCGCACTTCCATATGGATTCCACGCTGTCGTTCGGCCTGCCTCGCGTGAACCAGTCCGGCACGCTGCTGGAAGGCATCGCGCTGTGGGGCGAACTGAAGCCGCTGCTGACCCAGGAGGCCATTGTCGAGCGTGCGCTGGCCTATTGCGACTGGGCCGTGGCCAAGGGGCTGCTGGCGATCCGCTCGCATGTGGACGTGTGCGATCCGCGCCTGCTGGCCACCGAGGCGCTGCTGCACGTGCGCGAACGCGTGAAGCCGTACCTCGACCTGCAGCTCGTGGCGTTTCCGCAGGACGGCGTGCTGCGCTCGCCCGGGGCGCTGGCCAATCTGCGCCGCGCGCTGGACATGGGCGTGGACGTGGTCGGCGGCATTCCGCATTTCGAGCGCACCATGGCCGACGGCGCGGCGTCGGTGGCCCTGCTGTGCGAGGAAGCGGCGCAGCGCGGGCTGCGCGTGGACATGCACTGCGACGAGAGCGACGATCCGCTGTCGCGCCATATCGAGACGCTGGCCAGCGAGACGGTGCGGCGCGGCTTGCAGGGGCGCGTCACGGGTTCGCACCTGACCTCGATGCATTCGATGGACAACTACTATGTGTCGAAGCTGCTGCCGCTGATGCGCGAGGCCGGCGTGGCGGCGATTGCCAACCCGCTGATCAACATCACGCTGCAGGGGCGCCACGACACCTATCCGAAGCGCCGGGGCATGACGCGCGTGCCCGAAATGCTGGCGGCCGGCATTCCGGTGGCCTTCGGGCACGACTGCGTCATGGACCCCTGGTACAGCCTCGGCTCGGGCGACATGCTCGAGGTGGCCCATATGGGGCTGCACGTGGCCCAGATGACCGGACAAGACGCCATGCGTGCCTGCTTCCAGGCCGTAACCGAAACGCCGGCGGCAATACTGGGGCTCGACGGCTACGGCGTGGCGCCCGGATGCCGCGCCGACCTGGTGCTGCTGCAGGCGCGCGACCCCGTGGAGGCCATCCGGCTACGCGCCACGCGGTTGCTGGTAATGCGCGCGGGGAAGGTGGTGGCCCGCACGGCGCCCGCCACGGCCACGCTGGCGCTGCCCGGCCGGCCCGCCGAAGTCGACTTCCGGCTACACCGCGCGTAATGGCATTTTTTTGAAGTTTCTGTGAAAAGGGTGTTGACAGCCCCCTGGTCACTCAGCATAATCACGTTCTTCGCATCGCAGCAGCAATGCAGCGAAACGAAGCCCAGATGGCGGAATTGGTAGACGCACTAGGTTCAGGTCCTAGCGGTGGCAACACTGTGGAGGTTCGAGTCCTCTTCTGGGCACCAATATTTGAAAGCCTCGCTCGCAAGAGCGGGGCTTTTTCATTTGTACGGCCCAGAAAGGGCAGTCCCTGCGGACTGCCCGCGAGGACTCGAATGGGTTGCGCCTGCCAGCGCAACCCCGGGGTCGCGCACGGGTGACCGAGTCCTCTTCTGGGCACCATTTCAAGACCCTGCTCAAACGAGCAGGGTCTTTTCATTTGTGCGTGCGGAATTGCGAGGGCGGTATCGGCTGTTGATAGGTTGGCCCTCTCCCCCGGCCCCTCTCCCGCCTTGCGGGAGAGGGGAGTGTAGTGGTCAAGTTTTTTCAGACAGGTATTAAGGTGGTCTGTTGGAACTTGTCCTCGTAGTCTGTTGGCGACGCGTAGCCCAGTGTCGAGTGCAGGCGCACCGGGTTGTAGAAGCCAACGATGTACTGCGTAATGTCGCGCCGGGCTTCGGCCCGGTCGACGTACCGCCTCTGCCAGACTCGCTCCATCTTCAGGTTCAGGAAGAAGCGTTCGGCTACAGCGTTGTCCCAGCAGTCGCCGGGTCGGCTCATGCTGCAAACCAGCCCATGGCGCGCCAGCAGCCCCTGGTACTCCTCGCTTGCATATTGGCTGCCCCTGTCCGAATGCACGATCAGTCCGGGCGCCGGATTGCGCTGCTGGATGGCCATCTTCAAGGCCGATGCCACCAGCGCGGTGGGCATGGCCGCGGCCGTCGCCCAGCCCACCACCTTGCGCGAATACAGGTCCAGCACCACTGCCAGATACAACCAGCCTTCTCCCGTGCGCACATACGTAATGTCCGACACCCACGCCCGGTTGGGCTGCTCAGGCCTGAACTGCCTGCCCAGCACGTTCGGCGCCACCGGCCTGCCATGCCGGCTGTCAGTCGTCGCCACGAACTTGCGCTTCCACACCGGGCGCAGATTCTCCTGGCGCATCAGCGTGCGCGCCCGATAGCGTCCGATCTTCACACCCTGCTTGTCCAGATCCTGCGCTACACGCCGGCTGCCGTAGGTGCGTCCGCTGGCCTCGAACGCGGCCCGCACATACACCGCCTGCCGCGATGCCTTCTGCCTGGTGGCTGACGCTCGCCCGGCCGCGTAATACCCCGCCCGGCTCACGCCCAGCACCCGGCAGGCCCGGCTGATCGAGATGGCCTCCTTCTGCAATCCGCTAACCACTCGATAGATCACTTGAGTTCGCGGGCGAAGAAGGCCGATGCCTTTTTTAGGATCAGATTGTCCTCCTTCAGGCGGCGGTTTTCCTCTTCGAGCTGGCGAATGCGCTGCTGCTCGGGTGTGAGCGGCTTGCCCACTCCC
>Ga0102592_1000415_pt1 | contig 75311 bp, 69 predicted proteins | sample AraplaCol_mMF_r2_FD_76861 | JGI IMG/M metagenome (GOLD analysis project Ga0102592, IMG submission 76861) | Arabidopsis root microbial communities from North Carolina, USA - plate scrape MF_Col_mMF_r2 (SPADES assembly) (version 2) | ecosystem: Host-associated > Plants > Roots > Endosphere...
CAGCTTGCTCGACTATCTCGCGCCAAGCGTGATGTCCGCCTTGCGGCATATCGTTCCGCTTTCATCGGTGGACGACGAGCTGAAGAAGTTCTTCAAGGATCCTCGCGTCAGGCTCGCGTTCTCCTTTCAGACGAAGTACCTCGGAATGTCTCCATTCCGATGTCCAAACCTGTTCACGTTTCTCGCTTTTCTTGAATACGAATTCGGCGTCTGGCATCCCAAAGGCGGGTGCGGCGCCGTCAGCGAGGGAATGGCGCGAGCTGCGCGCGACCTGGGCGTGGACATCCGATTAAACGAAGCGGTAACCGAGATCGTCTTCGAGGGCAAGCAGGCGCGGGGCGTGAGAACTCGTTCGGGCTTCACGCAGGCGGATGCTTCGATCGTAAACGCAGACTTCGCGCACGCGGTGACGAGCCTTATTCCCAATCGGCTTCGCAAGCGATGGTCGGACAAGAAGATAGAGGGCGCCAAATACTCTTGCTCGACCTATATGCTCTATCTCGGCATCGAGGGGCGTTACGATCACTTGGATCATCACACCATCTTCCTGGCCAAAGATTATGCCAACAACATCTCCGAGATCGAAGATGCGGCAGTCGTCCCGGGCAATCCGTCGATCTACGTCTGTAATCCCGGCCGTACCGACCCGTCCTTTGCCAAAGACGGTAACGCATCGCTTTATGTGCTGGTGCCAGTAGGCAACTGCGGTGCCGTTGACTGGAGCAAAGAAAAACAGACGTTCCGGAATACGGTGATCGACCGTTTGGAAGGATTTGGTTTGAAAGGTCTCAAAGAGCGCATCCGTTACGAAAAGGTGTTCACGCCGATCGATTGGCGAGATCAACTATCCGTCTATCGGGGTGCGACCTTCAATCTCGCTCATGGCCTCGACCAGATGCTGTATTTCCGGCCGCATAATCGCTTCAACGACGTCGAGGGCGTCTACCTTGTCGGAGGCGGGACGCATCCCGGATCGGGACTTCCTGTCATCTACGAAAGCGCTCGCATTTCGAGCGATTTGGTCCTTGCCGATTTCGGCATGGCCGATCGAATTCCGTCGGCTGAAGAGGCTCCCCGGCCTCTGGAGCAACTGCAGGAGCAGGTCGCATCCGACGCGGCCAAGGCATAACGGTGTAAGCAATGGATCAAGCAACGTTCAAAAAAACCGACAATCCGGTGATCGTCATCGGATCTGGCTTGGGGGGACTTGCGTCCGCGGTGGTGGCGGCGGCAAGGGGGCATTCGGTTGCGGTTTACGATAAGAATGATTGGCTCGGTGGCAAGGCTGCCGTCCTCGAAGAAGGTGGTTTCCGTTTCGATATGGGACCGACCATTTTAACCGTCCCAAGTGTGCTCCGGCGGATCTTTGACGAGGCAGGCGAGACCCTGGAGGACTGGATCCCATTGATCCGGCTGGATCCGCAATGGAGATGTTTCTTCGGTAAAGGCGATGTGCTCGACCTCGTCGAAGATGTGCCGGAGATGGGTAGGAAAGCCGAAGCCTTTTCCGGAAAGGATGGTCTCGCTAAGGGATACGAGAAGTTCCTACGAGTGTCCGAGCATCTCCATGACGTCTCCGAACGCTTCTTTTTCTGGAAATCGGTTGAAGACATCCGGGACACGATGAACATTCGGGAAAACATGAATCCCGCGACGCTTCGCGATGTCCTTTCACTTCGCATGGGGCGTTCGGTTGCGAGCACTATTCGCGGGATGGTGCCGGACGAACGGGTGTCGCAGATGCTCGATCACTTCACGCAGTATGTTGGCTCTTCACCATTTGCGTCGCCAGCAGTCCTCTGCTCAATTGCTCATATGCAGACCAGCGGCGGCGTATGGTACCCGGTCGGAGGGACGCGCGCTGTGGCAGAGCAACTTCGCAAGCTCGGCGAAAAGCTTGGGGTGAGCTATCACACCAACGCCAATGTCGAGGAGATCCTCGTCCACAACAACGTCGCGACGGGAATTAAACTCACCAACGGCGATCGGATCGCTGCTTCCGCAGTCATATCGAACATGGACTCGCTTCGGACTTACAGCGAGCTGGTCGGGGGAGACGCGGCAAGGCATTACGCACGAGCTGGTTTTGAACCGGCCTGTTCGGGCGTTGTGCTTTATCTGGGGCTGAACAAGCGATACGATCACCTGCTTCATCACGATTTCGTCTTCTCGGATGATGCTCATGAGGAGTTTGACGCCATCTACAAGCGCGGAGAGCCCGCACCCGATCCGACGTGCTACATCGCCGCGCCCTCGGGCAGCGATCCCAGCGTCGCTCCGGAAGGCGGGGAAGCACTATATGTTTTGGTTCACACTCCGTATCTACGTCCGCACCACGATTGGTCTGAAATGTTTCCGGAATACCGCCAGGTGATCCTCGATAAGTTGAAGCGCACCGCCGGACTGACGGACATTGAGGACCGTATCGTTTTCGAGCGTCACCTCACGCCGCAGGACATACATGACCGCTACAAAGTGCTGAATGGCGCGATTTATGGCCTTGCGAGCCACGGCAAGTTTACTGGTGCGTTCAAGCCCGGCAACCGAAGCAGGTTTGTAAAGAACCTTTACCTGGCAGGCGGAGCCGCGCATCCTGGGCCAGGAATGCCGATGGTGATGATGTCGGGTTGGATCGCGGCAGACGCCCTGGATAGCGATCACCGGACGATGTCGGCAGTATCGTGACCGCGGTACGAAAGAAAGCAGATGAAGCCGCTGCGCGGGCAATCGCGCAGCGGTCGAGTAGGGTTTTCAGAACCTTCGGTTGGATCTTCGAAAGAACATTCCGAAAAGGCTTTCACGCTGCACGGATCGTCTCAACGCGAGCGCCCGTCCTTCCGTGGGGCAAACGCGTGGTCATTTACACTAATCACGCCTCATGGTGGGACGGGGTTACATATGTTTTGCTGGCAAAACACTTGTACCCTTTTCATCGGGTGTACACCCCTGTGGATGCGGACGTGTTCGGAAAGTACGGATTTATCGCGAAAATCGGTGCCTTCGCCGTCACACAGAATTCCAGGCGAGGGGCACTGGAGTTTATCTCTGGCAGTAAGGCTGTGTTCTCGCTGGAAGACGGCCTTCTCGTCGTGGCGGCGCAGGGGCGGTTTGCCGACCCGCGTGAGCGTCCGCTTGCATGCGGTGCCGGGATCGCACACTTGCCCGACCATGTGTCCGACATCGTCTTCATTCCGCTCGCAATAGAGTATCCGTTTTGGCTTGAGAAACAGCCCGAAATGCTCCTGAAATTTGGACAGCCTGTTGATGGCAATGAATTGGCCGCTCTGCCGGTGCGGGACAGATTGGCAATGCTGGAAGGGGCATTAGCGGCTCAAATGGATCAGTTGGCGACGCTTTCCATCGCAAGAGACGCACAAGCCTTCGATATCTGGCTTCAGGGGTCAATGGGAGTGAACCCCGTCTACGACGCGTGGCGTCGGCTTGTGTCCAAAGTCCGGGGGCAGGATTTCAACGCCGGGCATGGTACGTCACGATGATGTTGGCCTTGACCATCGTTGCCGTTGTACTTGGGTTGATTCCGGTTTGTAATACCTTGGTTAATTGCTTTCTTCTGCGTCGGCCGGATGAAGCCACCCCTCAACCATCTGTATCCATTTTAATCCCGGCGCGGGACGAGGAGGCAACGATCGGTCCGAGCATCGTCGCAGCGCTAGCGAGCCTCAACGCCGAGATCGAGGTTATCGTGTTGGACGACGGCTCTGCGGATCGCACGGCCGAGATTGTAAGAAACCACGCTTCCATAGACGATCGCGTCCGTCTCGAAAAAGCACCTGCGCTTCCAACAGGGTGGAAAGGTAAGCCTCACGCCTGTCACGTCCTGGCCAAGCTTGCGCGTCATGACCTACTGCTCTTTGTGGACGCCGATGTCCGCCTCGCGCCTGACGCAGCAAACAGGTTGGCATCAACCGGTTCGGACCTCGTCAGTGGCGTGCCAAAGCAACTTCTTGGGGGACTTTTCGAGCACGTGATCATCCCGATGATCAATAGCCTGATCTATGGATACCTGCCGATTGGCCTGATGCGGTCTCGCCGTGCCGATCCATCTCTGACAGCTGCTTGCGGACAGTTGATGATGATCCGACGTTCGGCCTACGAGGCTTGCGGAGGCCATGCGGCGATCGCTTCAACGATGCACGACGGTCTCCAGCTTGCTCGCCATTTCCGCCGGTCGGGTCTCAGCACCGATCTTGTTGACGGCACGCAGCTCGCCTCGTGTCGCATGTACACGTCGTCGCGGGATGTCTGGACAGGGTTTTCGAAGAACGCGACGGAAGGCATGGCCAAACCGGTCGCACTGCCGGTGTGGACGTTGTTGTTGGCCGGAGGCTGGCTCTTGCCCGCCGGTATCCTCCTGGCAGCAACCTTTGGAGACGATGTCGCGGCAACGCCACTTCTGCTCGGATTGGTTCTGCTGCAACTCATTGCGAGGCTCGCGCAGGCTTTTAAATGCCGCGAACCGATACTTGCCGTTCTATTGCATCCGCTGGGAGTCGTCCTGACCCTCGCGATTCAATGGACCGCTTTGCTGGCGGCGTATCGCGGTCGGTCTGTCGAATGGCGAGGACGCGCCTACACCCCGAACACCGAGTGATCGAAATGCCAGGCGACGCACAACAATCGCCCGATTTGGTCGAGGCCTTTGAGCGATTAACGGACGCATTTCATCGGGAGAGTGGTCTCTCCCTAGAGGAAAGGTGCGACGCCCTAAGATCATTGCGCGGTAGCCTTGTTGATCGTCGCGAAGATTATGCCCAAGCCATTGACGCCGATTTTCGGGGGCGATCAAGGCATGAGACACTGATCACCGAAGTCGCCGTCGTTGTTTCGGCGATCGATCATACCCTATCGCATCTGAAGAAATGGGCATCCGTAAGGAAGATTTGGCTTGGTTTTCCGTTCTGGCCAGCGTCAGGGGAAGTAAGACCGCAGCCGCGAGGCGTCGCCGGTATCATCGCTCCATCCAATTATCCCTTGCAACTGACGTTGATGCCGCTGATCGGAGCGTTGTCCGCAGGCTGCCGCACGCTCGTGAAGCCATCCGAACTTACGCCGCGGACAGCGGATCTGATATCCGATCACCTCAGCGGAGCCATCGATGCGAGCGCGGTCGCCGTTGTACAAGGCGGCGCCGAAGTAGCGGCGGCATTGACCCGACTCCCGTTTGACATCATCCATTTTACCGGTTCGACATCAGTAGGTCGTAAGGTCGCAAGCGCGGCCGCAGAGAACTTGACGCCGACCATTCTCGAACTCGGCGGCAAGTCGCCCGTCGTTGTCGATGAGAGCGCTGACCTCGGCGCAGCCGCACGATCGATTGTGGCGGGGAAGCTGATCAATGCTGGACAAACATGCGTGGCGCCGGATCACGTCTACGTCCCCCTTTCTCTCAAAGAGCGTTTCATCACGCACCTTCGTAAGGCCGCCAGGGACCTTTACCCCGATCCTGGAAATGGGGATTACACCGCAATCGCCTCGGATCGCGCTCGGGAAAGACTGATCGAGCTCGAAACGGAACAACTATGCCTACCGCTGTTCGACAAAGAACTTACGTCGCCCTATCTGACGCCCAAAGTGATTGATGCGCCGACAACGCATAGCCAGGTCATGAAGCGGGAAATCTTTGGGCCGCTTCTCCCGATGATTGGATACGAACAAATCGAGGAAGTTGTTTCCGCAATTAACGTGCTTCCGAACGCCTTGGCGATCTATTGGTTTGGTTCGCCGAATGAGCGATTGGAAACGTTGATACAAAGCACGCGTTCTGGAGCCGTGAGCGTCAACGAAACCGTCCTACACGCGGGCATTCATGCTCTGCCGTTCGGCGGTGTCGGCCAATCCGGAATGGGGAGGTATCATGGAAAGGCTGGTTTCGACGCTTTCTCGCTAGAGCGCGTTATTTTCCATCAGACCCGATGGAGTTTGACGCAACTTATGCGTCCGCCTTACGGCAAGACCGCTGAACGGATTTTAGCCGGACTAATGAGGCGCTGATTGTATTGTTGGTCCGAGGTAGCGCGGACGCTTTGGCCAGAAATAGTTCTTTCATGAAACGCTTGGGATTCATGCGATTGCCTTTGGCGCAGCTTCCCTCCACCAATTGCGGTGACAACGAAAGCCACGAAGTTCTCAGGAAGTATTAGCTTGTGGCGGTATCACCGCGATCTTCCGATCGAGTATCCACAGTTCCACGCCGTATTCGCGGCCAAGACAACCAGCGAATCTAATCGCATCGGCATCATTGTCGGCGACGATGATCTGGAACGACGTGTAGTTCCCGTCGGAACCAATGTCTTAGGCACGATATTCTGGCATCAAACTGTCTCGTGGAAGATTGTGCTCTGGCGTCACCAATATGCTCACCGATGACTAGAGAGCCGTTTCAAATTGAGGGGTTCAAGGCGCATCTCGCGCCGGAAGCTGAGAGAGGCTCGGACTAATGCTCATTCACCGGAGAAACGGAGACGCGTGCCGCTGTGAGGGCTTCTTCGCTTTCAGCAAGCTGAATCCAGGAAAGTGCCTGGTGAAGCTGCCGAACCATTTCATCTGGGTCATCGATCTCATAAGCTTGCTGGCCGACTGCGGAAGCCCGCAGCCGGTATGTGAGGGACAGCGGCGATAAGTGTCGATTCACGTGCACGATTGCACCGTTCCTTGATCAGTAGCGCTGTCGCTGTGTGACAGCGCCCCAGACAAAAAGGACGATGATAGCGCCGACGGTGGCACCGATCAGACCAGCACCTTCACCGATCCGATACCAACCGAGTGCTTGTCCGAGGAAATTTGCAACAACCGCACCAACTATGCCGAGCAAGGTCGTCATGATGAAGCCGCGAGGCTCATTTGGTCCGGGCATGATGAACTTGGCGATAACTCCGGCCAGAAACCCAATAACGATGGTCCAGATAATTCCCATGGCGCTCTCCGCTTCTCGTGAGAGCGGAACCTATTTGTGGGCATGCTGTTCTGCAATGACACGCAATGACCACCGTCTAGTGCAGTACTACCAATTTATATTCTTTATCATACTACCTGCCTGGGTTGTTGATGTCTCATTCGGTTGATCGCTCGCAGCTTCAGATGATCATTGCTGGTCTCAGTGAAGGCGTCATGATCATTGAGAACGATCAGACAATCGCATGGGCGAACGACGCCGCATTGGCGATGCATGGCGTGGCCGATATCCGAGCCTTGGGTCTTACGGTCGATGAGTATCGAAGCCGTTTCTCGCTCCGCTATCGCAACAATCACGTTTTGGAAAGATCTCAGTATCCAGCCGACCGCGTGGTTGCGGGCGAGGTCTTTGTCGATGTGGTGGTTGTCGTCAGCCCGGCATCAGATCCGGAAAACGAGTGGGTCCACCAAATCCGAAGTCTCGTGATAACCGACAAGAATGGCGAGCCGGACTGTCTTGTTCTCGTCATGGCTGACGTGACCGAACGTTTCGCTGCGGAAGCTCGTTTTGAGCGTACGTTCAACGCCAATCCGGCCCCGGCATTCATCTGTCGCTTGGCAGATCAAATCGTCGTCAAGGTCAATCAGGGCTTTCTCGAAATGATGGCCCTCGAGAAAGATGAGATCCTCGCCCAGCCTATAAGCAGAATCGACATCTTCGCCGACGCGCCAGATCCAGAGATGCTTGCCGAGCGGCTGAACGAGGGACGCACAGTCCCTCAAACCGAGCTGGTCGTGCGTACCGGAGACGGGGGGCGCAAGTTAGTAATCATGGCCGGGCAGCCTATGGAGGTCGGCGAAGAAGACTGCATGCTCTTCACATTCGCAGACCTCGACGCCCGCGAAAAGGCGGAGTCCGCGTTGCGTCAGAGCGAAGAGCGCTTCGCGAAGGCCTTCCAGCTATCGCCGGTCGCGACCGCCTTAATGAAGCTGAATGAAGGCACGTTTCTGGATGTGAACGCTGCATTCACGACGCAGTTTGGCTTCGGGGAGGCAGAATTGATCGGGCGTCGCCCACGCGACATCGAACTCTGGGGCGATCCAGACGCGAGACAGGAGTTCGAGACCAAGATCGTTCAGACTGGCACTGTTGCATCGCTTGAAGCGAGTATGACCTGCCGCAACAAAAATGAGCTTTACTGCATCGTGTCGGCTGAGACCGTCACCATCGCTGACAGCAAATGTATCCTTGCAACATTCCTGGATATCTCCGAACGAAAGCGAACCGAGCGTGAGCTCATGCAGGCGATCGACGCCGCGATGGCCGACGCATCATGGCTGAGCAAGGGCATTATCGAGAAGCTGGGGTCACTTCGCCGTCCGGCTGCGCAGTCGAAGGCGTCGCCGATCAAGGATCTGACGGTTAGAGAACGAGAGGTGTTGGTCCTCATCTGCGAAGGATTGACGGACGCGAATATCGCAAAACGGCTTTCGGTATCCCTCAACACTGTCCGCAATCACGTCGCGTCGCTTTATCGCAAGCTCGGCATCCATCGTCGAAGCGAGGCGGTGATTTTTGGACGTAAGCACAATCTCGGTCCGAAAGATGAGTGAATATGATGTTTTCGCACCATGCATATGAGACATCTGCACTATTGGCTGATGGGGCCGGGTTGCCCAGTATGTTTGACGGGACGCAAAGGACTGTTCGATGACCGAGAAGGCTACCAAAGGTGCAAAGCGGCAAGCCTCCGGATCGATCAAGGAAGCGCTTGGCAAGATAACCGGCGATGATGCGATGGCGGCGGAAGGACGTGCAGATAAAGCGTCCGGAAAAGCTAAGGCTGCCGAACCGCGCGGTAAGAAGTCGAGCAAGAAGTGAAAGCGAACCGGCCGCCCAGTGGCCGAAGGGAGATCGAGCATGGATTCAGATCGCATCGAAGGCGCCGCGAAGGATGTCGCGGGCAAGGTAACCGAAATTGCTGGCGAAGCAGTCGGTCATGAGAAGACGCGCGCCGATGGGGTGGGCCTGCAGATTGAAGGTAAGGCGCAGAACCTCTACGGCCAGGCGAAGGACGGAGCTCGCGAGCTCGGAGATCGAGCTGAGGACGCGTTACGACAAGCAGATGGTTTGGCCGACCGCGCAATCGCCGAGGGAAAACGCCAAGCGCAACGTGGTGCCGATGAATTTGAAGACCTGGTCAAGGAACGACCGGGCAGGGCCATCATAGCAGCCCTCACGACAGGGTTTCTCGTCGGACTGCTTTTCCGAAAAATGTGAGATTGCGCGTCGTTGATGCGCGCAGATTTATTCTAAGGATGTTTGGAGATACTGATGACCGTAAATGCTCTCGATCAGGATCACTTCGACGCCGGCGCCACAGCTTCACGTGTGGGCGACAGTGATGTGCGCACCGTTGTACTCAACGAAATTTCGTGGGGCGCCGTATTTGCCGGTGCTGTGATGGCTCTGGTGATCCAGACCATCCTGAACATGGTAGGTATCGGCGTCGGCCTAGCATCCGTCGATGCGGTCGCCGGCACGTCGCCAACCGCAAGCACGCTCACCGTCGGCGCCGGTGTTTGGCTGGTAGTCTCCGGTATTGTCGCGTCGGCAATCGGCGGTCATCTTGCGGGCCGTTTATCCGGAAAGCCGCTGCCGATAACTGCAGCCTACCACGGTCTGATGTCGTGGGCTGTGTCCACTCTTGTCGTGCTCTACGTTATAACGTCGGCCGCGACCGGTGTCGCTGGCGGCGCGCTCAGCACCGTATCCTCCGCCATCGGTGGCGCGGGGCGCGCTGTCGGTGCGGCCTCTCAAGCCGCCGCCCCCGCGCTTACTGACATCAACGATCCGCTGAAGCGGATTGAAAATCAGGTTCGCGACTCATCCGGCGGACAAGATCCAGCAGCGCTTCGCGACACGGCCGTTTCTGCGGTCCGTGCAGCGCTGGTCGGCGATGCCAACGAGCAAGCCGCCGCGACCGCCAGGGCGACCGATGCCCTCGCGAAAGCGCAGGGTATTTCGCAGGATCAGGCGCGACAGCAGGTGGCCGACATGCAGCAGAAATATACGGCCGCTCTCGCGAAGACTAAGGAGCAGGCAAAGGTTGCTGCAGATGCGACAGCTAAGACCGTTTCAAGAGGCGCAATCATTGGCGCGATTGCCTTGTTGCTCGGTGCGCTTGCGGCATTCTTCGCCGGAAATTCCAGTGCAGTTGCATCCTCCAGCGGCCTGACAGGCACTCGCCGGCTCTGAAGCTGGAGTGGAAAAGGGCAGGGGAATTGCTCCGCCGCGCTCCACGATCGACCATGTGATCCTGGCATCGATATGCCGGGATCCTTGGATGGGATCCAGCTCGCATTCTTTTGGGGACAGATTGCTTCCGATGGTGATTGCCGGCGGCAAGCAATGCCTAAATGATCCCGACCGTCCGACGAAAGCGGTGCAAGACCGTACTTTTCAGAAGAAATGGGCACAGTTCTGCAGGAAGCGCCGATTGGCTTCTTCCGTCTGGCGAGCAGCTGTCAGCCGAGCGAACTGTAACGTCGCTTCACAGGCTTCGGGACCTCGCGCGGAACGACCGGTTCGGTGGCTACAACGGAGCTTGCTGGCGGCCATGCCGACTTATGCCATTCTGGATGCAATAAAGCCGTGACCATAGGTGCGGGTGCCATCGGCTCCATCACACTGCTGGCATAGGTCACACAAGACAACAGGCTCAGACAGGTAGCCGCTTTCAAACCAAGGATCATTAAACCCATCCTGAAGCGGGAGACAGATGCCTCGCGTCGACCCCGTCTTCATTGCATCCGGTCAGACGAAAGACAATCAAACTTGTGCTTGCAGGCGGTGGTCGCTCGATGCAAGAAGCGGACGGTTCGCAGCGAACGCAGGCTTTATATGGCGGTATGGGCCGAATGAATGGGAGCGGATGTCTCTTAAGGCTCTGCTGAGCACCGCTAGCGGCCTTCGGTCGGCACGCCCATCGATCCATCAAAGGTTGATGGAGCGGCATTAGCCCAACGTTCACGCGCACTATTAACGATTGTTGGCGCCGCAGAAAATACCACTGGGAGCTTGCCAGCGATCAGCGTAACCCGGACTTCTGTTTTTCGGGCAGATATTGCGGCTTCCCATTAGCCCGGGAACTAAATAACGCGCCCCGATCTTGTATTCCGCCAAACCCAAGTGCGTCGTCAATCGGACACGCAGTGGGTTCCTGGCAATTCGTCAAGACGTTTTGCTCGCTCTAGATTGCGTGCCTCCGTGCTCATTGCTTTAGCTCCAGACTGCATCTCCCGTCATTCGACCCCATCGCGAATGCCTAGAAAACTGAACGGTACCCATGGTCGCTGCTTTAAGTGTTTCAGCGAAAATGGGGCCTAGACACATGAAGTCACTGCTCGTTGCTGAAGAGCCGACCCACAGCTCCGAAATGATCTCCCACGACTTGGCGTCGCTTCACAGCGACGCTGATCTGGACCGGATCACCGCATTCGCGGCCAAGCTTTGCGAAGCACCAATTGCTCTCGTCAGCCTCGTCGGTCCGACGACGCAGCGTTTCGTTTCGGATCACGGCCTCGGACAGACTGAGACACCTCGCGAATGGTCGTTCTGTGCCCACGCTATGGAAGGGTCGGACATCATGGTCGTACAAGATGCGACTAAGGACACCCGGTTCGCCAACAACCCCTTGGTCACGGGAGAGCCATCAATACGGTTCTACGCGGGCGCACCCTTGAGGTCTTCCCGCGGAGTGCCGCTCGGCTCGCTTTGCGTGATCGACAGTGTCCCGAGAACCGGCCTCACTCAGCTACAACTGGACGGACTCAAGCTCCTCGCAGACCAAGTAATGGTCGTCTTTCGCGCCAGGAAGCAATTGAAGGCTGACAAGGACGCGCAAGCAGAAGTCGAAAGTGCTCTTTCCGAAACCGAAGAGAAGTTTCGGATTCTCGCTGACACGATGCCCCAAATGGTGTGGTCAACGCTTCCTGACGGATTTCACGACTACTACAATGCAAGGTGGTACGAGTTCACGGGCGTGCCCGTGGGATCGACGGATGGTGAGGGCTGGAACGGAATGTTTCATCCTGACGACCAGGAGCTTGCTTGGGGTAAGTGGCGCCATTCGCTCGCGACTGGCGAGCCTTATGAAGTCGAATATCGTCTACGCCATTCCAGCGGTGAGTATCGCTGGACTCTTGGACGGGCTCTACCGATGCGCGATCATGCTGGAGAAATCCTAAGATGGTTCGGTACCTGCACTGACATCCATGAGCAGAAGCGCTTACTAGAGGAGCGGGAAATCGTTAGCCAAGAGCTAAGTCACCGTATCAAGAATATCTTCGCGGTGATTGGCGGATTGGTAGGGCTCTCGAGCAAAGCTCATCCGGAGATCAAAGAGATCGCGCGTGACCTCCGTGCGCGCATCGTATCCCTCGGCAAGGCTCACGATTTTGTCAGGCCTCACAGTGCCAAATCTAAACCTTCAACCGTACAAGACAGCCTCACCGGTCTTTTCGAGACGCTTATGGCGCCTTACGTCGCGTATGAGAGGCGTGTCTTGCTAAAGGGGGACGATGCCGCCATTGACGACCGGTCTGCCACGCCATTGGCGCTCGTATTTCATGAACTGGCTACTAATGCAGCCAAATACGGCGCTCTCTCGGAACCGGACGGCGTAGTTGAGATTGAAATCGAAGATCGTTTGGAAGATGTGGCCATCACTTGGACGGAAAGAGGCGGGCAGCCGGTCGAAGTCGTGCCCGAAACGAGCGGATTCGGCTCTCAACTGATCGACATGAGCATCAGAAACCAGCTTGGCGGCAACATGGAGCGCGCATGGTCGTCCGACGGACTCGTTGTGAAGGCTGTGTTGCCTAAAGCGTCGTTGAGCCGCTCTCATCGCCGAACAGGGTAATTTCGGGACTATCAAGATCAGAAGTCTTCCCCGCCGTATAGTTTGCCACGGCTACAAGTGCGTCTTCGCTAAATGGCTTGCGTATGTAGCCGATTGCCCCTGGAGCAATAGGATCGATCTGCGTCGGATTGGCGGTGACGTAGACAACACGAATTCCAAACTCTTGAGACAGGTCGTATGCGACTTGCGGGCCGGTTCTCCCGTCACGCAAATTGACATCCACAAACGCAATTTTTGCGCGCGGAGCCGCCGCGAGGGCTTCCTTTCGATCGGCAGCGACGCCGACCACGTCGTGGCCAGCCTCTTCAAGCACGCGCTCGATATCGCCCGCGACGAAGATCTCATCTTCTACGATCAAGATTGAAGACACGAAGGTATTCCGGAATAGAATCTACGAGTGCTTGAAAACTCGATTGGGTGACAAAAGTTCCGTAAGACCTTCCGGTGAACAGCGTGTTCTGACAGGCATTGGCCAAGCTACCGGCTGTGCGAGCCGGATCTCCTAAACAGCACGCGACATGCCGTATCAGATCCATTTGGCCCACCCCGTCAAGCCCTCGCGTCAGCTTTGCTCAAACCACTCCGTTCAAAACGCCAGAAGCCCGTAGTTGAGCGCGCCGTTGGATCGGACTGGAAAATGCAAGCCCCAACTCTGCTGCACGTCGTTTGACAGCCGCAGTAGAACGTCTCATGGCACCTGTGGCCCGCATAAGAGACGCTCCTTGGTTTGCGAGCTGTCTGAGCCGTTCGTCATCCTCGACAGTCCACGGCTTATTCGCTTTCTTGAGCATGTTACGCTCGCAAGCCAGCGTGGATGCCAAAAACCACTATTAGACCGAGAATCATGGACATTGCGATCCCGCAGGAAATCGAACTGGCCGTGTTAGAAGACGGCGGAAATAATTTAGGATCTGGAAACATGCAGCCTCCTCGTGTCAGCGACAGACAATTTCACAGCAGGCTTGTGGTTCGATGCTGTCGATCGCAAGCGGATCTTGGACAAGCCCGAATGACCGGAGAAGGTAGCGTCGTCGAAAATGTTGGTGCCAGATGAGATGGAGCCGAGAGGCGGAATCTTTTGGGACAGGTCTTCGGACGGTCTGCGGATACAGTTGTTTCTTGAGCAAATTGCGCGCGCACTCGAAAAAGCAGCTCTCCGGTCTTCTCCAGCAGCAGACCTTCACAAATTGAGTAACAACGGAAGGCTCATGGTCACAATCGCTATGACGGTGATTCCTAGTGCGAGCTCGCCGCTTGGCGGCTCATCATCCTCTTGTCGCGGTCTGCGGGGGGCTTTAAACACGACTAAACCTGACATGAGTTTTTGGAAGAAGATGACGAACTACGCTGAGAAACTCGAAGACGCGATAGTCCGAAACGATATCGACCAGCTTATCAAATACGCGTACGGCGACGCGTGTCGGTGTCACAAAGTAAAAGGCGAACCGCTTTGCGTTTGCAAAATGTTTGCAGAAGCCCTTCGGAAGAAAATAGCACCGCGCGCGCTCTTTCAGGATCGGATAGAGCGCGTGTCGACGCGGGCTTAGAAAGGCAAACGAGGGGCCCTCAGGCCCCCCGAAGAATCCGTTAAAACGGCTTTTTCAGCGTATCGGCAGTTTTGTCTACCGCATCCTTGGCGGCGTTCTTCGCATCGCCCATCGCTTGCTGGGCATCGCCCTTGGCTTCCTGCGCCGCGCCTTCGACCTTGAGCTTTTCAGAGCCGGTCATTTCGCCAATGCCCTGCTTAGCTTTACCGACTGCCTCATTGGCCATACCCTTAATCTTGTCAGTGGTACCACTCATGGTTTTCCCAATTTCTTGATGAACTAATAAATCCAGAACTCGCTCTGCGCATCTGCGGTTCCTTGCTGTAAAAATTATATGTCGTACATCAGACAAAGGACGACTTTAGCGGTTTTTAGTCGCAGCATCGCGCTCCAGTTGTCTCTACAATGACTTGGGAACTTTTTGGAACGGCGCTGCTTGTTGAGCACTTTCAACATGGAGCCGACCAATGAAAATGCTTCCCCTGATCGCCGCCGCCGCCGTTCTCTCCACCGCTGCCTTCGCCCAGACGGCGACGACGACCACTGGCGCGGCTCCAGCCGAGGCCAAGTACTCGACGGTATCGAAGGATGAGATGTTCTCCTCGAAGCTGAAGGGGCTGAACATCACGAACCAGGAAAACTCGACGGTCGGCGAGATCGCGGACATCGCCATCAAGAACGATAAGGTGGATGCTTTCATCCTGTCTGTCGGCGGCTTCCTCGGAATGGGCGAGCGCTATGTTGCGGTGTCGCCGAACTCCGTATCGATCAGCCACGATGCGAATGACAAGTGGGTGGCAAAGATGAACACCACCAAGGATGCTTTGAAGGCGGCTCCCGAATTCAAGTATCCAAAGTAATCCCTCTTACACGGACAAAGGCCGCAGCGACAGCTGTGGCCTTTTTTGCGGCATTAGGTAGCAAACGCCACCAGACCTCGGTCTCGGCGCCTGCCATATTGGCCCCATCTAGTTTCGGGGTTTTTGATGGAAGTGGTTCGCGAACTGCGGCGCAAGCAGGACGAATTGAGGTCTGATCGTCAGGACCTGATCGATAAAATTGCGAAGATCGACACGGATATCGCCGCGGTCGATACGGTTATCCAGATTTACGAACCCGATCATGCGCCTTTGAAGGCGAAACCCCGGCGCGCTGGCATACGAAGCCCATTCCTCGGCGGACTGTTAACCGACGACAATCTTTCCGCGCGCATCCTGAACACGCTTCGTCTCGCGCAAACGCCGATTTCATCCCATGAATGTGCAATCCGGGTGGCGTCGCAGAAGAACGTTCCGGAAGACGATCCCCGAATGCCGGACATCGCGAACACGGTTGCGATCTCCTTGTCCGGTCTCGCGAAGCGAAGCCGCGTCGAACAGATCAAAGGGGACGGCCGCGCGTTCCTATGGAAGGTCTCCGCCTGATGCGTGCATCGTTATCTCCATCAGTTCTTTGGGATTGGCTCTGCCGCATCATGCAGCAGCACTAGCCATATGCTGCATCCGCGTCGCTTCGGCGAGCTCTCTGGAGAAGCGCGAAATCGCCAAATACGTGTAAAGATGCCAAGGGTTCTGACCTTTGATACTTTCTTCATCAGTTGACAAAGATGCGATGGCCGAAGGCACCACTTCATCGAGGCCAATCTTGCCAAAATAACGCAGCCAAAGATCCTCTGCGCAACTCATCGTCCAAGGCCGATCATGTGATGGGAACGCTGGCCAATTCCCGCGCCAGTGACTTCCGCTTTGAATGAAGGTCTTCGTAATTTCGAGAACGGCCTCGGATGCCTCTTCGACGTTTGGACGCGCCTCGACATCATCGACTTTCTGGCGCTGCTTAGTGCTCCAATCCGAAAGATATTGCTCGATTCCCGGCAGGTACGATCGAAGCTCCGAGGAAACGACCTTATCGTTGTACTTCGGTTCAAGTTGCGGCCCTGCGGTCTAAGAACTGCGATCTCGCCCACTTTCAGCTTCCTTCGTCAACGTCTACCTCAAACAGTATTGTGAGTGCGGAGAACCATTCCAATCAAGCCACAGCGTGATTCAACTGGTCCACACGAGATCATCCGGCTTATTTCCCTGCCAGTAACCGCAGAGATTGCGCGACGCTGGATGCAACAGGGCACGCGTCAGCATCTCGATCGTCTGCCCGCGGTTGCCCATGCGGCGACGATCCTCGCGCCGGGCCAGTTCGGCCGCGTACCAATCCATGTATTTCAGCGAGAAGCGGTGATGGACGCCGCGATAGGCGCGAGGGACACGCGAGAAGAAGCTCTCGATGATGTTTTTCGAAACCCCGAAGCCATGCTGATAGGCCTCCGAGTGGTTGACGCGGGTCAGCGTGTTGAGGCCGCAGAGTTCGTCGTAGGCCAGATGCTCGTCGGCATAGACATGGGCCTCCCGGGAGACGTGGGACCGGACCATGTCCCAGGCGCAATCGGAGTTCTCGCTCGGCGTGACGCGGGTCAGCGTCTGACCGGAAGAGTGGCGTTCCCGGACGGCCATGACGACCACGCGCTGCGGTGACTGGATCTTGCGGCGGTCCTCACGGTCCTCCTTACGGTTCTCGGGGCGGATACCCGCTGTCTCTTGAGCGCCGAGCTTGGGCCGGATTGCACGCAAGCGTGCTGTCAGGCCCAAGCAGCCCGGCGTCCTGTAATACGACCAGTTGTCAGCCGTTGGTGGTATTGTATCTCTAATTGATATCTGCTCTGTTTCGCGGAAACTGGCTGACATCAGTAACACTCGCTGTAATTAGATTCCGGGCAAAAAAAGTGAGATGAGAGGGTGGGGGTTGTTGGGGATCTTCTGAGTGTCGAGGATCATGAGCATGGCGGGGAGACCGCCTTTGATCGCCTCGATTATCAGACTTGTTGGGGTATCGCACGCGTCGTCGAACTGCACTCGGCGCCGGGAAGCCCGCCTTATGCGGTCGCATTCGAGTTTCACGAAGACATTGCGGAGGTCGATGACGTCGCCAACCCGACCTTCCTTCGACTATATCAGTTGAAGACCAAGAAGTCAGGTTCATGGACGTTAAGCACCATTGCAAAACCAACCAAGACCAGTTCGGGCAATGTCAAACTGTCTTTCGCCGGAAGGATGCACGTCAACCTCAAGAAATTCGACGATATCACAGAGAAGGTCGTCTTCGTGAGCAACCTTCCGCTTTCTGAGGCGGGAGGGACGGTCGGAGAATTTCATTTCGAACTGGCAGATGACGATAAACTGGAAAAGTTTCTCGATGCGATGAAGGCTGAAAGCTCCACGTTTTCTCAATCCGACGATCTTCATCGCTTCCGTTTCCTTGAATGCGGGCTTCACCTCTCGACCTATGAAAGCACTGTCGTTGGTAAGATTGCGCTATTCTTGGCAAACGAGATCGACGGCGACGTCAATGCAAAACAGTTCTATTTGACGCTCGGATTCCGCTGCCGTGAACGCACCAAAAACTTGGCCGACTTGACGTCGATTGAAGAACTGGTGGCATCGAAGTTTATAACTAGAGCATCCATATCCGCGGATCTCGAAAAGCTGCAAAGCGGGCGGATCAGACGACCGCAATGGGAAACGGTGTCAAGGTCACTCGCTATCGGCCATCATCGCGATGAGCGCGAGTTGCGCGATGCTTGGTTCGAATATGAGATGACGCAGATTGCAAGAGCCACTCCCGCGACGAGGAAGCTTGCGGATCATTTGAGGGGGCGGGTTACGCCGATCATCAATTCGGCATCCACTCTTCTTGAAGGAGCCGTAACTGCAGGCGCAACGGTTCGAGCCGACATAGAAGCCGTGCTGGGTCCACGATCCGAGAAGTTCTCAGTTGCCGCAGCACTTTACGAGTACTCTCGATGACGGCGGCCGAAAATTACCGGATGCTCATAAGAAGCTTGAGAAAAAAGACAGATGAAAAGCTTGCGCTTCGAAAAGATCGAGTTGCTGTCCGCCAAGGAGAAGAAGGCGAGGGCAATCGAGTTTCATCCGAAGCTGACGATCTTCAACGGGACGAATGATGTCGGCAAATCGTCGATCATAAAAAGCATATATTGGGCGCTCGGCGCCGAACCGCGAATGATTCATCCGAAGTGGAAGGAAGCCAACGTTCGAGCGTTGCTGACTTTCACGGTGGATGGCGTCCAGTACTCCATCATGCGATCTGGGGGGGCCTTTGCAGTATTCGATGCAAATGATCACCTGTTGCTTTCGACGAACAGCGTAACGCGTGAACTGGGTCCATTTCTCGCTGAATTATTGAATTTTCGGCTCGTGTTGGCCAATCGCCAGAACGAAGCGGAGATCCCGCCGCCTGCATTTGCCTTTCTGCCATTCTACGTCAATCAGGAGGGAAGCTGGGAAAGGCCCTTCGCGGCCTTCGACAAAATCGCGCAGTACAAGAACTTCAGAAGCGCTGTAATAGACTTCCACTCGGGAATTCTGGGAAACGAGTTTTACGAGCTTGAGGCCGAGAAGAAAAAGATCAGATCCGAAACTGACGAACTTGGGCGAGATCGTCGGATGGTTACGAAAGCGATCGAAAAGCTTCCCGCAACATTTTCGGGCGTCGAGTTGACTATTGATGGGCATGAGGTTGCCATCGAGCGCCTATTGTCGAGACTGCGCAGTCTCAGGGAGATGCGCCAAATCCGTGCCGCGAGATTGGCGGAAATCGTTGACATGCGGTCCTCGCTCGAAAGTCAGGTCAGTATCGCGAGGCACGCGATCGCCGAACTCGAGAAGGACGCTCGATTTGCGGCTGGGCTCGAGGCGGAGGTCCATTGTCCAGTCTGCAACACTAGGCACGAGAACGACTTCGCCCATCGGTACGGCATTCTCGACGATCGTGAATCTTGTCTCCAGTTCATCTCTCACCAAAATGAGACGATCCGAGGATTGGCCGGGGAGGTACGCAAGCTGGAAAGCGAGATACGCGGTTCGGACAGTGTAATAGAAGAGGTACAGGCAACCCTGGCGGAAAAACGTGGTGACTTGACATTGGGCGAGGTCATCAAAAGCGAGGGACAACGTGCCGCCGCGGACGTGTTCCATGCACAGATCGGCGAAATCGACGAACGCGTGGGTGGGCTCAGCGCACGTATCGATGAGATAACCAAGGCGCAGAAAGACCTGAAGGACCCCGCGCGTCGAGACCGCATCGAGAAGTTCTATGCTGTCCTGATGACGTCATATCTAAGGGAGTTGGACGTGCTGAACTATGATCAGGATGCGTTAATGAAGATTAATGCGACGATCATTGAAACGGGGAGCGACGCGCCGCGCGCAGTGCTCGCCTATGACTTGGCGTTTCTGCACACGATCCATGAGTTCGGCAACTCCTTCACCGCGCCGATGGTCATCGATAGTCCGAACCAGCAGGACCAGGATGCAAAGAACGTGGCTGCGATGATCAGCCTGATCGTGAACAACATTCCGGATGAGGGTCAGACAATCCTTGGCTCCGTGGAATTGCACGGCATCTCGCCCGGTGAAGCCAAGGTCTATGAATTCAAGGAGAAGCTGTCCATCCTTACGACGTCGGAGTTCCACATCGTAAGTGCCCGAATGGACCCGTTAATCCTGAAGGTCATCTAGAATTGTCGCGTAACGTGTGCCGCTACACAAGCGACGTGCTTCTACCCAGCGGGATCCAATGCTTGTATTGAAAGCGCCCCTAGAATGTCAGTTTTCGATGATATCGGCAGAAAGGATGTCTATCCGCACCCTACGGACGAGGCACAATTCTCCTATCTGAATCGTTCCGGAAGGTCCGAAGTGGAACGTGTCCGCTTGAAAGTCGATGAGTGGTTCACCTGATAATTCTTTGTCAGTCCGGCTGCCAGATAAACCCAATGGAGGCAAAAGCCGAGTTGTTCATCTGGTGAACAAAATGAAATCTGAGCTGGCGCCCTCCAACATCTTTTCGTCATGTCCGCCAACAACGAGAAAAAGTTGACGGAGGAAGCACATGACGATGCGCGCAGCGCGTTTGCACGAGATTGGTACGAAATTCTCGATCGACGAGATTGATGTGCCGAAGCCGAGAGAGAACGACGTTCTCGTCAAGGTGAGAGCCTGCGGCATCATTCCCAACATGAAGAACGTTATGGCGCATTACGCGGAGTGGTTCCCATTCTTGCCGCTTCCGCCATTGCCCGCGATTTACGGCCTGGATGCATCGGGCGTGGTCGAAGAGGTTGGTAGTCAGGTCAAGGCCATCAAACCCGGCGACCGGGTGTATGTGAATCCCGGCGTATCGTGCGGATCGTGCCACGCCTGTCGGTGCGGGCAGCCGATCAATTGCGATGCCTACACTTTCCTCGGCTATTTCGGTTTCGGGCCGCGTTCGAAAGATGTCTTCGTCGATTACCCGACGGCGGGGTTTGCGGAATATATGACCGCGCCGGCGACGTCTCTCGTTAAGCTTCCCGACGCCGTGTCATTCGAGGAAGCGGCTCGTTTGGGCTACCTCGGAACGGCCTATTCTGCGCTGCGCAAAGCGGGGGCGAGGGCGGGCACCAGCGTTATCGTCAGTGGCGCGAGCGGGACCCTCGGCCTCGGCGCGGTTAGACCCGGTTTCCTGACGACCCAACGCCCTCCGGAACGGTAGGCACCGATCTGACATCGCACATGGGAGCGAGCTATGGACTCACGCCTAAATTTCACGATCGCGCGCATTCGGCGCGACATCCGGCACCTGTCGCGCGAGATGCAGGCTCGCATCGACGCGGATGAGGATGCGCCCTCGCATTGAGCTTTTTGAAGATCCGTAGAGTCTCATCTGCGGTGATCTGGCTATCGAGGGTGAGTACTGGAAGAAGGTAGGTTGCGAACCTTTCAACGACCAAATCTCGAAAATCATCAAGAACCCGGAAGGCCTGGCGTCGGGAGCTACTTTGCACTTCCGCTTGCCAGAACTCGCTAAATCCCCGCTGATATGCCCTCGGATCGAAGATGAGGTTCGTCGGAAATAGACCACGCTCGTATTGATAAAAGGACTCGGCGTACTGAGCATTGCTGTCCGATACCGGAACGCCATCCGGCCGCGTGGTGATGGAGATGATAGCGGTTTCAACCGAATCGGGATGGGCGACCGCTGTTTCCATGTCGAAGAAATATAGCCGATACTCGGGCGGCAAGGTTGCTTCGATGCGGACAGGCGTTGGTCGACAGAGAGCCTGGTAAGCTGCGGTCAGTCGTTGCTGTCCGTCTAGGATCAGCTGAACCGCCTCACTCTGCTCTGCCGTTTTTTCCGCACTTGCGAGCGACCGATTTCCGATAGGCCCTGCGTGCGTGAAAGTAAAAGAACCGATCGGATCCCCCGCCGCAATCGAGGCGATAAGCTTGCGAACATCATTGTCTCCCCAACACCAAGATCGTTGGAAGGAAGGCAGTTTCAGATGACCATTGTCGATATCAAAAACGACGCTCCTCAACGACGGGCTTGTCACTTTGTAGTTCTTGACCGCGCGGGACCGTATGGTGGAGATCATTTGGTTGTTCCTCTGTTCTTCTAAATGATCGCGGCGAGTTCTCCGCGGTGTCAAGCGGCGTAGCCGCGCGCTTATGCGGTGCTCCAGGCGATAGATTGATTCAAGGTGGCCGCTTTCGTGGATAGCTGCGAAGTCAGAGCCTGCGGGGCGTTGAATGTCGTCCGCCGGCAAGTCGAAGTGTCTGCCAAGCTACGGCGCGACCGTCATGTGATCGCCAAACATGACGTCTTGCGATCTCAATGGCATTAATCGAGCCGACTGAGTGGAGATGGGACATGGCTCGCTAAACTGGGCTCCACATGTCCCAGGAGCCTGATCTGTGATCGGGCAAGCTTGCGAGCTTTCTCGGTTGGTCGAAAATCCCGAGCGGTCCGCGGTTTCGAGGGAGCCCGGTTGCTATTGTCCAACCGAGTAGGGACGTGACACGCTGACCAAATTACGGAGCAGCTTCCAGACGAAGTCCGCCGCCGTTTCCGGGCAGAAGTCACGCCCGGTGCGCTCACGCAGATTGTGGAACTCTCGGAGAAAATCCAATTCGTTCCGAGACAGATAGGCGTCAGCATGAGCGCAAAGCAGCTGAGGCACTAATTCGACAGTTGTCTTTAAATGCCTGAAATGCGCTTGCCGTGCGTCCAGGTGGTCGATGCCCCAGTCGCTCCGTTCAAGAATGCTCTCCCTCTCGGCCTCGTCAAAGCCCTGCTTCAAAACAATCGTGAACATCGAAGAACTCCCGTTGATAGACCAATGTTCTTGGTTTGATCCGATTGAGTCAACGGGAGCGTGTTGATTTTGCTTACCTTTTTTAGGGGACAAACTTTCAGGGGACGAACTATGCCGGTGCCCACAGGGATCGAGGTCAGCGGCACCAATTACCTCATCCCTGTGGATGCCAAGCTGAAAACGGACCGTTCCGTCCAGTTCGAGGCGGTGCCGCTCGACTCGGTGCTGGCAAGCGTGGAGAGCGCGCGAAAACTGCGGCTGGTCATCCTGGATGCCTGCCGCGACAATCCGTTCCTGCGTGACATGGCCAAGACGGTGGCGAGCCGGTCGGTGGGCAGGGGTCTTGCCCGGATCGAGCCGGAATCCAGTGCAACACTCGTGGCTTACGCGGCCAAGGCGGGGCAGGTGGCGTCGGATGGTGTGGCCGGACAGGCCAACAGCCCCTTCGCCACGGCGCTGATCCGGAACATGGGCAAGCCCGGGGTGGAAATCCGCAAGTTCTTCGGCCTGGTTCGCGACGACGTCATGGCTGCGACTGGCAATAGCCAGGAACCGTTCGTCTATGGTTCGCTGGGCGGCGATGACTATTTCCTCCGCAAACCGTGATGATCATGTCGCAGGGTCGTTGCTGGCAATTGGCGGGCGGCTCTGGCAAGACCTGACGCCATGGTAGACGCTTTCCAAGGCCTCACCGATTTCGTGAGGGAGCATCAGGCATGGGCGGCGCCCATTGTTCTGCTCCTCGCTTTCGGCGAGTCACTCGCATTCGTATCGCTGCTGATCCCGGCCTGGGGCGCGCTGATTGCCATCGGCGCGCTGGTGGCCGCCAGCGATCTCAGCGTCTGGCCGGTGCTGATCGCCGGCGCCATTGGCGCGGCCCTTGGCGACTGGCTGTCCTACTGGGTGGGATACAGATACAAGGACCGCGTCGCGCAGATGTGGCCGTTGTCGAAATTCCCTAACCTTCTGCCTCGCGGCGAGGCGTTTATCCGGAAATGGGGCGTCCCGAGCGTCTTCATCGGCCGCTTTTCCGGTCCGCTCCGCGCCTCGGTCCCGCTGGTCGCCGGCATTTTCGAGATGCCGTATTGGCGCTTCCAACTGGCCAATTTCTCCTCCGCTTTTGTCTGGTCAGCCGTGCTCATCATGTGCGGCGATGCACTCTCGGTCGCGACCGAATGGGCGTTGAAGTACAAATAGCCGCACGCACCGGATGGAATAACTCGAAGACGCAGGTGTTGAACCGGCGCATGGCGATCTGCCGTCTCGCGCGGCTGTCAAACCGCTGATAAAGATCGCTGCGACAGTTGACCGGCATCATGCAGGTCAAGCTTCACCTTGGAGGGATCGACTATGGATTTGTCACGCCGTCAGGCTCTTGCAGGCGCTGCCGTGCTCGCCGCGTCTCCGCTTATGACCTCTGCTCCCGCCACTGCCGCCGCACCGCTTGCCGAAAAGCAGGCGCCGAGCTTTTATCGCTACAAGGTCGGCGATGCCCAGGTGAACGTCATCTCCGATGGCGCCAACACTTTTCCGCTCGCCGACACATTCGTCCTCAATGCGAAGAAGGACGAGGTCAATGCGCAACTCGAAAAGTCCTTCCTGCCAAAGGACAAGATGACCATCCATTTCGCTCCGCTCGCCATCAACACCGGCGGCAAGCTGGTGGTGATCGACACGGGCAACGGCCCCGGCGCCTTCGCGAGCACAAAGGGGAATGTCGGGCAGTTCGCCAGCAATCTGGCGGCGGCCGGCATCGACGCCAAGAATGTCGACATGGTCGTGATCTCGCATTTCCACGGCGACCACATCAACGGTCTGCTGGCCGCTGATGGCACGCCCGCTTTTCCGAATGCCGAAGTGCTCGTCCCGGCTGCGGAATGGAAGTACTGGATGGATGATGGCGAGATGTCGAAGGCCGCGAATGATCGTATGAAGGGCCTGTTCGCCGCCTCCCGCAAGATGTTCAACGACAGCCTCAAGGGCAAGGTCACCCAGTACGAGTGGGGCAAGGACGTCGCACCGGGGCTGCTCGCGGTGGAAGCCGCCGGTCACACGCCGGGCCACACTTCCTTCATTCTGTCCTCGGGCAGCGACAAGCTGTTCATCCAGTCCGACGTCACCAACCAGCCGGCGCTGTTCGCCGCCGTTCCCGGCTGGCACCTGATGTTCGACCAGGATCCGGCCATGGCCGAAGCCACCCGCCGCAAGGTCTATGACATGCTGGTGGCCGAGAAGATGCGCGTGCAGGGCTTCCACTATCCGTTCCCGGCCAATGGTCACGTGGTCAAGGACGGCAGCGGCTACCGCATCGTGCCGGCGCCGTGGAGCCCGGTGTAAGCAAAGCTCGCGCTTTAGGTGCGACAACAACCTTGACGTTTCATGGCCGCGGCTCTATGTCCGCGGCCATGATCCATTTCGTGACCAGCGCAGTTGCCCGTCGCCGCCGCATTCCCGCGGCAGCAGGCGCTCGTCTCTAAGGATCGCCTCACTGCCGCCGGATACGGTCCGCGGCAGTCTTTCTCCCCACACAGCAGCGCGATCCACCATCCGGCGGCCTTCAACCCAGAAGGAGCCTGATATGTATACCCCGCCACGATTTCAGACCGACCGCAGCAACGCGCTGGCGTTCGCGGACGCGCGTGGCTTCGGGACGGTCTGCGGCTTCGACGGCCGCAAGCCGATCGCATCCGCCGTGCCGTTCTGCCTCGACTATGGCAATGACGGCACGCCATATCTCGCCTTCCATCTCGCCAGGCAGAACCCGCTGCTCAAGCTCGCCGATGGTGTGACGCCATGGGCCATGGCGGTCACCGGCGCCGACGCCTATGTCTCGGCGGACTGGTATGTGTCTCCCGACCAAGTGCCGACCTGGCTCTATCAGGCGGTGCATCTCACCGGCCCAGCGCGGCTATTGTCCGATCGTGAACTCGGCCCGCATCTTGACGCGTTGAGCGCAAGGTTCGAAAGCTGGCTCGCGCCAAAGAAGCCCTGGACCGCGGACAAGATGGCGAAGGGGCGGCTCGAGGCGATGCGGAAAGCGATCGTCGGCGTGGTGATGGCAGTGGATGAGGTGGAGGGGAGCTTCAAGCTCAACCAGCACAAGTCCGACGCCGATCATCTGGCTGTCATGAGCGCGCTGGCCATGCGGCCGGAGCCGGCGGCTATCGAGATTTCGGACGCGATGCGCAAATTACGGCCGCATTTGTTTGCGGAAGAGACGACACAATTGGCTGCTATGGCTGAGGCGGAAGGATTTATGGGATGAGCAACAAGAAGAAAATCGCGATCTTGGGCGCCTCTGGCTACACCGGCGCCGAGCTGGTCCGGCTGCTGCTGCGCCACCCGAAGGTGGAGCTGACGATCCTCACCGCCGATCGGCGCGCCGGCCAGCAGATGGGCGACGTGTTTCCGCAATTCGCGCCTTATGAGCTGCCGACCCTTGTGACCATCGACAGCGTCGAGTGGACCACCGCCGGCATCGATCTCGTGTTCTGCGCGCTGCCGCATGCGACCACGCAGAAGGTGCTACAGGACGTTCTCGCCAAGGCGCCGGACATCAAGGTCGTCGATCTCTCGGCCGACTTCCGGCTGAGCGACCCCGCGGCCTATGCCAAATGGTATGGCCACGAGCACCATGCCCTGGAGCTGCAGAAGGAGGCTGTCTACGGCCTCGTCGAAGTTTATCGGCGCGACATCAAGAAGGCGCGTCTTGTCGCGAATCCCGGCTGCTATACATCATGCGCACAGCTGCCGCTGGTGCCGCTGATCAAGGCCAAGGCCATCGAGACCGACGAGATCGTCATCGACGCCAAGTCGGGCATGACCGGCGCCGGTCGCTCGGCCAAGGAGGAGATGCTGTTCTCGGAAGTGTCCGATGGCTTCAACGCCTATGGCGTCGGCAAGCACCGGCACATGGCCGAACTCGATGAGCAGTTCTCCAAGGCTGCGGGGAAGGAAGTCATCGTCAGTTTCACGCCGCATCTGCTGCCGCAGAACCGCGGCATCCTGTCGACGATCTACGTTCGCGGCCGCCGCGGCAAGACCGCCGAGGAGCTGCACGAGATCCTGGTGAAGCAGTATGAGAAAGAGCCGTTCGTGTATGTGCTGCCCTTCGGCAAGACGCCGCATACGCGTCACGTGCGCGGCTCCAATATGACCTTCATCGGCGTCGCCGCGGATCGTATCCCAGGCCGTGCGATCATCGTCTCCACCCTCGACAACCTCACCAAGGGCGCGTCGGGGCAGGCGGTGCAGAACATGAATCTGGTGCTGGGCTTCGCCGAGACGCTCGGCATCGATCAGCCGGCGATGTTCCCGTGAGCCCAACTTGTCGTCGCCCGGCTTGACCGGGCGATCCAGTAGACACAGAAGTCTCGCTTCTATCACCTGCAGCAGCGTGTACTGGGTCACCCGGTCAAGCCGGGTGACAACAGGCAGAGATCAAAAACAAAACGGCCCGGATTTTCATCCGGGCCGTTTCGCATTTCAATTCAGCAGCCGCTTACGCAACAGCCTTCTTCTCGGTCGGGACTTCCGAGATCGTCTTCAGGATCTGTGAAGCGATCTGGTAGGGGCAACCCTGGGAGTTCGGGCGGCGATCTTCCAGATAGCCCTTATAGTCGTTCTTCACGAACGAGTGCGGCACGCGGATCGAAGCGCCGCGGTCGGCAACGCCGTAGGAGAACTTGTTCCACGGCGCGGTCTCGTGCTTGCCGGTCAGGCGCATGTGGTTGTCCGGACCGTAGACATTGATGTGGTCCATCAGGTTCTTGTCGAACTGGGCCATCAGGGCTTCGAAGTAGGCCTTGCCGCCGACCGTGCGCATGTATTCGGTCGAGAAGTTGGCGTGCATGCCCGAGCCGTTCCAGTCGGTGTCGCCGAGAGGCTTGCAGTGGAATTCGATGTCGATGCCGTACTTCTCCGTCAGGCGGAGCAGCAGGTAGCGTGCGATCCACATTTCGTCGGCAGCGCGCTTGGAGCCCTTGCCGAAGATCTGGAATTCCCACTGGCCCTTGGCCACTTCGGCATTGATGCCTTCGTGGTTGATGCCGGCGGCGAGGCAGAGGTCGAGATGTTCTTCGACGATCTCACGGGCGACCGAGCCGACATTCTTGTAGCCGACGCCGGTGTAGTAGGGGCCCTGAGGAGCCGGATAGCCTTCCGACGGGAAGCCGAGCGGGCGGCCGTTCTCGTAGAAGAAGTATTCCTGCTCGAAACCGAACCATGCGCCGGGATCGTCGAGAATGGTGGCACGGTGGTTCGACGGATGCGGGGTGACGCCATCGGGCATCATGACTTCGCACATCACCAGCACGCCATTGACGCGAGCAGCATCCGGGAACACGGCAACCGGCTTCAGCACGCAGTCCGAGGAGCGGCCTTCGGCCTGCTCGGTGGACGAACCGTCGAAGCCCCAGAGCGGCAGCTGTTCGAGGGTCGGGAAGCTGTCGAAATCCTTCAGCTGGGTCTTGCCGCGCAGGTTCTGCGTCGGCTTGTAGCCGTCGAGCCAGATATACTCGAGCTTATACTTGGTCATTCAGGTCTCTCACGAGTTGGCGAAAGGAGTGAACCCCGGCAGGAGTAAACTCGGGACATTGCCGGGATCGGAAGTTCCATCCCCAGCGGCGCTGCTTTATAAGCACGTAGTATGCCAACTTGCCGCGGTGCAACGGTTTTGTGACGAGAAAGTTGGTGTCGTCCCCAGCGGCTCGACGAAGGCTTTTGAAAGCCACTCGGTCGCCGTCAGAATCAGCCGAAAATTCCTGAATTTGCGAGGCTTTTGGCTCGCAGACCTGAATACCACCTGCTCATTTCCGTTGCAGGGCTATTTTTGCAGGAACTTTTCTGCCCTTCGGACGCTCATTTGTCAGATGTCCGGTCAGTCTCTCGCCAGTAACGACTGCGCGTGCATAGCGCATGCTGCTTCGGTGCGCATATTAGCGGCAATTGCATGCTTTTTATGAGGCATCTGGCACAAAGCGCGAGCGAGCCTGTTACATTTCAAAGACCTGACGGCCAAACCGACACAAAAACACGTCAGGCAGGAGATCCAGGAGATGAGAACTACAAATCATTCCGATCAAAGCCAGACGACTGCAACCATCTATCAATTTCCGGTCGGTGGCCGTGCGGGCCTGAGGGCTCGCCCCGGCGAAATTCAACCGGTGGACTTCCGCGACTATCCCGCCGTCGATTTCGGCTCGGGCTGGTATCACGATGACGCCATCGAAGAAGAGAAACGGAAGGTCGAGCATTGAGCGCGCCGGAAGAGGTCGAAGATCAAGGGTCGAAACAGATGTTTCGGCCCTTTTTTCGTAAGCGCTTTACGTCCCGAAAATCGACCAGCCCAGCCGGCGTGTCAGCTCTTCCAGTGCAATACGCCCGAGATGCGAATTGCCGTGGTGATCCAGACCCGGCGCCCAGACCGCGATCGAGGCTTTCCCCGGCGCGACAGCAATGATGCCGCCGCCGACGCCGCTCTTGCCGGGCAGGCCGACGCGATAGGCGAATTCACCGGAGCCGTCATAGTGGCCGCATGTCAGCATCAGCGCATTGATCCGGCGTGCACGTTCGGATGAGACCACTGACAAGCCGGTACTCGGATTACGCCCGGAATAGGCGAGGAACCGCGTCGCCATGGCCAGCTGCCGGCATGACATGGCGATGGCGCAGTGATGGAAATAGACGCCGAGCGTGAAATCGACGGGATTGTTGATGACGCCGAACGACTTCATGTAATTCGCCAGCGCGGTGTTGCGGAAGCCTGTACGCTTCTCCGAGGCGGCCACCGTTTCGTCGATGACGATGCTGTTGTCGCCCGACAGAAACTGCATGAAGCGCAGGATTTCGCCGATGGCCTCACGCGGCTGATGGCCGGACAGGATCACGTCAGTGACGGCGATGGCGCCGGCATTGATGAAGGGGTTTCTCGGTACGCCGCGTTCGCGCTCGAGCTGGACGATGGAGTTGAATGGATTGCCCGACGGCTCGCGGCCGACATGTTGCCACAGCCGGTCGCCGACCATGCCGAGCGCCAGCGTGAGCGTGAAAACCTTCGAGATGCTCTGGATCGAGAACGGCACATCGGCGTCGCCGCCGGCAGCGACATTGCCATCCGCATCCACCACCACCAGCGCGAACTGGTTGGGATCGACACCCGCGAGTTCGGGAATATAGGTGGCGACTTCGCCGCGGTCGGGCCGCTGCGCCATCTCTGCGGCGATTTCGCTGACGACGGTTTGCAGATCAGGAGTATGGGAGCTCATGCGGACTCGGCGGACGTGCAGGAAGGATCAGATTGCGCCAAATCGCGGTGCAAGGATCCTGCCATAGCACCGGCATGTGCCGGCGTCACGCCACAGCGCGATGGCCGGCCTGTTCGAACAGCGGCAGCCGCAGGGTGACGCGCGCACCGCCCGAGTCTGCCTGGCCAATTGCGAGATCGCCGCGATGGGCCTCGGTGAGACTGCGAGCGACCGCAAGTCCAAGACCGGCGCCGCCGGTATTGCGGTTGCGCGAGGTCTCCAGCCGGCTGAATGGCTCCAGCATGGCCTGCCGCTCCGAGGCCGGAATGCCGGGGCCTTCGTCATCCACCGTCAGCACGAAGAAGCCGCGCTCGGTCCGGCCCGCGAGATGCGCCACGCGGCCATATTTGATGGCGTTGTCGGTGAGATTGGCGACGATACGGCGAATGGCGAGCCGGTCGCCGATCACCACCGGCGGCTCCGCCGCTATGGCGGGACGATAGTCGATCGTCTGGCCATTATTCGCGCGATCGCCGACCTCGCTGGCGATCAAGTCGTCGATCTCGATCATCTCTTCTGACAATTCGGCGGCGCCGGCGCGGCTGGCGAGCAGGGCGTCGTCGAGCAGGCGGATCATGTCGGCGATGTCGCTGGTGGCGCGTTCGCGCTCGTCGGCGTCAGCGATCTTTTCCACGCGCAATTGCAGGCGCGTCGCAAAGGTGCGGACGTCATGCGAGATGCCGCCGAGCATCGCCATGCGTGCGCGCAGCAGTTCGGCGAGCCGGCTCTGCAACCGGTTGAAGGCCGCGATCAGCGCACGGATTTCCGGCGCGCTGCGCTTGTATTCGGGCAGCGGCACCGGTCCGGACGACAGGTCGACGCGGTCCACTGCCTTGGCCAGACGCCGCAGCGGCTTGGCCTCGCGCTGCATCACCAGCACGGCGATCAATGCCACCAGCGTGCCGATGATGCCGGCACCAAGGCCGACGGGCAGGCCGAACAGGCCACGCAACAGCGGCGTGTTGATGGTCAGCGCGAGCACGTCGCCGCCATCGAGCCCGACGCGCAGTTTCAGGATATCCGGCCACAGACGGCGCAGCACGCGCCTCTTGTGTGGCTCGTCGAAGTCGATGGCGAGTTCGCGGCCCGCCAGTGCCTTGCGATAGGTGTTCACCGTCTTGTCGCCGAGCGGCGACAGCGGGCCACTCACGCTGCCGCCCACCTTGCTGTTCGCCTGGATGTCGATCTGAAAGCCGTCCGCATTGATGGCCTGTTTGAGCAGGTCGCGTTCGGACTTCGGCGTGCGCTCGACCAGATCGATGATGGCGAGGATGCGTGTGGGATCGCTGAGCGCGCGCAGATCGGCACCAGGCCCGCCGATATAGAAGTAAGCGACTGCCGCGATCCAAGCCATTGTGAGGCCGAGGATCAGAATCAGGGTGATGCGCGTGGTGAAGGAAAAGCCGCTGATCATGTGAGCTGCTTCACATGGGCGGTGAACAGATAGCCGCCATTGCGCACTGTCGTGATCAGATTGGAGTCCCGGCTTGCTGCGTCCAGCTTCTTGCGCAAGCGGGAGATCAGCATGTCCACAGTGCGGTCGAACGGCTCGGCGGAACGTCCATGCGTCCAGTCGAGGATCTGGTCGCGGGTCAGCACGCGGCGCGGTCGCTGCACGAAGGCGACGAGCAGGTCGAATTCGGCACTGGTGAGCGTGACGGGATCGCCGCCTTGCGTGGCAAGCTGCCGGGCATCGATGTCGATGACGAAGGCATCGAAGCTGTGGCGGCGATTGTCCGGCGTCTCCGCAGCCGGCCGGGTCCGGCGCAGGATCGCGCGGGCACGCGCCAGCAATTCGCGCGACGAGAACGGTTTTGTCAGATAGTCGTCGGCGCCCATTTCGAGGCCGACGACGCGGTCGATCTCATCGCTCTTGGCGGTGAGCATCAGGATCGGGATCGTGCCTTGCGTCCGCAAGCGACGACAGATGGCGAGCCCGTCCTCGCCCGGCAGCATGAGATCGAGGATGATCAGGTCGGGCTTTTGTCGTTGCAGCACCGCATCCATCGCCTTGCCGTCTTCGGCCAGCTCGATGACAAAACCTTCCTGCGACAGGAAATCGCGCACGAGACGGCGGATTTCTGGATCGTCCTCGACGATCAGGATGGTGGGCTGCGATGGGCTCATGCCCAAGTCATCCGATACTTGAGCGGCATCGGCAAGCGGTCGGGCTTAACTGTTACAAACTGTTACGCGCGGTGACGCATTGCCATCAATCAATGCGCGGCTGTGAAATGCGACTGACGCCGCGTGGCTAGGGTCATGGCGATCGCAACATCACCTCAACAGGAGACTGCATGTCACGCATTGCCATCGTCGCCCGCGCTTCCACCAGCCTCGCCATGACGCTGACCACGCTCTTCACGATCGCGCAGGCAGAAGCCGAAGAAGCACGCAACGCGTGCCGCGCCGACTATCGGCAGTTCTGCAAGGACACCATGCCCGGCGGCGGACGGATCGCCAAATGCCTGGCCGACAATTCGGACAAGCTTTCGTCGGCCTGCAAGACGGCGATGGCCGAAGCCAGGGCCTCAAAGGCCGGCGGCGCGAAATAACCGCCGGTCATCCTGCGGGTTCTGGCCTCAGACCGGAATCCGCAGGATTGCCACCGCAAGCACGGCCTGGGCAATAAAGCCGATCATGAAGGCCACGGTCCGCAGAATGGGCAGACCAAGGGTGTAGACCACCAGATGCGCGATGCGCGACCAGAAATAGATCATACAGGCCATCACGGTGGCCGGGGTCGACACGTCCGCGAGATTGAGGATGATCACCAGCGGCGCGAAGATGATCAGGTTCTCGACCGCGTTGTCATGGGCGAACATCATGCGGTTGGCCCATTCGGCCTGCGGCTTGTCGGCGCGCGAGGGATTGGCCATGGCGCCAGCGGCGCCGCGCACCATGATGCGGTTCAGGATATAGGGCAGCCACATGATGCCGGTGAGAATCACCGTCAGCGTCAGCCAGAACAATTCGCGCGTCATAGGCCTATCCTCGTCCTCGAAATTCCCGCGGAGATGGTCATGCAAATCGCAGGCAGGGCGGCGTCGGCCATGCCTGTGGAAGAAGCATAGACGCTTGGTATGACATCGCCAAGGGAAGGGCGCGACGGTGCGTGAAACCGCACAGGTCTTTCCCGAGATCGGGAGATGAGGCCGGCTCGCGACTGGCTACCACGTCAACCGGACGCCGACGTTGCCCTGAATGGTCTCGCGGTTGTTGCGGTCGAGATTGCCTATATAGCCGGCCGCTGCGAACACCGCGACCGCCTGTGAAAGCGTCGCGGTTACGCCCCCACCGACCTCATAAGCGGTTGCCCGGCGCTGGGTCGTGATGAAGTCGGAGGCCGCGAAGACGAGGCCGTCGGTGCCGGCAAAGTCGTGCCAGACATTCACCTTCAGATAGGGCTGCAGCAATGCGGAGGCGGTACGATAGGTGGCGACCAGGCGACCGCCGAGTCGCCCGGTCAACGCATCGGAGCGCCGATAGTCGATCCGCGAGATCGCGTCTTGCGAGGGATCGAGCGCGAGATTCTGGTAGATGAGTTGTGCCTGCGGCTCGAGCGTCAGGTTCGGGGCGATAACGATCGGAACGCCGCTTTCGATCGAGGCGATGATCCCCGTTCCATTGGGCGCGGCTTGCAGCCCCTGAACCGAAAACGGCGATCCCGTGTACCACGCGTGTGCCGCAACGGCGTCGACATACCATCCGCTCGGCCCGACATGGGTCCAGTAGGCACCGAGGCTGGTGGCGTCGAGGGAGAGCGAACCGACGGGCGTATTCTGAAACCCGCCGCTGAAGCCGCTGACGCGCCCGTTGGCCCGGCCATAGCTCGCCAACAGGCCGATCCGGTCGCGATGTCCCGTATCGTTGTCGCGTCCCAGTAATTCGATGCCGGACTGCACGCCCGAAAACGATCCATCGAAAGCGGGCGCAGCGGCGCCCGACCATTGCTGGCTTTCACGGCCGCCAAAGATGCGTGCCCATCCTGCCGAGACATCGCGCTGGCCGGTGAGGAGGTTTTGTTCGCCATTTCGGTCATGGAAGGTCCCGAGGCTGACGATGCCGAGTTGCCGGGCCACGGCAAGAACGGCGCTATAGAGCGCAACCTCGGGCCGATAGAGCGCGAGCGGTTCGGAGCCGGCCTGTGGCGCTGGTGGCAACGGCGGCGTGTTGTCAGCGGGCGCGGGTGCCAGTGTGCCGGGCGCGGGTGCTGCGGGCACGGTGGAACGCAGATACCAGTTGTCCTGCGTGCCGGCGGAGACGCCGCCGCGGAAGAGATAGTATTGATAGGCGCCGGCCATCACCGAGCCGCCGTTCAGGGCGAATGCAGATGGCGTGGTTGTCGCGCCGGCGGTGGCCTGAACCACGAGGATGCCGTTGTCCAGGGTGAGGCCGCCGGTGCCGCCCGCATTGGTCACATTGATGCCGGTCGCGCCCGAGGCCTGGCCGCCCGAAATCACCAGCCGGTCCGACGGCGCGCCATCGGTGCCGAGCACGGAACGCACATTGAGCTGGCCGCCATTGCCGACATAATTGCCGGCAATGGTCAGGCTGTTGGCCGCCGGTGAGCCGCCATTGGTGAGATCGACGGTGCCGGCATTGGTCACGGTGATCGGCGGGCCGCCGGGGAAGGGCGTGATCGTGGGATTGGCACCATTGCCGGCGAGCAGGCTGGTGCCGGGTGCAATGGTTACATTGCCGGTCAGCGACGACTGCAGGCGGACTACGCCGCTGTTCACGAATGTATCGGCAAAGGTCCCGCTGCCGCTCCAGGTCCAGTCGGTGCCTTCGGCGATCAGGGTCTGAAAATTCACGAAAGGATTGGCGGCCGTACCGCTGCCCTGCAGGCGCACCACATTGGCACCGGCGCCGCCATTCGCTGTGCCGATGATCTGCGAGCCCGTCTGCAGGATGAAGGTGACATTGCCATTGCCCCCGCTCAGCGCGGTGCCTTTGCCGCCACTGATCAGACCGGCATTGGTGATGGTGGTGGCGCCATTCAAGGTCCGTAGGGCCGTCCCCTGATCGCTGATGATCTGGCCGCCCGCGAGATTGTCGATCCGCGCGGTGAATCCCGAACCGGCCGTGTTCGAGAACACTCCTTCCGAGCCGACGCCGGTGGCGCGGATGATGCCCGAATTGATCAGGCGGTCATTGGTGCCCTGCAGATAGGCCCCGGTGCTGCTGGCGCCGTTGGTCTGCAATGTCCCCGTATTCGTGATGAGGCCGTTCTGTCCCAGGATCGAGGCCGCGCGCGCATTGCTCCCATTGGTGGTGACGCTGCCATTGTTGATCAATGTGTTGTTGGGCTGGCCACCGCCGCTCTGGCCCCAGCTCGCTGTCATGCCATAGGCGTTGGGGCCTGCTGTGGTGATGGTGCCGTTATTGATCAGTGTATTGCCGCTGCCATCCGCGGCCATGCCGTCATTATAGGCGCCGGTGGTCCCGACAATGCCGAGTGCGCCATTGGTAATGACATTGTTGCTGCCGGAGCCGAGCAGGCCGGCACCGCGATTGAGGCCGCTCCCGCCGCCGCCCGACAACGCGACGCTTCCATCGTTATTGATGATGCTTCCATCGACGACGCTGACAGCGGTGACGCTGGTGGTTCGCGCGATCGCGAGCGCGCTGCCATTCTGGATGTTCACCGTCACCGATGTACTGCCGGGAGCGGCGTTGACGGCGGTTGTCGCTGGATTGGGCGGTGATGCGTCGCAGGCTACGACCTGTCCGGTGCCGGGCGCGCCACTGCTGCATGCGGCCTCCGCACGATCACTGAAAAGCATGAGTGACGCAGCAGGCGTGAGCAGCGTCGAAATGATCAAAGCACCGATGGAGTAATTGACGGAACCGTGCTTGTCGTCGAAGGCCAGCCGCTTCAACCGATCACTTACGCAACGTTCTTCAAATCGATGACGCGGCCGAAATGAACTGCATTTCGGCATTCCAACATTCCAGATCTCATTGATGTAAAGGTGCTTCGCCTTCGCGATCGAAGCTGACCGACGTGCATAGCGCTGTCAACCACGCATCACGGAAGCGACAACATGAAACCGCGATATTTCCATCGCGGTTCGGTTCCAACGTGTTTGAAAGGTAACTCGCTAAGCTTTGACGCGGACGTAACTACCCGGCGCGTCTTCGAGCGGCGGATACGCATCCGTGCCGACATGGCGTGCCGGCACTTCCTCGCCATCGATGCCGCCGATCCATTCGCGCCAGTTCGGCCACCACGAGCCCGCATGTTCAGTGGCGGACTTCATCCAGTCGGCGACATCAGCTGCGTGATTGCTGTCGCTGGTCCAGTATTGATACTTGCCGGATGCGGGCGGATTGACCACGCCGGCGATGTGGCCCGAGCCGGACAGCACATATTTCACCGGGCCGCCGAAGAATTGCGAGCCATAGAGCACCGACTCCGCCGGCGCGATGTGGTCCTCGCGGGTGGCGAGATTGTAGACCGGCACCTTCACCTTGGAGAGATCGAGCCGGGTGTTGTCGAGCACCATGTTGCCGGTGGAGAGCTTGTTCTCCAGGTAGCAGTTGCGCAGGTAGAAGGAGTGATTGGCGGCCGGCATCCGCGTTGCGTCGGAATTCCAGTGCAACAGGTCGAAGGCGCGGGGCATGTTGCCCTTGAGATAGTTGTTCACGACATAGGACCAGATCAGGTCGTTCGAGCGCAGCATGTTGAAGGCCATGGCCATCTTGGCGCCTTCGAGCACGCCCGCGGCCTGCATATCCTTTTCCAGCGCCGAGATCTGGTCCTCGTCGACGAACACCATCAGATCGCCCGCATGGGTGAAGTCGATCTGCGCGGCCATGAAGGTGGCCGAGGCGGCGCGGACGCGGCGGTGCTCGGCCAGCCAGGCCAGTGTCGAGGCGAGCAGGGTGCCGCCGACGCAATAGCCGATGGTGTGCACCGTGAGCTCGCCGGTGACCTTCTCGATCACATCCATGGCTGCGAGCGGACCTTGCTTCATGTAGTCTTCAAAGGTCTTCGCGCCGAGTGCCTTGTCCGGATTCACCCAGGAAATCACGAACACCGTGAGGCCCTGATCGACGCACCATTTGATGAACGATTTCTCGGGCTTCAGGTCGAGAATGTAGAACTTGTTGATCCACGGCGGCACGATCAGCAGCGGTGTCCGCAGCACGCTTTCGGTCGCCGGCGTGTACTGGATCAGCTGCATGATCTCGTTCTGGTAGATCACCTTGCCCGGCGTCGTCGCCATATTGACGCCGACCGCTAGATTGGTCGGATCGGACTGGCGGATCTTGAGGGCGCCGCGGCCGGCTTCCATGTCCTCGGCCAGCATCGACATGCCGCGCATCAGGTTGCTGCCGTTCGATGCCACGGTTTCGCGCAGCACTTCCGGGTTGGTCAGCACGAAATTCGACGGCGACAGCGCATTGGTGATCTGCGTGACGTAGAACTCGGCTTTCTTGCGCGTATGCGCGTCGAGCCCCTCGGCATTGCGGACGAGCTCATGGGCCCATTGGGTGCCGAGCAGATAGGCCTGCAATACGAAGTCGAAGAATTGGTTCGACTTCCATTCGGGATCGCTGAAGCGCTTGTCCTTGAGCGGCGCCTGCGTGCCGGGCTCCGTCGCTTCGCCGGTCATCCGGCGCATCGCCGTGCCCCACAGATCAAGATAGGCGCGGCCGAGCTTCATCTGCAACTCGGTGGAGCGCTTCTCGTCGGACAGCCAGTAATTGGCCACCGTGCTGAAGGTCTTGATGATCTCGGTCAGCTCATTCGGTGGCTTGTCGACGGTTTCGCCGGTCTGCAGCGGCTGCAGATAGGCGGCGAGTGCCTTGCCGCTGCTTTCCATGGCGCGGGCCATGTTGAGCGCGAAGGCCTCGGGGTTGAACGGTTTCGCGGCTCCGTCGTCTTTGCCGTTCGCTTGCCCGTTGGCGGGGCCGGAGGAGGTGCGGGGGTCGGCGACGTCGGTCATGGCGCAGCTTCGGTTTCATTCCAATGCGGTGACGATACGTCACCACGCGGCAGCATGATGACATAGTTCGCAGATCGCCGCAGGATTCGATGTGCTGCGCTGCGACATTGCCCCTGTTTGGGTCTTGCTTCCGTCATATTAGCCAGCCAAGCCTGCGCCATTCTGACGGTGTTAAAGATTTGTCACCTAGTAAGGTGCCGCGCGGCAGACGATGCCGTGCGGGAGACGACGGTGGGTGTTGCGTGAAGCGTTCGGGAACAGTTGGCGGGACGATGGCAGGTGGCCGGGCAGGGGCCGCGGCAGCGCTGCTGGCGCTCGGCCTCGCTCTGGGCGGCTGCGCCTCGACCGTTGCTGATCTCCCCGTCGTCGGTGCCCCAGCGGGCCTGCCGCAGCGCCCGGCCCAGCCAGGCGAATACCTCCCGGTGCACGACATTCCTACCGCCCGCAGCAACGACAAGACGCTCGCCCCGGCCGACCAGGCCAAGCTCGAGGCCGACCTGATCAAGGCCCGCGACCGCCAGGCTGTGGCTCCAGCCGATCCAGCGGCAAAAACCTCGACCCGCTGAGCGATTCCACCCGGTCGTGACTGGTGTCACCCGGTCCCCATGCTAAAAAGAAGCGATTCAACCGCACCTTGAAGGCGGTTCCCCCGGAGCCCGAGACCCATGGAAGACTTTTACCGCATTCGCCGTCTGCCGCCCTATGTGTTCGAACAGATCAACCGAGCCAAGGCCGCCGCGCGTAATTCGGGCGCCGATATCATCGATATGGGCATGGGTAATCCGGATCTGCCGACCCCGCCGCATGTCCTTGAAAAGCTCAAGGAAACCCTCGGCAAGCCGCGCACCGATGGCTATTCGTCCTCGAAGGGCATCCCCGGCCTCCGCAAGGCCCAGGCCGGCTATTACGCCCGTCGGTTCGGCGTGAAGCTGAACCCGGATACCCAGATCGTCGCCACCCTCGGCTCCAAGGAAGGCTTTGCCAACGTCGCCCAGGCGATCACCGCGCCGGGCGATGTCGTGCTGGTGCCCAATCCCAGCTATCCCATTCACGCCTTTGGCTTCCTGATGGCGGGCGGCGTGATCCGCTCCGTGCCGTCGGACCCGACGCCGGAATTCTTCCCGGCCGTCGAGCGTGCCATCCAGCACTCGATTCCCAAGCCGATCGCGCTGGTGGTCTGCTATCCGTCGAACCCCACCGCCAAGGTCGCCAGCCTCGACTTCTACAAGGACCTCGTCGCCTTCGCGAAGAAGCACGAGATCTACATCCTGTCGGACCTCGCTTACGCCGAGGTCTATTTCAACGACAAGAACCCGCCGCCCTCGGTGCTGCAGGTGCCGGGCGCCATCGACGTCTGCGTCGAGTTCACCTCAATGTCCAAGACCTTCTCCATGGCCGGCTGGCGTATGGGCTTTGCGGTTGGCAACGAGCGCATCATCTCGGCGCTGACCCGTGTGAAGTCCTATCTCGATTACGGTGCCTTCACGCCGGTGCAGGTCGCGGCGACCGCTGCGCTGAACGGGCCGGAAGACTGCATCAAGGAAATGCGCGACACCTACCGCAAGCGCCGCGACGTGCTGGTGGACAGCTTCGGCCGTGCCGGCTGGACCATTCCGTCCCCGGAATCGTCGATGTTCGCCTGGGCGCCGCTGCCGGAGAAGTTTCGCGAGGTCGGCTCCATGCAGTTTGCAACGCTTCTGGTGGAAAAGTCGGGCGTCGTGGTCGCGCCCGGCATCGGTTTCGGCGAGCATGGCGAGGGCTATGTCCGCATCGCTATGGTCGAAAACGAGCAGCGCATTCGCCAGGCTGCCCGCGGCGTCCGCCGCTTCCTTGAAAGCGGGCTGGAAACGTTGCACAACGTGGTTCCGCTCGCCAATCGGCGATAGGCACAGAACGGGCGTCGCCTGCGGCGCCCGGTCAGTCGCTCAATAAGAACTCTTCCGACAGGTTACAGTTTATGGTCGCACCCCTCAAAGTGGGTATCGCGGGTCTCGGCACCGTTGGCGCCGAAGTCGTCCGTCTCATCGAAGCGCAGCAGTCTATCCTTTCGGCACGCTGTGGCCGTGGCATCAAGGTCGTGGCGGTCACTGCGCGCAACAAGGCCAAGAAGCGCGGTATCGATCTGCGCGGCATTGACTGGATGAAGGACCCACTGGCGGTCGCGACCCATCCGGAAGTGGACTGCTTCGTCGAGTTGATGGGCGGTTCGGGCGATCCTGCTTTGTCGTCGATCTCGGCTGCGCTCGCGGCCGGCAAGTCCGTCGTCACCGCGAATAAGGCGCTGGTCGCCAAGCATGGCGTCAAGCTCGCCACGCTGGCCGAGAAGCATGGCGGCGCGCTCAATTATGAAGCCGCCGTCGCCGGTGCGATCCCGGTGATCAAGACCATTCGCGAAGGCCTGTCGGGCACCTCGATCAACCGCGTCTATGGCATTCTCAACGGCACCTGCAATTACATCCTGACCCGGATGGAGCAGGAGGGCCTGTCCTTCGAGGAATGCCTCAAGGATGCGCAGCGTCTCGGCTATGCCGAAGCCGAACCGTCGTTCGATGTGGACGGCTATGACACCGCGCAGAAACTCGCGATCCTGGCCAGCCTCGCATTCGGCACCAAGGTGGCCGAAAGCGCCGTGTCGGTGGAAGGCATCTCGACCATCGCCGCCGAAGACCTTCGCGCGGCCGCCGAACTCGGTTATCGCATCAAGCTGCTCGGCGTCGCCATGCGCACCAAGACGGGCATCGAGCAGCGCGTGCATCCGACCATGGTGCCGCTGACCTCGTCCATCGCGCAGGTGATGGGCGTGACCAATGCGGTCACCATCGATGGCGCCGGTGTTGCGCCGATCACGCTGGTCGGTCCCGGCGCCGGTGGTGCGGCGACGGCGTCCGCTGTGCTCGCCGATATCGCCGATGTCGCACGCAATGTCCGCGCGCTGCCATTCGCGCAGCCGGTTGCGAACCTCAAGACGACCACCAAGGCTCCGATGGAGCGTCACGAAGGCGGCTATTACATCCGCCTGATGGCGCGTGATCTCGCCGGCACCGCTGCGCGTATCGCCACGCGCCTGGCCGAGCAGAAGATCTCGCTCGAATCCATCGTGCAGAAGCATCCGAATGGCGGGCTGGAGCCGATCGACGGCACCAAGAAATCGTCACCCGTGCCGGTTATCCTGATCACCTATGCGACCTCTGAAGACGCCATGCGCCGCGCGCTGCAGGCGGTGCAGAAGGACAAGGTGATCTCCGGCAAGCCGCAGGTCATTCGTATCGAGAAGAACTGAACGCCCGCGTAAGAGTTATACGGGGGCAGCCGCCCCAACGGGGTGTCTGTCCCCGCCGAACTAAAGGAGCTTTTCCATGTCCACCCATATTTCCGTCCCGCCGCAGCAGCTCCTCGAGCGCATCCTGACGCTGGAAATCGTCCGCGTCACCGAACGCGCCGCCGTCTCCGCTGCGCGCCTGCGCGGTCATGGCAAGGAAAAGGCCGCCGACCAGGCCGCCGTGGACGCGATGCGCCGCGAGCTCAACAAGCTGCCCATCGAAGGCACCATCGTGATCGGCGAGGGCGAGCGCGACGAAGCGCCGATGCTGTTCATCGGTGAAAAGGTCGGCATCAATGCCGGCCCCAAGGTGGACATCGCCGTCGATCCGCTCGAAGGCACCACGCTGTGCGCCAAGGACATGCCGGGCTCGATTGCCACGCTCGCCATGGCCGATGGCGGCACGCTGCTGCATGCGCCCGACGTCTATATGGAAAAGCTGGCGATCGGTCCTGGCTACGACAAGAACCTGCTCGATCTCGATGCACCGCCGGCCGAGAACATCCAGCGTCTTGCCAAGGCCAAGGGCGTGCCGGTGTCGGAGATCACGGCACTGGTGCTGGAGCGTCCGCGCCATGAACCGCTCATCAACGCGATCCGCGCCACCGGCGCCTCGCTGCGCCTGATCCCGGATGGTGACGTCGCTGGCGTCATCCACACCACCGATCCCGACAAGTCGGGCATCGATATCTATATGGGCACCGGCGGCGCTCCTGAAGGCGTGCTGGCGGCTGTGGCACTGCGCTGCATCGGCGGTCAGATGCTGACCCGCCTGATCCTCGACACCGACGAGAAGCGTGAGCGCGCCAAGAAGATGGGCGTCAACGATCCGAAGATGATCTACCGCATCGAGGACATGGCCAAGGGCGACTGCCTGTTCGCGGCCACCGGCGTCACCGACGGCGCGCTGCTGTCGGGCGTCAAGTTCCGCGGCAACGTGATCGAGACCGAGACTATCGTGATGCGTTCGGTGACCGGTACCGTCCGCATCATCAAGGGCGAACATCGCCAGCTCGAAAAATTCCACCTCGATTGAGCCAGAGCAGATGCCCAAAGCTCAGAACGTCGAGATTCGCCCGGTCGGCCCCGATGAACGGGCCGCCTGGGAGCCGCTGTGGCAGGGCTATCTGACCTTCTACAAGGCGACGTTGCCCCAGGTTGCCACCGACACGGCATGGAAGCGCTTTCACGATGCGAATGAGCAGATGTTCCTGCTTGGCGCCTATGTGGACGGCAAGCTGACCGGCATCGTGCAGTTCCTGTATCACCGCTCGTCCTGGACGCCGGGCGATTACTGCTATCTGCAGGATCTGTTTGTCGATAATAGCGCCCGCGGTCTCGGCCTCGGCCGTGCGCTGATCGAGGCGGTCTATGCCAAGGCAAAAGCCGATGGCTGCAGCCGCGTGCACTGGCTGACCCAGAACGAGAATGCGCAGGCGCGTATTCTCTACGATCAGGTCGCGGACAATTCCGGCTTCATGCAGTATCGGAAGATACTCTGACAACACTCGTCGTTCCGGGGTGCGCCGAAAGCGCGAACCCGGGACCTCGTATTAGTTTGAACTCCGTAAAGCCAAACACTCTGAGATTCCGGGTTCGCGCTTTCGGCGCGCCCCGGAATGACGAGCTAAAAAATAAAACGGGAGCGAGACCATGAGCGACACCACCGCCGTTAAAGCCCTGATCTTCGACGTGTTCGGCACCGTGGTCGACTGGCGCACCAGCCTGATCAACGACCTCTCTGCATGGAGTGAGCCGCGCGGCATCAAGGCTGATTGGGCCGCTCTCGTCGATGCCTGGCGGCAGGCTTACGTGCCCTCCATGGACAGCGTCCGCCATCACCCCGAACGCGGTTTTCTCAAGCTCGACAAGCTGCATCGCCAGTCGCTGGAGACCCTGGTCGAGAAGTTCGGCATCAAGGGCCTGACCGACGACGACCTGCATCATCTCACCCTCGGCTGGCACCGCCTGCATCCGTGGAAGGACTCGGTGCCGGGCCTCACGCGTCTGAAGACGAAATTCGTCATCAGCCCGCTATCGAACGGCAATGTGGCGCTGCTCACCAACATGGCCAAATTCGGCGGCCTGCCATGGGACCTGATCATGAGCGCCGAGCTTTTCAAGCACTACAAGCCCGATCCCGAAAGCTATCTCGGCGCCTGCGAGCTGCTCAGCCTGAAGCCGCATGAAGTGATGATGGTCGCCGCCCACAACAACGATCTCGATGCCGCCCAGAAATGCGGCCTCAAGACCGGCTTCGTCCCCCGCGTCACCGAATACGGCCCGCTGCAGAACCGTGACTTCAAGGCGGACGGTGCTTGGGACGTGGTGGCTGATGATTTTGTGGATATGGCGAAGCGGCTGGGGTGTTGAGGCGCAATACGCTCAACTGTCATTGCCCGGCTTGACCGGGCAATCCACTGAACACAGGCATCTGCGCTTAACACGACCGCCGTCACATACTGGATCACCCGCTTTCGCGGGTGATGACAATCGGGCAGGGTGCCGGCAGCGATTTGCGGAAATCCGCGTCGCGGCCTATTCCTGTGGCATGTCCCCATCGACCGACATCCCCGAACTGATCCACCCCGCCTTTCTCGGCGTCACCCAGTCAGCCACCGGGCGGATCTGGCGCGACCGCGTCGATCAGCGCGGCGCTGCACGGGCTTTGGCGATGGTGCAGCGGTTCAAGCTACCAGAAATGCTGGCGCGCGTGATCGCGGGGCGGAACATCGAGCTGGATGCTGTCGAGGACTTTCTCGATCCCACCATCCGAAAACTGATGCCGGACCCTTACACCGTCACCCAGATGGAAGCCGCCGCAAAGCGTATCGCGGACGCCGCCCAGCGCGGCGAGAAGGTGGCGATCTTCGGCGACTATGATGTGGACGGCGCCACATCCTCCGCGCTGCTCACCTGGCATCTGCGCCATTGCGGCCTCGATCCGCAGATCCATATTCCCGATCGCATCTTTGAGGGCTACGGTCCCAATGTGGATGCGATCCGCGCACTGGCCGGGAAGGGCAATACGCTGCTCGTCACCGTCGATTGCGGCACCACGTCATTCGAGCCGCTGGCCGAAGCCAAGAAGCTCGGCATGTCCGTGGTGGTCATCGATCACCACCAAGCCAATGAGGAACTGCCCGACGTCGATGCGGTCGTGAATCCAAACCGCCTCGATGACATCTCCGGCCTCGGCCATCTCGCCGCCGTCGGCCTCGTGCTGATCACGCTGGTGGCCGTCAATCGCGAGCTGCGTGCGCGCGGCTTCTGGAAGCCGCAAATGCCCGAGCCGAACCTGCTCGACATGCTGCATCACGTCGCCCTCGGCACCGTGGCTGACGTGGCGCCGCTGATCGGCCTCAACCGCGCCTTCGTCGCAAAAGGCCTGATCGCGTTGCGCCGGCGCGATCACGTCGGCCATGTTGCCCTGATGGATGTCGCGCGGCTGAATGGCCCGCCGGAAGCCTGGCATCTCGGCTTCATGCTCGGCCCGCGCATCAATGCCGGCGGCCGCATCGGCCGCGCCGATCTCGGCGTGCGTCTGCTGCTCGAAGGCGATGTGTCCGAAGCGGCCCGGATCGCCGCCGAACTCGATCGCCTCAATACAGAACGCCGCGTCATCGAACAGGCGGCGGAAGCGCAGGCCGAAGCCGAAGCGCTCGCGGCGCTTGGGCTCGAGGACAAAGGCAGCGTCATCGTCACGGCATCGGAAGGCTGGCATCCCGGCGTCGTAGGCCTCGTCGCCTCGCGGCTGAAGGAAAAGTTCGCGCGGCCGTCCTTCGCCATCGCGCTCGAGCCCGGTGGTATCGGCACCGGCTCCGGCCGCTCGATCTCCGGCGTCGATCTCGGCAAGGCGGTGCGGCAGGCCGTGGCCGATGGCCTGCTCATGAAGGGCGGTGGTCACGCCATGGCGGCGGGCGTTACGTTGCGCAAGGAAAAGCTCGGTGAATTCCGCGCCTTTCTGGAAGAGCGCCTCGCGCCGGATGTCGCGAAATCACGCAACGAGAAGGAGCTGGTCATCGACGGCGCCGTCACCGCGCGTGGCGTCACCGTCGATCTCGTCAATACGCTCAATCGCGCCGGGCCGTTCGGTCAGGCCAATCCGGAGCCGGTGATCGCGCTGCCGGCGCATCAGCTCGCTTATGTCGATGAGGTCGGCCAGGCGCATTTGCGGCTGCGGCTGAAATCGTCGGACGGTGCCATGGTCAACGGCATCGCGTTCCGCTCCATCGGTCAGAAGCTAGGCAACGCGCTGCAGGAATATCGCGGCCAGCAGGTGCATGTGGCCGGCTCGCTGACCGTCGATCGCTGGCAGGGGCAGGAGCGGGTACAAATGCGCGTGATCGACGTCGCGCTGCCGTCGTCCGAGCCGCGAATGATCCGCTGATGTCTTATGCAGCGATGCGGGCACTGTCTCCGACTTCCGAGGTCGCAGGCGCACTGCCGGATTCGGCCGCCACGAGGGTGAAGCGATAGCCGTGCAGTTCGAGCGTCGGCAGCACGCCCACGCTGTCGCCGAACACCGCGATCCGGTGCTTCAGCTCCTCCGGCGAAATGGTGAGCGGGATCTGGCACATGGCGGCGAAGTCGGCGCGCGTCTTGCGATTATTGCCCCACAATACGTCGCTCTCCACCAGCGGTGACGCCTGCGTCGCCAGTGTCGGCATCATGTTCACGAACATCTCGATCAGCCTCGCATAGACCATCTGCTCGAGCCCGCCGACATTGAGGCCGGGCGGAATGGCGAACGGATCGACGGCAACGATCGGCCCCGCATCGACGCGTTCCACCATGCGATGCATGGTGCAGCCGAAGTCAGTGGCCCGGTCATAGGTCGCGAAATGCGCCGGCGCCCAGCCCGGATATTGCGGTGGTCCCGGATGGAAATTATAGGCGCCATGGCCGAGCCGATCGAGCACCGCTGCTGGCACGATCACATCGGTGGTGAAGGCGATCAGGCGGGCCTTGCGCAGCTGCCTTGGCGGGATGGCCCGCAGATCCTCAAGGGTGAATGCGGGCAGCACGTTGAGGGCCGGATTGCATTCGCAAAGCCGCGGGGCGAAGACTGAAAATTCGTCGCGGCCGGTTAGAAGAATGATGGTGTCGAACATGCCGGGTACCGGTGGGAATCAAACGCGATCAAGCGTCACAATCCGGGCTTGACCGAGCCTGACCGACCGGACCGTCACCTCCGCCGCAGCCGCGTCGAATAGCGATACCGATCCGCCGGATGAATGCTGAGCGAGACTTCCGCCAGCTCGTTCGAGGCAAACAGATACTGCCGCCGGATCGATAGCGCATGCGCGCCGGCCTCGGCCTTCAGCGGCTCCGCCATCACATCTGAAACACCGACCGCCGAGATATCCTGACGGATCTCCACGAACCGCCGTCCCGAAATCTTTTCCACCAGCGTGCCGAAGATCTCGTGATGCCCGTCCATCTTCGCGCGTACTTCGTCGGCAAAGGCGCCGTCGATATAGACATCGGTCCAGCAGATCGGCGTCTGCGTGGGATCGCCCGGGATCATGCGCAGGCTGGAGATGCAGAGCCATCGTCGCCCGGGCCGGCAGCCCAGCTGTTTTGCCAGTTCGCCGTCCGCGACCACATCGGCCACCTGCTGCACATGCCGCTCGGTCTCCATGCCGAACTGCTGCACCGCCTCGATCGTGTTCAGCGCCTGTGTGAAGCCGTCACCTCCGCGCGCCGGCGCCGCGGCTTCCACCCGCGTGCCGGCGTTGCGCTTGCGGCTCACGAGGCCCGACGCCTGCAGCTCCTGCATCGCCGCGCGGACGGTCGAGCGGCTGACGGCAAACTGCTCGGCCAGCTCGAATTCCGTCGGCAGCACGGAGCCCACCGGATGGCGGCCGTCCGCGATCGCCTCGGTCAGTGCGCGGGCCACAAATGCGTATCGTTTTTCGACGGTTGCCACTGAAGCCCCTGAGTCTCTGTTCCCATTCATGGAAGCCCGATCCTCCGCCACCCCGTCAAGGAAGCAGGTTGACATAAGGTTTATGTTCGGACAAGTTAATATGTACGAACATAAAGGGAGGGCTTCATGGGGAGCACGGTTTTCGACTCGGTGCTGTTTCGCGACATGTTTGGCACCGCGGAGATGCGCGAGGTCTTCACCGACGAGGCGCTGGTCGGCCGCTATATCGAGGCCGAAGTCGCGCTGGCCCGTGCCCAAGCCCGTCTGGGCGTCGTGCCGCAGGACGCGGCCCAGGCCATTGAGGCCGCCGCCAAGTCTATCACCATCGATTACGACAAGCTCCGCCGCGAGACCGAGATCGTCGGCTATCCCATCCTGCCGCTGGTGCATCAGCTCTCGGCCGCTGCGGGTGAGGCCGGCGGCTTCGTTCATTGGGGCGCGACCACCCAGGACATCATGGACACCGCCAATGTCCTGCAGATCCGCGCCGCGCTGAAGATCGTCGCGCGCGACCTGCGCGAGGTGCGCGACATCCTCAAGGCCATGGCCAGGAAGTATCGCGACACGCCGATGGCCGGGCGCACCCATCTGCAGCAGGCGCTGCCGGTGACCTTCGGCTACAAGGCCGCCGTCTGGCTGTCCTCCATCGATCGCCATATCGAGCGTGTCGATCAGGCGCTGCCGCGCATCCTGCTGGGCGAATTCTCGGGTGCTGCCGGCACGCTCGCCTCGGTGGGCGAGGGCGGCCTCGACATGCAGAAGCTGTTTTGCGAGGAGCTCGGGCTGCATCAGCCCTCGATCACCTGGCATGTCGCCCGCGACGGCATCGCCGAAGCCGTGACGCTGCTCGGCCTGATTACCGGCACCCTCGGCAAGATCGCCACCGACGTGATGTTGTTGTCGTCGTCGGAGTTCGGCGAGGTTGCCGAGCCGTTCGTGCCCGGCCGCGGCGCGTCGTCGACCATGCCGCAAAAGCGCAACGCGATTTCGAGCGAGCTGATGCTGGCCGCTGCAAAGGCCGTGCGCCAGCACGTCGCCACCATGCTCGATGGCATGATCCATGATCTCGAACGTGCCACCGGCCCGTGGCATGTGGAATGGGCTTCGCTGCCGGAAAGCTTTTTGCTCACCGCCTCGTCGCTGGCGAACGCAAAGTTCATGCTCGGCGGTCTCGTCGTGCACGAGAAGCGCATGCTGGAGAATCTCGATCTCACTCACGGTCTCATCGTCGCCGAGGCCGTGATGATGGCGGCAGCGCCAAAGCTCGGCCGCCAGCATGCCCATGACGTCGTCTATGACGCGTGCCGCAAGGCCATCGAGGGCGGCGGCAAGCTCGCCGACATTCTCGCCGAAGTTCCGGAGATCACCGAAGCGCTCGGCGGCAAGGACGCGATCCGCAGGCATTGCGATCCCGCGAACTATCTCGGCCTGTGCGGCCCGATGGTCGATCGCGTGCTGAGCCTGAGCAAGTAACGCGAATTGTAGGATGGGTAGAGCAAAGGCGCGTAGCGCCGGAGCGAAACCCATCACGGCAAGGCGCCTGTGGTGATGGGTTTCGCTGCGCTCTACCCATCCTACGACAACACAACAGACAACACGGGAGAGATTTCAATGACCAGGATGATTTTGAAGACCGCAGTCGTGCTCGCTGGCACTTTGCTTGCCGCTCCAGTGATGGCGCAGGATTTTCCAACGCGCACCATCACCATGAACATGCCGTATTCGGCAGGCGGCCCCGGTGATACTATCGCGCGCCTGCTTGCGCAGGCGATGAGCGGCCCGCTGAAGCAGCAGGTGATCGTCGAAAACACGACGGGCGCCGGTGGCTCCATCGGCAGCGCCAAGGTCGCAGCCTCCGCGCCGGATGGTTACAATCTGCTGCTGATCCATATCAGCCACGCCACCAATCCGGCGCTGTATCCGAAACTCAAATTCGATCCGATCAAGGACTATGAGCCGATCGGCCTCGCCGTCGATCTGCCTTCCGTCTTCGTCGCGCGAAAGGATCTTCCGGCCAAGAATCTGGAAGAACTGATCGCCTGGATGAAGACGACCAAGGAGAAGGTGAACTACGCCCATGCCGGCATCGGCTCGGCCTCGCATCTGTGTGGCCTCTTGCTCAACGCGGCCACCGGCACCCAGCCGACCCAGATCGCCTATCGCGGCGCGGGGCCTGCCATGAACGACATGATGAGCGGGCAGGTTGACGTGATGTGCGACCAGATCGTCAATGTGGTCGGCAATGTCGATGGCGGCACCATCAAGGGCTATGCCGTCACCAGCACCGAACGTGCCCCGGCGCTGCCGAACCTGCCGACCACCGCTGAAGCCGGCCTGAAGGATTTCCAATACACCGTCTGGTACGGCCTGTTCGCGCCCAAGGGCACGCCGACGCCGGTGCTCGACAAGCTCAACGCAGCGCTGAACGTGGCGCTGAAGGACGAGACCGTGAAGACGCGTTTGGCCGCGCTCGGTGCGCAGCCGGTTGCGCCGGAACGTGCCACGCCGGACGCGCTCGCCAAGCATCTGAAGTCCGAGATCGAAAAGTGGACCCCGATCATCAAGAACGCCGGCGTTGTCGGCGCCCAGTGAGCGCGACGTGACCGACACACGCAGCGAAAAGGATTCCTTCGGCACGATCGCAGTGCCGAAGGATCGCTATTGGGGCGCGCAGACCCAGCGCGCCCTCGACGTCTTTCAGGTGAGCGACGAGCGTTTTCCGGTCGCGTTGATCCGCGCTTTCGCCTTGCAGAAGATCGCCGCACTACGCGCCAATCTGCAGCTCGGCGTGATCGCCCCGGAGATCGCCGCACCTATGGAGGCTGCCGCGCTCGAATTGCATCAGGGCCGCTTCGACGATCATTTCCCGTTGCCGATCTGGCAGACCGGCTCCGGCACCCAGACCAACATGAACGCCAATGAGGTGATCGCGAACCGGGCGAATGAGTTGCTCGGCCAGCCGCTCGGCACCAAGTCGCCGGTGCATCCCAATGATCACGTCAATTGTTCGCAGTCGTCGAATGACAGCTTTCCGACCGTGATGCATGTGGCGACGGCGCTGCAATTGCGCTGCACTCTTCTGCCAGCGTTGCGCTTGCTGCGAGATGACCTCCGCGCCAAGGCAGACGCCTTTGCCGATGTCGTCAAGATCGGCCGCACCCATCTGATGGATGCCGTGCCGATGACCATGGGGCAGGCCTTTGACGCCTTCGCGCGCCAGACCGATCACGCGATCGATCGCATCGAGGCCGTATTTCCGCGTCTCCTGATGCTGTCGCAAGGCGGTACGGCCGTCGGCTCCGGCCTCAACGCGCCCAAGGGGTTTGACAGCGCGTTCTGTGATCACCTGAATGCCCTGACCGGCGAAGCCTTCATCCCGAACCCCAGCAAGTTCGAAGGCATGGGCGCCCATGATGCGTTGGTGGAGGTTTCTGCCGCGCTGAACGGCCTCGCGGTGACACTGCTGAAGATCGCCAACGACATCCGCTTCCTGGGCTCCGGCCCGCGTTGCGGGCTTGGCGAGCTGATCATCCCGCATGACGGGCTCACGAGTTCGATCATGCCCGGCAAGCGCAACCCGACCATCGCCGAGATGCTGGCACAGGTCTGCTTTCAGGTGATGGGCAACAATGCGGTTGTCACGGCCGCGAGCGCGTCAGGTAATTTTGAGCTCAATGTCGCCAAGCCGGTGATCATCTACAATGTGCTGCAGTCGATCCGCATTCTATCGGACGGCATCGAGGTTTTCGCAGCCCGCTTGATCCGCGATCTCGACGTCGATCGCCGCCAGCTCGCTGCCAATGTCGCGAACGCACCGCTGCTGGCGACGGCCCTCAATCCGGTGATCGGCTACGACAAGGTGGCGATGATAACGGCCAAGGCGCTAGACGAGGCGATCACGCCGCGTGAAGCCGCGATCGCATTGGGCATTCTGAGTGCCGAAGACTATGATCGCTACGTCGATCCGAAGCGGATGGCCGGGCTCTAATTCGCGCCACCGTCGTCCGGAGTGAGCGTTCGTCAACACAACTGCGGACGTCGGTCGCAATCACTTCGGCGCAGCGGCTGGCTTCGTCGTGCCGTCGGCTTTGCCGGCGGCCTGCGCCGCTTCTGCATCCGCCACGCACTTGCTGTAATAGGCGCGCTGGTCAGCCCCCGATCCGGCGGCACTGCCGGCGGCGGGGTTGCCGGGCACGCGCGGCGGAAACGCCTTGGCGGTCGCGGCGTCGCAGCGTCGCGCGACCTCGACCGTGATGGCGCTGGCGGCTGTCGGGGCCGAGGCGGCTGCGATCAGCAGCGTCAGGAATGCGAGCGTGGGCTTGCTTGATCGAAACTGCATGATCGCCGTCTTCCTGGGATGGGCAGAACGCAGCGAAGACCCATGGATCCCCGCAAATGTCGTTGATGGACTTTCGCTTCGCTCAGCCCATCCAGCACACCATCACCCGCCTTGCCGCAGCCGCGCAAGCACCTTGAGGCCGCCATAGCCATCCGCCGGCAGCAGGCCCGCCTTAGTCTGGAAATTCCGCACCGCCTGCATCGTGTCATTGCCGACACGTCCATCAGTCCCGCCGGTGTCGAAGCCTGCACGGGTCAGGCGCGTCTGCAACTCCTGCACCTCGGCCAGTGTCAGGATGCGCTCCGAGCCGGGGAATGGCTGGATGAAAGGCGGTGCGCCCAGGATGCGGTCGCCGAGATGGCAGATCGCCAGCGCGTAGTTCATCGACGGATTGTAGCTGCGCACGGCGTAGAAGCCCTGTCCGAGCAGGAAGCTTGGCCCGCCCGCCACCGGCGTCCAGAGTTTTGCTGTCGCATTCGGTTGCGGAAATGCCTGCCCATCCGCGCGCGTCACACCGGCCGCAGTCCATGATGCAAAGGAGCGCTTCGCGTCGGAGGCGGCGACGCCGTTCGCGCGCACCTCGTAGCCCCAATGCTCGCCACGGGGATATTTTCCACGGTTGACCAGAAAGCGCGCGCTGGAGCCCAGTGCGTCATCCGGTTTGCCGAAGGGCGAGACGCGGCCATCCTTGTCATAGTCGATGCCGACATTGAGCCAGACCTCGGGCATCCATTGCGTATGCCCCATGGCGCCGGCCCATGAGCCGCGCATCTCGTCCGGCGTGCTCCAGCCATTCTGCACTACGCGCAGCGCGTTGATGAGTTCGGTCTCCCAATAGGCGCGGCGGCGCGGCTCGTTCCAGGCGAGCGCGGACAACTGCGGGAAGACTGGTCGCATGTGATTGGTCTGCACCAGGGGATCGCCATAGGCGGATTCGACGCCCCACAGTGCCAGCAACGTGCCGCGCTCGACGCCGAAATCGCGCTCGATGCGATCGAACAGGCCGGAATTCTTGCGCAGCGCTTCCTTGCCCGCGGTGATGCGCCAGTCGGAGGCGCGGCGGTTCACATATTGCCAGACCTGCTCGTGAAACTCCGGCTGCTTCTTCATCTTCTGGAACACGGACATGTCCGGCTCCAGGCGGCCCATCACACGCGAATAGGTCACATCGGAAATGCCCTTGACCGCCGCCTTGGCACGAAAGCCCTCGCGCCACTGGTCGAAGCCGGCGGGGGCGGCAAGCGCCATGCCTGGCAGCGCCAGCAGCGCGCCGGCGCCGAGACCGGACTGCAGCACTGCACGGCGGGTGAGGCGGGGATCGATCTGATTCATTCGGGCAGTCTAGCGCGGGATTGTGGTGTCCGGCAGGGCAAAGCTGTCGCAGCGGCGTGGGACGTTGATTGGTGCTTGCCATGCGCAACGGCGCTCGCCATCAGTAGCGGAACCAAACAGGAGAGTTTCGATGGCCAAGACCGTGACGGCGCGTGCCGAGTTCACCGATTTCCGGGCGCTGGTGCCGGATCTGGAGACGAAGGTGCGCGCCCTCGCCAGCGCCGCGGCGGAAGCCGGGCTCGACAAGGAGCTGATCGAACTCGTCAAGCTACGGGTGTCGCAGGTCAATGGCTGCGCGTTCTGCGTCCAGTTTCACGTCAATCAGGCCGAAGGTCTCGGCGTGCGGGCGGACAAGCTGCATCAGCTTGCGGTCTGGCGTGAAGCGCAGGTGTATTCGCCGCGCGAGCGCGTGGCGCTGGCCTTCGCGGAAGCGCTGACGCTGCTGCCGCAGGGTGTCAGCGATGAGCTCTATGCCGAAGCGAGTGCGGAATTCGATGCGAAGGAGCTGGCCTATCTTGCTTCGGCCATTGCCGGCATCAATGTCTGGAACCGGCTGGGCGTGATGTATCGCTGGACGCCTCCGGCCGCGAAGACGAAATAGGCACAAAACAAAAGCCCCGGACGCAGCTGGCGTCCGGGGCTTGATGTCGGTCCAATCAGGCCGAGGCTTAGTCCTTGGCGCGCTCGACGTAGGAGCCGTCTTCGGTTAGCACCACGATGCGGGTGCCGGTGCCGACATGCGGGGGAACCGCCGAACGGATGCCGTTCGACAGGATCGCCGGCTTGTAGGACGACGAGGCGGTCTGGCCCTTGGTCACCGGCTCGGTCTCGACGACTTCGAGGGTGACGCGCTGCGGCAGCACGATGGCGACCGGCACCATGTCGTGCAGCGAGAGCTTCACGACCATGTTTTCCTGCAGGTAAGGAGCGGAATTGCCGATGACGTCCGGCGGAACCTGGACCTGGTCATAGGTTTCTTGGTTCATGAAGTGGTAGCCGTCGGCATCCTGATAGAGGTAGGAGAAGTTTTGGTCCTCGATGGTCGCCTTTTCCACCTGGTCGGTGGTCTTGTAGCGCTCCGAGATCTTCACGCCGTCGCTGATTCGGCGCATTTCGATCTGCGAGACCGGGGTGCCCTTGCCGGGATGGATGTTTTCGGCGGACAGAACGACATAGAGCTTGCCGTCTTGCTCGATGACGTTGCCCTTGCGAATAGAACTGGCGATGACTCTCACAGCGAATTTTCCTGAATTTGTCGGCCGAGGCCGGATGGGGCACGATTGCCACGCGGCCTGCGAAGCGATTTCGGGCTGCAACATACTGATTTGCGGTCGGAATGCCAGCGCCTTGCAACCGAAAAAGGCGGCACTTTGACCCCCGAAACCACCCCGATTTCACCCTGGTGGAGCCCAAACCGCCACAATGACCGCCGCGGCTTCCTCACCGCGCGTGGCCGGATAACGCGCGCCGTCCGGGCCTGGTTCGAGGCTGGGGGATTCACGGAGGTGGAAACCGGGGCGCTGGTCGTGTCGCCGGGCAACGAGACGCATTTGCATGCGCCGAGGGCCGATCTGACCGGGCATGACGGGGAGAAACGCGCACGATATCTGCGCACTTCGCCCGAATTTGCCTGCAAGAAGCTGCTGGCAGCGGGCGAAACGCGCATTTTCGAGCTGGCCCGGGTGTTCAGGGACCGCGAGCGCGGCGATCGGCATCTGCCCGAATTCACGATGCTGGAATGGTACCGGGCCAATGAGGACTATGACGCAGTGATCCGGGACACGGTCGCGGTCATCCAGCTCGCGGCCGAGACGACGGGCATGCGCGAGTTCAGTTTCCGAGGTCACAAAGCCGACGCAACTTTGCCACCGGAATTCCTCACGGTCTTTGATGCGTTCGAACGCTTTGCAGGCGTGAATCTTGCGGCAACCGTGCGGCAGCACGAGGGAAACAGAGAGGCACTCGCCGAGGCCGCGAAAGGCTGCGTCCGGGTCGCCGATGACGATACCTGGTCGGATATCTTCAGCAAGATCCTGGTCGAGCATGTCGAGCCGCATCTCGGGCGGCGGCGGATGACGGTGCTCTACGAGTATCCGACCCCGGAGGCCGCACTGGCGCGGACCAAGGCGGCCAATCCCGATGTCGCCGAGCGGTTCGAGGTCTATGCTTGTGGCGTCGAGCTTGCGAATGGATTTGGCGAACTCACGGATGCCGATGAGCAGCGTCGTCGATTTGTCGAAGCCATGGATGAGAAGCAGCGGCGCTATGGCGAGTGCTATCCGCTCGATGAGGAATTTCTCGCAGCCGTCGCTCTGATGCCGCCGGCGTCGGGTGTTGCGCTTGGGTTCGATCGGCTGGTGATGCTGGCCGCGGGGGCGACGAGGATCGATCAGGTCGTGTGGACACCGCCAGTATGAACCGGATCGTGAAAATTCCCGCGACGCTGCGGCAGGCGAGTGAGCTCGTCGCCGAAGGTCTCGCGCCGGAGCAGGCGCTGGCCGAGCTCGAGCGCGTGGCCGCGCGCTATGCTGTGGCGGTGACGCCGGCGGTGGCCGCGTTGATCGACAGCAGCGATCCCGACGACCCCATCGCGCGGCAATATATCCCTGATTCACGCGAGCTGGATGCACAGTCGAACGAGCGCGACGATCCGATCGGCGATCATGCCCATGCGCCGGTCGATGGAATCGTGCATCGCTATCCCGATCGCGTGCTGTTCAAGCTCGTGCATGTCTGTGCGGTCTATTGCCGGTTCTGCTTCCGCCGCGAGATGGTGGGGCCGGGCAAGGAGACCGCGCTGTCGCGCGAGGCCTACACGAAAGCACTCGACTATATCCGCTCCCATGACGACATCTGGGAAGTGATCCTCACCGGCGGCGATCCCCTGATGCTGTCGCCGCGGCGGCTGGCCGAGATCATGACTGATCTCGCCGCCATCGATCATGTGAAGATCATTCGCCTGCATACACGCGTGCCGGTCGCCGATCCCGCGCGGGTCAGCGACGAGATGGTGGCGGCGTTGCGCGTGAAGGGGGCATCAACCTGGGTGGCGCTGCATGCCAATCATCCGCGCGAATTCACCGAAGCCGCCAAAGCTGCCTGCGCGCGCATGATCGACAACGGCATCCCTATGGTCAGCCAGTCCGTGCTGTTGCGGGGCGTCAATGACGACGCGAAAACGCTCACGGCCCTGATGCGCAGCTTCGTCGAGAACCGGATCAAGCCCTACTACCTGCATCACGGCGACCTCGCGCCGGGCACGGCGCATTTGCGCACCACCATCGCCGAGGGACAGGCGCTGATGCGGGGGCTGCGCGGCCATGTGTCCGGCCTCTGCCAGCCCGATTATGTGCTCGATATCCCCGGCGGTTATGGCAAGGCGCCGATCGGGCCGGACTATCTGGCGCAAGATGTCGTGACGAATGTCGACGCAGCCGGTGCCACGTCATCGGAATCAAGCTATCGTGTGGTGGACTACTGCGGCGACATGCATATTTATCCACCGAAAGCGTGACTATCCGCTTCCACCAGGTCGGTGTTGGAGACAGCAAATGAAAACACTGTTCGTGATGACGGCGAGTCTGTTCGTGCTCGGGCACTCATTGGCTTTGGCGCAGGATTCGCAGCGCAATCTGCCGCCGAAGAATTTGAGGGCGCAGCCCACGACACAGACGCCCGCGAGCGGCAGCGTGCCGGAGGCGCCGATCGGCCATCGTCAGCCGCGCCCCTCCGACCTGCCGCCGGAGACCGGCAGGAACGATCCGTCCCGCATCGACGCGCAGGACCGCGAACTCGATCGCGCGATCAAGAATATCTGCAAGGGCTGCTGAGCGCGGGATTGCAGGGTGGGCACGGCGCAAGGGCGCCTTTGCCCACCCTGCAGATCACGCCTTGTTGCGCGCCGCCAGCGCCATGGCGATCAGCGACGAACCACCGATCAGCAGATTGATTCCGACCAGGATGCCGATCGCCCAGGCGGCGGAGCCGGGCAGGCCGGAAATGATGAAGAACGCGATCAGGATATCCATCAGGCCGGAGAAGGCCATCCAGCCCCAGCGCTCCGACAATTCCTTGCGGTGCTGAAGCGCATACATGATGGTGGCGACGCCCTCGGCGAGGAAGTAGATCCCCACCACCACGGTCAATGTCAGCGTGCTCTCGGCCGGCCGCGTCAAGAGAATGATGCCGGCCGCGATGCCGAGCACGGCCGATATCAACGACCAGATGAAGCCCGGCGCCTGTCGCGCCCAGAAGGTCATCAGCAGCGCGGCAATGCCGGCGATGAAGAACATCCAGCCAAGCATCACGGTGACCGCAATGCTGGCGATGGGCGGCACGATCATGGCAGCTAGGCCGAGGATCACCAGCAGGATGCCCTCGATCAGGAAGGCCTTCCAGTGATTGCGGACGGTCTCGCTCATCTTCGATTGCAGGTCGGCGAAATCCGGGGGCATGGTCATGGGCATTATCCTGATCTGGGGCGTGCAGGCGTCTCGCAGCTATAACTATAGCTGCAAGCTTGCGGCAAAGCGAAAGCCCGATGCATTTGATCAGTTTTTTGCGATTTTTATTGGATATTACTGCCGGACAGGTATCGCCGGCGCCACCGTGCGCATGCGGTTGCGGCCGAAGAAGTAGGCGGCGCTGGTCAGCACCAGCAAGACAATGCCGATCAGGATCGAGGTGACGCCGAGCGGGACCAGCACCATGGTCACGCTGCGCTCGGGATTGCTGTACCAATGGCGCAGCGACGAGATCAGGAATGCGGTGCCGGCAAAGCCCGCAGCGCCACCGGCAAAGGTCAGCGCCCACATGCTGCGCAACTGGGCGAGGCGTTCGCGTGACACATCCGTATGCGGCGCGTGATGGGCGCCGATCCGGCGCACCAGCCGGGCGGCCAGCGCGATGGTCCCGAAGCCGAACAGCATGCCGGCGCCTTCCAGCGCGCGGCGGCCAAGGCCGACGATTTCCGGATGCTGCTGCAAAGTGAGCAGCGGCAGGTCGTAACAGGCATGCAGCGTGATGGGCGCCAGCACGATCAGTAGCGGCGTGCGGATGAAGGCAAGACTGTCGCGGCGATGGGCGCCGAGCGCACGGCCGGATCGTGCAATGGCGATATAGGCGCCGGCAATGACACCGAGCGCGCCATGGAACGGCACCGTGAGGACGCTGCGCAGAACCGCCAGAGTGCGCCACATTTCGGGATAGCTGAGAAGATAGATCAGGTTTTCATAGGCCGCAAAACCGAGGCCGGCGGCGGCGCCATAGACCACGGTGTCCATGGGATCGGCGGTGCGGGCGCGCTGGGTCGAGACCGCCACGATCACCAGGATTTTGACGATCTCCTCAGGTGCGGCGATGCCGAACACGGCGTGCAGGACCATGGCCCATGTCGGATCGTCGGTCAGCCCAGGGATGCCCGCGAACAGGGCCCGTGCATAGCCGAGCAGCGAGATGCTGGCGGCGCCGAGCAGGAACGACGCCCAGACCAGTCCCGGCGGCCCCGGTCGCTCATCCGTGGCAATGACCAGCCACAGCACCAGCAGAGCAGGCGCAACGGCGGCAATGCCGATGACGGTGGGGAGCGATTCGAGGCCTTCCATGCTGGATTAAGTATAGGGCGCGGGTGCGGTGGGGAAGGGTTCGGTGGTCGCACCCCTCAGTTGTCGTTGCTCCGATTGACTGGGCGATCCAGTGAATGTGGGCCTTTCGACGTCGACCGGGCACCCGCTGTCGCGGGTGACGACAAAAGAGTGTTACGGAACCAAATGCCGCCCGGCTGATTGCACCTGAAACAATTGCCGAGACGGGGACCTGATCATGGCCGACGACGCACCGACGACGCCCCCATTCATCTATGAAGGCGTGGCGCTCGTACCAGAGGAGAAATCCACCTTGTCCGAAGTGGTCGACACCGTGAAAGATGCCGCCCATCGCGTCAGCGACACGTTCGAGGCCGGGAAGAAGCCGGGCATGCCATTGAGCGTTCTTGCCAATGTCGCCCGCGAAGCGCCGCTGGGATCGCTGCTGGTGGCGTTCCTGCTGGGCGTGGCCGTTGCGCGGCGGCGCTAGTATCATCTGAGCCATCGCGGCGCCGACCCGCATATCCTACCAGTTGCCGCGTTGGCCGGTTGCGGCATTTGCGTCGATGTTTCCGCTTGAATATAGCGCGTCCCGGTGATCCAGTGACCGCGAAGCTTGCGGGGGATCACGCGCATGCCATCTTCGCAAAGTCTCCATGTCAGCCGTGTCCAGGCCGCCCTCGCGTCGCAATCTTCGGCGCCATCGGCGTTGATTGCATCGTGGCGCCGTTCATCTGGCGCGCATCATCTCGATCCTGCCGGCCAGCGGCCGCCCGTGCGCTTGAGCGATAGTGAACTGCGCGAGGCGCGACAGGCGATCGAACCACTTCTGCGCATCGCCCAGACGACACTGGACCGCCTGTTTCAGGCGGTGGGAGGCGCCGGTTGCTGCGTCTTGCTGGCCGATCGCAACGGCATCCCGATCGATCGGCGCGGCTGTGGCGCCGATGACAAGACGTTTGAATCCTGGGGCCTGTGGCAGGGCTCGGTGTGGAGCGAGCAGAGCGAGGGGACCAATGGCATCGGGACCTGCATCGTCGAGCAGCGGCCGCTCACCATCCATCGCGACGAACATTTCTTTGCACGCAACACGCTGCTCAGTTGCACCACGGCGCCGATCTTCGATCATGAGGGCAAGCTCGCGGCAGCGCTCGATGTCTCGTCCTGTCGCGCCGACCTGATCGAGGGCTTTGTCAGCCTGATGTCGATGGCGGTGTCCGACGCTGCGCGGCGCATCGAGGCCGATCATTTCCGCATGTCGTTTCCGGAAGCGCGGATCATGCTGGCGCCGGTGCCGGGCAGCCAGACCGGCGTTCTGCTCGCCGTCGATGCGGATGACATCATCGTCGGTGCCAGCCGCTCCGCACGACAGATGCTCGGCATCACCCAGGCTGCGATCGAGCGGGCCACGCCGGTCGGCAAGTTCATCCATACGTCCGGAAATGCGATTGATGCGCTGGCGGCTGCCGAACGTGGCGTGTTGCAGCGGGCGCTGGCAGAGGCCGATGGAAATGTATCGGCCGCCGCAAAGGCGCTCGGGATCAGCCGTTCGACACTGCATCGCAAGCTCAGGAAGATCGGACTGGCCGGGGACTGATGATCGTCCCGCGATGTGTCGCAGAATTGCGACACTGCTGCGCTGCGTCATTGGCCCGGCCGGCTGACACCGATCCAGCGAGCGATCACCTTCCGCGCAACGCTCCACCGAGAGCGCGCAACGGGAGGGTGCCATGAACAAGGTCGAATTTTCACGCACAGCCAAAGTGCCGTTCAACAAGCGCTACGGCAATTTCATCAATGGCAAATGGGCCGATCCCATCGACGGCCGCTACTTCGAGAACACCTCGCCGGTGAATGGCCAGCCGCTCTGCGAGGTGGCGCGGTCCGACGCCAAGGATGTCGAAGCCGCACTCGACGCCGCGCATGCCGCAAAGGATGCGTGGGGACGCACCAGCGCCGCCGAACGCGCGCTGATCCTCAATCGCATCGCCGGCCGGATGGAGGACAATCTCGATCTGCTCGCGCTGGCCGAAACATGGGACAATGGCAAGCCGATCCGGGAGACCACCGCCGCCGACATTCCGCTGGCCATTGATCATTTCCGCTATTTCGCCGGCGCCATTCGCGCGCAGGAGGGTGGCATCTCCGAAATCGACCACGACACCGTGGCCTATCACTTCCACGAACCGCTCGGCGTGGTCGGCCAGATCATTCCATGGAATTTCCCGCTGCTGATGGCGTGCTGGAAGCTGGCGCCGGCATTGGCCGCGGGCAATTGCGTGGTGCTGAAGCCGGCCGAACAGACGCCGGCCTCGATCCTGCTCTGGGCCGACCTGATCGGCGACCTGCTGCCGCCGGGCGTGCTCAATATCGTCAACGGCTTCGGTCTCGAAACGGGCAAACCGCTGGCCTCGTCGCCGCGCATCTCCAAGATTGCCTTCACCGGCGAGACCACGACGGGCCGGCTCATCATGCAATATGCCAGCCAGAACCTGATCCCGGTGACGCTCGAACTCGGCGGCAAATCGCCGAACATCTTCTTCAAGGATGTGACGGCCGAAGACGATGATTTCTTCGACAAGGCGATTGAAGGCTTTGTCATGTTCGCGCTCAATCAGGGTGAGGTGTGCACCTGTCCGAGCCGCGCCCTGGTGCATGAATCGATCTATGACCAGTTCATCGAGCGCGCGCTGAAGCGCGTGAACGCCATCGTGCAGGGCGATCCGCTCGATCCCGCCACCATGATCGGAGCGCAGGCCTCCAGCGAGCAACTGGAAAAGATCCTGTCCTATTTCGATATCGGGCGGCAGGAAGGCGCCGAAGTGCTTACCGGCGGCGCGCGCAACGAGCTGCCCGGCGATCTCGCCGGCGGCTATTATGTGAAGCCGACGGTGTTCAAGGGACACAACAAGATGCGCGTGTTCCAGGAAGAGATTTTCGGACCCGTGGTTTCAGTCGCGACCTTCAAGACCGATGAGGAGGCGTTGTCGATAGCCAATGACACGCTCTACGGCCTCGGGGCCGGCGTCTGGAGCCGCGATGCCAATCGCTGCTATCGGTTCGGCCGCGCCATCCAGGCCGGCCGTGTCTGGACCAATTGCTATCACGCCTATCCAGCGCATGCGGCCTTTGGCGGTTACAAGCAGTCCGGCGTGGGTCGCGAAAACCACAAGATGATGCTGGACCACTATCAGCAGACCAAGAACATGCTGGTCAGCTACAGCCCGAAGAAGCTTGGCTTCTTCTGATTGATCAACAGGCCCGTCGCGGTGTCATTGGCCGCGGCGGGCCGTTTCTCCATCTGTCGGATCTGCGCATGTCCCACAACAAGGTTTCGGCAACGCCGGCCGCGCTCAAGCTGCTCGGCGAGATCATTAGCGAGCACGGGCCCGTGCTGTTTCATCAGTCAGGCGGCTGTTGCGACGGTTCGTCGCCGATGTGCTATCCGGTGAATGATTTCATCGTCGGCGATCATGATGTGCAGCTTGGCGAGATCGGCGGTGCGCCGGTCTATATCAGTGCGTCGCAATACGAGGCCTGGAAACACACCGATCTGATCATCGATGCGGTGCCCGGCCGTGGCGGGATGTTCTCCCTCGATAACGGGCGTGAGGTCCGTTTCCTGACCCGCTCGACGGTCTGCGCCGTGGTGCCGGATGCGTCGTATCCGGTGGGAGATAGCGGGTAGGCGAACGGCCCGGTCCCGTCTCATGGATTTGGAAGTGGTCCAGTCGCCGCGCATGGGTTAGAGATCGAAAAGCGCGATTCCGGCTCTTTCCCAGAGGCTCCCTTGTACGTCCCTCCCGCATTCCGATCGGACGATCCGGTTCTTGCCTGGCAACTGGTCGAGGACATCAGGCTGGGATGCCTGATCACGTCAGGCGGAAGCCTGATGGCGTCGCATCTGCCATTCATGGTGGAGCGGGGAACGCCGCCGGTTCTGGTCGGGCATATGGCGCGTGCCAATCCGCAATGGAAAGAGCTCGACGCCGCGCCGGTGCTGGTGAATTTCCTCGGCCCCAACACGCATATCTCGCCATCCTGGTACACGACCAGCCCGCGAGCGCCGACATGGAATTACGTTGCGGTACAGATTCGCGGTCGCGCCCGCGTGACCCAGGACCGCGAACGCCTGCGGCAGATGGTGCTGGATCTCAGCGCCCTGATGGAGCCGGATGGCAGCCCATGGGAGGCCGCCAGGCTCGACAGCGCCTATGTCGATAAGTTGCTGCCCGGCATCGTCGGATTCACCATCGAGGTCGATCATGTCGACGTGCAGTTGCGGCTGTCGCAGCAGAACAATGCGGATGACCAGACGCGCGTGCGGGCGTCGCTCAATGCCGGGACGTTGCGGGAACGGCAGGTGGCCGAGACGATGGCGCGCTATCTGGATCGTCAGTCCGGCCCGGCTTGATCACGGAGCGATCGCGCGGACCTCGGCGCCGAGGTCGACGACCGTGTCGGTCGGCGCGATCACCGAACGCCGGTGGGTGATGGCCAGCACCGTGACATCGGCGGAGAGGGCGCGGACGTGGCTCATGATGTCCCGCTCGGTGCCATCGTCGAGCGCCGAACTGGCTTCGTCGAGAAACAGCACGCTCGGATTTCCATAGAGCGCGCGGGCGATCGCGATACGCTGGCGCTCGCCGCCGGACAGTTTGAGGCCGCGCTCGCCGACATTGGTGTCGAAGCCTGCAGGCAGCGCCTCGATGAAGGAAAGGATTGCGGCCTTGGCTGCCACGTCGCGCAAGCGCGTGTCATCGCGCGGACGGCCGAGCAGGATGTTGTCGGCGAGGCTTTCATTGAGCAGCACCACATCCTGCGGGACGATTGCGACGGCCCGGTACCAGTCGGCTCGGGAGATGCTGGCGAAGTCGATGTCGTCCACCAGGATGCGTCCCTGCTGCGGTTCGATGGATTTCAGCGCCAGCTTGAAGATGGTGGATTTGCCGGCGCCGGTGTCGCCGACGATGAAGGTGATGGCGCCGCGGCGCGCGGTGAAGCTGACGTCGCTGATGCCGCGGCCATTGCCATAGGCGAAGCCGACGGACTCGAACAGAATTCGGCCGTCCTGTGGCGCAAAGCGCGCGCTGTGCGGGGACTCGTCCTCTTCCGGCGCCTGCCACATGGCGGTGAGCGGGACGAGCTGGGCGCGGGCCCGGGCGAAATTGTCCAGCGTATTGGCGATCATCTCGAACGGATGATTGAGCTGGAGCAGCAGCGTGTTGAATAGCACGAGATCGCCGATGGTCAGGGCGCCGGCCTGATAGTTCGGCAGCAACAGCAGGAAATTGATGGCGAATTGCGCAGCCAGGCTGAGGCCGAGCATGACCGACATGGCGATGGCCCGCAGCATGTAGGCGTGCCAGTGATCCCGCACATTGCGCGCCTTCTCGGTGAAGCGCTGGCTCATCCAGCGATGGCTGCCGAGATGGCGGAGCGTTTCCATGGCGTTCATCGCATTGCCGACAAAGCGCGCATTGTCCTGGGCAGCGGTCATCGCGGCGCTGAGACTGCCTTTGGAGCGGCGTGACACGATCACGGCAAGACCGATTGCGACGCAGCCATAGGCAATGACCGTCGCCACCACCTGCAAATTCAACAGGGCGCCGAGCGTGAGCAATGTGAGCGCGATCTGCAGTGCGCTTGGAACGAGCACGATCAAGCCGATCTGCACGAAAGTCACCAGCGCGCCGCGACCTTGCGTGGCGGCATTCTGTATTTCGGCGGGATTGTGAGCGACGAAGAATTCGGCGCGTTTCTTCAGGATGCGATTGAAGAACTGCGTGCTGGCGATGAAGCCGAGATTTTCCGCCGTGATCACCGACAGGAACTGGACGATCCGCAACAGTGCCGAAGCAAAGCCGACCAGAGCGGCGTAGGCCACGAAAGCCCAGGCGAGGTCGAGGGCGAAGGCCTCCTTTGGCAGCTGGTCGATCAGGCGCGAAAACAGATAGGGCGCGGCGATGCTGCTGGCGCTCGACAACAGCACGATGGCGGCCACCGAGAGCAGCGCCCGCCAGTCGGACCTCCAATAGGCAACAAGGATCTCTGCGACCGGGCTGTTGCTGGCGGACGTTTTCATGAGGACGTTCTGTGCAAGGCAATCGACGCTGCGGGGGCGCTTGGCTAGCAGAGGGTATCGGCCATGGCCAGCACCGATCGGCCGCCATGGAACGATTCTGATCTGGGATCGCTAGCGGGCGCGCTTGCGCTGAACCGCGGCGGCCTTGGAGCGGTTACGGTTGTTCACCGTGGCGCGGGAGCGCGAGCGACTTGGTGTCTCGCGGGCGCCGGCCTTGTCGTCACCGGCCGAGGTGCTGGCAAAGGACTGGCGCAGGTTGTCGAGGGTGGCGGTGAGGGTGCCGACCTGTTCGGTCAGCTTGCGGGTGTCGTTCTGCTGGGCGGTCAGCAGCCGCTGCATGGTCTGCAACTGGTCCTGCACCACTTGCAGCTGGTCGATGGACTGTTGCTGTGTGGCCTCGATGCCCTTGGTCTTCTCGATGATCTGCTCGGACGCCTGTGCCACGCGCGCCTGTTGCAGCCGCGAGGCGGTGAGCCGCTCCGGCTCTGGCGTATTGCCGCTATAGGCCCGCCACAGGAAAATGCTGCTGACGCCGACGATGACGAGCATCAAGGCGACTGCCGTGATCATGATCGGTTGCTGGCCGATTTCCTGCAGCGGCGATCCGCCGGTGCGCCGAAGCGGCCTGCGCGCGGTCGCATCGTCGTCGATCGGAGGCAAGGCCCGGCTTTGCGAATGGCTCGTCGTCATCTCGACCATGAAGCTCAAAGTCCTCTGGCGGGCGATCGTTCCAGCCGGGTATCTGAATCCCGGAGCGCGTATTGGTCCGCAAGCTTGCGGCGAAGTCCAGCCAAATTTAGACAGAATGTGGCGGACCGGAGCAATGGTGGGGATAGTTGCCGGCCCACCGTGCGAGCGATGGCGACAATGAGAGCTAAAATGAAAGCGGCCGGTCCAGTATCTCCGTCTGTGTAGTTCGGCACCGTACTCATTGGCTGGTATCACTATGGTCGGTCTAGCGCGGCGTCGCGCGCTGCTGGACCGCTGCAACATAGGCATCCCGGGACGGGCCGATATGGCGGCGGCAGAGGTCGACCAGCCGTGCGCGATCACCCATACGCAGGGCCTCGATCATCGCCAGATGTTCGTCACGTGACTTGGCCAGATGGTCCGGGCTCGCCGCCGTCATCGATCGGGCGCCGTGGACCTTCTGCGCCATGGTCTGCACCAGCTCGACCAGATGCGGGTTGCCGCAGGCGCCGAACAGGACTTCGTGAAAGCGCATATTGGCGCGGAATGCCGCGCGGGCGTCGCTGCGGGCCACGGCATCGGTATGCTGGGCCTGAACGGCTTCGAGGTCGCTGAGGACCTGTGAGGCAACGGGCAGGGGGATATGCTCGGCAGCCAGCGTCTCCAGCGCCTCGCGCACCAGATAGATCTGCGTGACTTCGGCCGGGTCGAGCACGCGCACGACGGCGCCCTTGTTGGGGATGCGCTCGACCAGGCCGACGCGTTCGAGCTCAGCCAGCGCCTCGCGGATGACGTGTCGCTTCACGTCATGGCGTGTGGCGAGCTCTTCCTCGACCAGCCGCTCGCGCGGCATCAGCCAGCCGAGCACGATCTCTTCTTCGAGCGCGGCTGCGGTGGCACGGACCCGGTCGACGGTTTGAAGCTTGGCGGCGGAGGATGGCATTCCTAAGAATCGTTCCAGACAAAATTGTTGACAATCTTGGCGACAATCAGCAGGTAGTATTGTCATGACCAAGCCGAATGACAATACCCCATCCGACAAGCCGCCTGCACGCGGTATGCGGCGTAACCTCGCCACCTACGGCGATCCCGGTTTCTCGCTGTTCCTGCGCAAGGCCTTCATCAAGGCGGCCGGCTATTCCGATGACGCGCTGGACCGGCCGATCGTCGGCATCACCAACACGTTCAGCGATTTCAATCCGTGCCATGGCAACGTGCCGCGGCTGATCGAGGCGGTCAAACGCGGGGTCATGCTGGCCGGCGGCCTGCCGATGGAATTCCCGACCATCTCCATCCACGAGTCGTTCTCGAACCCGACCTCCATGTTCCTGCGGAACCTGATGGCGATCGACACCGAGGAGATGATCCGCGCGCAGCCGGTCGATGCGGTGGTGCTGATCGGCGGCTGCGACAAGACCGTTCCGGCGCAGTTGATGGGCGCTGTCAGCGCCGACGTGCCGGCGATCCAGCTGATCACCGGGCCGATGCTGGTCGGTCACCACAAGGGGGAAATCCTCGGCGCCTGCACCGATTGCCGTCGGCTGTGGGGCCAGCATCGCGCCGGGCAGATCGACGAGCAGGAAGTCGAGGTGCTCAGCGGCCGCCTCGCGCCGACGCAGGGCACATGCATGGTGATGGGCACCGCGAGTACCATGGGCTGCCTCGTCGAGGCGATGGGAATTGCGCTCGCAGGTTCGGGCACGATCCCCGCGACCCATGCAGACCGCATTCGCGCGGCGGAAGCGAGTGGTCGTGAGGCCGTGAAGCTCGCGTTGAATGGGCCCAAGCCGAGCGAATTGCTGACGCCGGCGGCGTTCCGCAATGCACTGACTGTGCTGCAGGCGATCGGCGGATCGACCAATGGTCTCGTCCATCTCGCGGCAATTGCCCGTCGCGCCGGGATGTCGATCGATCTCGCCGAATTCGACGCCATCGGGCGCTCGGTGCCGGTGCTGATCGATCTCAAGCCGTCCGGCGATCACTATATGGAGCACTTCCACTGGGCTGGCGGTGTACCGAAGTTGATGAAGGAGCTCGGCGATCATCTTGATCGCTCGGCGCGCACCATCGATGGCCGCACCATCGGCGAGATCGCCGACGCGGCAGAGGACGTGCCCAATCAGGTGATCATCCGGACTGCGAAGAATCCGGTGAAGCCGACCGGCGGCATGGCTGTGCTACGCGGCAATCTCGCGCCGGGCGGCGCCGTCATCAAGCATGCTGCTGCGTCGGATCAGCTGCTTACCCATACCGGACGTGCCGTCGTGTTCGACTCCGTCGAGGACATGGTGCGTCGCATGGACGATCCCGATCTCGACGTGAAGGCGGATGACGTCCTCGTGCTGCGCAATGCCGGACCGCGCGGTGCGCCGGGGATGCCGGAAGCGGGCTATCTGCCGATCCCGAAGAAACTGGCGCAAGCCGGCGTCAAGGACATGGTGCGTATCTCCGACGCGCGCATGAGCGGGACGGCCTTCGGCACCATCGTGCTGCATATCACGCCGGAGTCGGCTGTCGGTGGTCCGCTCGGCCTCGTTCGCTCCGGAGACACGATCCGGCTCGACGTGCCGAACCGCGAGATTGCGCTGCTCGTCGATGACGCCGAGCTCGCACGCCGCAAGAGCGAATGGCAGCCGCCGGCCCATCTGGCCGAGGAGTCACGCGGTTATCGCCACCTCTATCTCACCACGGTGCTGCAGGCCGATGAGGGATGTGATTTCGACTTCTGCTGAGCAAACCCAACACAACGCGCGAGGCCGGAGATAACCGGCCCGCGCATTGGAAATCTGGAGGAACACCCGTGATCGATCGCCGAAAATTTCTGTATTCCGTCGCAGGCCTGCCGCTCGTTGCGGCCGATGTCTCGTTTGCACAGGCCTATCCGCAGCGGCCGATCACCCTGATCGTGCCTTATGCGCCGGGCGGCGCGACGGACATCATCGGCCGCGTGATCGCGAACGAGATTTCCAACACGCTCGGCCAGCGCATGATCGTTGATAATCGCGCGGGCGCAGGCGGCAGCGTCGGAGCGCAGGCCGCAGCCCGTGCGGCCGCTGATGGCTACACGCTGATGCTGGGTGCCCTGACCAGCCACTCGATCAACATGACGTTTCAGGCCAAGCCCGGCTTCGATCTGAAGAAGGATTTTGCACCGGTCGGTCTCGCCGGGAATGTTGGACTGGCGCTCGTCGTCCATCCATCGGTTCCTGCGAAGACCGTTCCCGAATTGATCGCCTTGATCAAGGCCAATCCGCAGGACTATTCCTGCGCGACGTCGGGGCAGGGATCGCCGCAGCATCTGTCGGCGGAGCTGTTCAACCTGAAGGCCGGCCTCAAGATGCCGCTGGTGCCGTATCGCGGTTCGGGCCCGGCGATGACCGACATGGTCGGCGGCCAGGTGAAGATCATGTTCGATACGATCCCCGCCGTTCTGCAATATGTCAAAGCGGGCTCGCTGAAAGCGATCGCCACCACCGGCCGCGAGCCGTCGAGCTTCATGCCCGAGGTTCCGACTGTCATCGCGCAGGGGCTCGATGGCTTCGAGGTCTCGTCCTGGTTCGGCATGCTGGCGCCGGCCGAGACACCGAAGGCCATCATCGATCAGCTCAATGCGGAGATGAACAAGGCGCTGCAGAACGCGAAGGTGAAGGAAGCGCTCGCTCTGCAGGGCGTCGATCCGAAGCCGAGCACGCCGGCCGAGGCTGCAAAGCTGATCGAGACCGAGATCGCCAAATGGGGCGACCTGATCAAGGCGACCGGCATCAAGCCGGAATGATCAATGCTGCCACGCGCATAAGGCGATTGCGTGATCACGGCAGAAAGGCGCACGATCTGCCGACAACAAGGCATCACTGTGGGGCATGAGCTCCGCAGAATTGATCAGCATCGCGCAAAGCGCGTGCATAGGGGGGAGGGTGTTATGTCGAGCACACAAGTGGCGTCTACGCCGGAAGCGGATGATACATCGCTGACCGGTTTCTTCCGGGACATGAATCCGCGCGAGCGGCGGACATTCTGGGCCTGCTTCCTCGGCTGGGCCCTCGATGCCATGGACTTCATGATCTATCCGCTGGTGATCGGAACGATCATTGCCATGTGGCAGGTCGAGCGCGGCACAGCCGGCCTTGCCGTCACCGTCACGCTGGTCGTCTCAGCACTCGGCGGCTGGCTCGCCGGCTATCTGTCGGATCGCATCGGCCGTGTCCGGACGCTGCAGATCACGATCCTCTGGTTCTCTCTCTTCACTCTGCTCTGCGCCTTCGCGCAGAATTTCGAGCAGCTGATGGTGCTGCGTGCGTTTCTCGGCCTCGGCTTCGGCGGCGAATGGGCTGCGGGCGCCGTCCTGATCGGCGAGACCATTCGCGCCAAATATCGCGGCCGGGCCGTGGGCACCGTGCAGTCGGGCTGGGCGGTCGGCTGGGGCGCCGCCGTGCTGCTGCAGGCCGTCTGCTACTCCTACATTCCGCCGGAACAGGCCTGGCGCTGGATGTTCGCACTGGGCGCGTTGCCGGCGCTGCTGCTGTTCTTCCTGCGTCGCTATGTCGAGGAGCCGGAAATCTCGTCGGCCGTTCGCAAGGCCGATGAGAAGAAGCAGGATCGTCCGAGCATTCTCGAGATCTTCTCGCCGGATGTGCTGCGCATTACGCTGTTCACGTCATTGCTCTGCACGGGCGCGCAGGGCGGCTACTACGCGATCACGACCTGGCTGCCGACTTTCCTGCGCACCGAACGCGGTCTCACGGTCGTGGGCTCCACCGGCTATCTGGCGCTGCTCATCGTCGGCAGTTTCATCGGCTATGTGTGGGGCGCCTATCTTGCCGACCGCATCGGCCGCCGCAAGCTGTTCATGGTGTTCGCCGTGCTGGCATCGCTGCTGGTGGTGGCTTACACGCAGCTGCCGATCTCGAACCAGTGGATGCTGTTCCTCGGCTTCCCGCTCGGCATCTGCGCGTCGGCTTATTTCTCCGGCATCGGCGCCTTCCTGACCGAACTGTTCCCAACGCGTCTGCGCGGCTCGGGGCAGGGTTTTGCCTATAACTTCGGGCGCGGCATCGGCGCGCTGTTTCCGGCGCTGGTCGGCTATCTCTCCGCGGCGATGCCGCTGTCGAAAGCGATCGCGATCTTTGCGGTCATCGCCTACGGCCTGCTGCTGATCGGCGCATTGCTGCTGCCGGAAACACGCGGCAAGGAGTTGCATGTCCATGACTGATCATACCAACGCCACGACCCCGCCGGACTGTCCTGGCCCGGCGGCCAATCCACGCGGTCCCAGCACCTTCAAGGTGCCGAAGGGCGCGGTGGATACGCATGCGCATGTGATCGGGGTGCCGCCGGATTATCCGCTGGTGCCGAACCGCAGCTACACCGCACCAGCGGCACCGGCGGCCAGCTATCTCGCGATGCTCGACGGCACCGGCATGACCTACGGTGTGCTGATCCAGGTCAGCGTGCATGGTACCGACAACCGGCTGATGCTGGAGACGCTGCGTGCTTATCCGAAGCGCCTGCGCGGCGTGGCCGTGGTCGATCTCGGCAAGAGCGACGGGTACTACAACGAGCTGAAGGAGGCCGGCGTCGCCGGCCTCCGCATCAATGTTCTCTATGGCGGCGGTGTCAGCATCGATCTGCTGGAGAAATATGGCGACCTCTGCGCCGAGATGGGCTGGCATCTCCAGTTCCTGCTCGATGCGCGCCATCTGCCCGACCTCGCGCCGCGGATCAGGAAGCTGCGCGTGCCTGTCGTCGTCGATCACATGGGGCATTTTCCGGCTGCGGAAGGCGTGGCATCGCCCGGGTTTCAGGAGCTGCTGCGGCTGGTGTCCGAGGGCGCCTGGGTCAAGCTGTCCGGCGCCTATCGCCTCAGCGCGCCGCCCTATGGCGACACGACGGCGCTCGCACAGGCACTCGCCGCGGCTGCGCCGGATCGTTGCCTGTGGGGCTCTGACTGGCCGCACGTCGCCAATTGGGATCACATGCCCAATGTCGGAGAATTGCTCGACCTGTTTGGCGAATGGATCACCGACGAAGCCCTGCGCAGCCGGATCCTGGCCGACAACGCACAGCGACTTTACGGCTTTCCGCGAGCCTGACCGGGACGTGCTTACGCGGCGCGGCGAAACGACCGAGTGCGGTCGGCCTTAAACTCGGGCCTTGATCTCCTCCGTGGGCTTTGACAGTCTAGGATGCGGATTGTCGAAATACTCGCGGGGGTGGCGCTCATGCCCAGAGGATTTTCCAAGGCGTCGATCTACGTCGCTGTTCTGCTCAGCTGCTTGTTCGCCGGTAGTGCACACGCGTTTGGAGACAGGCCGTATTGGCATGGCTTCGCGGATGAGTATGAGCCGGAAATCGCATCAGGCTGCTGGAAGTGGAACTGGCAGCAGCATAGCTGGTACGATCACTGTCCTCTCTACGTGAGGCCGAAAGCTTACATGTTCTCGCGCACCGGATCGGCCCTCCGCGTCCGCGGTTAGAGAGCGGGATCACCGGATCGTCGCAGATCGCTGCAAGTGCTCTCTGTCTGCACCGCCTGACACACGGTATTCGCCGACTGTCTCGCTCAACTGTCGTCAGGGTCGCAGCACGCAGCATCTGTCCGCGATGACACGTGTGCTGCGCATCTTCCGTGATCACAATCCGAGGACGGTACAGCTCACCGAGCTGTCCTTGTCGAGATGGAGCAGGGCGTTGTCCCGCAGGCCATCGAACCAGAAACCCTTCCCAATGTACCGATACCCGACTCCCATAGGGACAAGCCGGACATAGGCTGAGCGTCTCGGTGCAAGTTGCAGTGTCGCGGTCACGATCTCGCCGGCCACGCTCACGCCGATGGGACAGACCGGGTACTGGCGCCCGTTCTCACAGCTCAATGCAACCTCGGAACAGCTGCCGCTCACAGCCCCGCCGGCCGGGGTCAGGCCGAGATCTGCCGCTTGCGCTCCCATCGGCAAGGCGAGGGCAATACTGCAGGCTGCCATCAAGGCACTGAACTTAATCGAAAAATCGGATCGCATAGCGGTTCCTCAGCAAGTTCGATAGCGCCAGCATTGGTTAATGGCCGAGCGCAGTCAACAAAGTTCCGCCTCATCCTAAACGGGTATTGCAAAAAGTTGCAATTTAACCACACCGGGCATTTGAGCAAAATTGAGCGCAAGAGCTCCTTGACCCAGGGTCGTGCGGAACCGAGTATGCATCCTTAAGGAACAATTAAACCTCTCGTTTAGGTTTTAATTTCTCAATTTTGCGGGATTCGATGATGAACGGACCATTTCAAGTTGCGCAGGCGAACATACCGGTGCAGCCGGCGAATGCCGGGCGCGCACGTATCGTCAAGGTTGCAAAGCCCTTCAGTGATCAGTCGATCGTTGTCCCGCTCAGCTATGATGGAACCGTCAAGGCGGATCTCTCGGCGATTGCCGGTGAGAACATCACGCTCGTTCATATCGACGAAAAGCTGATCATCCTGTTCGACAACAAGTCGACGGTGACGCTCGAGCCGTTCTTCGATTCGGCGGGCAAGCCGCTCGATGCCATCAGTGTCGAGGTCTCTCCGGGGCGGCAGCTCACCGGTGCAGAGTTCGCGGCGCTGTTTCCTGTCACCGAGGATCAATCGGTTCTTCCGGCATCCGGCAGCGGCAATGCCGGCGGCGCTCAGTCGTCGGGCGCCAATTTCAGCACCGTCGGCATCGATCCGCTTGCCGCGCCCAATCCGATCGATCTTCTTGGCCAGGAGGAACTGCCGACTTTCGTCATCAACAATCTGCTCACGCAGATTTTCGCCAACGACGTGCCAACCGCATTGGAGAATGCCGCGGAGTTCTTGGACGAGGACGAACTGGCCGGGGGCAATCTCGGTGGCATCAGCGATTTCAATGCGGCCAGCAATGGGCCGATCAGCATTACCGGCGTTCTGGCGCACGACTACGGTCAGGATCTTGCCGGCTCGACGCTGCTGCTCGCAACAGGTGCGCCGGCGGGCTTCGTCTACACGCTCAGCGGCAATGGCACTGTCCTGACGGTGAGCCAGATTCAGAATGGTGTCAGTGTCGACGTGCTGCGCATGACGCTGTCGGACACGACCAGCGGCAGCTATACGCTGACCCAGCTTCACGCCATCGATCATCCCGCCGGCGGGAACGAAAACGACGTGATCTTCACGTTCAACTATCGCGTCACCGACAGCAATGGTGATTTCGACGATGGCACGCTCAACCTGATCGTGGACGACGATACGCCTGTCGTCACCGGCAATTCCGGGATCAGGCTGGACGATGACGACGTCGCGGGCGCGAACGGGAATGCAGGTGGCAACGGCGACGATGCGGCTGCGCCGATCAATGTCACCGGCGTGCTCGCGCACAGCTATGGCGCCGACGGTGCGGGCTCGGTCCGACTGCTGGGGACGGGCGCTCCGGCCGGATTCACCTATACGCTGAGCGGCAACGGGACGGTGCTTACCGTCAGCCAGATCCAGGACGGCATCAGTGTCGACGTCCTGCGGCTGACGCTGACCGATGCGGTCTCGGGTGGGTATGCGATCACACAGCTGAACGCGATCCATCATGCGCCGGTGCAGGGCGAGAATGACCAGGGATTCGTGTTCAGCTATCGTGTCACCGACCATGACGGCGACACGGCCGACGGCACGATCACGCTGAATGTGAATGACGACACGCCGACCATCGATGTCGAGGCCGCTCAGCCTCGGACTGGCGACGAGGGGAATATCCTGCCGCCCTTTGTGCTCTCGCTCGACGAGTCGATCGGCGTCGATGCCACCGATCCCGATGCCACGCATGACGACATTGCAGGAAAAGACACGCCCGATCCGACCGGCGTCAAGCCGATCGGCGCGGTGAAAACCGCCGCCGGAGGCGAAGGAATCGAAGGCGGCCTGCAGGCGATGTTCAATGTCGCCAAGAGCGCGGGCGCCGATGGCGAGCAGTCGACGACCTATGCCTATTCGTTCAATCTGTCGAACGGCAGCGGCGGCAATACGGGCGTTGCGACCAGTCTCTATGTAACCGATGCGGCCGGAACGCTCGGTGATAACCGGATCTATCTGTTCCAGGTCAGCGCGACCGAAATCATCGGCTATGTCGGCAACAGCACCGAAGGCGCGATCGCGCTGCGCCTGACATTGACCGATGCCGGCAGCCTGTCGGGCGCCCAGCTCGTGGTCAGCCAGTATATGGCGATCGACCATGGCATCGATTTCAACGACGTCGATGCCGCCCTCCAACTGTGGTTGGACGGCGAAGGCGCAAATCTCGGCGTGACGCTGACCGCAACCATCACCGACAGGGACGGCGACACGGCCACCGATTCACAGACCGTTGAGATCATCGGCAGCGAATACTCCGCCATCGAATTCCAGGACGACGGCCCCACGCTGACCGGCGTGCAGGTGGTCGGCGGGATCGTCATCGACGAAACGAACGGTGTCGATGCGGATTCCGACGAAACCACGGATCCGGCTGTGCTGGCGCTGTTTGCCGGCGTGGTCAACAAGGGGACGGACGCCCAGATGTCCGTCCAGTACGCCAGCGGCAAGGCTGGCGTGATCGGCTTCACCGTGGATTTCGGCACCGACGGGGCGAAGGGAGGCACGGCTCAGGCGGGCACGGCGTTCTCGCTGTCGGTTGCGAACAATGCGGTCTCCGGCCTGTCGACGTCCGACGGGAAGGAAATTCATCTGTTCTCCGAGAACGGCATCATCGTCGGCCGTTACGACTCCAATGGCGACAATGCCATTGATGCAACCGACAAGGCTGCCTTCGCGATCACGATCAATCCGACGACCGGCATCATGTCAGTCGCGCAGTTCGTGTCCCTCAGCCATCCGAATGCGGCGAGCCAGGACGAGGGCATCTCTCTCAATAGCGGCGTCCTGTCCGTCACGGTGACCGTGACCGATGGTGACGGCGACTCCGCATCGCAATCCGTCGATGTGGGTCCAACGATCCGCTTCGAGGACGATCGTCCCTCGCTCACCGGCGCGGTGATCGAACGCACGGTCGACGAAGACGACATCGACACGGCCTGGTCGCAGGGCAACCACCCGGGCGATGGCAGCGCCGACGGCTCGCTCACCGAAGGATCGACCGGTGCGGCCATCGTGTCCGGCACGTTGTCGACGCTGATCAAGGTCGGCGCAGACGACGCTGGCAAGTTCTCGT
>Ga0102592_1000417_pt1 | contig 75135 bp, 70 predicted proteins | sample AraplaCol_mMF_r2_FD_76861 | JGI IMG/M metagenome (GOLD analysis project Ga0102592, IMG submission 76861) | Arabidopsis root microbial communities from North Carolina, USA - plate scrape MF_Col_mMF_r2 (SPADES assembly) (version 2) | ecosystem: Host-associated > Plants > Roots > Endosphere...
TTTGGCACCTCGATGTCGGCTCATCTCATCCTGGGGCTGTAGCCGGTCCCAAGGGTATGGCTGTTCGCCATTTAAAGAGGTACGTGAGCTGGGTTTAAAACGTCGTGAGACAGTTTGGTCCCTATCTGCCGTGGGCGTTGGAATCTTGACGGGGGCTGCTCCTAGTACGAGAGGACCGGAGTGGACGTACCGCTGGTGTACCTGTTGTCTCGCCAGAGGCATCGCAGGGTAGCTATGTACGGAAGAGATAACCGCTGAAAGCATCTAAGCGGGAAACTCGCCTGAAGATGAGGATTCCCTGGAGGCTTGACCTCCTTGAAGGGTCGTTCGAGACCAGGACGTTGATAGGCTGGGTGTGGAAGCGCAGTAATGCGTTAAGCTAACCAGTACTAATTGCCCGTAAGGCTTGATCCTATAACCAGTGTGTTTGACCTGGTTGGACGAGAGTCCGCGTGTGCCGAAGGCATACAAGCACAACCTCTTTACTACACCCCGATTCGCTGCGCTGACGTCGGTCAGTGCGGCAACCCCTCAATGCCTGGTGACCATAGCGAATTGGAACCACCCCTTCCCATCCCGAACAGGACCGTGAAACGACTTTGCGCCGATGATAGTGCGGACTACCCGTGTGAAAGTAGGTCATCGCCAGGCTCTTATACCCAGAACCCCCAAGCCCAAAAGCTTGGGGGTTTTGCTTTGGTGCGAACGAAATGCGATCGCGTGCTGGGATGGCGAAATGGCCGTCGCCGTTTCGGTTCCATCTCCCTTCCTGCCCCGGTGCAAAGGCCGGATTGCGCGCGTATCATCGGCGCTGACATGACTGCCGCCACACTTCCCTCCGACGACGCCAGCGCCGCTGCCGACACCAACACGGATGTCGAGGCCAGCACGGATGTCGAGGCCAGCACGGATAACCCCTGGTTTCTCTATCTGCTCGAATGCGAGGGCAATTCGATCTATACCGGTGTGACGACCGATGTTCAGCGTCGATATGCCCAGCATGTGGCCGGAATTGGTGCCAAATATACGCGCGCTCGCAAGCCGTTGCGACTTCTTGGATGGTTGGCCTACCCCAATAAATCCGAAGCACTCAAGGCGGAAATCCGCACCAAGCGGTTGTCCGCCGCCCAAAAACGTGCGATGTGCGCGACGCTGCAGCAAACTGACGACGCTGCGATAGCTGATTTGCCATAAAAAACGCCGGCCCAATGGGCCGGCGTTCTCTTTTCCCGATCAGGCCTAATCAGACCACGATCAGATTCACGTCGATATTGCCGCGCGTGGCGTTCGAGTACGGGCATACCTGGTGGGCAGCTTCCACCAGCTTCTGGGCGGCTTCCTTCTCCATGCCCGGCAGCGAGATCTTCAGTTCCACCTGGATACCAAAGCCCTGCGGGATCTGGCCGATGCCGACCGCGCCTTCGATCTTGGCGTCGGGCGACACCGTAATCTTCTGCTGGCCGGCGACGAAGCGAATCGCGCCGAGGAAACATGCCGAGTAACCTGCGGCAAACAGTTGCTCCGGATTCAGGCCGTTGCCGGCGCCGCCCATTTCCTTGGGCACAGCCAGCTTGGCGTCCAGTTGACCATCGGAAGTCGTGGCGCGGCCATCGCGGCCACCGGTTGCGGATGCGTGGGCGGTGTACAGGACTTTTTCCAGTTTCATTTGCACTCTCCTAAGGTTTGCCCGGGGGCGGGCAGCAGTTCCAAGATGCCGAGCAGGCCGGCCGTTAATCTTCCGATCGTGCTGATTCCAGCGTCGACCGTAAGTCATGCAGTCGCGATGTCAGGGCCTGGATCTCTTCCACGGAACACTGCATCGCGCACAACAACCTTTCCGGAATGCTTGCAGCGTCACTGCGCAAGCTGCGGCCGGCATCCGTCAAACTGACCAGAACACGACGCTCGTCTTCGGCGTCGCGTCCACGGCGCACCAATCCCGCCGATTCCAGCCGCTTCAGCAACGGGGTCAACGTTCCCGAATCGAGCGTCAGCCGCCCGCCCAGTTCCGAAACGCTCACCTCATCGTGCTCCCACAGCACCAGCATGACCAAGTACTGCGGATAAGTAAGTCCAAGCTCACTCAGAATGGGCTTGTAGACCTTGGTCATCACCAGCGACGTCGAATACAGCGCAAAACAGAGCTGTTGATCCAGCTGCAGCCAGTCATCTGTCCTGGAAGGGGTCGTCGTTTGCGTCGTCATGGATATATCTTATACACAATTAAATTGTGTGCAAGATAAATTTTGCATTGACCCTATAGAGGATAGGGGGAGGCCGTGGCAGATCAAAGAGGATCAAAGGCTGACCCCGTACGACCTTCGTACAACCCTTAAGTCTGGTTTAAGTGTGGCTGCTTAGGATGATCCTGTCGCGCCAACCCCGGCGCTGTCCATCATCCAGAAAGGAAAGCACCATGATTCGCCAGACTCTCGCTCGTTCCGCTGTCGGTGTCGCTGCGCTTGCTGCCCTGGCCGGCGGATACGCCTATCTCCAGAAGGACGCGATCACGCCCGGCTATGCGGCGCCGACGCCGGCCGTTGCCTCCGCCACGGCCGTGGCGACGCCGACGGATTTCTCGGGCATTGTCGATCAATATGGCCCTGCGGTCGTCAACATCAGCGTGACGGCCCGCGCGCAGCGCACCTCGGCGCAAATGCCGTCGGGTGGCATGGACCCTGACGATCCGCTGTTCCAGTTCTTCAAGCGTTTTGGCCCGCAGTTCCAGGGGCCGCAGAGCCAGCAGCCGCAACTGGTGAAAGGGCTGGGCTCGGGCTTTATCGTCAGCCCCGACGGCCTGATTCTCACCAACGCCCACGTCGTAGACAACGCAACGGAGGTCACCGTCAAGCTGACCGACCGGCGCGAATTCAAGGCCAAGGTGCTGGGCAGCGATCCGCAGAGCGACATTGCCGTGATCCGCATCGATGCCAAGGACCTGCCGACGGTACGACTGGGCGATCCGTCGAAGATTCGTGTTGGCGAACCCGTGCTGGCGATCGGTTCGCCCTATGGTTTCGAGAACACCGTCACGGCCGGCATTGTCAGCGCCAAGTCGCGTTCGCTGCCGGATGACACCTATGTGCCGTTCATCCAGACCGATGTGGCCGTGAATCCGGGTAACTCGGGCGGTCCGCTGTTCAACCAGCGCGGCGAGGTCATCGGGATCAATTCGCAGATCTACAGCCAGACCGGCGGCTACCAGGGCTTGTCGTTCGCGATTCCGATCGACGTGGCGAAGAAGGTCGAGCAGCAGCTCGTGGCGCACGGCAAGGTCACGCGCGGCCGGTTGGGCATCTCGGTGCAGGAAGTCAACCAGGCGCTGGCGCAGTCGTTCAAGCTGCCGAAACCGGCGGGCGCGCTGGTGAATTCCGTGGAACCGGACAGCCCTGCCGCGCAGGCCGGCCTGAAGCCCGGCGACGTGATCGTGCAACTTGGCAATGACGTGATCGACCATTCCGGCGATCTGCCCGAGCACGTGGCCGACATGCAGCCCGGCACCAAGACCGACGTCAAGGTGATTCGCAAGGGCGAACCGCTCACGCTGAGCGTGAAGATCGGTGCCGTGAAGGAAAGCGCCGTGGCCCAGGGCAAGAGCGGTGGCGAAGCGGGTGGCCGTCTGGGTCTTGCCGTGCGCCCGCTGACGCCTGCCGAAAAGCGCGACAGCGGCATCGACGGCGGCCTGGTCGTTGAAGACGTGGCGGGTCCGGCCGCGCGTGTCGGCATCCAGCCCGGCGATGTCATCCTGTCGCTCAACGGCACGCCGATTTCGTCGGCCGAACAACTGCGTTCGCTGGTGTCGAAATCGGGCAAGCAGGTGGCCTTGCTGGTGCAGCGTGACGACGCGCGTATCTTCATTCCGCTCGACCTTGGCTGACCGCCGGCGGCTAAGCGGTTTACGCTGCGCAAAACGCGTATACAACAGGTATACGAACGGCATCCGAGGGGCGTATACGTATACGCGTATACGCCCGCAAACCCTTGCCAGGAGCGGAATTCCGGGCGACAAAACGCCCCAAAGACACGTTTGAACGGGTATCATCTCGACTGCGATGCATGAAGCGTGTGGTGACTCACGTCACCATCTCCGGTTCTTGCTGAATCGACAGAAGAAGGAAGTCTATGCAGTTGGATTTCACCCGCGCCCCCAGCTCGCCGGGCACCGATCTGGCGAGGCGCCTGACGCCAGTTGCCAGAAAGGCGACGGCGCGTCGGCGCAAGAAGGAAGTCCCGCCCCACTGGGAGCGCGGCTACCGATCCCACTACTACCGTAACGAACGTGGCGACAAGCTCGGCGAAGTCCGCTTGTCCGATCGCGGCGACCTGCCCGTGGTCTACCACTGGGCGGCCGGCAACTATTCCGGTGCCGAGGGTTCGCTTGTGCATGCACGCGCTCGCGTGGAAGAAACGGTTGGCTTCGGCATGCGCCAGCTGACGTTGTTCTGAAGCTGGCGGTTCAACGATTCCGCCAAACAGTCCGTGACTGAACCGCATGCCTGACACAGGGCATGCATGCTCTCCGCGATGGCCTGACCGCCGCCATTGCCGCGCTGTCGCCAGCGTCCCGCCAGTATTTCCTCCCGCGCTGCATTGAAAGTCATACCTAGCCGCTTCACGTGACCCGGATATCTTCCACAATCTGCCCCTTTTCGAGACAGACAATGCGCTGTGCAAACGCAACGGTCTCCCGTCGATGTGCGATCGTGATGCGGGTCATCTTCATTTCGTGGAGGGATTGAACGATATGCTGCTCGCTATGGAAGTCCAAGTGGCTCGTTGCTTCGTCCAAAGCCAGAATGCGGGGTTTTCTGTAGAGCGCGCGGGCCAGAAGTGTTCTCTGCCGTTGGCCGCCCGATAACCCAGCGCCGAGTTCCGCTACTGGAGTGTGATATCCCATCGGCATTCGCATGATAGCGCCGTGGATCCGCGCGATGGTTGCGGCTTCCTCGATCTGGTTCTGGCAGGCATCGGGATCAAATCCGGCGATGTTCTCGCTCAACGATCCAGCAAGCAGTTGATCGTCCTGCATGACTGTCTTGAAGACTGAGCTCTCTCATATTGTTTCGTCCTAAAAACTACGTGCCATTGAAAAATACGAAACCACACATCCAGCAGCTGTCGTTAATACGCCCAACGTAGCAACTGCAATTGGTATTACAGTTTCCGTTTCTGAAAATTTCATAATCCGTAAGCCCATCGCAATTATCATTCCTAGTGTCAGTAGCGACAGCATTATTTTCATCCACCCATGTCTATTCCAAGAGGAACTAGGCTTGTGGTGGGTCGTTGCACCAACCGAGATCGCCGCTGTGAACATCAGAAAAAATATAGCGACCGATATAGCGAGGGTCATATCCAAAACTTTCGCGGGGTCTCCGGTTAAATCAATTTTTCCTCGAAACAGCATCAAAAAAATGACCATTCCAACTCCTCCTCCGGATATTGCGGTTGCCCGGCTTTTCAGAATGTTGTTCATTTAATCTTCCTTTGCATTATTAACAAGCACATAGTGCCAATGTCCCTATAGCAATTCGTCTAAATACGAATGATTATCAAACGCATTCATGAGTTGCCTATTCTTGTGTAGTTGCAAGGAGGCGTAAATCGCAAGACTACGAAATGCTTTGCGCTGCGCAATGCGCAAGTGTTCCGAAAAAAGAGCCTCAACGCGGCGTGTTCCAATACGTCGAAGCGTCTGCCTAGCTGCCGATGCGGATCCGGTGGATGCCCGCGGTGTAGTGGGTTGACGACGCCGTGTAGTCGCACGTGGCGTAGCGCTCGAGGAAAGCGGACGAAGGCCATGTCGATGGCTGCGTCGATGATTGAGGCGGGCGACGTGGCTGTTCTTCGGACGCGGTTCGCGGGCTTTGCTCTGCCAGCTGCCTCACGCCGATGTCCCGACTTCCTTCGCCGGGAAACGGCGTCTTGATGTTTTGCGGCTAGTCCAGCCGGCGTTGCACAAGCATGAAGACCGCAGCCACCAGCGCGATCGCGGCAATCAATCGATAGAGATCCTCGCAGGCAATCAGCCGCGCCTGTTGATCGACGATCGCGGCCATTTGCGCCAACGCGCCCGCATGTGCCTGCCCGGCATCGAAACCGCGTGCGGCCAGCAGCGACTGCGCAGTGTGCATCCAGCTCTCGGCCTCGGCGGGACGTTGGCCGATGGCATGCACCAGGCTCGTATGCACCGCGAACTGCCGGTTCTGCAACAGCACCGCGCCCAGGGACGACGCAAACGAACTGGCAATCTGCCGCACCAGGTTCTTGCTGCGGTAGCCGTGCGCAAAGTCGTCGCCGCTCAGCGTGCGGAAGGTCAGCCCGGCAATCGGGATGATGACCATCACGCCGAACAGGCCCTTGGCGACGAGCCCGGGCACCAGCGCAGCCGGCGCGATGTCCGGAGGCATGAACGAGAAGAACGTCATGGCAGCGGCCATCAGCAGCAGGCCGGTGACCATTACCGGCTTCTTGTGGGTGAGCCGGCGCGCCACGCGCAGGTAGATCCAGATGCCCACCAGGCTGATCAGCGCGGCCAGCGTGTTGAGCCATCCGGTGGTGGCCAGCGGAAAGCGCAGCGCCTGCTCGGCATAGATCGGAAACACGTAGCTGCTCAGGTTGCTGATCATGTAGTAGACGAAGTACATGCCCAGCCCCGTCATGTACACGGGCTGTCTCAGTGCGCGCAGGTGCAGTACCGGCGTGGCGTGGTGCCACTGCTGCCATAGGAATACGCCGAGCAAGGCCAGCGCCACGGCCGCCGCCACGACCACGCGCAGCGGATGCGAAAAGATGTCGAAACGCGCCTCGGTCATCGAGGCCTGCAGCGCGACAACCGCCACGCCGAACAGCAGCAGCGGACCCAGCGCCGGCCCTTCCTGATCGGCCCGAGGTTCGGCGTCGGGCAACAGCAGCCATGTGCCCAGGGCGGCCAGGGCGCCAAACGGCAGTACGCCGTAGAACACGTCCTGCCAGACGCCGTGCTCCACCAGTTCGGCGGCAAACGCCGGTGCCATGGCCGATGCGCCAAAAATCCCGAGCATGAACAGGCGCGACGCGCGCGGCCGGTCGGCTGGCGTGAACATCACGTTCACCAGGATGCGGCAACTCGTGAACAGCGCACCGCCGCCCACGCCCTGCATGAAACGGGCGACAACCATCTGTGGCAAGCCGGTGCTGGTCGCCGCCACCACCGTGCCCGACATGAACAGCAGCAGCGATCCGGTCAGGTAGTACCGGTAGCCAAAGCGCTGCGCCAGCCATTGCTGCTTGAGGATCATCATCATGCTGCCGACCGCGTAGGCGGCCTGCACCAGCGCGAAGCTGCGCGGGTCCGCGTCGATGCCGCCGACGATATGGCTCGACGCAAACACGAACATGATGTTTTCCAGAAACTCGACGCCCGTGGTCAGCCCCAGCAACATCATGACAAGCGTCTGCCGCTGCCGATGGCTGAGCAACCGCAGCCAGCGCATGCCGGCGCGCAAACGGTGCCAGGGGCTGACCTGCGTGCTCACGGCTTGCCTGCCTCCAGTGCGGCCAGATGTTCATGCAGCGCGGCCAGGTCGCGCGTGGCCGTAGCCAGCCCGGCCTGGCCCAGCGGTGCCCACGCCTGCCCGTAGGCGGCATGCACGGCGGGCGCGGCGCGTTCCAGCAGCGCATGGGCCGCCGGCGTAAGCGTCAGCTCCAGGCTGCGGCGGTCGTGCTCGGAAGGCTTGCGCTGCACCAGACCGCGTGCTGCCAGGCCATCGATCAGCCGCGTCATCTGCGTGCGCGTCGCGTCGATGGACATGCCCAGTTCCGAAGGCATGGTCGGCTCGTCCGCGTCGATAGCCAGCATGCTGATCACCAGATATTGGCTGAGGTCCAGTGCGAAAGGTGCCAGCGCGCGCTCGATGTGATGCCGCAGCAACCGCGCCGAACGCAGCAGCAGGCGCGACGCCAGGATCAGGTCGCGCGGCGCGTCGGGGTGCTCGGCGCAGAAACGGTCGATGCGGCGTTCGAACGACATATTAGTTTCATCGGAAATAGTTACGAATGAAACTATATGCGTCCGCGCCCCATCAGGCAAGGTCGCGGGGCTGGACGGTGTGGACGGCCAGCCGGACGATCAGCCGCGGTTCGGGTCAGAACGGTTTCTGGCGCAGGCTGCGGCCAAGATCCTGCAACGCCTTGCGAAGCCGTGCGACGGCGCTGGCCTGTGTGGTGGTATCCGGCGCGCCATAGCGCCATGCCACGTATTGGTCAGTGAATGCTCGCACTGCCAAGGCGGCGCGGGGCCGTGCGCTTTCGGCGCGTGTCGCGAAGGCCTGCGGCCCTTCCGCCATGCCGCGTGCGATGCCGTGGCGTGCCAGCGTGGTGCAGAACTGATCGTAGAGCGCCTGGACCGGATCCACGCGACGGCGGCGCAGCCACATTGGCACCAGTGCCGCCAGGCTCAGAACGGCCATTCCGGCGGCCAGCAGCTGTGGCAGGCGGTTGCCCATACCGGCCTGTTCCAGCAGGCGATTCTGTTGTCCGCGGTCGTATTCGAGTACCCAGCGCTGCCATTTGTAGGTCAGGCCGTCGAAGCCCCAGCGCAGGTCCCGCAACCAGCCCGGCGCGCGGAGTTGGCGCAGCGCAGCCAGATCCTCGCCCGCCAGTGCCGCGTCGACGCCGTTTTCCACGCGGCTCGGTGCCACGGCGCTGGTGGGGTCCACCCGCACCCAGCCGCGTTCGGGCAGCCAGACCTCGGCCCAGGCGTGGGCATCGGACTGGCGGATGACATAGTGCTTGCCCAGCGGGTTGTATTCGCCGCCCTGGTAGCCGATCACCACGCGTGCGGGCACGCCTGCGGCGCGCATCAGGAAGACGAAACTGCTGGCGTAGTGCTCGCAGAAGCCGCGCCGTGTGTCGAACAAGAAGGTGTCGACCTGCGCCTTGCCCAGTGGCGGCGGCGACAGCGTGTACGCGAATGGCGCTTCGGCAAACAGCCGCATGGCCGCCTGCACGCGCTGCCATGGGTCGGCGTAGCGTTGCCGCCAGCCGGCGGCCAGCTCGCGGCTGCGCGGGTTGCCGTCCGGCAGCCTTAGCGACAGCTGCAAGGTGCGCCGGGTGAGGGGTTGCGGCACGCCCTGCAGCCATGACCGGGCGCGATACCGCAGCGGCCGATCCACCGGGTTTCGTGCAAAGAACTCGCCGTCTGCCGAGTGCCGGGCGGCCACGCCGTCCGACACCGCCACGCCACGGTCGAGCAGATAGAGCCAGTTCTTCTGCGTGGCTTCCAGCGTGACGTTGTACTCGCGCGCACCGGCAGCGGCTGGATCAGCGGCCTCGTCGCCATCGTCACCCTCGTCGCGCAGCCCGGCGGCCTGCCGCGTGGGCGGTGCGTCATCGGGACGCCAGGCCTGGCCGTCATAGTCCCACAGCACCCGTGCCCGCCAGTACAGGGCACTGGCGGGCAGCGGATCGCCAACGATATCGGCGCGGAAAGCCACCTCGGGCGAGCGGATCAGTTCGCCGATGCTGCCGGGGCGCATCGTGTCGCTGATGCCGGTGCGACCGACCGGCTCCGATTGCGGCAGGCGCCAGAGCGGATGATCGAGTCGCGGAAACAGCACGAACAGGAACAGCGCCCACGGCAGGCCGAACAGCGCCATGCGGCCCAGCAGCGGCCAGATCGCCAGCCGCCCACGGGCCTCGGGATGATGGAACAGCAGCCAGTTGCGCAGGATCCAGGCACCGATCGCCATGCTGTAGAGCGCCAGCCAGAACGGCTGGTCCTCCAGGTACAGCGTCAGCAGCAGATAGAACGACAGCTGCGTGACCAGCGTGGCATCGGCCAGTGCACGCGTTTCCATGAGCTTGAGGATCACGAATGCGGCCAGCAGCGCGACGCACAGTTCGCGCCCGAAGCTGCCGCCGCCGCGCCAGACCAGCGCTGCGGCAATCAGCAGCACCAGCATCGCCGTTGTGCCGACGACCAGCTTGGACGGCAATGGTGCACGCTGGCGCCACAGCAGCCAGCGCCATGCCAGCAGCAACACCAGCAACACGCTGACGGACACGGGTAGCGTGCGTGCCTGCGGCACCAGCACCAGCGCCAGCTGGCCGATCAGCATGCCGTGCTCCTGGTGGCCCAGCGGTCGGGGCGGCATCGATATCTTCATGCTGCGCGCCGCTCCGGCCAGATGGCCAGTGCCTCCAGGCAGGCGCGGCGATGGGCCGCGCCATGACCCGGCGGAATTTCCACACCGGGCAGCCGCAGGCCGATATCGAACTGGTCTCCGGCCGCCAGCACCCATGCGCACAGCCGCGACAGGCGGGCCTCGGTATCCATGGTCAGGGGCAACGAATCCCAGTCGATCCAGCATCCCGGTTGCCGTGGCACCTGGCCCGTCCGGCTCAGCCAGCGGCCGGTGCGCGCGCTGTGCTTCCAGGCGATGCGATGGAGCGGATCACCGGGACGATACTTGCGCAGCTGGTCGATGCCGTCGTCCGACACCACGCCGAGATCGCCATCGTCGCTGTCGGCGTCGGGCTGGGCCACCACCGGCAGCGGTGGCGCATGACGATCCGGTGCCGGGTAGACGCATGTGGCGACCGGGAAGTCTGCATGGCTCCAGACCCGGAACAGCCCGAACGGGAAGCGGCTGGAAACGGTGACGCGCGGCAGCGCCAGGCGGCCGCGCCGGGGGGCGTCCATGCGCACGGCCAGCACGCCCTGGCCCAGGCCATCGAGCGTCAGCGCCGGTGCGGCATCGGCCATGCCACCGCGCGACACCACGGCTTCGACGCCGATGCGCGCCCCGCCATCATGATTGGCTACCTGCAGCGCGAACTCGGCCACATCGCCGGCAAACGGCGGCGACACCGGGCCCGCCGAGATTTCCAGGTCGAGCAGGTTGCGATAGGCCATCCACATGCAGGACATGCCGATGCCGACCAGCAGGAACGTCAGCGCGAATCCCAGGCTGATGTTGTAGTTCAGCGATGTGGTCAGCATTGCCATCAGCAGGACGGCAAAGCCGAGTCCGCTGCGGGTGGGCAGGATATAGAGATGGCGCCGGTCCAGCGTGACCACGCCGTTGACGGGTCTGCGGGGACGGCGCGGGCGCGGCGTGGTCACACCGGCCTGCGGCGCGCGGCCGGGGTCGGAAGCCCTGTGGGCAGCCGCGTTGGGCGCCGGGTTGGGCGCCGGGTTGGGCAGCGGATGGGGCGCCTGGCGCGACGCCGTCTGGGCACGTGGCATGGTGGATATGCGCGACGCGGGAAGGGGCGACTTGCGTCAGGGAATCGCCACGCCTGCCACCAGGCGATCCAGCGAGGTGGCGGCCTGCCCGGCCGGCAGCAGCCGGTGCGCGGCCACGGCGGCGAACACCGCCTGCACGTCCTCCGGCACCACCATGTCGCGCTGGTCGAGCAACGCCCACGCACGTGCGCAGGCCAGCAGGGCCAGGCCGGCGCGCGGCGACAAGCCGGCCACGAAGCCGGCTTCCACACGCGTGGCCTGTACCAGCGCCAGCACGTAATCCACCAGCGCCGGGCTGGCATACACCTGGCTGGCCGCGGCCTGGAGGGCCAGCACCTGTTCGGCATCCATGACGGCCGACGCTTCCTGCGCGGCGGTGCCGCCCAGATAGAGCACGCGCTCGAAGGCCGGGTCCGGATAACCCAGCGAGATGCGCATGGTGAAGCGGTCGAGCTGCGATTCGGGCAACGCGTGCGTGCCGATCTGTTCGAGCGGATTCTGGGTGGCGATCACGAAGAACGGTGCCGGCAGCGCGTGGGTCACGCCGTCGTGCGTGACCTGGCGTTCGGCCATGGCTTCGAGCAGCGCACTCTGCGTCTTGGGCGGGGCACGATTGATCTCGTCGGCCAGCACCAGCTGGGCGAACACGGGGCCGCGGTGGAAGCGGAAATTTCCGGTGTCGCGCATATAGACCGACACGCCCACCAGATCGGCCGGCAGCAGGTCGCTGGTGAACTGCACGCGCTGGTATTGCAGGCCCAGGGTTTGCGCCAGCGCATGCGCGAGCGTGGTTTTGCCCACGCCCGGCACATCTTCCAGCAGCAGGTGGCCGCCGGCCAGCATGCACGCCAGCGCCAGCCGTATCTGGCGCGGCTTGCCGAGCACGATGCGGCCAAGCTGGTTCTGGGCCTCGGCCAGCGAGGTGGTAATCCGGGGTCTGGCAGTCACGTTCGGCGGCCTCGATGGCGGGTTGGCGATGACGATGCGATACGACGGGGTGCGGCTGGGTGCGGCTGGGTCCGGCTGGGTCAGGCCATTGTAGCGGCGTGGAGGTCGCATCGGACAGTGGGTTTCCGCACGGTTGTACGCGGCTGACAGTCCGCGAATGCACCGGAATCGGGCGGCGGCCGCGCCGGAGTTCGCGCGTTCTGGCATCATCGACCTGTTGGCGTCCTGCCACTTTTCAGAATCGTCCTAGCCGCTGCAATGACTGTCTCGCAAACGCGCGTGTCTGGCGCGCCCGCCACACTTGATTTCGATTGTTCCGCGCCGCTGGCCGACCAGGCGGCGCTGGCCAGCCTGGCCCGCGAATTCCATGCGGGCGGCTATATCGTGCTGCGCAACTTTGCCAGCGAGGCCACGTGCGCGGCGCTGGAGACCGTGACCCGCCAGCATCTGGCGGCAGCCGTGCCGCCGGTGGAATTCGAGGCCGATCTTGGCTACCCGGGCGCCCCGGCCACGCGCCAGGACACCGGTGGCAATACGGTGCGGCGGTTGCGCCAGGCGTATGGCCGCGACGAGGCGTTCCGGCGCTGGGCCAGCCATCCGCAACTGGTGGCGACGGTCGAGGCCCTGCTTGGCGAGCCCACCCGCCTGACGCTGGCCCACCACAACTGCGTGATGACCAAGCACCCGCACTTCGGGAGCCAGACCGGCTGGCATCGCGACACGCGCTACTGGTCGTTCGTGAAGCCGGATCTGGTCACCGTGTGGCTGGCGCTGGGCGACGAGGACGAGCGCAACGGCGTGCTGCGCGTGATTCCGGGATCGCATCGCGCCAGGCTCGATCCGGCACAGCTGGACCCGGCCGAATTCCTGATCGAGGCGCATCCGGCCAGTCAGGTGCTGCTGAAAGGCGTGATGCCGCTGGCCCTGCATCGCGGCGATGTGCTGATGTTCGACAGCCGGTTGTTTCACGCGGCGGGCCGCAACGATTCCGAGGCCGTCAAGCTGTCGGTGGCGTTTGCCTATTTTGGCGCCAGCAACCGCCCGGTCAGCGGCACGCGGTCGGCCGAGTTCGGCAGCGTGGAGATGCCGCCGTCCGCGCTCTAAAGCACGCCGAGAGGCAAAAAAAGGCCGCCCGATTGGGCGGCTTTTTCTTGGGGCCGGGTGCCAGGGGCAACTTACACGGTCTTGTGGCGTGTGGCGTTGCCGCGGAACAGTGCCAGCAGGTCGGCGAAGCGGAGGGGCAGCAGCGGCGTGGCATGACGAACGGCATCACGGCGTGCGAAGTGGCTCAGAAGCTGCTCGCCCACCGGACGGTCGAAGTACGAAGCATCCGGGTAGTTCATGGTCGATCCCTATTGCGGTTAAGAAACGCCTACAGTATACACTCGGATGGTGCACTGCGCCATTTCCTGGTGCGCAACGAGGGATTGCCGGATTCGAAGTGGTGCGTCCGGAGGTGCCTGGGTTTGTGCGTCGGGCGGGCGCCAGCGCGAACGGCCGCCGGCGCGCAGGCCTGTCAGGCGGAAGTCTGTGTGTCTGCGGCCGCGTCGGCACCGTTGATCGACTCTACGGCCTTGGCTGCGCTGTAGACGTGCCGCGTCGCCAGCAGCGATGCCAGGTCGGCGTCGCCCGCAATCACGGCCTGCAGGATTTGCGCGTGCTCGTCCCAATTCAGGCGTGCGCGGCTCAGGTTGGCCGGCGCGAACAGCAGGGCGGTGCGTTCGCGCAACGACCGCATCATGTCCTGCAGCACGCTGTTGGCGGCGATATTGCCCAGCACTTCGTGAAACCGCGAATTCAGCTCGACAAAGCGCTCGGTCTGGCCGCTGTTCACGGCGTCGTTGCCTTCCTTGAGCACTTTTTCAAGTTCCTCGATCAGCGCGGGGTCGCGGCGCTGGGCCGCCAGCTTGGCATTGAGCCCTTCCAGCGTGGCCCGCACTTCCACCATTTCGCGCGCGATATTGGGCGATAGCCGCGCCACCGACGCGCCACGGCGCGGCTCGATGCGCACCAGCCCTTCGGCCGCCAGCGCCCGCAGCGCTTCGCGCACCGGAATGCGCGATACGCCCAGTTCCAGGGACAGCGTGTTTTCCACCAGACGTTCGCCCTGTTCGTACTGGCCGCCCAGGATGCGTTGCCGCAGGGTGTCCGTGACCAGCGCGAACAGGGGGGAATGCTGGGCGCCCAGGCTTGCGGCCGGGGTGTCCGGACTCGGCTTCAGGGCAGCGGTGGCGTCGTTCATGATCGGGATCGGCCGTCGGATATCGGTGATAGGCCGCGGTCGAAGGGCCGCGGCGTGAATGCCGCTATTGTATACCGTCACCTCCTGAATGAAGACATAGGGTAGACATCTACCGGTATTCCACCGGCGTGACGTTCGGTCCTTTTTCGGCTTGTCCGGCCGCTCAGCCTCCCGCGTGCTGGAATGTGAAGCCGTCCGAATACATGAACGGCGTCTGTGCCCCCAGCACCATGAACGTCTGCTTGGCGTCGTGGATCATGTTCGGCGATCCGCACAGGTAGATGGCGTGCTCCGACAGGTCGCCCAGGTCGGCGGCCACGGCCTCGTGCACGTAGCCGCGGCGGCCTTGCCAGCTGTCGTCGGCGCGCGACAGCACCGGCACGTACTGGAAGTCGTAGAGCCGTTCGCCCCAGGTGGCGATCTCGTCGTGCAGGTACAGGTCCGCCGCCGAACGCATACCCCAGTAAAGCCAGACGGGCGGGCAGTCGGGGTCATCCATCAGCGATTCGAGCATGCTCTTGATCGGCGCCAGGCCGGTGCCCGTGGCCACCATCAGCAGCGGCCGATAGTCTTCCTTGCGCAGGCTGAAATTGCCATGCGGCAATTCCACTTCAAGCTGGTCGCCCGCCCGCAATTGCGGCAGCTGCGAGGACGTGAAGCGGCCGCCGGCGATCTTCCGTACGTGGAAGTCCACGGTGTTGCCCGATGGTGCCGACGCCATGGAGAAACTACGATGCGTGCCATCTTCCAGCAGCACCTTCAGATACTGGCCCGGCTCGTAGGTGAACGGGTCGCCGCCGGGCAGCGCCAGGCGCAGATGCAGCACGTCGGGGCCGAGCGGGGCCACCGACAACACGGTGGCCGTGGCGCGGCGGGCCGGCACCTGCGGGCCCGCGGCACGTGCAGTGCTGATGACGAGGTCGCCGTCGGGCCGCGCCTGGCATGCCAGCGCAAAGCCCTCGGCGTGCTCTTCCTCGGTCAGTCCCATCGGAAAATCCTCGTACGAGACCGACCCCTGCACCACGCGCATGCGGCAGGTGCCGCAGCCGCCGAACGTGCATTCATGCGCCAGTTCCACGCCGCAGCGCAGCGCGGCATCCAGCACCGATTCACCGGGCGCCACCATGAATACCTGCTGCGTTTCCGCAATCTCGACCCGATGGGACATGACGATTCCCCCTTGCTTACTTCTTGATGTCGGCCTGCGCCAGCACGGTCAGGTCTTCGGCGGCCAGCAGGTCGCGCAGCGCTTCGAGCGCGGCCACGCCGCATGCGGTGTCCTGCTCGCCATTGCCGCCCGACAGCCCGACGCCGCCGATCACTTCGCCATTGACCACGATCGGGTAGCCGCCCACGAACACGGCGAACTTGCCGTCGAAGCTCCACTGGATGCCGAACGCTTCATTGCCGGGCAGCGCCGGGCCGTTCGGCGCGGTATTGAACAGGTGGGTGGACCGCTTGTGGCCGGCGGCGGTGAACGCCTTGTTCCAGGCGATCTGCGGCCCGGTGATGCGGGCGCCGTCCATGCGTTCGAGCAGCAGCGGGTAGCCGCCGTCGTCGACGATGCAGACCGATTCCAGCACGCCGATTTCCTCGGCCTTGCGCACGGCCGCGGCCACCATGTGGCGCGCTTCCCTCAGTTCAAGCTTGATGGCTTTCTTCATGGCTGTTTCCTTAATCTTGTGTCAGGCAACCGGGCTCAGACGCCCTGGTAGACGGTCTTGATCTGCGTGTAGAACTCCAGCCCGGCGCGGCCCGATTCACGGAACGTCGACGTGCTGGACCGCTTCAGGCCGCCAAACGGTGCGTTGACCAGGTTGCCGGTGGTGGTGCGGTTGATCTTCACGGTGCCCGACTCGATGTCGCGGGCAAAGTCATGCATGTAGCGCGGATTGCGCGTGGCGATGGCGGCGGACAGGCCGTACTCGGTGTCGTTGGCCTTGGCAATGGCGTCGGCGTAGCTGTCCACTTCGATAATCGCCAGCACCGGGCCGAAGATTTCCTCGCGGGCGATGCGCATGGACTGCGTGACATCGGTGAACACGGCCGGTGCCACGTAGAAGCCATTGGCGAAATCGCCATCGGTCAGCGGTTCGCCGCCGCACAGCAGGGTCGCTTCCTGCTTGCCGGCCTCGATGTAGCCCAGCACGGTCTGCAACTGCTTGCGCGTGGCAAGCGGGCCCAGATCCATGCCCGGCGTCATGCCGCTGCCGATCTTCAGCGTCTTCACCTTGGCCACGAGCTTGTCGGTGAAGGCCTGCCGGACTTCGCGCATGACGAGGATGCGGCTGGTGCCGGTGCAGGCCTGGCCCGACAGCGACAACCCGCCCTTGACAGCCAGATCCACCGCGCGGTCGAGATCGGCGTCTTCCATCACGATCAGCGGGTTCTTGCCGCCCAGTTCCATCTGCGTGCGCGTGGTCATCGGCACGGACTTGTGGATCTGCTCGCCGGCCTGCGTCGATCCGGTGAACGACACCGCGCGCACTTCGCGCGATTCGACGATGGTCGGGCCCACTTCGCCGGCGCTGCCGGTCAGGAAGTTGAGCACGCCCTTGGGGATGCCGGCCTTGACGAATGCCTCGGCCAGTCGATAGCCGGACAGCGGCGCGTCGGACGACGGCTTGAATACCACGGTGTTGCCGGTGATCAGTGCCGGCGCGATCTTGCGCGCCGGGATCGATACCGGGAAATTCCACGGCGAGATCACCGTGACCACGCCCAGCGGCTCGCGCAGGCTGTACACGAGCATGTCCGGGTCGTCGTTCGGATAGCTTTCGCCGCTGAAGGTCTGGCCTTCCACCGCGTAGAAGCGCAGCGTCTGCGCCGAACGCATGATCTCGTCGCGTGCCAGGCTCAGCGCCTTGCCTTCCTCGCGCGTCAGTTCGGCGGCGATGGCGTCGGCATTGGCTTCCAGGTGGGCGGCGGCATCGTTGAGGATCTTCGCGCGCTTGCCGATCGGCGTTTTCTTCCAGCCGTCGAAGGCGGCGGCGGCGGCGGCCACGGCGGCGGCCGCGTCGCGCGCGTCGGAGGTGGCGTGGCGGCTGACGATGTCGCGCGTGTCGGCGGGGTTGATGTTGTCGAGCGTGCGGCCGCTGGCGCTATCGCACCATTCGCCGTCGATGTAGTTGCGGTACGTCTCGGTCATCTTGCGGGGGCCTTGTTCTGGATTCGGGGAGAGACGCCGGACTTGGCGCGGCCACGCGCGCCAAGTCCGGCAAGCCTTGGGCGTGGCGCTCAGGCGGCGACGGCTTCCGGCTTGGCCTCGACGTAGTCGTAGAACAGCGCCGTGGTGTACAGCAGGCGCATCTGCGCGCCGATCTCGCAGATCTTCAGGCAGCGCTGCTGCAGTTCGGGCGTGTTGGCGTGCTCCAGCACGATCTGGTAGCCGCGTTCGCCGTGGATTTCGTCGGACACGATGTGCAGGTCGAAGAATTCCACCTCTTCGTCGGTGAAGCCGTACTTCTCGCGCAGCGTCGGGGTTTGCTTGCGGTAGATCGACGGCACCTGCGATTCCAGGCCCACCACCAGGCCGGCCACGGCCACCACCGGGTCTTCACGCATGGCGACGGCATAGCACCAGCTTTGCAGGCCGCGCGTGGTGGGCGACATGTTGTCCGGGCTCACCACCCGCTCGCGCGTGGTGCCGCAGGCTTCGGCAAAGCGGATCAGCAGGTCGGTGTGGCGGTCGCCGCCAATTTCTTCCTCGTACATGTTGGCCAGCAGGAAGTCCTTGGCCTCGGTCATGTGGTCCGGCGTGCGGGCGTAGATATAGCCAAGGTAGTCGGCGAACGGGCCCACGTAGTGATAGTGGTTCTCGGCCCAGCGCGCCAGGTGCTCGCGGCTCAGCGTGCCGCTGGCCCAGGCCTTGCTGAACGGCGCCTGGTTGGCGCTCTTGCCTTTGATGGCGTTTTCCAGGGCGGCGCGGAATTCTTCACGGTTCATCAGTTCGGCCATTTTGGGGACTCCTGTTTGTCTGCGTTCGGGGTGGAATGAAGTTGTATACTTTCTACAACGTCGTTCAGGCGATAAAAAAACCGCGCGCACGCGGCGACTTCCAGTGGTGCGAAATCAGGCGGCGGCAGCCTCCGCCGCAGTAATGCGTTGCCAGGCCACGCCTGCCAGCGCCACGTCTTCCAGGCCGACACCGACCGATTTATAGATCACGATGTCGTCGGGATGCCGGCGAGCGGCGCGCGTGTCGGTTCCGCCCAGTAGTACATCGGCCAGTTCGACGATCTTGTCGTCGGGCAGCACGGCCTTGTCGGCCAATACCAGGTCGCCGGCTTCGCGCAGCGACTGTGGCCGCCACTCCACCACCACCGTGGCGGCGCGCGACAGCAGCGTGTCGTCGAGTTCGCGGGTATGCGGCAGGCTGGAACCGATGGCGGCCACGAAGGTGCCGGGCTTGACGATGGCGCCCGAAAACAGCGGTGTGGTGGAGCGCGAGGCCGTCACGATGATGTCCGCCGCAGCCGCGGCTTCCTCGGGCTGGGCGAAGGAGACCGGGATACCGCACTGCGCGGCCAGGCGCTCGGCCGTCGCCGCATCGGCATAGGGATCGCACACCAGGATGCGCTTGAGCGGCAACGCAGCGGTCAGCTGCAGCGCATGCTGCACACCTTGAGTGCCGGCGCCGAACAAGGCCAGCGTTTCGGCATCCGGGCGCGCCAGCTGGCGCGCGGCCAGCACCGTGCAGGCTGCGGTGCGCAGGCGGGTGATGGCGCCCGCATCGAACGAGGCCAGCGGCCGCCCGTCAACCGTCGAAAACAGCAGGATGACAAAAGAGAACTGACGGGCGATGGTTGTATACACCTTGGCGCCGGCCACCTGCTGGGCCGGAATGACCGCACCCAGCGTCGAAAGCTTCACACCGCCAGCTTCCGTGCGGATGCGTTCCTGCATGGCGGCCTCGCCGCGCCCGAAACTCTGGAAGGCTTCGAGCATCGCGGCCTGGGCATCGGCGGCCATGACGTGGCGGTCGATCATCGCATCAGTGACATGGAGCATGGTGAAGGCGTCTCGTGGGCTATTTCGGTATACAGTCTACACAGTGTTTCAAAAAAATCCAGAGGGTTTTCCCCGGGAAAGTGGACTGTCCGATGTGGTGCGAGATGCGCGGAAACCGTGCGCTGGCGCGAGTTCCGGCACCGATCGGGTGATTTCCCTAGGTCGCGCAGTTTTCGCTTGTTTCCGATCGACTGCGGGATATAGTATACAAAAACAGTCGCACCACAGAATTCTTATACCGCCCCCACAAGGGCCTCCAGGAAAAAGGGGAGCCTCATGCAACAAGCTGTTCAGATTGGCCTGGCACATTGGGTGTATCTGCTAGGCGTGGCAGTGATCGTGTTGACCATGATCCTGCGGGCCAATGTCGTGGTGCCATCCATTCTCGGCACCTTCCTCGTGATCCTTGCCATCACGGGCAGCCCGATCAGTGCGCTGGGCGGCATCTTCTCGGCCAGCCTGGTGGCGGCCAAGGAACTGTTCAACATCTTCCTGGTGATCGCGTTCATGACGGCGCTGCTCAACGCGCTGAAGACACTGCGATCCGATATCCGCATGGTCGAGCCGTTCCGGGTGGTCATGAAGAACGGCCACAGCGCCTACTTCATCCTGGCCGGCATCACCTATGTGATCTCGCTGTTCTTCTGGCCCACGCCGGCCGTGCCGCTGGTGTCGGCCATCCTGCTGCCGGCTGCCATTGCCGCCGGCCTGCCGCCGCTGGCCGGGGCCATGGCAATTGCCATCGCCGGTCAGGGCATGGCGCTGTCGTCGGACTACGTGATCGGCGTGGCGCCGGGCATCAGCGCCAAGGCGGCCGGCGCGGCGGTCAGTGCCGCGGTGGTGGCGGATCGGGCGCTGATCCTGTCGATCATCACCGGCGGCATTGCGCTGTCGCTGGCCTATCTGTCGATGCGCCGCCATATCGTGCCGGCCAGCGGTGCGCTGCTGGATCGCTGGCAGGCACGCGCCACGGGCGCGGACACCGCCGTCGAGGCCACCGGCACGTTCGACAAGGCCGAGATTGCACGCGGCACGTCGCATGAAGAGCCACTGGTCACCGATGCAAACATCGAGCAAAGCCTTGCCATGGTGGCGCGCCGCCGCGTGAAGTGGTCCAAGTTCTTCGCCGTGCTGACGCCGCTGGCGTTCATCTGCGTGGTGACGTTGATGGTGATGCCGAAGATCTCGTCGGGCATGCCCGACCTGAAGGGTGGGGCCGCCGCCGCACTGGTGGGCGGTGTGGCAGCGTTGCTGATGATGCTGGCGACACTGGCCGCCGAAGGCCCGCGCCGCATGCTGGACGTGTGCCCCGACCACATCACCGATGGCTTCGTGTTCGCGTTCAAGGCCATGGGGTCGGTGCTGCCGATCGCCGGCTTCTTCTTCGTGGGTGCCGGCGAAACGGCCGCGCAGATTCTGGGCGTGGATGCCGGCAAGGCGCCGAGCCTGCTGTTCGAACTGATCCAGGCCTATCAGCACATGATCCCGGACAACCACGTGCTGGTGGCGTTCGGCGTGCTGCTGGTGGGGATGATTACCGGTATCGACGGATCGGGCTTTGCCGGCCTGCCGCTGACCGGCACGCTGGCCGGTGCGCTGGGCCCGGTGGTGGGTTTCGATTCCGCCACGCTCGCCGCCGTGGGCCAGATGGGTGCGGTGTGGACCGGTGGCGGCACGCTGATCGCCTGGTCGTCGCTGATTGCCGTGGCCGGGTTTGCCCGCGTGCCGGTGCTCGATGCGGTGCGGGCGCTGCTGTTGCCAGTGCTGGCCGGACTGTTCGTCTCCACGATCTGCGCCATGTTCCTGTGGCGCTGAGCAAGTCTCCCGAACGCTTTCCAGATTAAAGAAATTGTTATGCCGAAAGTCACCTTCCATAAGAACGGCCAGGTATTCGTCGACGAGGTCAAGCCTGAAACCAATCTCGTCGTGCGCGCCGGCATCAAGCAGTTTCCGTATCCGAACCTGCGCTACGAATGCGGCATGGGCAAGTGCTCGAAGTGTGCGTGCAAGGTGCTGGCCGGCGCCGAGCACCTGCCGCCGCCCAACTGGAAAGAGAAAAAGCAGCTTGGCGAGCGGCTGGACCAGGGTTTCCGGCTCGCCTGCCAGATCTGGCTGACGCATGACATCGAACTCGAACAGCCCGAGATGGCGCCCGCGACATGTTCGTGATCCTGACCAGCAAGCCGGGCCAGTTCCGCACCGAGGCCGTGCCCGGCGTGGAGCCGCGCGAGACATGGGAATACCTGTTCTACGGGCGGCCCAAGGCGATTTTCGTGATTGCCGAACTGATGGAAACGCAACAGCCAGTGAAGGTGCGCGTGATCGAGGAATCGACCGCGCCCGACACCGACCCCGTGATCAACCACGTGCCGACCAAATTCCTGGAGCGCTTTGACACGCTCGACGCTGCCCACGACGCGCTGCAGAAGCTGGCGCACTTCGGCAGCATGGATCTCTCGATAAGGAAACAATGATGCGGGCCGACACCGAAGCCGATGCCACCGTGACCGAAGACACCGAAACCGACAGCGGCGCCGCGCCGCAGACGCGCACCGTCGAAATCACGTTCGTGACCAACAGCGGCAAGACCGTGACCGCCCCGGAAAACAGCAATCTGCTACGCGTATCGCTGCGCGAGCAGGGCGGCATTCCGTTCAAGTGCGGCGGCGGCATCTGCGGCACCTGCAAATGCCGGATCGAGCAGGGCCTGGAACACACCGACGCCGTCAAGCCCAAGGAGCGCAAGCACCTGAACGACGACGACCTGCGTGCCGGCTATCGCATGGCATGCCAGACGTTCATCAAAGGCGACGTGGCGGTGTCGTGGGAGCCGAGGACGGGGCCGCGCTGAAAAAGATGGGAAAAGGGCGGAAAGATGCCCGCCCTTGCATCCATTACTTGCTCACCGCTGCATTCGTCTGCGGCTGCTCCGCGCCGTACGTCTTCACCAGATAATCGACGATGGCGGGAATATCCTCGTCCTTGAGCGGTGCGCCGAATGGCTTTTTCATTTTCTTGACGGTGGCGTCCCAGTACGCGCGGGTCGAGGTCGATGGCTGCGTCGACACGTACTGTGCCGAATGGCAGATCATGCAATTCTGCTGCGCAAGGTTATAGCCGGGCAGTGTGCTGGGTTTGTAGCTGGCCGTTTCCTGCGGCAGCTTGATTTCCAGCGGGCGGGCATTCGATGCGCCAGACATGGCGCCCAGTGCGCAGGCAATAGCCAGCATGAAGGTGCGGTGCTGTTTCATGATTGGCCCCATCTCAAACCACCAGGACGCGCGTGGATTCCACGACGTTCCGCATATATCCCGCAGGGTTCCAGCTTGCGGTCAGTGGCTGGATTTCTCCCGAGCGGGTTCGGGCGCGCACCCGCAAATCGAATTCCCCTTTTCTTTGCGGACGAAACGCGATGCTCCACTCGCGGAACGAATAGCGGCCCAGGTCCTTGCCCAGTTCGGCGGGGCGCCAGGTGGCGCCGCCATCTTCCGAAAAGGCGACATCGGCGATGCCTTGGCCGCCGTCGAATGCAATACCCTTGACCACGGCCGGCTGCCCGGATCTGATAAAGCTGCCCGGCATATGGCTGGTGATAAACGACCGCACATTGAACCGGCCAATGGGCACGGTGCTGGTGGGCGCGGTGCCCGGTGCCACGCAGGCGCAGTCGTTGGCCGGAATACGATAGGCGGGATTCATCCAGAAGCCCTCGAAAGGCTTGTCCAGCACTTCGATATGCGACAGGTGCTTGACCCAGTAGGTACCGTAGTGACCCGGTACCACCAGCCGCAGCGGGTAACCGTTGAGCATCGGCAGGTCCTTGCCGTTCATGGCCCAGGCCAGCATGACCTCGCCATCCATGGCGTGGTCCATTGACAGCGCCTTGACGAAGTCCGGGCCATTTTCAAGCGGCGGGCGGTCCAGTCCGTCGAAGCTGACCTGCACGGCGCCGGTCTTGATGCCGGCCTTTTCCAGCACGGTTTTCAGGGGAATGCCGGTCCAGCGCGCATTGCCCATCGCGCCATTTCCAAGCTGGCCGCCATTGACGCGCGGCGAGAAATAGCCGCGGCCATTTCCGGAACACTGGTTGACCGCGACGATTTCCACGGGGTCGCCAAGCCTGCGCAGTTCCTGCAGGCTCAATGACACGGGGCGCGACACATGGCCGTCGATCTTCAGGCGGAAGGTCGACGCGTCAATCGACGTGGGAATACCGCTCCAGTGATAACGGACGAAAAACGCGTCATTTGGCGTAATCACATTCTCGCCAAATACCTCGAATGGGGTTTCGAGTTGCGGCGGCCGATTGGTCAGCAGGATCAGTGGCCGTTTTTGCGGAAATGCCACCAGTTCCCGATGGCCGTTTTCGAACGGCATCTCCGTGGTAGTGGCCGCGCCAAACGCGCGCGTGGCGGTAAATCCGAGCGACGCGTGCAGCGTCAGGGCGGCGCCGCCCTTCAGCACGCCGCGACGCCGTTGATCGATTTCGCCTCTTGTGGGTTTCCTGGCCATTTTGTCTCCTCGCGGGCAGCCGGGAATCGGCCCCCTTCTTATAGGTGTCGTAGCCGTTGAGCGTAATCGTAGTGCGCCTTATCGCCGAAACAAGTTATTTCGCTATGGCTGACCGGAAAATCCGATGCGTGCGGCAAGGCGAGCGCGCCCGGCCCGAATGGCAGAAAGCCAATCGGGTTTGGAAGGGCAACAAGATGTGGAAATGCAGGGGCGGCACCGGGAATGCCCGGCGCGCTGGAAAGGAAGCGAACCCTGATCCGGGAAGCGGCGGGTCAGGTCCGCAGGCTGACCATCGCCGAGATCTTCTCGGCGGCTTCAAGCAGCGGGGGCAGGAACTGGTCGGACATTTCCTGGGCGCTGGTCCGATTGGCCTGTCCGCTGATATTCAACGCGGCGATGACCTGCCCGGCGCGGTTGCGGATCGGGGCGGCCAGCGAAACCAGGCCTTCTTCCAGTTCCTGGTCGTTCTGGGCCCAGCCGCGGCTGCGGATATTGGCGATCAGCGATTTCAGTGCGGCGATATCGGTGACGGTGCGGCGGGTCCGCGGTTGCAGGTCCGACGCACGCAGCACGCGTTCGAGTTCGGCATCGTCGAGCCCGGACAGCAGCACGCGGCCCATCGACGAGCAGTAGGCCGGCAACCGGCTGCCGATCGACAGGTTGATCGTCATGATCTTGCGGGCCGGCACGCGTAGCACATAGACGATTTCGGTGCCGTCGAGCACCGAGATCGAGCAGCTTTCGTGGACGGATTGCGACAGCGCCTCCATGACCGGCTCGGCCAGGTTCCAGAACGGCATCGAGGTCAGGTAGGCGAACCCGAGATCCAGGATTTTCGGCGTCAGGCGGAACAGCCGGCCGTCGTTCTGCACATAGCCCAGCCCCACCAGCGTCAGCAGGATGCGCCGGGCGCCGGCACGGGTCAGGCCGCTGGCCTGGGCGATTTCGGTCAGCGTCTGGGCCGGATGGCTGGCATCGAACGCGCGGATGACCGACAGGCCACGCGCAAATGACTGCACATAGCTGTCGCTCGGCTTTTCGGTCGTACCGGCAACCGGCGCACGGGACGTAGCGGAATCGGCAGGATGCGCCATGGGTCTGAGAGAGTTCGGAAAGGCTCGGAAAGGCCGAAAGGGTAGAGGAAATGTGCCTGCTTTGCCAGTCCGGAGCAACCTTTACCGCAGCGCCGCACGCCCGGCGGAACTATCGGCGGCCCGGACGAGACGAATCTGTCTATCGCATAATGTGCGTCCGCCCGGCGCGACAGACGCCGTCGACAAGGCGACCGTGACGGGCGGCCACGACAACAGTGTCATACAAGGGAATGGGTTCGGTGAGCGAGACAATCCAGTGGAATGATTGGGAGGCATTTTGCAGTGTGGTGGAGCAGGGCACGTTCACGGCGGCAGCCGCGGCCCTGGACTGTCCGAAATCGCGCGTCTCGGCGGCGGTGATCCGGCTGGAAACCGCGATTGGCGCCAAGCTGCTGGAACGCACCACACGCCGCATGCGGCTGACCGATGCCGGGGGCGCCGTCTATCGCGACGTGGCGCCGCTGTTTGCCAGGCTGCGTGAAATCCGCCAGGAAACGCTGGCGCGCGAGGAGCGCGTGCAGGGCATGCTGCGCATTGCCACGCCCTACGAATTCGGGGCGCAGCAGCTGGGCGGCGTGATCTGCCGCACGCTGGCGGCCCATCCGGCGCTAGACATCACTGTGGAAATCGCGCAGGGACTGGTCGATCCGATCCGGGAAGGCTATGACATTGCCTTCGTGACCGTGGATACCGATCTGCCCGACTCCGGCACCATCGCGCGACGCATCTGGAATGTGGAGCGCGGCCTGGTGGCGGCGCCCAGCCTGGCGGCCAGCCTGCCGGCGCAGATGCAGCCCGAAGACCTGTCCAACATGCCCACGCTGGCTACGCCCGGTGCGTCGGTCTGGGAATTTTCGCGCGATGGCCGGCGGATTCCGGTGCCGATCCGGCCGCGCATGCAGACGTATAACGCCGAACTGCGCATGCAGGCCGCGCTGGCGGGGCTGGGCATTGCCCGGGTGCCGATGACGGCTGCGGAAACGGAAATCGCGCAGGGCAGGCTGGTGCGGGTGATGCCGGATTACCCGTTGCCACCGCTGAGGGTGTTTGCCTTGCTGCCTGACCGGCGGCTCCAGCCGCGCAAGGTGCGGGCCTTCATGGAAGCCATCGAGTCGATGATGGGGGAGGAGCTTGACGCGCTGGGGCAGTAACTTGCGCGGATGGGGGAATGAAGGTGGCCCGGCGGAACTCGGGGGGAGCGCTCCCCGGGCCTGCTTCGCCCAGGGGAAAGGCGAAGCCGGTACGGCTGGAAAGCCTTAAGCGCCTTCGCTGTACACGTCGCGCTTGTCGGTCACGCCACGGGCGCCTTCCGAGTACACATCGCGCTTGTCGGTCACGCCACGGGCGCCTTCCGAGTACACGTCACGCTTTTCGGTCACGCCACGGGCGCCGTCCAGGTACGGGTCGATCTTGCGGCCGATGCTGCCGTCCAGGCGTGCCAGGTCCGACAGGGGTTGTGCAGCCTGGGCGGCGGTGGCGCCAGCCGACAGGCCGATGGCGCAGAGCAGGGAGAGGGCGAGGGTCTTCATGGTTGTGCGGTTCCTACTTATTGGCAGAGATCGCGGGTGGGCCCGCGGTGGCTGTAATGTAGGCTTCGGCACGCACCGGAAAAAGGGTAAATCCTCGACAGACTGTCCAGCTGTCTGGACATTAGGGGTTAACCCTAGGGATGTATTTTGTGATACGGTGGCGCCCCCGCCACCGGCCGGCGATACAAGGTGAGTGGTTGCTTACACCACGCCGCGGCTTACGCCAGCAATCAGCATCAGCAAAATCTGCGCGATCACGAACAGCACCAGCGGCGACATGTCGAATCCGCCCAGGCGCGGCATCACGCGCTGGATGGGGCGCAGCAGCGGTGCGGTAAGGTGCCAGATCGGGCCAGCCAGCGGCGACTGCGGGTTGACCCACGACAGCACCGCCATGAGCAGTGTGACCCACATGATCATGCTGATGCCCCATTTCAGCAGGTTCAGCACGGCCAGGGCCAGGATCACGGGCAGGAAGGCCAGCGGATCGGCATCGAGCACCAGCGCACGGCAGACCAGGAAGGCGACGGCGGTCAGGTAGGCGGCCAGCACGGTGGCCCAGTCGATGCCACCGATGCCCGGAATGATGCGGCGCAACGGGCGCACCAGCCAGTCGGTGACCTGGAACACCCCCTGCGACACCGGGTTGCGCGACGGCAGCCGGGTCAGTTGCATCCACAGGCGCAGCAACAGGGCCATGCCGAAGAGCGTAAAGACGGTATCTAGCAGGAAGAGGATGATTTCCGTGAACATCGGGCGGATTTCCCTTGAATACGTTAGAGGGCGACAGGGTGTCGACGACCGCACAGATTCTGCCATACCCCGCTGCTTCGCCCCCGTGGAAAATGGGGGCGGAATGCGTGTCAGCGCACCGGGTAGAGCCTTGGCACCCCATATAATGGGCGCCTTGTCCGATACCGCCCGCGCAGCCCATCCCCGCCCATGCCACGCCCGACCGCTTCCGCGAAGTCTTCGAACGATGCCACCGCACTGAGCAAGCATGACTTCGAGGCGCTGTCCGATTTCCGGTACCAGCTGCGCCGGTTCCTGCGGTTTTCGGAGGATGCCGCACAGTCCGAAGGCGTGACCGTTCAGCAATACCTGCTGATGCTCCACATCCGGGGCAGCCGGGAAAAGAACTGGGCCTCGGTGGGCGAACTGGCCGAGCGGCTGCAGGCCAAGCAGCATGGCGTGGTGGCGCTGGTCAACCGCTGCGAGGCGGCCGGTCTGGTCACGCGCCGGACCAATCCCGATGACCGGCGCGTGGTGCAGATCCACCTGCTGGCAAAGGGCGAGCGCTGCCTGAACCGCCTGGCAGCGCTGCACCGGGCCGAGCTGGAATCGCTGCGCGGGGCGTTCCGCGTGGCCCGCATCACGGCCTTCAACGACGACGAGTCGGAGCGCGCCTGAGCCCTGCCGTTTGCACGGTTCGCCAGCCGCATGACATGCCGCCGGACATGCCGCGTTACAGGCGGTTACCCATCACAATCTCCGGTGACACCTGCCGACATGGCGGGGCACTAGACTCCCGCGCAATATCAACACGCGCACTGTCGCAGGAGCACCCATCATGTCCATCACGATTCGCCCGGCCGCCCGCACGCTAGCACTGGCCGCCCTGGCTGCCGGTACGCTGGCGCTGGCGGGCTGTGCCGCCCCTTACGGCGCCGGCTATGGCGATGGCTATGGTACGGGGTACCAGACCGGCTACCAGACCGCTGGCTACCAGGGCGCCTACGGCAATGCCGGATACGGGGCAGGGTATGGATCGGGCTATGGCAATGGCGCCGGCTACGGCACATCGGGCACACAGATCAGCGGCACGCCAGCCTATCCGCAGCAGTCCTATCAGCAACAGCCCTATCCCCAGCAGTCCTATCCCCAGCAGTCCTACCCGCAACAATCCCAGCAGCCGGCCTATCCGCAGCAGCCGGGCTATGACCAGTATGGTTATCCGCAGCAGGCCCAGGGCAGCTACGACGGCACCTATGGCAACAACGCGGGCAACAACGACCCGTACACGGTGCGCTATGGCTGGGTGGAATCGATCGAACAGGTGGGCGGGCAGCCGGCCAACGCCAGCGGCGTGGGCGCCGTGCTTGGCGGGGTGGCGGGCGGCCTGCTGGGCCACCAGATTGGCGGCGGACGCGGCAACACCGTGGCCACCATCGGTGGCGCTGTGGCCGGTGCACTGGCCGGCAACGAGGTGGAAAAGCGCACGAACACCACGCCGCCGGCGTTCCGCGTGCGGGTGCGTACCAACGACAACGCCTATATGACGCTGACGCAGGCCAGCCCGTACAACCTGCGCATTGGTGATCGCGTCAAGGTGCAGAACGGCACGGCCGTGCCCTACTGAGATCCTTGCCAGAACGAGAAAGCCCGGCGCCAGGCCGGGCTTTTTTTCGGCCGTCTTGCCGTCTTACGACAGCGCGTTAGCCAGGAACGTCAGTGCGCGGCCATGCGCCAGCGCCGCCGAGCGCTGGTGATACGACTCGCGCGCCCAGCAGTTGAAGCCGTGGTCGGCCTGGTCGTAGACAAAGACCTCGGTGCCGCGCTTGCCGGCCACGGCCTGGCGCACCTTTTCCACGTCTTCGGGCTTGATATGGGCATCCAGCGCGCCGTAGTGGAACTGCACCGGCACGTTGATGGCCGCTGCCTCGTGCAGGTTGTTCTGGATGCCGCCGCCGTAGTAGGGCACTGCGGCATCCACCAGGCCGCGCGCCGCGGCCATGTACGACACCAGGCCGCCAAAGCAGTAGCCCACCGCGGCAACCTTGCCGCCTTCGCCAATTTCCTTGCGCAGCGCTTCCACCGTGGCGGCAACGTCCGACACGGTATCTTCCAGGTTCACGGCCTTGCGCAGTTCCATGGCGCGCTCCCAGTCCTGGCCGCTGTAGCCCAGCTCCACGCGCGGCGCCGAACGCCAGAAGACATCCGGGGACAGCACCACGTAGCCGTCGGCGGCGTACTGGTCGGCCACGCTCCGGATATGTTCGTTGACGCCGAAGATTTCCTGTACCAGCACGATGCCGGGGTTGCCGGCGGTCTTGCCGCCGGGCGGCAGGCTCAGGTAGGCGTCGAAGCTGCCGTTGGCGGTGTCGATACGAATCCAGCGGCTGTTGGGCGTGGTGCTCATGTTGGGAAGACTCCAGGGTTTGTCGGGGCGGACGCCGGCGGCGCCAGATTTGCGGAATCCGGAGGGATCCACAGGAGACCGCCAAGTGTGCCACCGCCGCGCCGATCGTGCAGCGCCGCTGGCCGGTAGCCGACCGGCAAAAAAATATGCCGGCACCCGCGGGAGGGGTAGCCGGCATGGCGGCCGCGCTTGTGAAGCGCGGCACAGGACTGCTTGACTGACTGCTCAGCCGCGCTGCTTACCAGCGCATCTGCACATTCTTTTCTCCAGGGCTCAGCGTCGTGCGCTTGGATGTGCCCTCATAAGTGGCCACGACCTGATACGAGGCGCGCGGCCCCTTGATCAGGCATCGTGGGCCTGTGGATGTGAATTCGGCCACTTGCTGGCCATTGCGCATGAGCTTCACGTTGACGTCCGACAGAAATTCGCCGCGGCCACCCTGCGTGAACAACAGGCCCATGTCGTACTGAGACGCCTCGCTGCGCATCTCGGCCTGCTCGTCTGCGGCCACGCCGCCGCACACATAGGTGAAAGGGCCGGCCGTGGACGTCTTCATGTCCGCATGAGCGGACACCGACATGCCCAACGCCGCCGCAGCGGCACCGATTGCGCACCAGACGCGTACCTGTCGATTGATCGTAGCGGTTTGTGTTTGCATCGCTTCCTCCTGCCAGGTTGACGGGATGGCGCGACGGGTACCAGATGCAGGAATTGCAGGCCGAGAGGCAGGTTCAGGGCGGGTACGCAGGCCTGGACGATGGCCGGTCGCGCATCCTCGGGATACGTACCTGAAGTACACACCACTGCACACGGGGCGTCTGTCAGCGTTTGACTGATCTTCCTGCGGGAGGCGACCGGGGGGTGGCAGGAACAGCGGGCAGTTCTGCCCTTATTCGTGTGGAGAGCGAAGCAAAGAGAGGCGCCGCTCACATGGCGCCCCTTTCATTTTGTAACCGTGCCGGAGCGGCACGCCACGGGGCGTGGATCAGTAGGCCGACGACTTCTCGAATCGTGTGCGCCAGTTGTCGCTGTATGCCTTGACCACGGCGCTGTCGCCGCGGATCAGCATGCCGTTCTCGGCGTTACGTTCCTGGGCCGACTTGGTGAAGTTGAACGATCCCGTGAACACGGCCTGGTCGTCGAACACCATCACCTTGTTGTGCGCGATGGCCGGTTTGGTATCGACCACCACGGGAATACCCGCGTTCTTGAGGAAGGTGGCGCTGGTATAGCGCTCGGACGCCTGACTCTTGTCGACGATCACGCGCACGTCCACGCCGCGCTGGTGCGCCTCGGCCACGGCCTTGGCAATGGGGGCGCTCGTAAACGAGTAAGCCTGGATCAGCAGCTTGTGACGGGTGCGGTTGATGGCGTCGACGATCATGTCCTGGCAGCTCGGGCCGTCCGGCACGAAGCACAGCGTGTATGTGCTGCCGCTGGCGAACTGGCTGGTCTGCACGCGCGGCGTGGTCAGGGCATCGACGGCGCGATCGAACATCGACGTGGTACGGGCCTGGGCGGTGCCCACGACTGCCAGCAGGCCGACGATGCCCGCCGTGGCGAGCCGCCTGCATTGGAGCAAGGAAGAGAACATCAGGTTACAGGGTGGTGACAGGAATGCGAGGGCAGGCAGCGTAACAGGCCATGCGCTGATTTCGCAACAGGAAACGCAGCGGGGCCGGTTCGCGAACTGCCGGGCCGTCTTGGGACTCGACCTGACTGGTGCCTATGATGAAGGCATCCTGCCGCGGCGGGACATGCTGTGCCGCCGCATCGACCACGAACACAAGGAGACACGCATGTCCGACCACACCTACAAGCTCGTCGAGATCGTCGGATCGTCACCCGATGGCAGCGACCAGGCCATCCGCAACGCACTGGCCAAGGCTGGCGAGACCATCAAGCACATCGACTGGTTCGAAGTGGTCGAGACACGCGGCCATGTCACGGACGGCAAGGTCGGCCACTTCCAGGTGACGCTGAAGATCGGCTTCCGCGTGAACTGACGCGCGGGATTGACGCTGGATTGACGTATCGGGGCCGCCGGCCCCCGCCCGGCCGGCTCAGTCGAACTGGTACGACCACAGCAGGTTGACGCGCGGCGAGCGGTGGCTGGCATTGGTGGGCTTGTCGCCCACGGGCTGCGCCAGCGAGACGTCCATCGTGTAGTAGCGGCGATCCGAGAAGCGCAGGCCGATGGCGAGCGACTGCAGCGTGCGATGCGACAGCGAGATGCTGTTCGAGTACACGCGTGCCATGTCGGCGGCCAGGAACGGCTGCAGCGTCTTCAGGTATGTGAAGTCCACCGCGAACAGGCGGTTGAGTTCGGCCGATGCTCCCCAGCCCTTGTCGCCGGCGATCTCGCCGGCCGGGTAGCCAAGCCCGAAGAAGCGGCCGCCAAAGCTGATCTGCTCGCTCGACGCCAGCCGGTTGCCGCTGTATTGCCCCGCCGCCGACAGCGCCATGCCGAAGCCCATCGGCAGGTCGCTGGCCTGCGACACCAGCAGGCGCGTGCGCCAGAAGCTCAGGTCGTTGAGGTTGTTCTGGCGATCGGCGCCCAGGGCATCGAAACCCTTGTACACCCCCAGCGTGGCGCTGCGTGTCACGCCCGTGCCGCGCTGCAGGTATGCCGCCTCGGCGCTTGCCACGCGCACGCTGGTCGACAGTTCCACCTGACGCCCGGCGCCGGGCTGCACCGCCTGCGTATAGCGTTCGAACTGGTTGTTGGCGTAGAAGCCGCCGGTCAGCGTCAGCGCGTGGCGGTTGTTCAGAATGACCGGGTAGCTCAGCGTGCCGCCCAGCCGCTTCGAATCGTTCACGTAGCGCGGCTCGAATCCGATCGGGGCCAGCGTGCTGTTCTGCGGCACGCCGCGATAGTGCGAGGCCGTGATCTTCGCCAGCATGCCTTCGGTGCCCAGCGGCTGGGCGTAGGTGGCGGCGTAGTACTCCTCGTTATCGCGCCCCTTGGGAAACAGCGTGGAGAACGACAGTTGCTCGCCCAGCGGCGTCAGGCTGTTGGTGGTGGCCGTGGCGATGGCCCGTACACCGGGCGACATCCATTCGACACCGGTGCCGAACGTGAACGGCTTGCGCCTGACCTCCAGCACCATGTCGCACGCGCCATCGGTGGTGGTGGGCGGCTGCACCGTGGCGTTGACCTGCATGCCGGGCTGCTGTGCCAGCACGTTGACGTAGTGTTCGAAGCTCTCCTGGCGCAGCGGGCGGTCCTTCTTCAGCTGTTCTGCAATCTTGCGCAGCCGCGCCTCGGCCGGTCCCGGCTTGCCTTTCACGGTGATATTCGCCACGTAGCCTTCCACCACGGTGATCAGCACATTGCCATTCTCGAACGATTGCGCCGGCACGAAGGCAAACGACAACGGATACCCGGCGTCCTTGTACATCTGCGTGACCGACTCCGCGGCCTGCAGCAGTTCGGCGACGGTGATCTCGCGATTGGCCAGCGGGCTGAAACGCGCCGCGATCTGGTCGAACGGCAGGGTCTTCGCGCCTTCGATCTGGAAATGCCGGGGCGTCAGGCGCGAGGCCAGCAGGTTCTGCAGCGCCGAGTCGGGCCGCTCCACCTGTACGGTGACATTGGCCTGGGCCGGCTTGCTGGGTGCGATGCTGGGCAGGGTCTGGGTGGGGTCGCCCTGCACGGGACCCCGTTCGGCGTGGGACAGGCCGCTATGGATGACGCCGACGCTGAGCATCAGCGCGGCAACGCGATTGCGTGGTCGCATGGTGTTACCCCTCGATGGAAAACTGCATTGCGGCTATGAGGTCGCGTGCCACGGGACGGAGGGGATGCCGCTCCCCCGCCGCCCATGGGTGGCCGTGACGCTTTGATCGGGTCGGGCGCTGTCGCGCCCTGTGGAGAACTAGTGCTTGCCGCCGAGCGCGCCGGTCAGCCCACCCACCAGCCCGCCAACCAGCCCCGTAACCGGAGCCAGCGGGTTGGCGGGCTTGCTGCCTGCCGTCGTGCCGCCCGACGCGGGCGTGCCGCTGGCCGGTGCATTGCCGCCGGTCAGGCCGGCGACCAGACCGGTTACCGGTGCCAGCGGGCTGGCGCTGCCGCCCGTGGCGCTGGTCGCCCCGCCGGTAACGCCGTTGGTGATGCCGCTGACCAGACCAGTGACCGGCGCGAGCGGGCTTGTGCCGCCGCCGCCGGTGGCGCTGCTCAGGCCGCTGGTAAGGGTGTTGACCAGACCGGTGACCGGTGCCAGCGGGCTGCCGGTGCCCCCCGTGGCGCTGCTCAGGCCGCCGGTGAGGCCGCTGACCAGCCCGGTCACGGGTGCGAGCGGGCTGCCCACGGCACCCCCGGCCGGGTTGTTCACCACGCCGCCGATCGAGGCCACCGTGTTGCCGGTGCCCGTGACCATGCCGCCGACGCCGGACACTACCGGCGTATGGGTATTGGTCAGTTGCGTACCGGATGCAGCCAGCGCGCCGCCGACAGTCGCCAGCAGGTTGTTGACCGGCTGGCCGAGGCCGGTGGCCGCACCCAGCGTCTGCGTGCCGCTGGTCAGCGTGGACGTCAGCGGCACGATGGCCTTGCTGACGCCGCTGGTGAGTTGTTCCACGGGCCCGGTCGACAGCGCGGTGCCCAGCTTGCCGCCGACGTTGTTCACCGCGCCGCCCACTTGCGACACCACGCCGCCCAGCGGTGTCGTCACGGCCGCGAGCGGTGCCAGCGGGCCGCTGCCCAGGCCGCTGACCGCGCTGCCGGCGCTGCTGACCGCATTGCCAAGTTCGCTGACCACGCCACCGGTGCTTGCCACCGTGGTGCCCACCGGATTCGTGGCATTGGGCATGTTGCCCAGGCCCGACTGCACGCCGGTGCCGAGCACGCTGACCGCATCGCCGACCGAGCCGACCACGCCGGCCAGGCCATCCCTGGTCTGCGATGACACCACGGGCACGTTCGCGTCCTTGATCGCATCGCCCACGCCGCTGACCGTGCCGCCCACTCCGGTGACAATGCCGCCCGCGCTGCTGACGATGGCGCTGGTGGGCGTCAGCGCAGCGATGCCGCCGCCGTTGTTGTTGCTGCCACCGCCGCCGTTGTTCGTGCCACCGTTGCTGGCGGAGTCGGTGCCGCCGGTGCCGCCGGTGCCGCCGGTGCCCCCAGTGCCCCCAGTGCTGCCGGTGCTGCCAGTGTTGGCCGTATTGCTGGCACCGCCCGAACTGCCGGTGCCGCTGGTGCCCATCGATGTCGAACCACTGCCGCTGGCGCAGCCTGCCAGTACCAGCAGCGACCCCAGCAATGCCGTCACGATCAGTTGCTTCGCGGAATGTTGTTGTGTGCGCATGACCTTTTCCCTTTGTGGTTTTTCCCGACCCGGGTTCACGTGTTCGCGATCGCTGTCTCTGGCGAGGCGCCGCATGACGTGCCGTGGCTGCGCTGTATTGCGCAAGCGGTATGCCAGTGGTGCCGGCCGCCGGCGGCCAGGCCATTCCAAAGCAGGGGGTGATGTGCGCAAACGCGCGCGTGGCAAGGCTTTGCGGGGGATGGATCAAACGCACGCATGAAGCGCGCGGTGGCGGCGCGCCCCGTGTTTTGCGTTACGCGTTACGTAACGCGCGGTGACATGCGCGGTGACATGCGCGGTGACATGCGCGGTGACATGCCCGGTGACATGGGCCGCAGGGCGGCCCCTGCCGTGGCGCCGCGAGCGGGTCGTCTTCCGTAACGCCGCCGCGGGAACACGTTACGTAGCACGTAACACGACAACGCCATCGGACCCGCTGCTTGCGGGGCCAATCTCCGAAGCCGTCCGCATGCCTGAGAGCCTTGTGCCGCAACGCATTCCGATCCTGGTCATGCCCGTATCCGGCGCCTGTATCGAACGTGCGATTGAGGCTGGCACACCGTTTGCGCTATCGGTCCGCAGCCACGCCGGATTAGCCACGTCGCCGCCTGGGTCGCGGCGAAGCGCGTGAAGACTGCGGACTCATACCGAAAACATTCAGGAGATCAGGACATGCATGCAACCAAGCAGACGCGCCCCCTCAACATGATGGCGATGGCCTGTGCCGCGGCGGTGGCGTTGCTGGCCGGCTGTGCCTCGGGTGGCTCCAGCGGCGGTGCCAACCCGACGTCGCCGTCCACGCCCACCAATCCGGGTACCACGAATCCGCAGCCCACCGCCGAGACCACGCCCACCGCCAAGGTGGTGGAAGGTGCCGGCAATACCGTGGTGGCTACCGGCAACGCGGTGAGCCAGATCGGCCAGGACATCAAGGACACCAGCCTGCCGCTGGTGCCGGCCACGGCCAGGAATGCGACCGGCGACGTAGTGATCCAGACCGGCGATACCGTTGCCACGCTCGGCGCTGGCGTGCGCGACGGGCTGGGCAAGATTGGCTCGGTCGACAACCCGGTGGGCGTGACCGTTGCCAACACCGGCAATGTCGTGACGCAGGCGGGCGCCACGGTGGTCAGCACGGGCAGCCTCGTCAAGGCGCTTGGCAGCGACCAGTTGTCGCCGCTGGCGCCGGTGACCAATCCCACTGGCAGCGTGGTGCAAACCGTGGGCGCGGGCGTGATGAACCTTGGCGGCAAGCTTGGCGATGCGCTGTCCACCGGCCCCGTCGCGCAGCTGACTGACGGCACCAGCAAGGCCATCGTGCCGCTGACCACGCAGCTGACCAATGCCACGCAGTCCGTGGGCGCGGCCACGGGCCTGGGCGCACCGGTGAACAACCTGCTGACGCAGGCCGGCAATACGGTGGCAACGGCCGGCAGCATGATCGCCAACACCAACACGCCGATCGTGTCGCCGCTTGGTGGCGTGGTCAACGAAACGGGCAAGACCGTGGCCGTGGCAGGCGTACTGCTCAACGGCAATGGCACCGCCGGCAATCCGCTTGGCGGCCTGCTGAACAGCCTGCCGCTGAACGGGGCCACCGGTGCCATCGGTGGCACATCGGGCAGCAATCCGCTGGCGCCGGTGACGGGCCTGCTCGGTCCGGTCGGCGGCGCGGCGGGTGGCAGCGCGGGCAGCAACCCGCTGGCCCCTGTCACAGGCCTGGTTGGCACGGTCACCGGCGGACTGACCAGCGCCGCCACCGGCGCCACGTCGTCCGGCAGCAACGGCAGCAATCCGCTGGCTCCCGTCACAGGCCTGCTGGGCGGCCTGACGCGCCATTGATCTGAATACCACGCGGAAGACGTCGGGACTTTCCCTGTCAACCGCCCCGGCTAATTTACGGTGCGCTGTCGTCCTTACCCCGCGCGGCGCATCCTTTTATTTCGTGCCGTGCGGCACCTTGCATGACCACGTGCAGGGCGCCGCACGGCACGCTTCATTTATTGCGGGTTGATGAACAATTCGGACGACCTCATGCCGATGGCCGAAGCCGGGCCGCATTGTTTCAAACGTCTGTCCTACTTTAAGCTGGGACAACCATTAGCCCGAACGGGGGGTATGGTTGATACAAGTCCTGTCTTATAAATGTATTCACCAGCGCAAAACCATAAAAACGCCACAGGTGAAGTTCAAACAGATGGCAATCGGATCGGGGTCAGGTACGTATCGCTGGGGATCCATGCAGGGGTCACGCACTTTCGGGAGTGAACGTCATGCAAAAGTATCTGGCGCGCCATCGCAAAACCCAACGCGGCGCCACGGCCATCGAGTATGGCCTGATCGTAGGCCTGATTGCCCTGGGCATCGTCGTGGGCGCCCAAGCCCTGGGCACAGGTATCAGCGACGGCTTCAGTGGCCTTGCCACCAAGGTTTCGACCATGTTCGCGAAGAACAACGGTTCCTGACCCGCCGACAGACATCCACCTGACCATCGGGCAAGCGGAAGCGGCGTTCGTGCATTGCGCCCGGCGTGCTTCATGCTGACCTGACGTCTCCAGACCATTTACCAGAGCACCGCGCTGGCAGCCAATGCCAGCCGCGGCGGGCATCTGCACGCCTGCCGGAAAGCAGTGGCAGAAGTGGTAGCGGTAGGCACTGGCCGCGGGTCGGGATATGGACGGCCGGGCAAGAGCGGTAAGAGTGGTTCCAAGTCGCGTAACGTAGTACGACACAGCCCCTGCGGGCACGCTGCAGCGGGCACCGTGCAGCCATGCCGGTGCCCGCCGCGCGGTGTCGTGCGTCGCCAATGCATGCAAGTTGAAATAACCGGGTGAAGCATGGCATTACGGGGGAGCGCGAACCGGCGCCGCGCAAGCGGAGTGGCCGCGATCGAGTTCGCGATAGTGTTTCCGCTGCTGTTTGCGGTGGTGCTGGGCATCGTTTACTACGGCATGGTGCTGGCCCTGCAGCAAGTCCTGACGCTCGCCGCCGAGGAAGGTGCGCGGGCTGCCTTGCGTTATCCGCTTGCCTCGAACGGCGGCACCCTGGCGACCACGCTCGACCAGCGCGTCGTTGCCGCCGACCTGGCCGCACGCAACACGCTGCCCCCCAATATCGCCGAGCGCTTCACGGGCGGCTCGCTGGCACAGGCCGTGGCCTGCACGGCGCCGGCCGGTACGCAGTGCGTGCAGGTCACGCTCAATCTTCCCACCCAGACGATGCTGCCGGTGGTGCCGTTCGTGCCGGTGCCTGCCTCGCTGACCGGCGTCGCCGTGGTCCAGCTCTCTCCCGATACCTGAGGACACATGAGCAGCAAACAGATACGGATCCTCGCCACCATCCTGCTGATACTGGCCGGACTGCTCGCACTGCTGGCCTGGCAGGTTGGGCGCCAGCAGGCGATGCCGGTCAGCACCGCGCGCACCCCGCCCACCCACGCCGTGGTGGTGACCACGCGTGCCGTGGAAGCGGGCAAGCCACTGACGGCCGATGCGCTCGCCGTCATGCAACTGCCGATCGAGCCCTCCGGCGCGTATCAGGACGCGGCCCGCGTGGTCGGCCAGGTGCCCGTGGTGAACCTGGGCAGCAATGTGCCGGTGCTGGAAGGGCAGTTGCTGTCCGGGCTGGCGCGGCAGATTCCCGAGGGCGAACGTGCGCTGGCCGTGTCCGTGGACGAAGCCGTGGGCGTCGGACATCAGGTGCAGCCAGGTGATTTCGTCGACGTGTTCGTGATTCTGCGCCGCGACAACCAGGAGATTGCCGACAGCCAGACGCGCCTGTTGCTGTCGCGCCTGCGCGTGCTTGCATACGGCAATGGCAGCGTCAACGATTCACGCAAGGTCCAGGCCGAACAGATGATGGCCCGCCGCGACGGCGCCAGGACGGCGGTGCTGGCGGTGCCGGTGGATCAGGTGGGCAAGCTGGCCATGGCGCAGCAGGCCGGCCGGCTGGTGCTGGCGCTGCGCAATCCGTCGGATGCGTCGATGCCCAGCGACGGCATGTTCGCCGATCCGCCTGCCGTGTTGCAGGCCCGCGCAGGCGTGCCACCCGAAGCCGAACGCGCGCCCGTGGACAAGGCCGCCGCCGGCATGAGCCTGGCCGGCCTGGTCGGTCAGCCGGGCCAGCCCGCCCGCGCTGGCAACACCGCGCCGCGTGCCCCTTCCCCCGCACCCGTCATGCGCGCCAACGCGCCCGCAGCGGCGTCGTTGACGGCTTCGGCACAACGGCGGGATATCCGGGACAACAACGACGGCGGCGTGGAAGTGATCCGCGCCGGCAAGCGAGCGATCGAATAGCGGACGACACGGCATGCCCAAATTGACGACAGACCGTGTGCGGGCGCGAACGCGCCCTATCGGCAGCGCCCCCTTCAGCCGGCGCCTGGCTGCCATGGTGATGATGGCTGCCGCCGCCTCCGTGACGGCCGTGATGGTGGGGGCGATGCATCCGGCCATGGCACAGGACGCGGCACCGCCGGCCGCCACGCGCACGCTGCGCCTGATGGCCGGTGCGCAGCAGGAGATCCAGCCCGGCCCGGCGCTGGAACGCGTGGCCGTGGGCAACCCCGCCGTGGCCGATGCACTGCTGCTCAAGCAGCGGGGTGGCGCGCCCACCGTGCTGGTGGTGGCGAAGAAGCCGGGTGTCACCGACATGATGGTCTGGCGCCGCAACGCCGCGCCGGTCACCTACAGCGTGCAGGTCGATGCCGTGGCACAGGATGCCGATGGCGCGCAGGTGGACATGTCCGCCGCCGGCGCCACCATTCGCGGCGAATCGCCCGATGCCGGCGCGGCCGCGCGCACGCAGCAGGCGGCCCGGGCAGCGGTGGCCGGGGCGGACGGCAAGGGCGGCGTGGTGATCGACCGCTCGGTGGTGCCGGTGTCGAACACGGTGCAGGTCGATGTCAAGGTGGTGGAAATCAGCAAGACCGTGCTCAAGGAGGTGGGGCTCAATTTCATCAAGAGCAGCGGCGGCTTCACGTTCGGGCAGTTCAGCCCGACGTCGCTGACCAAGACGACGATCGGGCCGTCGCCGTCGTTTGAAGGCATCTTGCCGATGAGCAGCGCGTTCAATCTGGTGGCCGCGTGGGCCAAGGAAGGCATCTTCGCCAACCTGAGCCTGCTGGAGAGCAATGGCCTGGTCAGGGTGCTGGCTGAGCCGAGCCTGGTGGCGCTGTCGGGCCAGAGCGCAAGCTTCCTGGCGGGCGGCGAAATCCCGATTCCGGTGCCGCAGGCGCTGGGCACCACGACGATCCAGTTCAAGCCGTTCGGCATCGGCCTGACGGTTTCGCCGACGGTGTTATCGAAGTCGCGCATCGCGCTGAAGGTGGCGCCCGAGGCCAGCGATCTCGATCCGTCGCGCGGCATCAGCATCAACGGGGCGTCCGTGCCGGCCATCGTCACGCGGCGCGCCGATACCACGGTGGAGCTTGGCGATGGCGAGAGCTTTGTGATCGGCGGGCTGGTGAGCCGCAATACGGTCAGCAACGTGAACAAGGTGCCGTTTTTGGGCGACCTGCCGATCATCGGCAGCTTCTTCAAGAACCTGAACTTCCACCAGGAAGACCGCGAACTGATGATCGTGGTCACGCCGCGCCTGGTGAAGCCGCTGGCGCGGGATTCCCAGGCCGCGGCGAACGTGGCGAACGACGGCCGCACGAGCGCCAGCCCCAATGTCTGGGGACGCTTCGTGCTGGGCGAGTACGCAGACCCGACCCTGCCCGGTTTCTCGCGGTAGCGGCGGCAGATGGAGCGAGTGACGAGGATGGATGCCTTCCTGCTGAACACCCGGCGCGAGATCCCGCGCCACTGGCTGGACCAGGCGCTGGGCGGCGTGGGCACGCTGGTGGCCGAAGACGGGGCGCAGGAAGCCTTTATCGAGCAGGTCGGGGCCGTGCGCCCCGGGCTGGTCTTTCTGGACTTCGCGGCACCGCATGCCGAGGCATCGGCACGCCTGGCCGAACAGGTGGCGCGGCTGTTCCCGCAGTTGCCGCTGGTGGCCGTCGGCAATGCAGGCGAACCGGATGCGATGCTGGCCGCGCTGCGCGCCGGCGTGCGCGATTTCATCGACCTGCGCGGTGCGCCGGCACAGGCCACCGACGCCGTGCGGCGGCTGATGGTGCCGCGCGCGCAGGTACGCCCCGTGGCGCCCGCGCACCGCCACGGCAAGATCGTGGCGCTGCTGGGGGCGCGGCCAGGCGTGGGCGTCAGCACGCTGGCCGTGAACCTGGCCGCCAGCGTGCGGCAGCGTGAGGGTGCCGGAGCCGCCGCCGAGGTACTGCTGCTGGACCTGGGCCTGCCCGTGCGCGACGGCGCGCTCTACATGAACATCGCGCCCGAATTTCATTTTGTCGAGGCGGTGCGCAACCTGCGCCGCTTTGACCAGGTGTTTGTCGATACCGCGCTGGCGCGCCATGCCAGCGGCGTGTCGGTGCTGCCGCTGCCGGCCACGCTGGCCGAGCTGCGCGATGTGTCGTTTTCCGAAGCGCTGGCGCTGCTGGACCGCCTGCGTGCATTCTTCGACCTGCAGGTGATCGACCTTGGCGGGTTCTCGAATGCCGAATTCATGTCGCAGATCGTCAAGGCCGCCGATGCGGTGGTGATGGTGGCCGAGCAGAGCGTAGGCGCCATCGTCTCCGCGGCGGAATTGCTGCATGAGCTGAAAAAGCGCGAGATCGAACGGCCCGACCTGCACCTGATGGTGTCGCGCTTCGATCCCGGGCTGGGGGTGGACGCGGCCCAGATCGCCGAGCGCATCGGCGTGACATCGGTCGATACGCTGCCCGACCGGCGGGCGGCACTGGTGCAGGCGGCCAATCGCGGCGCGGTACTGGCCGAGGCCGCGCCTGCCGACCCCTACGTGCGTGCCGTGGGCGCGCTGATGGAACGGCTGGGCTTCCGCGCGGGACAGGCTTCCGAGCGCGGCTTCCTGGCCCGGATCAAGGAGAAGCTGCCCGATGCGATGCGTGTTGCGCGCACCGCCCGGGCGGGGAACTGACATGACCGAAGCAATCGAATTCTCGGATAACGCCGCCGCCCCGTTTCCTGTCTCGCAGGAATTCCACAAGATCAAGGAGGCCGCGCACGAACACCTGCTGACGCGCATCGAGGAACTCGGGGCCGAGTTTGGACGCTGGACGCGCGCCGCCATCCAGCGCTTTGTCGATCTCGAACTGGAAAGCTTCACGCGCCTGCGCCGCATTCCCATCAACGAGGCCGAACTGCACCAGATATCCGAGGCGCTGACCAAGGAACTGGCCGGTTTTGGCCCGATCGAGGACCTGCTGCACGACGTGGCCGTCGAAGACATCCTCGTCAACGGGCATCTCGACGTCTACGTGTCGCGGCACGGCGTGCTGGAGCGGATACCCGTGCGCTTTGCCGACAACGGCCACCTGCTGCGCATCGTGCGCCGGATCCTGGCGCCGATTGGCCGGCGCCTGGACGAATCGAACCCGATGGTCGATGCGCGCCTGCCCGACGGCGGCCGCATCAACGTGATCATCCCGCCGTTGGCGCTGGCCGGCCCGGTGGTGTCCATCCGCAAGTTCCGCAAGGACCCGCTGACGCCGGCCGACCTGCAGGCGCTGGGCACCATGAGCCCCGAGATCACGGAATTGCTGGAAGCCGCGGTGCGAGCGCGCTGCAACATCCTGGTGAGTGGCGGCACGAGTTCGGGCAAGACGTCGCTGCTCAATGCGCTGGCTACCTTCATCCCGCCCAGCGAGCGCGTGATCACGATCGAGGACACCGCCGAACTGGCGCTGAATCACCCGCACGTGGTGCGCCTGGAGAGCCGGCCGGGCGGCTTCGAGGGCACGGGCACGGTCACCATCCGCGACCTGCTGCGCAACAGCCTGCGGATGCGCCCCGACCGCATCATCGTGGGCGAAGTGCGCGGCGGCGAGGTGCTGGAAATGCTGCAGGCCATGAGCACGGGCCACGACGGCTCGATGGGCACCATCCACGCCAGCAGCCCGCGCGAATGCCTGTACCGGCTGGAAATGCTGGCGGGCTTTGCGGGCTTCCAGGGCAGCGAGGTGAGCCTGCGCCGCCAGATTGCCAATGCCGTCGACTTCATCGTGCAGATCGGGCGGCTGTCCAGCGGACGCCGGCGCATCCTGTCGATTACCGAAGTCACGGGCCTGGGCGACAACATCATTTCCACGCAGGAGCTGTACCGCTACGAGCCGGTGTCCAACGCCGACGGCACCGAGACCGACCGCTGGCAGTCGCTTGGCATCCTGCCGCATTCGCCCAAGCTGGCGCGCATGCGTCCGGCCAACTTTGCCCTGGACGACCGCTTTGATCTCTAGCGCCAGCCTGTTCATCGCCACGTTTGCCCTGATCCTGCTGGGCGTGGGGCTGCTGATGCTGGCATCGGCCCGCGGCCGCGCCGATGCCGAGCGCGCCCGGGCCCACCTGGCGGCGCAGACCGAGCAGGTGCGCGCGCGCTACGCGCAGGCCGCCGAGCCCGAGCCCCAAGGCGCGGTGCGCGATCTGCGCCGGCGCTGGGCCGACCTGCTGCGCCGCGCCGACATGACGCCCGCGCGCGGCACGTATCTGCGCTGGGGCGTGCCCATGTTGTGCCTGATCCTGGCCGGTGCCGCAGCGGGTGGGGCGATCGGCGCGGTGGCGATGCTGGTGGTGGCCGTGGCGATGGCGGCGTTCCTGGTCTGGCTGCGTATCAGCCGGCTCAAGGGCAAGGTGCTGCGCCAGTTGCCGGGATTTCTCGATGGCGTGGTGCGCCTGATGACGATCGGCAGCAGCGTGCCGGCGGCATTCCAGAATTCGGTGGCCAATACCGAGCCGCCGCTGCGCCAGTGCCTGGTGCAGGCCATCCACCTGCAGCGTGCAGGCAAGGAACTGGACCAGGCCGTATTGCAGATGGGCCGCGCCTACGACCTGGACGAACTGGTCATCGTGTCGTCGGTGCTGCGGCTTTCGCAGCGCTATGGCGGCCGTGCCGACGTGGTGATGGAGCGCACCGCCGCCTTCATGCGCGACCGCGAGGAAGCGCAGCGCGAGCTGATGGCGCTGTCGGCGGAGACGCGCCTGTCGGCCTGGGTGCTGGGCCTGCTGCCGCTTGTGGTGGCGGGCGGGCTGTTCATGATGAACGCCGGCTACATCATGATGATGTGGAAGGACCCGACCGGCCGCGTGATGATGCTGAGCGCCGCGGCGCTGGAAGTGGCTGGCATCCTGATGCTGTACCGGCTCGCAAAGTCCATCTAGGTGCCAACGGCCATGCAGATGGATCCCACCACCCTGATTTCTGCGAGCCTGGCTGCCGCGGCCATGGCGCTGCTGGTGCTGGCATGGCCGCTGCTGCGGCAGTGGCGGCAGCGGCGCGAAGCCGCGCGAACCATCGACGCCGCACTGCAGCGGCAGGCCGCGCATGGTGCGCCCGCGCCCGTGCCGGGGCCCCCGCCGACGGCCCCCGCCGACCAGGCCCCCCACGCCACCGCAGGGGCAACGGCCGCAGCGTCGCCGGCCCCTGCAGCAACCGGCGCACCGCAGATGTCGGCGCGTGCCGCCGCGCTGGCGCAGGTACAGACGCAGGCGTCCGTACAGCCGGCCACAACAGCCGCTCGGGAGCCTGCCACGCTGCGCGCCAGACTCGGTGCGGCGTTCGGCGGCCGCTTCAACCAGCGCTGGCTCGAATCGCGCCTCGGCCGGGCCGTGGTCACCGGCGAGGAACAACTGCTGCTGGAACAGTGCGGCTTCTACGGTCTGCAACCGCGCGCGGTGTTTGGCGGCCTGCGCCTGCTGGTGCCGGCCGTGCTGGCGGGCGCCATGCTGCTGTGGCGGATCGATGGCTCGACCATGCAGGCGCTGGCCTGGGGTTTTGCCACGTTCGCGTTCGGATACCTGCTGCCGAAGATGGTCCTGCGCCGCTGGGCTGGCAATCGTCTGCGCGAGGTGGCCGAGGAACTGCCGGTGCTGATCGACATGCTGCGGCTGCTGCAAGGCGTGGGCCTGTCGATCGACCAGAGCCTGCAGGTCATCGTCACCGAGTTCGGCACGATGCTGCGCGTGCTGGGGCCGGAGCTGCAGCGTGCCAACCAGCAGTTCGCGTCGGGACGTTCGCGCGAGCAGACACTGCAGCGTATCGGCAAGCTGTTCGACGACGAAGACCTGAAGGGCCTGATCACGCTGCTGACCCAGGTGGACAAGCACGGCGGCGCCGTGCAGGAACCGCTGCGCCAGTTTGGCGAACGGCTGCAGGTGGCACGCAAGGCGCGCATGAAGGACAAGATCGGCAGGCTGACCGTGAAGATGACTGGCGTGATGGTGGTCAGCCTGCTGCCGGTGCTGCTGATCCTGACGGCGGGGCCCGGCTTCCTGGGCGTGATCCGGATGCTGGCCCGCATGAACGGAGGACATTGATGACAAGGCTATCCACCCGGCTGCTGGCGGGTTCGCTCGCGGTTGCCATGGTGTTGCTGGGCGGCTGCGCCAGCACGCCCCACAGCGCCGAGGCCATGGCGCGGCAGGCCGATGCGCAGATCGAGCTTGCCAGGCTGCAGGACAAGGCGGCACGGGCCGAGTACAACGACCAGAACATGTACCTGGGCCTGATCGGCAAGATGCAGCAGGAAGGCATGTACTTTGCGTCGCTGGCCCATATCGACGCGTACCAGCAGAAGTACGGCAGCAGCACGGCGCTGCAGGTGCTGCGTGCCGATGCGCTGCGCGAGACCGGCCAGGACGACGCGGCGCTGCAGGCGTATCGCGACCTGCTGAACACCGACCGGGCAGCCCGTGCGCGCCACGGCATCGGCCTGGTGCTGGGGCGGCAGGGCGATTTCATGCGCGCGGCCGTGGAACTGCGCCAGGCTGCCGCGCTGGAACCGGTCAACGCCCAGGTGGCCAACGACCTGGGCTACGCCCTGATGCGGGGCGGCGCACTGCAGGATGCCCGCGTGCCGGTAATGCAGGCGCTGGAGCTGGATGCCAGCAACCCGCGCGTCATCAGCAATGCCGTGGTGTGGATGCTGGCTAGCGGCAAGCGCAGCGAGGCGACCGCGATGATGCAGCGCGCCGCGATGCCGGAGCCCACGCGCACCGCCATCCGCAAGGAAGCGGATCGCGTGTCCCGCGCCGCCCAGCTGCGCGACAGGACCGCGCCGCGCGGCAACGCCAATCAGAATCCGAATTCGAATCCAAATCCAGGCGCGAACCCGGCCGCCGCGCAGTCCGTGGCGCTCAACGCAGGAGCCAGACCATGATCCGTTCCCTGTTTGCGCCAGGCCTCGCGCTGCTGGCCGCGTCGTTCGCGCTGGCGGCCGCAGCCCCGGCGGTGGCCCAGCAGCAGCCGGCGCCCAACGATGTGCGGCCCAACGACGTGGCGGTAGGCGACACCACGCGCAGCCTGCTCGATATCCAGCGCAATGGCTCGCAGGCCGCGCCGATGCAGCCGCTGACCGGCGACCAGGCCACGCTGGGCTACGCGCGCTACATGCGCAGCTTCACCCATCCGCTGCCCGAGTTCTTCTCGACGATTTCCACCGGCAGCCCGCTGCGCGGCGGTGCGGGCAGCCAGCCGATGAACGGGCAATAGCGACACACCATGCAGCGTCGGGCCGATCTCCATCGACAGCGGGGCGCCGTCAGCCTGATGGCCGCCGTACTGATCGCCACCGTGGCCATCGGGGCCCTGGTGTCGATCGACGTCGGCTTCGTGTTCTACAGCCAGCGGCAATTGCAGAAATCGGTGGACCTGGCAGCGCTGTCTGGCGCCCAGCAGCTCAAGCGCGCCGATGACCTGCCCACCACCACGGCCAACGTGATGGCGTCCGTGGCGGCAGCAGCCAGCCAGAACGGCTATCCCGATGCGGTCAGCCCGGGCTGCGCCGACGCGGCGGCCGGTGCCGCCGATGGCATGCGCACGTGCCTGGGCGTGTGGGACCCCGCCGATGCCGTGAATGGCGACGGCGTGCGGCACTTCAACCCGGGCTACGACGCGGCGACGCTGTCGCCCAACGCGGTGCGCGTGCAAGGCACGCTGACGGTGCCGCTGCTGTTCGTGCTGCCCGGCGGCACATCGCGGCAACTGCACGCCGAAGCCATTGCGGCGGCCAGCCCGCCGGTGGCGTCGTTTTCGCTGGGCAGCGGGGTGCTGAATGTCAGCACGGCCAACGGCATCCTGAGCCTGCTGCTTGGCAACACCGTGAACCTGTCGGCCGCCGACTGGAGCGGACTGGTGGGCGCCAACGTCACGCTGGACCAATTGCGCCTGCAAGCCAACGCCGGCACGGTCAACCAGTTGCTCGACACGACGCTGTCGATCCAGGACTTCTATGCGCTGGTGCTGACGGCGGCGGACAAGCGGTCCCTGCTTGGTGTGGCCCTTGGCAGCCCGGCCACGCAACTTGGCCTCAATGGCATCGGCACCACGCTCACGCTGAGGCGGATGCTCGATCTTGGCGTGCTGACGCCGGCTGCCTCTTCCGCTGCGGAGGTGGGCCTGAACGTTGCATCGCTGTTGACGACCGCGGCCTACGTCGCGCGGGGTACCAGCGCGGTCAGTCTCGATGGACTGAACCTGAACCTTGGCATCGCGTCGGCCACGGGGTCTCTCTATATCATCGAGCCGCCCAAGGTGGCGGTGGGGCCTGCGCGCCAGCTGCCGGATGGCTCCTGGAAGACCACGGCCAGTACCGGCCAGATCGGCCTGAAGCTGTCGTTGGCGGCATCGGTGGGTGTGGGCGCTCTCGCCAATGCGGCGCTGAACGTGCCGCTGTGGCTGCAAGTGGGAACGGCCAGGGGCGACCTGACGCAATTGCAGTGTGCCGCCACGCCGGCGCAGCGCACCGCCACCATCAACGTGTCGACCCACATCGCGCAAGCCTGCCTGGCCGGCACGGGGACAAGCTGCGCGCCGAACGGTGTCCCCGTGAACCTGGTCAGCGTGACGCTGCTCGGCGGCGCGCTGGTGTCGACCAGTATTGCCAGCCTGCCTGTGCCCGTGCAGACGTCCGACGCGGGGGGTGGCAACGATATCGTGCTGTCGCCGGGCGGGTATGCCCGGACGTCGGGCAGCAATCCATTGAAGAGCGCAGTGAGCAACCTGCTGGCGGCGCTGAATCCGACGTTCAGCATCAAGCTGCCGGCGCTGGACCTGGCGTCCGTGAATGCCGGCGACGTGCTCGGCCTGTTTCTCAAGCCCGTTGCCGACCTGCTGGACGAAGTGGTCATCCGCCTCTTGAATACCCTCGGCATCAGCATCGCGAATGCGGACGTCTGGCTCAACGGCGTTGACTGCAACAACGCCGAACTTGTGTATTGAATCCCTGAACCATCATGAAAGCAGAGCGCTGGGCCTACGAAAGCCTTGAAGTCTATGTGTGGGAAGGCCAGTACGAGATTGCCGACCGCGTGGCGCGGTTCCTGACGCCACTGGGTGCCGATGTGATCCGTGCCGGTGCGCTCGATGCGCTGCCGAACGAGACGCGCGTGAAGCCGTGCATTGCCGTGATCAGCGCGGCGGCGATCGGTTCGGCCAAGTTCACGCTGGACTGGGAGGCCGCCCACGGCATGCCCGTGATCTGGGTGGGCGCGCCGGACCGCGAGACCGATCCGGGCCGCTTCCCGCCCGAATATGCGTACATCCTGCCGCACGACTTCAATGGCGGCGACTTGCGCAACCAGATTGCCAAGTTGATGCCGCAGCTGCTGGCCGCAGGCGAGGCGCGTCCCGACGTGGCCGACCTGGTGGCCGGATCGCCTGCCATGCAGGAGCTGCTGGAACAGGTGGAGACCTTCGCCAACTTCGACAGCAACGTGATGCTGTACGGCGAGACCGGCGCGGGCAAGGAGCGCATCGCGCGGCTGTTCCACGAGCGCAACAGCCAGTACGGCAAGGGCCCGTTCGTAGCCGTGAACTGCGGCGCGATTCCCGACGGGTTGTTCGAATCGCAGTTCTTCGGGCATGCCAAGGGCGCCTTTACCGGCGCCATGTTCGCGCACCGGGGCTTCTTCGAGCAGGCCACCGGCGGCACGCTGTTCCTGGACGAGATCGGCGACCTGCCGCTGTTCCAGCAGGTCAAGCTGCTGCGGGTGCTGGAGGAAAACGCGCTGACGCGGCTGGGATCGACCATGGCCGTGAAGCTCGACTTCCGCCTGGTGGCGGCCACCAACAAGGACTTGCGCGAGGCGGTGCGCGAGGGCCGCTTCCGTGCCGACCTGTATTTTCGGCTGGCGGTGATCGAACTGCGCATCCCGAGCCTGGAGGACCGTGGCCCTGCCGACAAGGTGGGCCTGCTGCAATCGTTCCTGCGCCACATGATGGGCCCGGCGGCCTACGATGCGCTGCCGCCCATGCCCGACTGGCTCAAGGGCGCCGTGGGCACGGCGTTTTTCATCGGCAATGTGCGCGAACTGCGCAACCTGGCCGAGCGCGTGGGCATTACGGCGCGGCAGTATGGCGGCTGGGACGAGGACCGCATCCGGCCGCTGTTCCGGGGGCTGCGCCCGGGTGCCTTCGACGGTTCCGAGCGCAGCGATCCGCGGGGCGATGTGGAGGAGCGCCGCCGCATCATCGCGGCGCTCGATGCGAACGGCTGGCGGCGCCAGGATACGGCCGCCTGCCTGGGCATCAGCCGCAAGGTGCTGTGGGAAAAGATGCGCAAGTTCCAGATTGCCGACAGCGAGGCGGAGCCGGTCTGAGGGCCGCCGGCGGGCGCCAGGACGTTATGATGCGGGACCGCACGGCAAGGCCGTGCTTTACGCGCCACCGCGCCGAAGGACCCGAATTGCGTTTTCTCCACACCGCCGACTGGCACCTTGGTCGGCTTTTCCATGCCCGCAGCCTGATTGAAGACCAGGCGCACGTGCTCGACCAGTTCGTGGCGCTGGTGCGCGACGTGCGGCCCGATGCCGTGCTGATTGCCGGTGACGTGTACGATCGCGCGGTGCCGCCGCCCGAGGCCGTGGCGTTGCTGGACGACGTGCTGGCGCGCATCGTGGTGGAAGCGGACGTGCCGGTGGTGATGATCGCGGGCAATCACGACAGCGCGCAGCGCCTTGATTTTGGCGCGCGGCTGCTGGCAGCGCGTGGCCTGCATGTGGCGGGCCGCACGGGACCGGCGACGGCCTGTGTGTCGCTGCACGACGCCCATGGCGAGGTGCGCATCTATGCGTTGCCCTATGCGGAGCCGGCGGTGGTGCGCGACGCACTCGGCGTTGACCTGTCATCGCACGAGGCGGCGCTGGGCGCCCAGCTTGACGCGATCCGGGCCAGCCACCCGGCGGGCGTGCGGGCCGTGGCGGTGGGGCATGCGTTCGTGGTGGGCGGCGCGGTCAGCGAATCGGAGCGGCCGCTGTCGGTGGGCGGCAGCGGCGCGGTGGGGGCGGGCCTGTTCCACGGCTTCGATTTCGTGGCGCTGGGCCACCTGCATCGGCCGCAGACCATTGGCGAGCGGATTCACTACGCCGGGTCGCTGCTCAAGTATTCGCTGTCGGAAGCCGATCACCACAAGACCGTGTCGCTGGTCGAACTGGACGAAAAGGGCGCCGTGCGCATCGAGCCGATTGCCCTGCAACCGCGCCGCGACCTGCGCATCCTGACCGGCGAGCTGGCCGGGCTGGTGGAGGCAGGCCTGGCCGACGCGCGCCGCGACGATTACGTGTACGCGGTGCTGACCGATACCGGCGCGCTGCTGGACCCGATGGCGCGGCTGCGCGAGGCGTATCCCAACGCGCTGGCGATCGAGCGGGCCATTCTGTCGCGCAGCGGGCAGGCCGGCGAGGCCGGCCGGCGCATGCGCGAACTGGACACGGGCAGCCTGTTCGCAAATTTCTTCCGCGAAGTGGCCGACGCGGACCTGGACGGCGACCAACGTCGCGCACTGGACCATCTTCTGGCCGGTATGGAGGCTTCGGAAAGGGAATCAGCATGAAACCGCTGTACCTGAAGTTGCAGGCTTTCGGTCCGTTCGCTGCCACCGAGACCATCGATTTCACACGGCTCGGCGAGCAGGCATTCTTTCTGATCCACGGACCCACTGGCGCGGGCAAGACCACGCTGCTGGATGCCATCTGCTTTGCGCTCTACGGTGATACGTCGGGCGGCGAGCGCAGCGCGCAGGACATGCGCAGCGCCAATGCCGACCCCGCGCTGCGCACCGAAGTCACGCTGGAGTTCGGCCTTGGGTCGATGCATTACCGCGTGACGCGTTCGCCCACGCAGGATCGCCCCAGCCAGCGCGCGGCGGGCGGCTTCGTCAAGGAAGCCGCCAAGGCGCAGCTTGACGTGATGCTCGACGGCGCGTGGAAGAGCCACGCCAGCCAGCCGGGCCGCGTCAGCGATGCCGTGCGCGATCTGCTGGGCTTTGACAGCGCGCAGTTCCGCCAGGTCATCGTGCTGCCGCAGGGCCGCTTCCGCGAACTGCTGACCGCCGATTCGCGGGCGCGCCAGGGCATCCTGGAGCGGCTGTTCCATACCGAGCTGTATCGCCGCGTGGAAGAGCAGCTCAAGGAGCAGGCCGCCGGTATCCGGCGCGAGGCCGAGGAGATTGCCGTACGCCGCAAGACGCTGCTCGAACAGCACCAGCTGGCGTCGATCGAGGCGATGACCGGGCGCATCGACGCGCTGCAGGCCACGCTGGCCGAACTGCTGCGCCGCGAGGAAGTGGCGCGTGCCGACAGCGAGGCCGCGCAGGCGTCGCTGCGCAAGGGCGAACTCGAACACACCCAGATCAAGGCCTGGCGCGAAGCCGAAGGCGCGCACGCGATGCTGGCCGCAAAGGTGGCCGCCATGGATGCCGATCGCGTGCGCCTGCTGGCGGCGGGGCGCGCGGCACAGGTCACGCCTGCGGTGCAGCAACTGCAGGCGGCGCGGCAGGACCAGGCGAGGGTGCGTGCGGCGCAGGCGCAGGCCGAAACGTCGGCCACGCGCGCTGCACAGGCGGCGGAGGCTGCCGCCCGCGCGCTGCGCACCGAGCAGTCGCGCCAGGAGGCCCGGGCCGCCGCGCAACGCACGGTGACCAGGCTCGAACATCTGTTGCCGCAGGCCCGCAAGCTGGGCGTGCTGCGCAATGCCGTGGCGCAGGCCGGCACCACGCTGGCGATGACCCAGTCGGCGTGCGTGGCAAGGATCGACGCCTTCCAGGCCGCCAACACGGCGCTCAAGGCGCTGGAGGCCGACCTGGAACAGGCGCGCGTGGGGGCGGCCGGGCTGCAGGCGTTGCAGCTGCGGCTGGAACAGGCCCGCGAGCGCGCCGCGCGCCTGGCGAGATGCCGGCAGATCGAGACCGAACTCGGGCCGTTGCGCAGCGCGCTGGCATCGAGCGAAACGCAGAAACGCGTGGCCGCCGAGGCCCGCGATGCCGCGCGCGTGGCAATGCGCCAGGCCGAGGTGGACTGGCGCCACGGGCAGGCCGCCCGGCTGGCCGGCAGCATGAAGCGAGGCGAGCCGTGCCCGGTCTGCGGCGGAAAGGACCATCCGGCGCTGGCGCAGCAGACGCTGGCGCTGGTCACCGATGATGATCTCGATGCCGCGCGGCTTGCGTTGCAGCGGGCCGAGGATGCGCTGGCCGAGGCCAGCGCCGCGCATCAGCAGGCCGGCGCCAACGCGGCGCAATGGCAGGCCCGGCTGGCGGATCTGGTCGAGGCTGCCGGTGATGTCTCGGTGGCAGGTGCCGCGGCGCTCGACGCCGAAATCGCCGCGCTGACCGAGTCCGCGCGCCAGGCAGAGCTGGCAGGCAAGCGTGCCGATGCGTTGGCGGCGCAAATCGCAAGGACCCGTACGACAGTGGAGGCTGCCGAAGCGTCGGCCCAGACCGCCGATACGGCCGCGCGCGCCGCCGTGCAGGAGCATGCGCGGCTGGACGGCGAATGGCAGGCTGCCTGCGAACAGGTGCCCGAGGATTCGCGCGATCCCGACGCGATCACGGCCGCGCTGGAGGCTGCCCGGAGAGAGGCCGGCGCGCTCGAAGCCGCGTTGCAGGCCGCGCAGGGTGCCGAGCGCGACGCCGTGGCCCTGCAGGCCGCAACGGCGGCGGCGCTGGCGTCCGCGCGCGACAACGTCGCCCAGGCCGATAGCCGCGTCACCGAACGCGAGGCCGCGCTGGCCGCCGCCATGCGCACCGCCGCTTTCGATCATGACGACGCCTATCTTGCCGCGTGCCTGCCCGCCGCCGACACCGCTGCGCTCGACGACGCGATCCGGGCCTTCGATGTGGAACTGGCGCGCGCGGCCGAATGGCATGCGCGCACCGCCGCCATTGCCCAGGCACTGCAGGTGCCCGACATGCCCGCGCTGCTGGCCGCGCGCGACCAGGCTGCCGTGAAGCTCGAAGCCGCCATTCGCGAGCGCAGCGAGCTGGCGGCGTCGCGCGACACGCTGCTGCAATGCAAGGGCCAGGTGGAATCGCTGGCGGCCGAGGGGCGCGAGGTGGAAACGCGCTACGCGGTGCTGGGCCGTCTGTCGGAAGTGGCGAACGGCAACAATCCGCGCCGCATGACGTTCCAGCGCTTTGTGCTGGCGACACTGCTCGACGAGGTGCTGGAGGCGGCGTCGCTGCGGCTGCTGCGCATGAGCCGGGGCCGCTACGCGCTGCAGCGCGTGCGCGAGCAGGGCGACCAGCGCATGGCCGGCGGGCTGGACCTGGAAGTGTTCGACCACGATACCGGCGCCACACGGCCAGCCAACACGCTTTCGGGTGGCGAAGGCTTTCTGGCATCGCTATCCTTGGCGCTGGGGCTGGCCGACGTGGTGCAGTCGCGCGCGGGCGGCATCCAGCTGGACACGCTGTTCGTGGACGAAGGGTTCGGCACGCTCGATCCGGAAAGCCTCGATTTCGCCATCCGCACGCTGCTGGACCTGCAGCAGGCCGGCCGGCTGGTCGGCATCATTTCGCACGTGGCGGAGCTGCGCGAGCGGATCGATGTGCGGCTGGAAGTACGCCCCGGCGTGAGCGGCAGCCAGGCGGTGCTGCGCCTGCCGTAGCAGCGGCGCCGGAGGCTCCGTGCGCGGGCGATGACCGATTATCGCCCGCCACGCGCTGCCCCTTATTGACCCTGTTTTGACGCCGGGTGTAACCTTTGTTCATTCTGCGAATTGAGGTTCGTATAGCGAACACCGCTGACCGACCCGATCCGCCGACCATCACAGAAGCCGCCGCAAGACGGCTCATCAAGACAACTGCAAGATTGTGGACCCTGTCCCGATGCCGTCACCGTGCCCAGCGCGGGCCGGCACCGCAGGACGCCCGTCCGAGCAGTCTGCCGGAGACATCTTTGCGTGCCGCCCCTCTTGCGGCCGGTCCCGGTGCGATGCCGGACCCTTCCGTACTGGAACGCAAGTGATCAACAAGCTATATGACTCGGTGGAAGCGGCAGTGGCCGGCATCCACGACGGTGCCACGATCCTGATCGGCGGCTTTGGCCTGGCTGGCATGCCGGCGGAACTGATCGATGCAGTGATCGCCCAGGGTGCGCGTGACCTGACCATCGTGAACAACAACGCCGGCAATGGCGACACGGGCCTGGCGGCACTGCTGAAGACCAAGCGCGTGCGCAAGATCATTTGCTCGTTTCCGCGGCAGGTGGATTCGTATGTGTTCGATTCGCTGTTCCACGCTGGCGAGATCGAACTGGAACTGGTGCCGCAGGGCAACCTGGCCGAGCGCATCCGCGCCGCCGGTGCCGGCATTGGCGGTTTCTTCACGCGCACGGCCTACGGCACGCCGCTGGCCGAAGGCAAGGAAACGCGCATCATCGACGGCCAGGGCTATGTGTTCGAAAAGCCGATCCACGCGGACTTCGCGCTGATCAAGGCCGACACGGCCGACCGCTGGGGCAACCTCACCTACCGCAAGACCGCGCGCAACTTCGGCCCGATCATGGCCATGGCTGCCAAGTGCGCGATCGTGCAGGTCAGCAACGTCGTCGAGCTGGGCGACATGAACCCCGAGCACATCGTCACGCCGGGCCTGTTCGTCAAGCGTGTGGTCAAGGTTGGCGGCTCGGCTGCCAAGGCCGCCTGAGTCGCAGAAGGAGAAAGAACATGCAACGCCTGACCCGCGACCAGATGGCCGCCCGCGTGGCCAAAGACATTCCGGACGGTGCCGTGGTGAACCTCGGCATCGGCCTGCCCACCCTGGTTGGCAATCACCTGCCGGCCGACAAGGAAATCCTGCTGCACAGCGAAAACGGCCTGCTCGGCATGGGCCCCGCCCCGGCGGCCGGTGAAGAGGATGGCGACCTGATCAATGCCGGCAAGCAGCCGGTGACGATCAAGGCCGGCGGCTCGTATTTCCACCACGCCGATTCGTTCGCGATGATGCGCGGCGGCCACCTCGACTACTGCGTGCTGGGCGGCTTCCAGGTGTCCGAGAAGGGCGACCTGGCAAACTGGCACACCGGTGCCCCGGGCGCCATCCCCGCCGTGGGCGGCGCGATGGACCTGGCGATCGGCGCCAAGCAGGTGTTCGTGATGATGGAACACCTGACCAAGCAGGGCGAGAGCAAGATCGTGCCCGAATGCACCTATCCGCTGACCGGCATCGGCTGCGTCACGCGCATCTACACGGACCTGGCGACCCTCGACGTGACGCCGGACGGCCTGGTAGCCCGCGATCTCGCGGAAGGCCTGTCCTTCGAAGAACTGCAACGCCTGACCGGCGTGCCCCTGAAGCAGACGCAAGCCGCCTGATCCACCACCAAAACGAGCGAGACAGAACATGAGCGACGCATTTATCGTTGACGCCATCCGTACCCCCATCGGCCGTTACGGCGGCAGCCTGTCCGGCGTGCGCGCCGACGACCTGGGCGCAGTGCCCCTGAAGGCGCTGATGGCACGCAACGCCGGCCTGGACTGGTCGGCCATCGATGACGTGATCTACGGCAACGCCAACCAGGCCGGCGAAGACAACCGCAACGTGGCGCGCATGTCGTCGCTGCTGGCCGGTCTGCCGGAAGCCGTGCCGGGTTCCACGATCAACCGCCTGTGCGGCTCGGGCATGGACGCCACGGGTACCGCCGCGCGCGCGATCAAGTCGGGCGAAACCAACCTGATGATCTCGGGCGGCGTGGAAAGCATGAGCCGCGCCCCGTTCGTGATGGGCAAGGCCACCTCGGCGTTCTCGCGCCAGGCTGAAATCTTCGACACCACCATCGGCTGGCGCTTCATCAACCCGGCGATGCGCGCTGCCTACGGCGTGGACTCGATGCCCGAGACCGCCGAGAACGTGGCGACGGACTACAAGATCAGCCGCGAAGACCAGGATCTGATGGCGCTGCGCAGCCAGGAAAAGGCATCGCGCGCACAGGCCGACGGCACGCTGGCCCAGGAAATCACCGCTGTCACGATTCCGCAAAAGAAGGGCGACCCGATCGTGGTCGACCGCGACGAGCACCCGCGTGCCACCAGCATGGAAGCGCTGGCGAAGCTGCGCGGCGTGGTGCGTCCGGACGGCACCGTGACCGCTGGTAACGCATCGGGCGTGAACGACGGCGCCTGCGCGATCCTGCTGGCCAGCGAAGCCGGCCTGAAGCAGCACAACCTGAAGCCGCGTGCCCGCATCGTCGGCATGGCAACGGCCGGTGTGGCTCCGCGCGTGATGGGTATCGGCCCGGCACCGGCCACCCAGAAGCTGATGAAGCAGCTGGGCATGTCGCTGGACCAGATCGACGTGATCGAACTGAACGAAGCGTTTGCGGCGCAAGGCCTGGCCGTGCTGCGCCAGCTGGGTATCGCCGACGACGACAAGCGCGTGAACCCGAACGGCGGCGCGATTGCGCTGGGCCACCCGCTGGGCATGAGCGGCGCGCGTCTGGTGACGACGGCGCTGTACCAGCTGGAACGCACCGGCGGCCGCTTTGCGCTGTGCACGATGTGCATCGGCGTGGGCCAGGGCATCGCCATGGTGATCGAGCGGGTTTGAGGGTTTGAGCGTTTGCGCTTGCCACGCTGCTGAACTATTCGCTCCCCTTCCCCGCAGGCGGGAGAGGGGAGCAGTTCGGCGCCGCGCGGCCATCAATTCATCGAACGCTTAATTTCCCTTGTTTCCCGCCGTTAATCCAGGTGGGAAGTTTCAGTGGTGTCTCTTCCCCAACGAGGTAGAGCATTGCGGCCAGGCCGACGGGCTCGCCGGTCTTGCCGCATCTTTTTTCTGACTGACCCGGCTATGTTGCGCCGGTGCGGAGTTTTGAGATGTCCCTTCCCGTTGCCACGCTTGTTACCGGCGCCAGTTCCGGCATTGGCCGTGCGATTGCCGAAATGTTGCTCGCCGATGGCGTGACCCGTGTGATCAACGTCGACTATGCAGAACCGACGTGGTCGCATCCGAACCTGACCTTTTTCCAGGCCGACCTGACCAATGCCGACGCCACGCGCGCGGTGGCGGCGCAGGTGACCTCGCAGTTCGCGGTGACCCGGCTCGTCAACAACGCCGGCGCCACGCGTCCCGGCACGGCCGATACGGCCACCGCCGCTGATCTCGATTACGTCGTGGGCCTGACGCTGCAGGCCACGATGCTGCTGACCCAGGCCTGCCTGCCCGCCATGCGCGCGGCCGGCTTTGGCCGCATCGTCAACATGGCCTCGCGCGCGGCGCTGGGCAAGCCCGAGCGCGTGGTGTATTCCGCGGCCAAGGCGGGGCTGGTTGGCATGACCCGAACGCTGGCGATGGAGCTGGGCGGCGACGGCATCACCGTCAACGCCGTGGCACCGGGTCCCATCGCCACCGAGCTGTTCCGAAAGAGCAATCCGGAGGGCAGCGAACAAACACGGCGCATTCTGGCAAGCATCGCCGTGAAGAGAATGGGAACGCCTGAGGATGTGGCGCGTGCCTCGCTGTTCTTCCTCGCACCCGAGAATGGTTTCGTGACCGGACAGGTGATGTACGTCTGCGGCGGAACCACGCTGGGTGTGGCACCCGTATAAGAACTTGCCCGCCCCCAGGCACGGGGTGGAATCAAGCGATCACAAGCATTGCGCCCGCATTCGCCCACAAGGCAGGCGGGGTGTATCGATATCCTGGAGCACAACATGAGCATCACCAATCAAACGTCGAAGGCGCGCAGACGCCTGCTGGCAGCTGGCGTGGCACTGGCCGCCGGCCTGGCTGTTTCGACCGGCGCGCAGGCGCAAGGCACTTACCCGACCAAGCCGATCACGATGATCGTGCCGTTCTCGGCCGGTGGCACCACCGACATCCTGGCCCGTATCGTCAGCCTGCAACTGGGCAAGGCGCTGGGTCAGCCCGTGGTGGTGGACAACCGTCCGGGCGCAGGTGGCAACATCGGCGCGTCGCTGGCCGCCAAGGCTCCGGCCGACGGCTACACCCTGTTCATGGGTACCATCGGCACGCACGCGATCAACCAGTCGCTGTACTCGAAGCTGCCGTTCGACCCGGTCAAGGATTTCGCGCCCATCACGCGCGTGGCCATGGTGCCGAACATCGTCGTGGTGAACCCGAAGGTGCCGGTGCACAACGTCAAGGAACTGATTGCCTACGTGAAGGCGAACCCGGACAAGCTGTCGTACGGTTCGTCGGGCAGCGGTTCGTCGATGCACCTGTCGGGCGAGCTGTTCAACTCGATGACCGGCCTGCACATCCAGCACATTCCGTACAAGGGCAGCGCCCCGGCGGTGAACGACCTGCTGGGCAACCAGATCGGCCTGATGTTCGACAACATGCCGTCGTCGTACCCGCACGTGAAGGCTGGCAAGCTGCGCGCCATCGCCGTGACCTCGGGCAAGCGCTCGCCGGCCCTGCCGGACGTGCCGACCGTGGCCGAAGCCGGTGTGCCGGGCTATGAAGCCACGTCGTGGTTCGCGCTGTACGCCACTGGCGGCACGCCGCAGCCGATCGTCGATCGCCTGAACGCCGAAGTGGTCAAGATCCTGGCCATGCCGGAAGTGAAGAAGCAGATGGCGGAACAGGGCGCCGAGCCCAACCCCGAGAAGCCGGCCCAGCTGGCTGCCTTCATGAAGTCCGAAGCCGCCAAGTGGGCCAAGGTGGTGAAGGCCTCGGGCGCGACGGTGGACTAAGCCTGACGCTTCGCAAGCCGCAACACCGTAGTCCTGAAAGGCCGTCGGGCATCCGCCCGGCGGCTTTTTTTATGGTCGCGGCCGGCAGCCTGCGCAACAGCCGGAAAAAAGAAGCCCGCGAGGGTATCGCGGGCGTAAATCCCAGGTCCGTAGAGGACAGGAGGAGACAAGCTTGGCTTCGGCGGGGCCGGTTTGGAGTCAGCTCAGGCTGTATTTGACTACCTGCTCCTCGACGCCGACGAAGCGCACCAGCTGGCGCAGGCCGCTGGCGTATTCCTTGATGTGATGGCCGTCCGGGGTATCGGGCAGCCGGTAATAGATCGGTGCCGCGCCGGCGCGCGCGCGCGCGGCGCTGACGAACGCGGAAATCTCACCCGCGGCGGTACCTTCTGTCATTTCCGGTCTTGCGTTCATGGACGACTCCCAGATGACGCATGGCGCTGAACGTTGGGCCGGCAAGCTGAAGGCGCGCGCATGCGAGAAACAATGTCTGGAATGTATTGCAGGCGGTCGCGAAAAGCCATTTCGAATTTTTTACATCAGTTTCGGAGCAATTGACTGAATTGCCATATTTCAGATTTTGTCCGGGACGGTCGATATCCGGGTAATGCATCCCGAAGGTGCCCGGTGGGCATTCAAGGGGTTAACGGCATGACGCGCCGTGACTTGCGCGTTACCATAGCGCCACCCTGAATGTTCCCGGCTCAGGGGCAGCAACCTCCGTGCCAACCGGGCCTATCCAATTTCTCCGGCGAATGTCCACCCAGCACGCGCTCCTGATTTCCCTGATCGAAAAGCCGTCGTCGGGCTACGACCTGGCGCGCCGTTTCGACAAATCGATCGGCTATTTCTGGCACGCCACGCACCAGCAGATCTACCGGGAACTGGGGCGCATGGCCGAACTGGGCTGGATTGCGGCCGACGAGACTGCGCGCGAAGCGACCACCCAGCCGACCACCCAGCCGGCCGCACAGTCGACCGACAACGCGGCGCCCGAAGGCAACGCCGTCGAGAAAAAGAACCGCAAGAAGGTTTATGGCGTGCTGCCCGCCGGCCGCCAGGAACTGGTGCGGTGGGTGCTGTCGCCGGGCGCCGGACTGGACCAGCGTGAGGAAATTCTGGTCAAGCTACGTGCAGATGCTGCAATCGGGCCGCTCGGGCTCGACCAGGAAATGCTGCGTCTGATCGCCCTGCATGAAGAACGCCTGGCGCTGTACCGGAATATCGAACGCAAGGATTTTGCGGGCACGCTAGACCGTCGCCAGAAAATCCAGCACGCGCTGCTGATGCGCGGCATCCAGTTTCAGGAGAACTGGGTCAAATGGGGGCGGGAATTGTTGCCGCTGCTGGAGAAGGCCGACAAGGCTTAGCAGCGGCCGGTTGCTCCCGCCAGGGTTGGATACCGCAGGCGGGAGCGGATCAGGCTTGCTCAGACGGCATTGGCCGCGCGGGCGGCGGCTTCGGCCGGCGCCAGGCCCAGACGGCGGCGAGCGAGCGCGTACTCTTCCACGAAGCGGCGCACCAGCTCGCCGGCCGGCACCACGCGCTTGATGGCCCCCACGCCCTGGCCGGCACCCCAGATATCCTTCCACGGCTTCACGCGGGTCGAGCCGAAGTTCATCGCCGACGCATCGGAGGTGGGCAGCGCTTCGGGGTCCAGGCCCGACTTCACGATGCTTTCGCGCAGGTAGTTGCCATGCACGCCCGTGAACAGGTTCGAGTAGATGATGTCGTTGGCGGTACTGTCCACGATCATCTGCTTGTAGGCGTCCTGGGCGTTGGCCTCGTTCGTGGCGATGAACGCCGAGCCGATGTAGGCCAGGTCGGCGCCGGCCGCCTGGGCCGCCAGCACCGCATCGCCGCTGGCAATGGCGCCCGACAGCAGCAGCGGGCCGTCGAACCATTCGCGAATCTCATGCAGCAGGGCAAACGGCGAGAGCGTGCCGGCGTGGCCGCCCGCGCCAGCAGCCACGGCGATCAGGCCATCGGCGCCCTTGTCGATGGCCTTGCGCGCGAACGTGTTGTTGATCACGTCGTGCAGCACGATGCCGCCGTACGAATGCACCGCCTCGTTGACTTCCACGCGGGCCCCCAGCGAGGTGATGACGATGGGTACCTTGTAGCGCACGCACAGTTCCAGGTCATGCTCGAGGCGGTCGTTCGACTTGTGCACGATCTGGTTCACCGCGAACGGCGCCGCCGGGCGGTCTGGGTGCCTGGCGTTGTGCTCGCCCAGTTCGGTCGTGATGCGGTCCAGCCATTCCGCGAGCTTTTCCACCGGCCGGGCATTCAGCGCGGGGAACGAGCCCACCACGCCAGCCTTGCATTGGGCGATGACCAGATCGGGGTTCGAAATGATGAACAGCGGCGAGCAGACGGCTGGCAGCGACAGGTTTTGCAGCAGGGCGGGAATGGCCATAACGGTTCTCTCGGGTTGGAACAGTGCTGGGAGCGCATGCAGTCTGTATTGAACTATGCAACCAGTTGCATGATGGTTGGCAAGGTATCACGATGGCCCGCCGACGTGCAACGGGTTGCAGCAAACTTTTGGGGCCGCGGCGCGGCTGCCGGTGGCGCATTGTCTACAATGGGCGGATTGTCAGACACGCCCGGCAGGAGATTCAGTGCCGACTCACCCCCTGTTGACCACGCCGACGCCCGATGCGGCGAAACCCGTGACCGACGAACTGTTCGATGCCGACCTGGCCGCCTGGTACCGGCAGCCCGAACGCGCGTTCGACGGCTGGCTGGCCCGGCACGGCTTCCGCGCCGGCACGGCCGTGGTGTATCGCGCGATGTGGGGCAAGCTGCTGCGCTGGTCGGGCGAGCAGGGCGTGCCGCCGCTGAAATGGTCAGCCGCCCAGATCGGGTCGTTCCTGGACGCCCAGGACCTGCACAAGCGCCACCGCTACCGTTACGCGCGGCTGATCGAGCGCATCTTCCATCATCTGGCCACGCTGGAGCAGAACCTGCACAACCCGGCCAGCCAGGCCGTGAAGGCGCATCTGGCCGACGGGGAAAACGATCCCACCGCCTTCCTGCTGCCCGGCGAGCGCGACTTGCTGGTGGCGCGCATCCTGGCGCCGGCGGTTGCCGAAACGGCTAACGGCGGCAAGGCCGGCAATGGCGCCAAGACCGAGATTTCTCCCACCGCCTGGAAGCGTGCGCGCGACGTGGCGCTGCTGGCCGTGCTGCTGGGCGGCGGGCTGAAAGTGGCCGAGGCGCGCGCCTTGCGGATCGATGCGATCGACGGCGTCGAAGGCGGCGATGCCGTCGAGAAAGGCGCGATGGCCATCCGCATGGTGCGGCCGGACAATGGCCGGGCCTATGTGGTGCCGCTGTTCGGCTTTGCGCATGCGCCATTGCGGCACTGGCTGGAGGTACGGCAGGCGGCGGCGTCGCTGGGCGATCTGGTATTCCCGGCGATGGCGAACGGCCGGCCCATGCACGCGGCCTCGATCTATCGTCGCATCGAGATCCTGCTGGAAGAAGCCGGCGTGCTGGCGGGCCGCAGCGAGCGGGCGTCGCCGCAGACGCTGCGCAACACCTGCGGCGCGATGCACTTTGACGCGGGCACTACGCCGGCCGCCGTGGCGCAACTGCTTGGCATGCGCGACCTCGAGTCCGGCTGGCGGCTGCACGCGGCCTATGAGGCGTGGCAGGCACGTGCCGGCCTGCCGTCGATGGCCCGCCAAGCCGTACGGCCGGCGGCGGAACCCTGACAATCATGCGGACGGGCGAGGCGGCCGTAATGTGCGCCGGTTATGATGGCGCCCCGATCGGCACTTCGCCTTTTTTCAAACGAATTTCGACCTGAACATTTCCATGGCTGAAACTTTTCTGCTGACTGGCGCTACCGGATATATCGCTTCGCACACCTGGGTGGCGCTGCACGAAGCGGGTTACCACGTGATCGGCCTCGATAATCTGTGCAACAGTAATCGCGAAGTGGTGAACCGGCTGGCCCGCATTACCGGCACCACGCCGCATTTCGTCGAAGGCGATGTGCGGGACCGCGCGCTGCTGGACCGCCTGTTCACCGATCACAAGATCTCGGGTGCCATCCATTTTGCCGCCCTCAAGGCCGTGGGCGAATCGGTCAGCAAGCCGCTCGAGTATTACGGCAACAACCTCGAAGGCATGATCACGCTGTGCAGCGCCATGCAGGCGGCCAACGTGAAGCAGCTGGTGTTCAGTTCGTCGGCGACGGTGTATGGTAATCCGCACGCGGTACCGATTCTTGAAGATTTTCCGTTGTCGGCCACCAATCCGTACGGCCAGACCAAACTGATGGGCGAACAGATCCTGCGGGACCTGGAAATTTCCGATCCGAGCTGGCGTATCGCATTTTTGCGATATTTCAATCCGGTGGGCGCGCACGAAAGCGGACTGATTGGCGAAGACCCCGGTGGTATTCCCAACAACCTGATGCCTTATGTGGCCCAGGTGGCCGGTGGCCGGCGTGAAAAGCTCAGCGTCTATGGCGGCGACTACCCAACGGTGGACGGCACCGGGGTGCGCGACTATATCCACGTCGTGGACCTGGCCGATGGCCATGTGGCGGCACTGAATTACCTGCGCAACCACCCGCGCGGCATGACGGTCAACCTCGGCACGGGCCGTGGCTACAGCGTTCTGGAGGTAGTGAAGGCCTACGAACGGGCCAGTGGCAAGCCCGTGCCGTACCAGATTGTCGCGCGGCGTCCGGGCGACATTGCGTCGTGCTACGCCGACCCGGCGCTCGCGCGCCAGTTGCTTGGCTGGCAGGCAAAGCACGACATCGACCGCATGTGCGAGGATTCGTGGCGCTGGCAGTCCACCAATCCGCTGGGGTTTGCGGGCTGAGGCGTCTGGCCATCTGCGGCAAATAAAAAACCGGGCTTCGGCCCGGTTTTTTATTGTGGTGCGTGGTGTCGCTCAAAAACTCGCCGCGGATACTCAGCGAATCAGGAAGTCTTCCATCGCCTTGCCGTTCGCCAGGGCCTGGGTCAGCCAGCCCGGGCGCTTGCCACGGCCGGTCCAGGTATTGCCGGCGCTGTCGCGATAACGCACCGGAACCTTGCGTGCCGCGGTTGCCTTCTTGCCCACGGCAACCTTGCCGCCAAATCCGAGGTCTTCGGCGGTCAGGCCAAATTGTTCGATTTTCTCGCGAATCTCGGCGATCACGGAGGCTTGTTCGCGCGCCTTGATCTCCTCGGCCTGCTTCTGCAGTTCGCTGATTTTCTGAACGATTTCCTGATATGTCGCCATTTGTATCCCTCTATTTACTGGTGGGTCCGTGAATTGACGAAAGGATTATAACCACAGTCGGCGGGGCTGCAAATCTCCTTTTTCGCCGTCCGGCGAAAAATACGAAAATTCTCAATTAAGAAATATTTCTGAACTTAGCACGGCGATTGGAGTCATCCGGCGCGCTGCCGGCCGCCGAGGATGGCCGTTTTCGCCATGCGCCGTGAATCGGCCTGCCTGCGGCGCGGGAAGGGGAATGGATCAGATGACCTCGGTCTTAATCATCGCCAAATCTTCAGATGCGTCGCCGCTTTCCGGTGAACGCTGAATTCGCCAGCTGTCCACCGGTAAAAATTCAATTGTGGGATAGGGATATTGCGTGCCCGTCCAGGGTGCGGACGATATTCATCCGCGCGTTTCAAGTGGCGCAGTCGCCATTCCTGAAATGGATTTGCCGCGCAACTCAAGGATGGTTGTCCGCCAACCGTTATGCAGTCCTGAGCAGACCGTACGGGGTGTCGGCTGCCGGACCGGAGCAGGGGAGTGGCTTCGGGTTATCTCCTAATGATCAGTACATCATGTCCTTTCACCAGAATATTCAGATCAAGACACTGCTGCGGGGGGCGATGGCCTTGCTCACGGCCATCCTGCTGCTGGTCGGCGGAGCCGGCCTGCACGGCATTTCGCAGACCAATGATGCGCTGAAGGAGACCTACGCCAACCAGCTGGCCTCGTCGCAGGCGCTGGCCGAGGCGATGATCGGCACCACGCGGCTGCGCCTGGCGCTGGACCGCGGCATCATGCCCGGCAGCGAGGGTGAAGACCTGAAGAAACACGTCGAACGCTCGAAGGTGTTCGTCGAATCGTCGGATCGTGGCTGGAAGCGCTACATGGCGCTGCCGCAGAACGACGAGGAAAAGGCGCTCGCCAGCGCGCTTGCGGCCAAGCGCCAGGAATTCTTCGACAAGGGCGTGACGCCGTGGCACAACGCGCTGGTCGCCGGCAACCGCGAGGAAGCGCTGCGTCTGGGGCGCGACGTGATGCCCGAACTCCAGCGCGGCATGGTAGCCGCCCATGACAAGCTCGAGAAGTTCCAGATGGAAACGAGCAAGTCGAACTTCGAAGCCGCGCAGTCGCGCTTCGAGACCATTCGCGCCCTGGCCATCGCGCTGATCGTGTTCGGCATGGTCATCGCAGTGGTGGCCACGGCCATGCTGCACCGCGCCATCGTGCAGCCCGTGGAAGAAGCGCTGTCGGTGTTCGAACGCATGGCCGGCGGTGACCTCACGTCGCGCGTCAGTAGCATGTCGAAGAACGAGATCGGCCGCATGATGCAGGCGCTGGCCAAGATGCAGGACAGCCTGTCCGGCATCGTGTCCGAAGTGCGCGGCGGCACCGATTCGATCGCCTCGGCCACCCAGCAGATTTCGGCCGGCAACACCGACCTGTCGCAACGCACCGAAGAACAGGCCGCGTCGCTGGAGCAGACCGCCGCCAGCATGGAAGAACTGACCACCGTGGTGCGCCAGAACGCCGACAATGCCCGCCAGGCTGGCGTGCTGGCCGGCGAGGCATCGCAGATCGCCCTCAAGGGTGGCGACGTGGTGGGCCGCGTGGTGGACACGATGAACGAGATCAACGGCGCCTCGCGCAAGGTGGTCGAGATCATCGGCGTGATCGAGGGCATTGCCTTCCAGACCAACATCCTGGCGCTGAACGCGGCCGTGGAAGCGGCGCGTGCCGGCGAGCAGGGCCGCGGCTTTGCGGTGGTGGCCGGCGAGGTGCGCAGCCTGGCGCAGCGCAGCGCCAACGCGGCCAAGGAAATCGAGTCGCTGATCAGTGAATCTGGCCAGCGCGTGGAAAGCGGTACCAAGCTGGTTGCCGAGGCTGGCCACACCATGGGCGAGATCGTCCAGGCCGTGCGCCGCGTGACGGACATCATGAACGAGATCAGCGCGGCCTCGCAGGAACAGACCACGGGCATCGAGCAGGTCAACCAGGCCGTGGCGCAGATGGACCAGGTCACGCAGCAGAACGCGGCGCTGGTGGAAGAAGCCGCCGCGGCGGCCGGCGCGCTGGAAGAACAGGCGCAGAAGCTCAAGAGCGTGGTGTCGGTGTTCTCGCTGGCTTCGGATGGCAGCGCACCGCGCGCCTTGAGCGCACCGGTTCGCGCGGCGCCCGCGCTGCCACCGGCGGCGGCGAAGCCCGCCCCGGCGCCTGCCGCCGAGCGCGCGCCGGCCCGCCCCGCGTCAAAGCGTCCGGCGGTGGTGCGCAAGACACGCGAGCCGCAGTTGCTGCGTCCCGCGTTGAACAAGCCGGCCGTGGCGGCCGCCAAGGCGTCGGGCGACGACGACTGGGCTGCCTTCTGATTCTTGTCCAGGTCGATACCAACACAGACTGAGTGTCATAAGGTTCACACGGAGAGCGCGAGATGCCATGATGCGGGGTTTTGCCGTTTCCGCATCTGGTGTTCTCCGCGCCTCCGCCGCTTTCCCTTCGCGCTGCCTCAATGATTGCCACGAATACCATCCTGCTGCTGCTTGCGGCTGCGCTCGGCCTGTTTGCCGCGCGCGGCTTGCGCGTGGCCAAAACGGAAGGCGAGCCGGCGCGCAAGGCTGTCCGCTCGCTGGCGTGGTCGGCGGCGCTGATGTCGCAGGGCATGCTGGGCATGCCGCTGTGGGTGGCGCTGGGCTCGGGCACGCTGACCGCCGCCAACCAGGGCACCGACATGGCGGCCACTTTCGTGGCGGCGCTGGCTGCCAGCGTTGCCGCATCGCAACTGCTGGCGCCCGTGTGGCAGTGGATTCGGCACGGCGGGCGCGGCTGGCAGCTGGTGTTCGCCACGGCGATGATGGCCGGGGCCGGGCTGGTGGCGATGGCCGGCGCGCGGCTGGGCCGGGCGTGCGGCGGCATTGCGATCTCCGCGCGCGCGTGCATCGACGCCGCCGGCATGCACGGGCCGGCGTGGCTGGCTGCAGGCCTGGCGCTGCTGTGCTCGGCCTTGTATGGCATGCACTGGATTCAATCGCGCAAGTGGGCCACCGCCCATGGCGACGCGCTGATGGGCGACATGATGCTCGATGCCCCGGGCGACGACCTGCCCGAGGCGATGCGGGCCGGCGAGTCGCGCGTGGTGCGGCGGGGCCGCATGGCCGGCCTTACGGTGCGCCCGTCCCGGGGCGGCCAGCCGCCCGTTGGGGAGTACAGCGTGAGCACAGATCTGCCTGACCGGGTGGCCTTCGCGCGCTGGCTCGACCAGACCATCGCGCACGCGCGGCTGGCGGAAACCGCCTGCGCCGTGCTGCTGATCCATATCGCCGATTTCCGCGAGGTGGACGAAGTCTTCGAGGTGCGCGCCGACGACATCCTGGCGCAGGACGCCGGCGCACTGGCCCAGGCCGCGCTGGAACCGCACCACTTCCTGGCCCGGCTGGCCCGCGACGAGTTCGCGGTGGGCGTGCCGGAACTGGTGCAGCACAGCCGCGCGCACGACCTGGGCGCGCGCGTACTGGGATCGCTGTCCGAATTCGTGGCCGCGCGCGGGCTGCAGATGCAGATCGGCGTGAACATCGGCATCGCGATCTATCCGCGCGACGCTGCCACGTCCGAGTCTCTGATGCAGGCCGCGCGTGTGAGCCTGACCGAGGCCCGCGAGAGCGGCTCGAACCAGATGCGCGTGTTCAATTCGGCGGCCGGCGAACGGGCGCGCCGCATGCGCGTGATCCGGCGCGACCTCTGGCCGGCCATCCAGGACGACGCGCTGTCGCTGATGTACCAGCCCAAGTACGACGTGCCGTCGCGGGCGGTGGTGGGCGCCGAGGCGCTGTGCCGCTGGCGGCATCCCACGCTCGGCGCGGTCAATCCCGCCGAGTTCATCATGGTGGCCGAGCAGTCCGGCCAGATCGACAAGCTCGACGACTGGGTGATCTCGCAGGTCTGCGCACAGGTGCGCCTGTGGCAGGACGCCGGGCTGCCGACGGTGCCGGTGGCCATCAACGTCTCGGGGCTGCGCTTTGCCAGCCGCAACTTCCCGCAGTACCTGCTGGAGCAGATTCACCAGCACGACATTCCGCCGTCCGCCATCACGCTCGAAATTACCGAGACGGCGGCCATGAAGGACATCGGCAAGTCGATGGAGACGCTGGCCGAACTGCAGTCGCTGGGCATTCACGTGGCGCTGGACGACTTCGGCAGCGGCTATTCGAGCCTGGGCTACCTGAAGCGGCTGCGCGTGGGCACGCTCAAGATCGACCGCACGCTGATCGGCGGGCTCGATGCCGACCCGCAGGGCCGGGCCATCGTGGGCTCGATGGTGGCGCTGGCGCACGAACTGCGCATGAAGGTGGTGGCCGAGGGCGTGGAGTCGGTCTCGCAACTCGACATTCTCCACGCCATGGGCTGCGACGAGGTACAGGGCTACCTGATGGCGGTGCCGCTCGACGCCTCGGCCTTTGCCGACGTACTGCACACGGCCCAGCCGCTGCGGGCCTGAAGTGGGCTGCAGCGTCCTGAATCGTCCTGAAGCGTCCTGAAGCGTCCTGAAGCGTCCGGCAGCGCCGAAGCACTCGAAAATTCCTGTCGCAAGCCTAAAGCCTGCCGGCCGCCTGTCGATATGAAACAGACAGGGCAGTGGCACGTGCCGGAACGCGCGCGTACCCGCCAGCTGGCCTGTCCGTCGCCGGCCGCGTAGCCTTGCCACTGGCGGACCAACCTTTCACGGAGTCCCCGATGTCTCTTCCGCACATCCTCGTCGTCGACGATTCGCCTTCCCTGCGCCGCATGACCGGTGCCTGCCTGCGCGCGGGCGGTTTCACGGTGACCGAGGCGTCAGACGGCAAGGAGGCGCACGAGGTGGCCATGGAGGGGCAGTTCGGCATGCTGGTGACCGACCAGGTCATGCCAGTCATGGATGGACTGTCCCTGATCCGCGCGTTGCGCGCCACGCCGGCCTATGCATCGATTCCGATCCTGATGCTGTCCACCGAGCACGACGACCGCATTCTGGAGCAAGCCCGCGAGGCCGGCGCCTCGGGCTTCCTGGCCAAGCCGTTCGATCCCGAAGCGCTGATGGCATCGGTGCACGCGCTGCTGAACCCTCCCACGGAGGGGTGAAGCGCACCCCAAGTCGTCCTTAATTCACCCGCGCAAGCTGCCGATATAGGTGGATGGCCATAGCAGGTGGCCCGGTCGTCAGCCGTCTGGCTGCGCCGGCTTGCCGCCTCGGGTCGCCAGGAGCCAAGGGGCACGTCACCCCGGCCACGACCAACCATGCCAGCGGGGGCAACCATGAACACCAGCATCAACCGGACGGACGGCGCGGGAGAGGAATTCCTCGCCTTCCGGCTAGGCCGCGAGGAATACGGCATCGACATCCTCAAGGTCCAGGAGATTCGCGGCTACGAATCCGTCACGCAGATCGCCAACGCGCCCGACTACCTGAAGGGCGTGGTCAACCTGCGCGGCACCATCGTGCCGATCATCGACCTGCGCATCAAGTTCAACCAGGCCGAGATCAGCTACGACCAGTACACCGTGGTGATCATCGTCGATATCCATGAACGCACCACGGGCATCGTGGTTGACGGCGTATCCGACGTGCTCACGCTGACCCCTTCGCAGATCAAGCCGGCACCGGCGCTGTCGGGTGGCATGGCTACCGACTACATCCGCGGGCTCGGCTCGCTCGAGGGCCGCATGCTGATCCTGACCGACATCGAGAAGCTGATGGATGTCGACGATCTCGCGGCGCTTGACGCCGCGGCCGCCACCGCCTGATCTACACCGTAACAAGCGGCCCGTGGCGCCCGCGCGAATGCGGGGCCCCGGCGCCGGAGCCTTCAACGCAGTTCGAGCACCCATGCGCAACAACCAGCCTGTCACGCAGCGCGAGCATCCGCTCTCGCCGGACGATTACCTGATCTCCCGAACCGACCTCAAGGGGCGCATCACGTTCGCAAACCGGGCGTTCGTGGAGACCAGCGGCTTCTCGTCGGCAGAGCTGATGGGCGCGCCACACAACCTCGTGCGCCATCCGGACATGCCGCCCGAAGCGTTTGCGGACCTGTGGACGTCGATCCAGGCCGGCAAGTCGTGGGTGGGCATCGTCAAGAACCGCCGCAAGGACGGCGACCACTACTGGGTGCAGGCCACGGTCACGCCGACGCGCGTGGCCGGCCGCATCATCGGCTATACGTCGGTGCGGTCGATGGCGTCGCGCGAACAGATCGATGCGGCCGAGGCCGCCTACAAGCGCTTCCGCGAAAACCGCGCCACCGGACTGGCGATCCGCGACGGGGCCGTGGTCCGGACCGGCGTGGCCGGCTTTCTCGGCCGCCTGACCCGCCTCAGTCTCCGGCGCCGCATTCTCTGGGCCCAGATGGCCGGGCTCGTATGGTTCCTGGTGGCACTCGCTGGCGTTCACTGGATGTCGGCAGATGCTGCCGCCCAGCTGTGGCCGTGGCTGTGGGGCGCCTTCGCGCTGGCCGTGATCTCGTCGATGGCTTCGGGTGCGATGCTGGTATCGCGCGTGGAAAAGCCCGTCGGCGAGATGCTCGATTTCGCGCTGCGCATGGGCGCCGGCGACCTGACCACCACGTTCGAGCACAAGGCTGGCGACGAGGTAGGAGCACTGGCGCGCGCCATGCGCACGATGCAGCGCAGCCTGCTGTCGGTGGTGCACGACATCCAGGAAGGCATGGCCAGCATCTCGACAGCCACCCATCAGGTGGCCGCCGGCAACAACGACCTGTCGCAGCGCACCGAGCAGCAGGCGGCGTCGCTGGAGGAAACCGCATCGAGCATGGAGCAGTTGACCGGCACGGTACGCCAGAACGCCGACAACGCGCGCCAGGCCAGCGGGCTGGCCGCCAATGCGTCGGAGACTGCCGTGCGGGGCGGCGAGGCCGTGGGGCGCGTGGTGCAGACCATGCAGGAAATCAACGAGGCATCGCACAAGATCGTCGACATCATCGGCGTGATCGAGGGCATTGCCTTCCAGACCAACATCCTGGCGCTGAACGCGGCCGTGGAAGCCGCCCGCGCTGGTGAACAGGGCCGCGGCTTTGCCGTGGTGGCCGGCGAGGTGCGCAGCCTGGCACAGCGCAGCGCCAACGCGGCCAAGGAAATCAAGGGCCTGATCGGCAACACCGTGTCGCGCGTGGAAAACGGCGCGGCGCAGGTGGGCGAGGCCGGTGCCACGATGGACGAGATCGTCCAGGCCGTAAAGCGCGTGACCGACATCATGGGCGACATCAGTTCGGCTTCGGCCGAGCAGAGCGCCGGCATCGAGCAGGTCAACGAGGCCGTGGCGCAGATGGATGAAGGCACACAACAGAACGCAGCATTGGTGGAGCAGGCCGCTGCCGCGGCTGGCGCACTGGAAGAACAGGCCGACCGCCTGCGCGAGTCGATCTCCACATTCCGCGTGAGCACGCAGGCCGAGGTACGGCCCGCGCGCCCGCGCCAGATGGAGACGCTGGCGGAGGCTGTTGGCTGAAGTGGGGAGCAGGCCCGCGCCCGCTTGGGGCAAGGGCGTTTAATAAAGCGCCGCGCCAACAGGCACGGCATCAGGAACGGGGTACAGCAGCCGCCCACGCAGGCGGCCGCGACAACAACCCGGGTGGCATTGTCCATCCCGGTCATTTCTGACAGAAGAAGGGGGTAGTTCTATGCAGTGGTTCAATCAACTACGCGTTACGACCAGGCTGATCGCGGGCTTCCTGGTGGTATCGGTGATCGGCGCAGTCATCGGCCTGCTGGGCGTGGTCAACATGGGGCGCATGGCGGACTGGACCGGCAAGATCTACAACACCGACCTGCAGGCACTGAAGGCCGTGCAGGACGGCAACATCAACCTGGTCTACGCCAGCCGCGCGCAGATTGCGCTGCTGTCGGCATCGACCATGGGCGAGCGCGCCACCGAGAAGGAAGAGATCCAGAAATCGCTGACGACGATGGAGGCGCGTGTAAAAACTGCAAAGGACTCGTTCAGCCAACCGGAAGGCCAGGCGCTGTTCAAGCAGTATGAAACGCTGGTGCCGCCGTTCCGCGACCGCATGACCAAGTACGTGGAACTGGTGAGCAAGCAGCCGCTGGACACGTCGCAGTTCGAAAGCACGGTGTTCACGGAAAGCGCCGACCTGCTCAAGGAAAGCCGCGCGCTGGAAGACGTGCTGTTCAAGATGGTCAAGCGCCGCGATGACCGCGCGAAGTCCAACATGGAAGAGTCGACCAGCGTCTACAACAGCTCGCGCGTGCTGATGTTGCTGCTGGTGGTGGGTGGCGTCGTGGTTTCGGTGCTGCTGGGCTGGTTCCTGGCACGCCAGCTTTCGCGCCAGCTGGGTGGCGAACCCGGCTATGCGGCGTCGATCGCCGCAAGCATCGCCGATGGCGATTTCTCGGCCAAGGTGGATCTGCGCCGTGGCGACGACCACAGCCTGCTGCACGCGATCAGCCAGATGCAGCAGCAGCTGTCGTCGATGGTCCGCGACTTCAAGGAATCGGCCGAATCGATCGGCACGGCTTCGCGCGAGATCGCGGCCGGCAACAACGATCTGTCGCAGCGTACCGAGCAGCAGGCCGCTTCGCTGGAGGAAACGGCTTCGAGCATGGAAGAGCTGACCAGCACCGTGCGCCAGAACGCCGACAACGCCCGTCAGGCCAGCGGCCTGGCTGCCAATGCGTCGGATACCGCCGTGCGCGGCGGCGAGGTGGTGGGCCGCGTGGTGGACACCATGGGCGAGATCAACGATGCCTCGCGCAAGATCGTCGACATCATCGGCGTGATCGAAGGCATTGCCTTCCAGACCAACATCCTGGCACTGAACGCGGCCGTGGAAGCCGCCCGTGCCGGCGAACAGGGCCGCGGCTTTGCCGTGGTGGCCGGCGAGGTGCGCAGCCTGGCGCAGCGCAGCGCCAACGCGGCCAAGGAAATCAAGACGCTGATCGACAACTCGGTGGCGCAGGTGGATACCGGCGCGGCACTGGTCAGCCAGGCTGGCACGACGATGAACGAGATCGTGCAGGCCGTGAAGCGCGTGACCGACATCATGGGCGAGATCAGCGCGGCGTCGGCCGAGCAGAGCTCGGGCATCGAACAGGTCAACCAGGCCGTGGCGCAGATGGACGAAGTGACGCAGCAGAACGCGGCACTGGTTGAGCAGGCAGCGGCGGCAGCCGGTTCGCTGCAGGACCAGGCATCGCGCCTGATGGATTCGGTGTCGGGCTTCCGCCTGTCGGACGACCATGCGCCGTCGGCTTCGACGCCGATGCTGGCCGCCCCGGCGGCGCCTGCCGTGCGTTCGGTGGTCAAGCCCGCCGCCAAGGCCCCGGTGAACCGTGTAGCCAAGGGTGGCAAGCGCGGCAAGCCGGCCAAGGCCGGCACCGCGCTGGTGGCTGCCGCGCCGGCCGTGGCTGAAGTTGCCGAAGAGGATGCCGTTACCCAGAAGAAGCGCCCGGCGCTGACGGCTGCCGCGCTGGCAAGCCCGGCATCCGACAACGGCGACTGGAGCGCCTTCTGACCGTCATCGGCAATACATCCGACGGACACATCATCGTCGTCTGAAAAGATGGCGGCGCCCCGGCACAGCGTTGTAAATGTTGCGCCGGGGCGTTCACTCGTCTGCAGAACATCATGAATACCGACATCAGTCTGTCCCTGTCGGCCGAAGCCGCAGCGCGGCTGCGCGCGGACTTCGATGCGTTTGTAAAAGTTTCCACCGGTCTCGACCCGCAGTTCATTCCGCCTGCGTTCGACGACTTCCTGCGCGCTCGCCTGATGCAGCAGGATGGTCCGCTGACCGAGCGCGCCGTCATGCGCCTGCTGGCCAGCGGCGAGTACGGCTGGGCCAGGAAGGTCTTCGACAAGCAGCTTCCGAACGCGCTGGCCGCGCTGATGCGCGATGCGCAGCGCTTCGGGTTTGCCCTGGCCGTGCAGCCGGACTGGACGCCCCAGCAGCGCGTGGAACACGCGCGCGAGTGGGCCGCGAACATCCTGTCAGAAGCCGGCGCCGACGCCGCGTTCACCGAAGCGCTGGCGGCGCAAATATCGGCATCTGCCGTGGACGTGCGCACCATCGAGGAGCGTATGCGCACGCCGGCGTGGCGCATCGCCGACAGCCTGCGCCAGCGCGCCTACGACGTCATGTACGCGTTGCAGACCGAAGAGAGCGAGGCGCTGGGCCGCAGCAAGGTGGGCGAGCTGCGCGCGCTGCTTGGACTGGCCCTGGAGTATCGGTCAGTGAGCGCAGAGGAAGCGGCTCGCGTGCTGGAGCAGGTGGAGCGTGCGCGTCCGCATCTGTTCCGCGAAGCACCCGACGACGTGTTCGCGCGGCTGGCCGCGTGGTTGCGTCGCGTGTTTAGCCAAGGTGCACTCATTCGTCAATAGTGGAAATCGGCAACCCCCTCTTCGTGAGGGGCCTGTCCACCGTCGGAAACCCGTTTCCGTTCAGTACACAAATCGTTACACCTTTGATGAAAATCAGAAGACAGTCACATTGGCTGTTACAAACTTCCGGGTCCATGTCTTTTCCTTACGACATTCGCTAATCCCCAACGTAAGTAGGGATTGGCATTGGGGGCGGAATGCCGATATAAACGTAACAGTTTCACTTACACTCTGTAACATCTGTAACGTTTCGGGGTTGAGGTGTAACCGGGCGAAGTTCCTTTCGTAGTACGTCGTACCCACTCGAACACGCAACCAAACGATCTGGTCGCCGGCAGGGTTTCCCTGTCTGGTAAGCGCCGGACAAGCGGTCGAGGGGTTATTTGGTAGCGGGGAAAAATTGGAAAGCAGTGAAGTTCTCCAGGAGATCAGGGAGGTCAATCTCGCCTATCTTCTGCTTGCGCAACGACTGGTGCGCGAAAACCAGGTGGAAGCCATGTTCAGGCTTG
>Ga0102592_1000427_pt1 | contig 73640 bp, 68 predicted proteins | sample AraplaCol_mMF_r2_FD_76861 | JGI IMG/M metagenome (GOLD analysis project Ga0102592, IMG submission 76861) | Arabidopsis root microbial communities from North Carolina, USA - plate scrape MF_Col_mMF_r2 (SPADES assembly) (version 2) | ecosystem: Host-associated > Plants > Roots > Endosphere...
CCTCCTTCAGGCGGCGGTTTTCCTCTTCGAGCTGGCGAATGCGCTGCTGCTCGGGCGTCAGCGGCTTGCCCACGCCCTTGCCGCCAGCCACTTCAAGGTCGTACTGGACCAGCCAGCGCCGTAAGGCAGTCTCGCCAATCGCCATCGTGTGGCAAACCTCGGCGACCGATAGGCCCTGATCCCGGATCATCCGGACTACCTCCAGCTTGAAGGCAGCGTCAAACTTGCGGCGTTGCTTTGTCATGTCGTCTTTCCTCGTCGATCGTGATTTTCCACCTATCGACCTGTCTGAGGAAATTGGACCACTACACTCCCCTCTCCCGCCTGCGGGAGAGGGGCTGGGGGAGAGGGCACGGCGGTTCAAATCGAGGCCGTCGCGTCTTGAGGCGCTCGCCCTCTCCCCCGCCTCACATCACCCGATCCGCCCGATCGGTCTGCGCGGCCATCGGCTCGCGCGCGCCCGGGTCGGACGCCGCCACGGCCAGCGCGGCATGCGCGCCGCGTGGCGAATCGCGCAGCCCGCTCAAATCCGCCCCCGAAGGCGCCTGGTACAGGCGCAGGCCCAGTTCCGGCAGGATCGCAAACAGGTGGTCGAAGATGTCGCCCTGGATGCGCTCGTAGTCCATCCAGCCCGTGCGCGTGCTGAAACAGTAGACCTCGATCGGAATGCCCTGCGAGTCTGGCTCCATCATGCGCAGGTTCAGCAACAGGTCGCGGTGGATATCGGGGTGCGCCCGGAGGAACGCGATGCCATAGGCGCGGAATGTGCCCAGATTGGTCAGGCGGCGGCGGTTGACGGGATCGGTGTCCTGCCCCTGCAACGCGCGGTTGGTCTGCTCCACTTCCTGCTGCTTGACCTCCAGATAGTCGTGCAGCAGCCGGAAGCGCATCAGCGCCTTCACTTCGGTATCGTCCAGGAACCGTACCGACGTGGCGTCGATGCGCAGCGTGCGCTTGATGCGGCGCGCGCCGGACTCGAACATGTGCCGGTAGTTGCGGTAGCTCTCGGAGAACAGCTTGTAGGTCGGCACCGTGGTCACGGTGTTGTCCCAGTTCTTGACCTTGACCGTGTGCAGCGCGATATCCATCACGAAGCCGTCGGCGTTGGACTGCGGCATCTCGATCCAGTCGCCGATGCGCAGCATGTCATTCGATGTGAGTTGCGTGCTGGCCACCAGCGACAGCAGCGTGTCCTTGAACACCAGCAGCAGCACCGCCGACAGCGCACCGATACCGGACAGCATCCAGAGCGGCGAGCGGTCGATCAGGATCGACAGCACCAGCACGCCGCACACCAGCCACAGCGCCAGCTGGGCAATCTGCACGTAGCCCTTGATCGACCGCGTCTGCGCGCGGCGGCTGTTGGCGAAGACGGTCTGCCAGGCACCGAGCACGCCTGACAGCATCAGGAAAACGCTGACCCACGTGCCGGCATGCGCCAGCCGCTCGATCAGGATCGAGAACTTGCCAAGGTCCGGCACCTGGCTGATGCCGACCGTGATCACGGCCAGGAACACCGCGTAGCCAAGCCGCCGGTAAGTGCGATGGCGCATCAGCGCGGCCGCCCATTCGCGGTTGCCCGACAGGCTCAGCACACGATAGACCACACGGCCCACCACACGGGCCACCAGCCATTGCGCGACGGCGGCAATCAGCGCCAGCGCCAGCACATATAGCGAGATCTGCGCCCACGGATGGGCGGGAATGCGTTGCTGGAACAGATCCAGCAGGGCGTCAAATGTCATCAAGGCAATGCAAGGAGATTCGGTTCGGAACAGCCGACAAGTCTACTAGCCATGCGTCCCGGCGCCACACTTTGTATGCCTGACCCTGCAAATTCGGATTTGTCTTACGACGGCAGCAGCTTCAGCCCGCCAATGCCGACGAAGATCAGCGCCATCAGCCACAGCCGCGCCGGCGACGCGCTTTCGCCCAGGAACACGATGCCGATCAGCGTCACGCCGATGGCCCCGATGCCGGTCCACACCGCATAGGCGGTGCCCACGGGCAGATGCCGCAGCGCCGCGCTGAGCAGGTAGATGCTGGCCAGCGCCGCGCCAATGCCCAGCAGCGTCGGCCCCGGACGCGTCCAGCCGTCGGTGTGCTTCAGGGCCAGCGCCATTACGATCTCGATCAGTCCCGCCACGACCAGCAGCGTCCACGCCATGTTGCTCTCCTCGCATCGGGCAACCCCGGTTGCCCTTCCTGGAGCCACACTGTAGGCTCTGCAGATTGGCATAACCATTCGCACAAATCGCGGAAAGGCAATGCAAAAATGCAGGATGCAGATTGGGACGACCTGCGCGTTTTCCTGGCCGTAAGCCGGCGCGGGTCTTTGGCGGCGGCGGCGCGGGCGCTGCGGGTCAATCATTCCACCGTGTTGCGGCGGCTGAACAAGCTTGAGGAAGACCTTGGCACGCGGCTGTTTTCGCGCGATCTGGGCGGCTATGTGATGACCCCGGCCGGTGAAACGCTGGCCGGGCAACTCGATGGCGTGGGCGAACAGATCGATGCCGCGCAACGCGTGCTGGCCGGGCGCGACACCGAACTGAGCGGGCCGCTGCGCGTGACCACCACCGATACCCTCGCCTACGGCCTGCTGATGCCGGTTCTGGCCGATTTCCGGGTCCGGCATCCCGGCATCGAGTTGCAGGTGGTGATCCACAACACCTTCCTGAACCTGACCCGCCGCGAGGCCGACGTGGCCGTGCGCCCGGCTGCGGCACCGCCCGAGCACCTGCTGGGCCGGCACGCAGGACGGCTGCAGACCGCGCCCTATGCGTCGCGCGACTATCTGCAGCGGATGGAAGCGCCCGCCCAGGCGCACTGGGCCGGCCATTGGTGGGTGTTGCCGGACGACAGCCTCGCGCACCTGGCGCAGGCGCGCTGGGCGCTTGCCAACGTGGCCGCCGACCGCTGCGCGGTGCGTGCCGACAGCCTGGTCGCCATGGCGCAGGCCGTGCGGCTCGGCATGGGCGCGGGCATGCTGCTATGCATGCTGGGCGACGCCGATGCATCGCTGGTGCGCCTGGCCGAGCCGGAGCCCGCGCTCGACACCCCGCTCTGGCTGCTGACCCATCCGGATCTGCGCCATAGCGCACGTGTGCGCGCCTTCAACGACTTCGTAACCGACGCGCTGCGGCAGTCGCCGTGGGTGCTCCAGGACTGAAGCACCCACCGTGCGTTGCCGCGCCCTGCCCTGCGCGACCTACCTTGCGTGCGGCGCGTACATCGCCATCAGCTGGTCGTCGCTGAAGCCCCATTGGCGGGCGTCCTCGAACGCAATCACCGTATCGTCGGCCTGGGTCAGGTCCAGCACCTCGGGCGGCAACGGCTTGGCGTCGGTCACCGAGTAGAACACCATCACGCGCGGCCGCAGCGGCTCGCCTTCGTTCTGGCCGCAGACCACCGCCAGCCGGCCCGAGCGCAGCCGCAACACGGTGCCCAGCGGGTAGATGCCGATGGTGCGCGTAAACGCCTTGAACACGCGGCGGTCGAACAGCGTATCGACGCGCACCGCGATGTATTCCATGGCACGCGCCGGCGACCACGCCAGGTGGTTCGGGCGCGGCGAGGTCAGCGAATCGTAGGTATCGCAGATGGCCGCGATCTTGGCGTGGACGCTGATCTCGTGCTCCAGCAACCCGAACGGATAGCCGCGCCCGTCCACCCGTTCATGATGGTGGACGCAGACATCGAGCGGAATGTTGGTATAGAGCCGCGCCTCGTTCAGTATCCGGTAGCCGGCCGACGGATGGCGGCGCATCTGCTCCGCTTCGGACGGCGACAGGTCGCCGCCCTTCATCAGCAGCGATTCGGGCAGCGTCAGCTTGCCGATATCGTGTACCAGCCCTGCCAGCCCGAGTTCGCGCACCTCGCCGTCGGGCAGCTTGAGGTTGCGGCCCACGGCGATCATCAGCGCGCAGACCGAGAACGAATGCAGGTACGTGTAGTCGTCCTTGACCTTGAGCCGGGCCATCGCCAGCAGCGCCTGGGAATGGCGCGACAGCGATGTCGAGGCCGAATCCACCAGCAGCAGCGCGCCGTTGGTTTCCAGCGCGCGGCCCATGCGGACGTCGTTGAACAGGTTGCCGACCAGCGCGCGGCCGGTCTTGATCAGCTCGCGCGCGCGCTCCAGTTCGTCCTCGAAGCTCGCTTCCGGATCGTCGGTGGCGTCGTCGGCCTCCATCATGTCCGGCGCCGCCGGTGTCGGCAGGTTCCGGCCCTTGAGGATGTCGATCCAGACGTCCTGCACGTTGGCGGACTGGATCTGCTCCACCTGCTCGTCGCTGGTGACCAGAAAACGCGATCGCCAGAACGGATGGTTGATCCACGGCCCGCCCAGCCTTGCCACGAACATGCCAATCTGCAGCTGTTCCGCCTTGATTCTTCTCAGCATGCAATCGCCCCTATCAAATGGCGCACGAAGCCCATGCCTCGCGTACCCGTTCAAGCGGGGCTCTGGTCGGGCCGGCCCCTTGCTCTGATTCTTATCGTTGGCCGCCATTATCGGCAGGCTGCCGGATTTCTTTAGTGTTTTCTGTTCGGACGCCGATTCCGCGGCATCTGCCCGGTCCCACGCCACCTGCTCTTCGCCAGGCAGACAGTTGGTGCAAGGCCGCATTTGCGCGCCGACGGACAGCATGCCAAAAGTCAGACCCATCCAGACCATGTTGCCCCAAAAAACAACACCAGCGGCCACGGCGCGATGCGCACGACCATCGCGCCGCCGGGCCGGCGGCCTGGCTGCTTTGTTCGGCACCCCGCAGACCCCATCCCCCGGTTGCGTGAAACTTGTCGGCGCCAGGCCTGGCCTGCGCGTTCAGGCTTGATATTCGCGGCGAATTGCCGTTATCTGTTGTCGACCACCGCCATTGCGTCTTTCTGCTTGATGCACACCCACTACGACAACCTCAAGGTTTCACGTGACGCCCCGACCGAAGTGATCCGGGCCGCCTACAAATCCTTGAGCCAGAAATATCATCCCGACCGGCACGCGGACAGCGAGGAAGCCAATCGCATCATGCGGCTGCTGAACGCGGCCTACGAGGTGCTGCGCGACCCGGAACGCCGGGCCGAGCACGACCAGTGGATCATTGCCGAAGAAAAGCGCGAGGCCGAGCGGACGCTACGGCAGGCGCAGGCCCAGCGCGCATCGGCGGCTCAGGCCCAGCGCCAGGCCGCGCAGCGTCAGCAGGCCGCGCGCCAGTCGGCCGCCCGCCCGGCGCAGCAGGCCCGAGCCGCCGAGCCGGAGCCTGCCGACGCGCCGCCGTTCCGTTCACGCAAGGCACGTCCGGAACGGCAGGAGCGCCAGGAACGCACCCGCCGCGCCGCCCGCGAGCGCGGCGCCGACGGTCCCGCCGTGCCGCTGCCGAAATATGGATCGATCGCACTCTATGCCGCCATCGGCGCGATCATCGTCATCATGCTTGGAGACTGGTCGGGCCCCGGAGAGGCGACGGCCAGCGGTACCGATGCCCGCCCAGTGCCCGCCAGCGCGGCGCAGGCGCAGGCGCAGGCGCCCGCATTGGTCAGGACTGTGTCGCCGGGCGTGCAGCTCGCCAGCCGCGAGCGCGGCTATACCCGGCCGTCGATGACGCCGCGCGGCATGCCATGGCCCGATCATTCGGGCTACCTGCCGGGGTATCCGGTACTGAACGGGAATGGGTTGTCGACGCTGACGGTGGACAATTCGGGAAGCGCGTCCGACGTGCTGCTGAAACTGGTGGCCGTCGACGGCAATGCGCCGCTGCCGGTGCGCACCAGCTTTGTGCGCGGCGGTTCGTCGTTCACGATGGAGAATATTTCGCCCGGCGCCTACGACCTGCGCTACCAGAGCCTGGATTCCGGCGAGATCTTCCGCTCGGAACGCTTCGATCTCTCGGAAGTCCGCGAGGCAGCGGGCACCAGTGCCAATCGCAATGTCTTCAAGCTGTACGCGGTGCCGGGTGGCACGTCGCGCTCGGTGACAATCTCCGAGCGCGAATTTCCCTGAGGCGGAGCCGGGGCTGGACACCGGCTCGGGCGGCCCTGCACGCGATGGCGGCAGGGCTCAAGACTTCAAAGACCTCTGCAGGCCCAGGTAGAGACCTTTTAGGCCTCGATAGACCTTAGTAGGCCTTGGGCTGCGGCTGGCCGTTCGGCGCCACATAGGGCTTCGGCTTGGGTGCCGGAACCGGCACATTGCCGTAAAGCTTCTGCCAGCGGGACTTCAGGCCGTCGGCGATTTCCTTCTGGTTGTACTGCTCGGCGAAGTCGACCACCGTCATGCCTTGCTGGTTCTTCAGGCGCATGTCCGCACCTTCGTCCAGCAACAGCTTGACCGTCTCGATATGCCCGCCACGCGCCGCCATCATCAGCGGCGTGGTGCCATTGGGGCTCTCGGCGTCCAGATAGGCGGCATGGTCGACCAGGTACTTGACCACGTCGTTGTGCCCGTTCGTCGCGGCGTAGTGCAGCGGCGCCCAGCCCTTCTTGTTGACCTCGGCCTCTTCGCCATCGACCATCAGCTTGATCATGTCGAGATCGCCATTGAGCGCCGCCATCATCAGCGCGTTCTCGCCGGCCGGGTTGGTCTTGTCGAAGTCGATGTTCTTGGCCTTGATCAGCGCCGTGGCCGCCTTCTTCGACTTTTCGCGCAGCGCCACCACCAGCATCGGATTGCCGCGGTTATCCACCAGGTTGGGGTCCACGCCCTTGGCCAGCAGCTTCTGCACGGTATTGCCGTCGTCGAATTCCACGGCCTTGCGCATGTCATCGGCCGGTGCAGCCTGCACCAGCGCGCAGCCGGACATCGCCGTCAGGCCTACCAGGGCCATTGCCGATGCCAGGCGTCGAATCTTGATATCAAGCATGAGAATTCCTGTCTATGTGCTTGAAAAGACGAAAGAAGTTATCCGTCGTCTGCTCTGCCACGGCCTCCACGGGCACGTCGCGCAGCCTGGCGATGAATTCGCCCACATGGCGAACCCAGGCCGGCTCGTTGGTCTTGCCGCGATACGGCACCGGCGCCAGATACGGCGAATCGGTTTCGATCAGCATGCGGTCCAGCGGCACCTTCTTCGCGGTTTCCTGCAGGTCTGCCGCGCTCTTGAACGTGACGATGCCCGAGAACGAGATGTAGAAACCTTCGTCAAGCGCCTGCTTCGCAATGTCCCAGGTCTCGGTAAAGCAGTGCATGACACCGCCGGCCTCGCGCGCATTTTCCTCGCGCATCAGGCGGATCGTGTCGTCGGCCGACGACCGGGTATGGATGATCAGCGGCTTGCCGGTCTGGCGCGCGGCGCGGATATGGGTGCGGAAACGTTCCCGCTGCCATTCCATGTCATCGACACTGCGGCCATTGAGCCGGTAGTAGTCCAGGCCGGTCTCGCCGGTGCCCACCACGCGCGGATGGGCGGACAGCGTCACCAGCCGCTCCAGCGTCGGCTCTTCGGCATCTTCCTCGTAGTCGGGATGCACACCCACCGACGCGTAGAGGTTGGGATGCTGCTCGGCCAGCGCCAGCACGCGCGGAAAATCCTCCAGCGTCACGGAAATGCACAGCGCATGCGTGACCTGGTTGGTCTTCATGTTTTCCAGCAGCTGGGGCAGACGCTGCGCCAGTTCCGGAAAATCGATATGGCAGTGGGAATCGACAAACATGGTGCGTACTCCGCGCTCAGCCCAGGCGGCGGCCCAGGATGACGAGGTCGCGCTCGACCCCATCCAGTACGGCCACGCGCGGCAGGTCGCCCCAGCGCGAGAAGCCGTGGCGCTCGAACAGGGCCAGGCTCGGTGCGTTGTGGCCGAAGATAAAGCCCAGCAGCGTGTTGACGCCCACCCGGGGTGCATGCGCGATGGCCTGTTCCAGCAGGAAGCGGCCCAGGCCCTTGCCACGGAAGTCCTCGTGCAGGTAGATCGAGACTTCGGCGGTGGCGCCATACGCCGGGCGGCCGTAGAAATCCGAAAAGCTGACCCAGCCGGCCATGCGGCCATCGGCGGCTTCGCATACCCAGAGCGGGCGGCGTTCGGGCCGGTGCGCCGCAAACCACGCCTCGCGCGAGGCCACGGACACCGGCTCCGTATCGGCCGTCACCATGCGCGACGGCACGGTACTGTTGTAGATGTCGACGATGCCAGCCAGGTCGTCACGCGTCGCCAGACGCACCGCAAAACCACTATTACTCATAAAAACAGACACTTGCGAAGCAAGCTTCGCATCTCGCATGAGGTTACAAGGTCTGCGTGGGCCGCCCCGATTCGATGGTCTTGCCCAGCAGTTCTTCCACCGCGCGCTTGAGCGCACGGCCATTGTCGTCGTCCGGCAGATGCACGCCCACACCAGGGGTCTTCATCGGCGTGCCAGCCGGCGTGATCCAGGCAACAGTGCCCTGCACCTGGTATTTCTGCGGCCGGTCCAGCAAGGAAAGCACCAGGAAGACCTGCTCGCCCAGCCGGAACGGGCGGTTCGACGGCACGAAGATGCCGCCGCGTGCCAGGAACGGCATATAGGCGCCGTAGAGCCCGGCCTGGTCCTTGATCGACAGCGACAGCACATTCGGCCGCTGCGGCGCGCCACCTGTGGCGGGCCCCGCCGGATTGACTGGCGCGGCTGGCGCTGGACGCGCCGGCATCGTGACTGGTGCATTCATGTTTGACCCCTGCAGTGCTTTGCCCGCTTGGGCGGGCTATGGAATATGGGAAATGCGTGGCTCGACTTTTACCACGTGTGCCCATCGATGCCTATGTTTTTGGCTTCGCCCTGCCGGTTTTGTCGCTTTCAGCGGAACAATTGCCGGTAATCGAGAAAAACCGATTCCATGACCAGCCGCGCCGCCAATGGGTGGTTCTCGCTGCGCCGGTGGTTGACCAGCCGGGCGGCAAACCCCTGCAGCCGATGGGCGTCGGTGGCACCGGCGCAGCGTCCCAGCGCCGCCTGCTCCTTCGGAAAATAGCGCACGGCGCCCGTGCCCAGGCTCAGCGCCAGCAGGTCGTAGGTCCAGCGCTGCAGCACGCCCAGCACGGCCGGGACCGGCAGCTTCTGCAGTTGCTCGGCCGCCGCCAGCGGATCGAACGCGGCGCCGGCGCCCAGCTGGCCCACCAGCAAGCGCTGCAGCGGCTGCTCTTCGGCTTCGGCGGCATGCAGCGCGGTCAGCGGCGCACCGCCCGACAGCGCCAGTTGCGCCTCGACATCGGCCACGCCCTGGCTGCGCAGCCATTCCAGCGCGGCGGCCTGGGTCGGGCGCGTGACCGAGAACTGGCGGCAGCGCGACAGGATCGTCGGCAGCACGCGGTCGATCCGGTCGGTGACCAGCAGGAACACGGTTGACGGCGGCGGCTCTTCCAGCGTCTTGAGCAGCGCGTTGGCGCCCTCGGTCTGCAATGCGTCGAGCGGGTAGACCACCACCACGCGCAGGCCCGCCCGATGGGTACCCACGCCCACCGCCTCGATCAGCCCGCGCACCTGCTCCATGCGGATGATCTTGCTGGGCGCTTTCTTCTTGCTGCTACTGCTGCCGCCACCTTCGCCGTCGCCATCGGCATCGCCCGCGCCAGCTTCCAGCGCTTCGGGCCGCACCACCGTGAAATCGGGGTGATTGCCCTGGCTGAACCAGTGGCAGGCGCCGCAGGTGTTGCAGGGCTGACCATCGGCCACCGGGGATTCGCACAGCAGGCCCTGGGCGAAATGCAGCGCCAGGTCGCGCTTGCCGATGCCTTGCTGCCCATGCAGCAGCAGCGCGTGCGGCAGCCGGTCGCGCAGCGCGGCCAGCCGTTGCCAGTCTTCTCGTTGCCAGGGATAAAGCATGCAGATCAGTCAGTTAGCGCGATCGTCTCATGTATTGTCCGAGCCTTGCCCGGCAACATCAGCGCGCGCATATATATTCGATAAATCAAAGACTTGAGATGATTTCCTCAAGCGTGACGCGAATTTCCTCGATCGAGCGCGTGGCGTCGATCACGCGGAAGCGCCCCGGCGCCTCGGCGGCCCGGCGCAGGTACTCGGCACGGGTCCGTTCGAAGAAGGCACGCGATTCGGCCTCGAACTTGTCTGGCTCGCGCGCATTGGCCAGGCGTTGTGCCGCCGTCTCCAGCGGTACGTCGAACAGCAGCGTCAGGTCCGGCTGCAGATCGCCCTGCACCCACTGCTCCAGCACTTCCAGCCGCTCGCGCGGCAGGCCGCGCCCGCCGCCCTGGTAGGCAAAGGTGGCATCGGTGAAACGGTCGGAAATCACCCAGTCGCCGCGCGCCAGCGCGGGCTCGATGACGTCGGCAATATGCTCGCGGCGAGCCGCGAACATCAGCAGCGCCTCGGTTTCGAGGTCCATCTTCCGGTGCAGCAGCAGGCCGCGCAGGTCTTCGCCCAGCGGCGTGCCGCCCGGCTCGCGGGTCGTGACAACGGTGGCGCGTTCGCGCAGGCGGCCGGCTACCCATTCGATATGGGTGCTCTTGCCGGCGCCGTCGATGCCTTCAAAGGTGATGAATCTGCCGCGCATGAATTCAGGGCTTTCCGCGCTGGTACTTGTCGACCGCGCGATTATGTTCGGGGAGTGAGCTGGAAAAATGGCTGCTGCCGTCGCCACGGGCCACGAAGTACAGCGCATCGGAGGGCGCCGGCGTGGTGGCCGCGGCCAGCGAGGCCAGTCCTGGCAACGCGATCGGGGTCGGCGGCAGGCCGGTCCGGGTGTACGTATTGTAAGGGGTGTCCGACAGCAGATCCTTCTTGCGCAGGTTGCCGTCGAAGGTCGGGCCGATGCCATAGATCACGGTCGGATCGGTCTGCAGCATCATGTTCTTGCGCAGCCGGTTGACGAACACGGCAGCAATCAGCGGCCGCTCGGCGGCCTGGCCGGTTTCCTTCTCGACGATCGACGCCATGACCAGCGCCTCGTACGGCGACTTGTATGGCAGATCGGGCGAGCGGGCATTCCAGGCGTCGTTCAGGCGCTTCTGCATGGCCCGGTAGGCATGCTTGTAGAGTTCGACGTCGCTGCTGCCACGCGCGAACAGGTAGGTATCGGGAAAGAACATACCCTCCGGCGACGCCTCGGCCGCGCCGATGGCCTTCATCAATTCGGCATCGGACATGTTCTGGGTGTCGTGCTTCAGGGCCGGATTGGCGTCCACCGCCGCCCGCATCTTGCGGAATTCCCAGCCTTCGATCACGGTGACCACATAGTGCGTGACCTCACCCTTGGCGAGCTTTTCGATCACATCGAGCGGCGTCACGCCGGTTTCGAACTGATAGCCGCCCGCCTTGAGTTCGGCGGCGTGGCCCGTGACGCGGGCCAGCAACTGGAACAGGCGCGGGTCCATGCCCACGCCGCCGCGCTGGATCTGGCGGCCAACGCTCGCCACGGCGGAATTCGGTTTGATGATGACTTCGACGGGGGATGCGGACAGGCTCAGCGGCTGGCGGGCCCACCAGGCAAAGCCGCCGGCGGCAGCCATGGCAAAGACCAGCAACACCCCGACCAGGCGCAGGAACAGACGTTTCATGGAGTAAGAATAAAGACCGGCCGCCATGCCCCCGCCGGCGGGTCGGGATCATTGGAGCGGCCGGCCGGAATGGCGACAGGCCCATATAATACCGGGAGCCTTGTGCCCGATGTGTCACCGAGCGTTACGCAGCGGCCTGCAGTGTCGATTGCGTGCCGCGCCGGTATCGTGATCGCGCCTGCACCGCCATACGTTGTGTTCTGCACTTGTGCCCCCAATTCATCCATCCACACGTTTTCCAGGACCGTCCGCATGTCCGCCACTGAATTCCCGCCCCTCGCCGACAGCTTCGCCGCCCTGCCCGCCGCCGGTATCGTGACCGCGCCCGCCGGCCTGGGCCTGATCCGCGTGGCCGGCGACGATGCCGCCAGTTTCCTGCATACCCAGCTGACCAATGCCGTGGAAGACCTGACCGCCGATGCGGCGCGGCTGGCCGGCTACTGCTCGCCCAAGGGGCGCCTGATGGCCAGCTTCCTGGCGTGGCGCGATGCCGAAGGCATCGTGCTGCAACTGTCGGCCGACATCCAGCCGGCCATCCAGAAGCGCCTGACCATGTTCGTGCTGCGCGCCAAGGCCAGGCTGTCTGACCTGTCCGCCACGCACCGCGTGCTGGGCGTGGCCGGCGCCGGTGCCGAAACCGCGCTGCGCCAGGCTGGCCTGCCCGCGCCGCAAGGCCCGCTGGCCGTGGCGCATGCCGATGGCGTGACCGTGATCCGCCTGGCCGACGCCGAAGGTGAAGCGCGCTGGCAGATCGTGGCCGCCGCCGACCGCGCCGATGCACTGCAACAGACGCTGGGCGCCACGCTGGCGGCGGCCGCCCCGGCGTTCTGGGACTGGCTCGACATTGGCGCGGGCATCCCGCGCATCACGGCCCCCACGCAAGAGCAGTTCGTGCCGCAGATGATCAACTTCGAACTGGTGGGCGGCGTGAACTTTCGCAAGGGCTGCTATCCCGGCCAGGAAGTGGTGGCGCGCAGCCAGTATCGCGGCACGCTCAAGCGCCGCATGTGGCGCGTGCAGGGCGAAGGCACCGTGCCCGCCGCCGCCGCCGAGATTTTCCGCCCCGAGGACCCGGAACAGCCGTGCGGCATGATCGTCAATGCCGCGGCGTCGCCGCTGGGCGGCTGGGACGGCCTGGCCGAACTGAAGATCGACGCCGCCGCCGGTGCGCTGCACCTGGGCGCCGCCACCGGGCCGGCACTGGTCACGCGTGCGCTGCCGTACGAAGTACCGCTGCCGAACGAGGCCGAAGCGGCCAGCTGAACGCCACGGGAACTCTGCCATGAGCGATCATCTCTACGTCTACTTCAAGGTACCCGATGCGCACGCGGCGGACGCTCTGCCGCACTGGCACCGCTGGATGGAAACGGTCGCCGAGGCGACCGGGATTGGTGGTACGCTGATGCGCAGGCCCGAGACCCGCGCGGGCCTGCAGACGTGGATGGAGTGTTACGCCGATGTGCCGCCCGCGTTCGATGCCACGCTCGACGGGCTGTGGCGCCAGAGCGGGCTGGCGCAGTGGATCAGCGGCGAGCGGATGGCCGAACGGTTCATCGACCTGGACGTGCTCTGACCGTGCAGGTCGCATTCACAACGGCATGGCAAGACGGTAGCAAGCAGTAAGAGGAAGCCCCCCATGTGTCTGATACTGGTGGCCTGGCAATCGCACCCGGACTATGCCCTGGTGGTAGCTGGCAACCGCGACGAATTCTATGCCCGCCCGGCGGCGGCCGCGCACTGGTGGCACGATGCCCACGAAGTGCTGGGCGGTCGCGACCTGGCGGAGGTGATTGGCGATGCCGGCACGTGGATGGGCGTCTCCAACGCCGAATCGCCTGAATGGCCCGATGATTCGCGCGCCCGTTTCGCGGCGCTGACCAATTACCGCGCGCCTTCCGAAAAACGTACCGATGCGCGCTCGCGCGGCGAACTGGTATCGCATTTCCTGCGCGGCAACCAGACGCCCGACGAGTACCTGCACGACCTGGCCCGCGCGCCCGGCGCGTACAACGGCTTCAACCTGCTCGCCAGCGATCTGCACGATCTCTGGTGGTATAGCAACCGGTCCAAATCGCGCCAGCCGCAGAAGCTCAAGCCGGGCCTGTACGGCCTGTCCAACGCGCTGCTCGATACGCCCTGGCCCAAGGTGCGCAGCCGTGTGGGCGCGCTGTGCGAGGTGCTGGCCGCCGACCGCGGACAGCTAGGATCGGACCCCGAGCCGTACCTGCAACTGCTGGCCGATGAAAAGCAGGCACCGGACTGGGAACTGCCGAGTACCGGCGTGGCACCCGAATGGGAAAAGCTGCTGTCGTCGGCGTTTATCCGATCGCCCAACTACGGCACGCGCGCCAGCACCATACTGCGCGTGCGGCACGATGGCCGCTTCGATTTTGTCGAGCGCAGCTTCGACGCCGACGGCCAGACCGGCGAGGTGTCATACCAGGGCCGCCTGAACGTGGCCCGCGATACCGGAACCGTGCCGGCGCCACGCTAATCGCCGCCGCCGGGCCGCCCTGGCCTGGCTGGCACGATGGTCTCCGGATTCATGCATGGACGGCCGGGCCATCCCGCAAACCCCGTTCCTCCACCACCTGCCACGCTTCGGCCGCTACGCCGACGCGTCGGCCAATAGCACCAGATCGGCCAGCGCCCTGCCGCCCGCAGAGATATGCGTCCGCATGGCCTCGGCCGCGGCGTCGGCCTGGCCGCTCAGAATGGCCTCCACCACGTGTCCGTGCTCGCGATACGACGTGGCTATGCGGGCCTCGTTGATCAGGTCCTTGCGCTGCCAGTAGATCGCCAGGCGGCGCCGCAACTGCACGATCTGCTCCGACAGGAACGGGTTGGCCGCCGCCTGGTACAACACCTCGTGGAAGGCCCGATTGGCCTCGACGTAGGCCGCCGCATCGCGTGCGCGCGCCGGAATGCCGGCGGCCTCGTGCGAATCTGCCAGTGCCTTGCGCCCTTCGGCCGAAATGCGCCGGGTGGCAAGCCGTGCCACCACCCCCTCCATCTCCGCCAGCGTCTCGAACATCGCCACCAGCTCGGCAGCGCTCGGCTTGTGGACGAACATGCCAGCACGCGGCGCGATCGACACCAGCCCCTGGGCCGCCAGCATCAGCAGCGCCTCGCGCACCGGCGTGCGCGAACTGTCGAACTGTTCGGCCAGCATCTTCTCGTCGATCTGCGCCCCGGGCCGCAGCTCTCCCGCCTGAATGGCGGCGATCACGCTTTCGCGAATCCGATCTTGTAGCGATTGCACGGGTATACCCTCTATTTTCCTTAGAAAAATATCTGTAGCCTTTTTTGATATATCAATTCGGCTTTGAGATATAACGAGATGGATGATACCTCACCCTCCCTGGCCGTCGAAGGCCGCGTTGCCGCGATAACGCTGCACCGGCCCAAAGTGGCCAACCGGCTCAGCCCCGCCGACCTGATCGCGCTGCGCGACCGCGTGGCCGCCGTCAATGCCATGTCCGAAGTGCTGGTGTTGTGCTTCACCGCCGAGGGCAAGTACTTCTGCAGCGGCTACGACATTGGCTCGCTGGGCGGCAAGCCCGAGGAAGGCGCGGCCAATTTCGGCGACGTGATCGATGCCATCGAGGCGGCGCGGCCCGTCACGATTGCCGCGATCCAGGGCGGCGTCTATGGCGGCGCCACCGACCTGTGCCTGGCGTGCGATTTCCGGATCGGGGTGCCGGGCTGCGACATGTTCATGCCCGCTGCCCGGCTGGGGCTGCATTTCTATCGCGGCGGCATGGAGCGCTATGTGTCGCGGCTGGGCCTGAACGCGGCCAAGCGGCTGTTCCTGACCGCCGACCGCATCGAGGCCGACGAAATGCTGCGCATCGGCTTCCTGACCGAAATGGTGCCCGCCGATGCGCTGGCCGCGCGCGTGGCGGCACTGAGCACCCAGCTGGCCGGCATGGCGCCGATCGCGCTGATCGGCATGAAACGCCACCTCAACGACATCGCCTGCGGCCGGCTTGATGCCGACGCGCTGCAACACGACATACACCGCTCCGAAACCTCGGAAGACCTGCGCGAGGGTGCGGCGGCATGGAAGGAGAAACGAACCCCTGCGTTCCGCGGCCGATAGCCACGCCAGGCCCAGCCGCGTCCATTCACTCAAGTGGCGAAACAGCTACGGAGGAGACATCATCATGACCATCACCCTGACCCATCGCGTGACCCATCGCGCCGCGCTCGCCATCTTCGGCACGCTGTTTGCGGCATTGCCCGTTGCCGCCTCGGCGCAGGCGGCCTACCCCAACAAGCCGATCCGGCTCGTGATCGGCTTTCCGGCCGGCGGCGGCGCGGACAACACGGCGCGGCTCTACGGCGATGCACTGAGCCGCGAGCTTGGACAACCGGTGGTGGTCGACAACCGGCCCGGCGCGGGCACCACGATTGCCGCCGAATACGTCGCCAAGTCGGCGCCCGACGGCTACACGCTCTACATCGCCACGGCCAGCCTGATGGGTGGTGACAAGGTGCTCTACAAGAACATCCGCTACGAGCCGTCCGACTTCGCGCCGATCACGAAGCTGTCGGCCGCGCCGCTGATCCTGGCCGTCAACAAGGACAGCGGCATCAAGAACGTGCAGGACCTGATCGCCCAGGCCAAGGCGCATCCGGGCGCCATCAATTACTCGTCGTCGGGCAATGGCGTGATCACGCATCTGGCAGGCGTCTACTTCACCAAGCTCACCGGCGTGCGCATGACGCACGTGCCATACAAGGGCGGCGCGCCGTCGGCCCAGGCCGTGGCCGCCGGCGACGTGCAGCTGACGTTCGGCACGGCGCCTTCGGTCAAGCCGATGATCGACACCCACAAGGTGGTGCCGATCGCCGTGACTTCGGCCCAGCGCTCCAACGCCAATCCGCAATTGCCGACCATCGCCGAAAGCGGGGTCAAGGGCTACGACCTGTCGGCCTGGTACGGGCTGTTCGCGCCCGCGAAAACGCCGCCGGAGATCATCGACAAGCTGTTCGCGGCCACGGCCAAGGTCATGGCCGACCCCGAACTCCGCAAGCGCTTTCTGGCGCAGGGCGACGAGGTGTCGGTGTCGGCTTCGGTCGCCGACTTCCGCGACTTCGCGGCCCGCGAAGGCAAGATCGGCGTCGACCTGGCGCAGTCGAGCGGCGCAAAGATCGACTGATGCCCGCCCGCGCATCGAACCTCAAGGAGTAAAAGCATGACTACGCCAAACGGCCCCCTGCACGGCATCACGGTTGTCGACCTGACGCGCGTGCTGGCCGGCCCGTACTGCACGATGATGCTGGCCGACCTGGGCGCCCGCGTCATCAAGATCGAGAATCCCGACCGGGGCGACGATTCGCGCCAGGTGGGGCCGTTTGTCGATGGGGAGTCGGCCTACTTTGCGTCGGTGAACCGCAACAAGTCGTCCATCGCGCTCGATCTGAAGGACGCGTCGGACCGCGCGGTACTGGAGCGGATGCTGGAAGGCGCCGACGTGCTGGTGGAGAACTTCCGCGCCGGTGTGATGGACAAGCTTGGCTATACATGGGAGATGCTGCGCGCCCGCTATCCGAGGCTGGTGTACGCGTCGATTTCCGGCTTTGGCCAGACCGGCCCCTACCGCAACCGGCCCGCCTACGACATGGTGGTGCAGGCCATGGGCGGCCTGATGAGCGTGACGGGCGAGCCCGGCGGCAATCCGGCGCGTGTCGGGGTGTCGATTGGCGATATCGGCGCCGGCCTGTATGCCACCATCGGCATCCAGGCCGCGCTGCTGCGCCGCACCGCCACCGGGCTGGGCGAACGGGTCGATATCTCGATGCTCGATTGCCAGGTGGCGCTGCTGGAAAACCCCATCGCCCGCTTCTCGGCCACCGGGAACGTGCCCAGGCCGCTCGGCACCCGGCATCCGTCGATCACACCGTTCGACATGTTTGCCACGCAGGACGGCTTTGTCGTGATCGCCGTTGGCAACGACGCCCTGTTCGAACGGCTCTGTGGCGCACTCGGGCAGCCGGAATGGGTCGACGATCCACGGTTTGCATCGGTCCCGGCCCGCAACGAGCATCACGCGGAACTGAAGCAATGCCTGGAGGCGCGCCTGGGCGAGGCGTCGACAGCCGAATGGGAAGCTGTGCTGGAGGCCGCCGGGGTGCCGCATGGCCCGCTGAACGGCGTGCCGCAGATCATGGACAACGCCCACGTGGCAGCCCGGCAGATGTTGCTGGACGTTGGCATCGGCGCCGACAAATCGCTGCGCGTGGCCGGCAATCCAATCAAGATCGGCGAGACGTGGCAGTCCGGCGCGGTACGGCCGGCGCCCCGGCTCGATCAGGATCGCGAGGCGCTGCTGGGAGAGTTTGGCGCGTAGCCCGAGGGCCGGCCAAAGCGGCCCGGCCTTAGCCGATGCGCTTGCGCATCTCGATGTGCGGAATGCCGGCTTCCTCGAATTCCGCCCCTATCTGCTCGAAACCCACGCGCGCGTAGAACGGCGCGGCGTGGGTCTGCGCGTTGAGGATCAGCTCCGGATAGCCCAGTTCTGCGGCCTTGGTCATCAGTGCATCGAGCACCTTCGCACCCATGCCGGTGCCGCGCGCCACCTTCAGCACCGCCATGCGCCCGATATGGCCATCCGGCAGCAGCCGGCCCGTCGCCACCGGCGTGCCGTCCTGGGCAAACGCCAGCGCGTGCCAGCTCGGAGCATCCATGTCGTCCCATTCCAGTTCCACCGGTACACCCTGCTCCTCCACAAAGACGCTGTAGCGGATGGCGCGCGCGCGTTCGCGGGCTTCATCCCAGGCGCAGACCAGTACGGAATCGGGGCAGACGGACATGATTTTCTAGGGCGGAAAGTCTTGGAAAGGCGCAATGATACGCCGACGGCCGGGCGACGGCGGTCAAGGCCGCCCTGCAGACCCGTGCGATTATCGGCCATCCGCTGCACCAGCCTAGGGATTACCCCCCTGCCATCCCTTGATGAAATTTGTATGATGACCTGACTACCCGATGACGTGATAACGATGTTCCAGAAGATTCCCGCCCGTGCGCTGACCGACAGCGTGGCCGAACAGTTACTCGAGAAGATCGAAGGCGGCGTGTTTCCGCGTGGCGCCAAGCTGCCCACCGAAGCCGTGCTGTCCGAGGAATTCGGCGTCAGCCGCACCGTGATCCGCGAGGCCATTGCGCGGCTCAAGTACGAAGGCCTGGTGGAATCGCGCCAGGGCAGCGGCGTATTCGTGACCGAACAGGCCGGCATCCGTCCGCTGCGCATCGACTACACCGACGTCGACACGCTGGAATCGGTGCTGCAAATCGTTGAACTGCGACGTTCCATCGAGGCCGAGGTGGCCGCGCAGGCCGCCCGCCGCCGTACGGACGCGGCCATGGCCGGCATCGATGCCGCGCTGGCCCGCCTGGATGCCGAGGTGGCCGCCGGCGGTGACGGCGTGGACGCCGACGTGGGTTTCCACCGCGCCATCGCCGAAGCCACCGGCAATCCCTACTTCCTCAAGACGCTGGCGTTCCTGAGCCAGTACCTGGAAACCGCCACGCGCGTCACGCGAACCAACGAGGCGCGCCGCGAGGACTTCTCGCGCCAGGTGCGCGAGGAACATCAGGCCATCGTCGCCGCCATCCGCGCGGGCGACCCCGACGCCGCGCGCAATGCCGCGCAGAACCATATGTACAACGCGGCGCGCCGCCTGTCGCAACTGGGCGACGACGACGCAGCCGCCGGCGACCTGCCGCAAGGCCCGTCGCATTAATCCCGCTTTCAGGAGATTTCCATGTCCAGGAATATTGGTGTCATCGGCTTGGGTGCGATGGGCTATGGCGTGGCGCAGTCGCTGCTGCGCGCCGGCTTCAAGGTCCATGCGTTCGATCTGCGCGATGAGGTGCTGCGCCGCTTTGCCGACGCCGGCGGCGTGCCGTGCGGCAGCCCGGCCGAACTGGGCGAGCGCTGCGACGTGGTGATCACGCTCGTGGTCAACGCCGCGCAGACCGAATCGGTGCTGTTCGGCGAACAGGGTGCGGCACCGGCCATGGCCGCCGGCAAGCTCGTGATTGCCAGCGCCACCGTGCCGCCCGGCTTTGCCGAAGCCCTGGGCAAGCGGCTGGCGGAAAAGGGCCTGCTGCTGCTCGACGCGCCGGTCTCGGGCGGCGCCGCCCGCGCTGCCACTGGCGAAATGACGATGATGACGTCGGGCCCTGCCGAAGCCTACGCGCTGGCCGAGGACGTGCTGGGCGCCATTGCCGGCAAGGTCTACCGCCTGGGCGACGCCCATGGCGCCGGCTCGAAGGTCAAGATCATCAACCAGCTGCTGGCCGGTGTGCATATCGCTGCAGCAGCCGAAGCCATGGCGCTGGGCCTGCGCGAAGGCGTGGACCCCGACGCGCTCTACGACGTCATCACGCACAGCGCCGGCAATTCGTGGATGTTCGAAAACCGCGTGCCGCATATCCTGGCGGGCGACTACACGCCGCTGTCGGCCGTCGACATCTTCGTCAAGGACCTGGGCATGGTGCTGGATACCGCGCGCACCAGCAAATTCCCGCTGCCGCTGTCGGCCGCCGCACACCAGATGTTCATGATGGCGTCCACCGCCGGCCATGGCGGCGAGGACGACTCCGCCGTGATCAAGATTTTCCCGGGCATCGAACTGCCCGCCGGCAAGGCCAAGGAGTAAGGCAATGACGACGGATCGTCCCCTGCTGGGCTGTATCGCCGACGATTTCACCGGCGCCACCGACCTGGCCAACACGCTCGTGCGCAATGGCATGCGCACCGTGCAGACCATTGGCGTGCCCACCTCGGCGGTGCAGGCCGACGCCATCGTCGTCGCGCTGAAGTCGCGCACGATTCCGGCGGCCGACGCGGTGGCCCAGTCGCTGGCCGCGCTGGCCTGGCTGCGCGAGCAGGGCTGCCGCCAGTTCGTGTTCAAGTACTGCTCGACGTTCGATTCGACCGACGCCGGCAATATCGGCCCGGTGGCCGAGGCCCTGCTCGACGCCCTGGGCAGCGATTTCACGATCGCCTGCCCGGCCTTTCCCGAAAACGGCCGCACGATCTTCCGCGGGCACCTGTTCGTGGCCGATGCCCTGCTTAGCGAATCGGGCATGGAGCACCATCCGCTCACGCCGATGACCGATGCCAGCCTGGTGCGCGTGCTGCAGCGCCAGAGCCAGTCCAAGGTGGGCCTGCTGCGTTATGACACCGTGGCGAAGGGCCCGCAGGCCGTGCGCGCCCGTATCGACGCGCTGCGCGCCGAAGGCGTGAAGCTGACGATTGCCGATGCAATTTCCGACGCCGACCTGTTCGCGCTGGGCGAAGGCTGCGCGGCGCTGCCGCTGATTACGGGCGGCTCGGGCATCGCACTGGGCCTGCCTGAGAATTTCCGCCGGGCCGGGCTGCTGCCCGCGCGCACCGACGCGGCCGAAGTGCCGGCCGTCAACGGCCATGGCGTGGTGCTGGCGGGCAGCGCATCGCGCGCCACCAACGGCCAGGTCGCGCACTGGATCGCACAGAAGCGACCCGCCCTGCGGATCGATCCGCTGCGCCTGGCGCGTGGCGAGGCCGTGACCGACGAGGCGCTGGCCTTTGCCCGCGATCACGACGAACCGGTGCTGATCTATGCGACGGCGCAACCCGAGCAGGTCAAGGCCGTGCAGGCCGAGCTTGGCGTGGCACGCGCAGGCGAACTCGTGGAACACGCGCTGGCCTGCATCGCCGCCACGCTCAAGGCCCGCGGCACGCGCCGCTTTGTGGTGGCCGGCGGCGAGACGTCGGGCGCCGTGGTGCAGGCGCTGGGCGTGGAGTCGCTGCGCATCGGCCGCCAGATTGCCCCGGGCGTGCCAGCCACCGTCACGCTCGATGCCGAGCCGCTGGCGCTGGCCCTGAAATCGGGCAACTTCGGCGGCGAGAACTTCTTCGACGAAGCGCTGCAGGTGCTGGGAGCCGCGCGATGAGCCAGAACGAAAGCGCACTGCGCGAAGAGATCTGCCGCGTCGGCGCCAGCCTGTTCCAGCGCGGCTACACGGTCGGCACGGCTGGCAACATCAGCGCCCGACTGGAAGACGGCTGGCTGATCACGCCCACCGACGCGTGCCTGGGCACGCTGGACCCCGCCAGGGTCGCCAAGGTGGCGACCGACGGCACCTGGGTATCGGGCGACAAGCCGTCGAAGACGCTCACGCTGCACCGTTGCGTCTACGACAACAACCCGAACGCCCATGGCGTGGTGCATACCCATTCCACCCACCTGGTGGCCCTGACGCTGGCCGGTGTGTGGCAACCCGACGACGTGCTGCCGCCGATCACGCCGTACTACGTGATGAAGGTGGGCCATATCCCGCTGATTCCGTACCACCGCCCGGGCGACCCGGCCGTGGCGGCCCGCGTGGCGCAGCTTGCAAACGAGGTACGCGGCGTGCTGCTGGCGCGGCTGGGTCCGGTGGTGTGGGAAGACAGCGTGTCGCGGGCCGCCTGGGCGCTGGAGGAGCTGGAAGAAACCGCCAGGCTCTGGATGATGCTCGGGGACAAACCCGCACCGCTCGATGAAACCGCGCTGGCGGAACTGCGCGACACGTTCAAGGCGAGGTGGTAGCGCCGCAGGAATCTACCCCATTGCTTTGCTCCCCTCTCCCGCTACGCGAGAGAGGGGTTGGGGGAGAGGGCAAGCGCCAGACTCTGGCGACATCTCATAACAACGCCCCGCCCTCTCCCCAGCCCTCTCCCGCAACGCGGGAGAGGGCGACACCCTCAGCCGGTTCAAGACCAAGGAGACCTTTCAAATGACCGCATCCAACCCCGCGGTGGGGACCACTGCCGCCGACGCACGGCTGGACACCGACGCCGCCACCGAAAAGAGCGCCTACAACAAGGTGTTCTGGCGCATCATGCCGTTCCTGATGCTGTGCTACGTGATCGCCTATCTCGATCGCGTCAACGTGGGCTTCGCCAAGCTGCAGATGGCGCAGGACCTGCAATTCTCGGAGACCGTGTTCGGCCTGGGCGCCGGCCTGTTCTTCATCGGCTACTTCCTGTTCGAGGTGCCCAGCAACCTGCTGATGCACCGCATCGGCGCGCGTATCTGGATTGCGCGGATCATGATCACGTGGGGCATCATCTCGGCCGCTTTCGTGTTCGTGCAGACGCCCACGCAGTTCTACGTCATGCGCTTCCTGCTGGGCCTGGCCGAGGCGGGCTTCTATCCGGGCGTGATCCTGTACCTGACGTACTGGTACCCGTCGCACCGCCGCGCCAAGATGATCGCGCTGTTCATGTCGGGCATTCCCGTGGCGGGCATGTTCGGCAACCCGCTGTCGGGCTGGATCATGGACGCGTTCCACGACACCCACGGCTGGGCCGGCTGGCAGTGGATGTTCTTTATCGAGGCGCTGCCCGCATTTGCCATCGGCATCGTGACGGTCTTCGTGCTGCGCGACGGCATCGACAAGGCACCGTGGCTCAACAACGACGAGAAGGCCCTGCTCAAGCGCAACATCGAGGAAGACGAGCGCGCCGCCTCTGCCGCAGCCGCCGCCAATGGCCAGCGCGACATGCATTCGCTGGGCGCCGTGTTCAGCGACCGCCGCGTCTGGTGGATGTGCCTGATCTATTTCTGCTTCGTGACCGGCCAGTACGCACTGACGTTCTGGATGCCGACGCTGGTCAAGGCCAGCGGCGTGACCGGCAACCTCAATATCGGCCTGCTCTCCGCCATCCCGTTCATCTGCGCGATTGTCGTCATGAACATCCTGGGCCACAGCGCCGATGCCCGCCGCGAACGCCGCTGGCACCTGATCGTGCCAGCGCTGATGGGCGCCACGGGCTTTGCCATTGCCGCGTCGTTCACCCACAATACCCCGGTGGCCATTGCGGCGCTGTCGCTGGCCGCCGCCGGTGTGCTGACCTGCGCGCCGCTGTTCTGGTCGCTGCCGACCGCGTTCCTGAGCGGCGTTGCCGCCGCGTCGGGCATCGCCGTGGTCAACTCGGTGGGCAACCTGGCAGGCTTTGTGTCGCCGTACATGGTCGGCGCGCTCAAGGACCTGACGCAGAGCACGCAATTGCCGATGTACGTGCTGTCGGCCATCCTGATCGTGGGCGCCCTGCTGGTGTGGCTGACCCCGGCCAGGCTGGTCAACCGCTGATCGAACCTGAAGTTCAAGGAGACCTGACATGCCGCGCTTTGCCGCGAACCTCTCGATGATGTACACGGAGCACGACTTCCTGGACCGCTTTGCCGCTGCGGCAAAGGACGGCTTCCAGGCCGTGGAGTACCTGTTCCCGTACGACCATCCGGCCGCCGAGATCCGCCAGCGGCTGGACGCGCACGGCCTGACCCAGGCCCTGTTCAACGCGCCGCCGGGCGACTGGGGCGCCGGCGAGCGCGGCATCGCCGCCCTGCCCGGACGCGAGACCGAGTTCCGCAACGCGTTTGCAAAGGCGCTGGAATATGCGGCCGTGCTCGGCAACGACCGCGTGCACGTGATGGCCGGCATCGTGCCGGCCGACGCCGACCGCGCCCGCTGCCGCGCCGTCTACCTGGAGAACCTGGCCTACGCCGCCGCGTCGGCCGCAGCGCATGGCATCACGGTGCTGATCGAGCCGATCAACACGCGCGACATGCCGGGCTACTTCCTTAACCGCCAGGACGACGGCCAGGCCATCTGCCAGCAGGTGGGCGCCGCCAACCTGAAAGTGCAGTTCGACTGCTACCACTGCCAGATCGTGGAAGGCGATATCGCCAAGAAGCTGGAACGCGATTTTGCCGGTATCGGCCATATCCAGATTGCCGGCGTGCCCGAACGGCACGAGCCGGACATTGGCGAACTGAACTACCCGTACCTGTTCGACGTGATCGACCGGCTTGGCTACACGGGCTGGATCGGCTGCGAGTACCGCCCGCGCGCCGGCACGTCCGAGGGCCTGGGCTGGCTCAAGCCATACCTGAAGCGTTGATCCTCTGCAAACCCACCGGAATGCTGCAACCATGAACGTACTGATTACCGGCGGCGCCGGTTTCCTGGGCCTGCAACTGGCCCGCCTGCTGCTCAAGCGCGGCGCGCTGAGCCTGGACGGCAAGGCCGTGACCATCGGCAAGCTCACGCTGCTGGACGTGGTGGCGCCACAGATCGACGACGCACGCGTGCGCGTGGTGACGGGCGACCTGTCCGATCCGGCCGTACTGGCGCAGGCCATCGACCGGGACACCGGCGCCATCTTCCACCTGGCTGCCGTGGTCAGCGGCCAGGCCGAGGCCGATTTCGACCTGGGCATGCGCGTGAACCTGGACGCCTCGCGGGCGCTGCTGGAAACGTGCCGCCAGCTTGGCCATGTGCCGCGCGTGGTGTTCACGAGTTCGGTCGCCGTCTACGGCGGCAAGCTGCCGTCCGTGGTGCAGGACGATACCGCGCTGAATCCGCAGTCCTCGTATGGCGCGCAGAAGGCCATCGGCGAATTGCTGCTGTCGGACTACAGCCGCAAGGGCTTTGTCGATGGCCGCGTGCTGCGCCTGCCGACGATCAGCGTGCGGCCGGGCAAGCCCAATGCCGCCGCGTCGTCGTTCGCCAGCGGCATCATCCGCGAACCGCTGTCGGGCGTGGCCGCCAACTGCCCGGTGCACCCGGACACCGCGCTGTGGCTGCTGTCGCCGCGCGGCGCGATCCAGGCTCTGGTCAATGGCATCGAACTGGACGGCGCCCGCTTCGGCAACCGCCGTGTGGTAAACCTGCCGGGACTGTCGGTGACGGCCGCGCAGATGGTGGACGCGCTGCGCCGCGTGGCAGGCGATGCGGTGGCCGACCGCGTGACCTGGGAGCGCGAGGATCGCATCGAGAAGATCGTCGGCACCTGGCCGGCCGCCTGGGACCCGTCCCGCGCGCTGGAACTGGGTTTTGTCAGCGATGCCGACTTCGATTCGGTGATCCGGGCCTACGCGGAGGATGCGGGCCTGTCGCTCTGAGCGGCCAGCCCGTCGTGCCGGACGGCATTGGCGCCTGCGCGATACCGTCCGGCAGCCACTAACGGAACCGCGCCATTGCGCCGGCAGCAGCGAATCGGGTTCGCCCATCCGCGCCTTGCCGGCGCACGCCGATCATCCGGCCGTCCGCCAGCAACACCCTCCTTCCGGGGGGGCACCGGGGAATGCCACGGCAGACCTTACGCGGCGGGCTTCACCACCTCCCAGGCGTCGATGGTCTCGCGTACCTGCGCGGGAATCGGCGCCGACTTCTGCGTCTTCGGGTCGGCGCACACGTAGACGATCTCGCCGGTAATCAGGTGCTCGTCGCCGCGATACATCTCCACGCGGAACAGCATGCTTGAACGCCCCAGGCGCGCCATGCGGCCGCGGATGTCCAGCATGTCGTCGAAGCGCGCCGAGGCGTGGTATTCGAGCGTGGACTTGACCACGAAGATGTCCACGCCATGCGCGTGCAGCACGTCTTCAGGGTAGCGGATGCCCACCGCGCGCCAGTATTCGGTCACGCAGATATCGCAGTACGTCAGGTAGTGCGCATTGAAGACGATCGACTGGGGATCGACCTCGGCCCAGCGCACGCGCAGCGGCATGCTGTGGCGGAAATCCTCTTTGGCCATCTGGCACAAGCTCCAAATGAAAAACGGGGCGCTCCGTGGAACGCCCCGTCCGGTGACAGGCTTATTGCGGCTTGTTCAGCCCCAGCTTTTCGATGATGGCGCGCTCGCGCTTGACCGTGTCGGCCGCAAAGGCAGCGTACTGGGTGCTGCTCATGTAGTACGGCTCCATGTCGAACTTTGCCAGCGATTCGCGGTAGTTCGGCATCTCCATGGCCTGCTTGAATGCGTCATGCAGCTTCTTGACGATGGCCGGATCGGTGCCCTTGGGCGCCACCAGGCCGAACGGCGAGGTCTGCACGATGCCCATGCCCAGTTCCTTCAGCGTCGGCACGTTCGGGAAGCGCGCCGAGCGCTTGTCGCCCCAGGTGGACAGCAGGCGCAGCTTGCCCGATTCCACGTACTGGGCCCAGGCCGGCGTATCGGCCACCGACATCACGTGACCGCCCAGCAGCGCCTGCATCGATTCCGAATTGCCCTTGTACGGGATATGCGAGAACTGCACGCCCTGACGCATCGCCAGGTCTTCCATGGTCAGGTGCAGCGTGGTCATCGAGCCCGGCGAACCGTAGGTCAGCTTGCCCGGATTGGCCTTGGCGTAGGCGATGTAATCCTGCATCGTCTTGATCGGCGAATCGGCGGGCACCACCAGGCCAAACGAATAGCCGGCCAGGTTGATCACGTAGTTCAGGTCCTTGACCGGGTCCCAGTTGATCTTGGTGGTATACGGCAGGCGGTACACGGGCATGGCCACCTGGGCCAGCGTGTAGCCGTCCGGCGCCGTCGACTGCATCATCTGGGCGGGCAGCACGCCGCCCGCACCGGGCTTGTTCTCGACGATCACGGGCTGGCCCAGGATCTTCGAGGCGTTGTCTGCCAGCACGCGGAACGGAATGTCGGTGGAACCGCCGGCCGTGTAGCCGATGATCAGGCGAATCGGACGATTCGGAAACTTGTCCGCCTGGGCGTGTGCCGGCATGGCGGCCAGTCCAACTGCGGCCGAAGCGGCGATCAGGCCCACCTGGGCCATAAAGTGGCGGCGTTGCATGAGTGTTGTCTCCTTCTGCTGCAAAAAATGCACTGTTGCGACTTCGATAAACCGTGAAACAGTTGCAGGCCAGCCCCGGTTGTTTTGGGAAGGGGTCAGGCCGAAATTCGTTGATGTACTACGTCTGGAACGCCTCCTGCAAGGCGGCGATGGCGTCCGCATGGGCGCCGGCCACCGCATGGATAAAGCGTCCCATCTTGAAGAAATCGTGAATCATCGCCGGGTAGTCGGCCAGCGTGGCTGCCACGCCTGCCGCCTGCAGCTTGGCCGCGTAGGCCACGCCTTCGTCGTGCATCGGATCGTAGCCAGCCACGGCGATCCAGGCCGGGCACACGCCCCGCACGTCGGCCCCCTGCCCGCCGCCATCGAGCGGCGCGAAGCGCCAGTCGTCGCGGCTGGCATCCTGGTCCAGATACTGGCCAAAGAACCACTGGATCATATCGGACGTCAGCAGGTAGCCGTCGGCCAGCGCGCGGTGCGACGGGGTGTCCTGGCGCGCGCTGGTGCCGGGATAGATCAGCATCTGCAGCACCGGCGCCAGGCCGGTATTGCGCGCCTCGACGGCACAGGCCGCCGCCAGCGTGCCGCCCGCACTGTCGCCGCCCACGGCGATCCGGGCCGGGTCGGCGCCAAGCCGGGCCGCTTCGTCGAATACCCAGTGCAGCACGTCGAAGGCGTCGTTGGCCGCGGTCGGGAATTTCCACTCCGGGCCCAGCCGGTAGTCGACCGACAGCACCAGGCAATCGGCGCCATTGCAGAACACGCGGCACAGCGAATCGTGCGAATTGATACTGCCAACCGTGAAGCCGCCGCCGTGGAAGTAGACCAGCAACGGCAGCGGATCGGCCCAGCTGGCCTCGCGCGGCGCATAGAGCCGCACCGGAATGGCGTGACCGTCGCGGGCCTTGACTGCGAAATCCTCGACGCTGTGCACCGCTGCCGGCGACAGGTCCAGGATTGGCGCGCTTTTTTCGTAGCCGATCTTGGCGTCCGCCGGGTCCATCGTATGGATCGCCGGCCGCTTGGCCCGCGCAATCAGTTCCAGCAGCTGCGCGACCTGGGGGTCGAGCGGCTGGGCGGGCAAGCCGGGAACGGACGGAGAAAGCTGAGCGGACATAGAGACAGTCAAAATCGGACAATCGGCCATGTTAGACCGTTACCGACCGGGGGCACACCAGGATCACAAGCTCACAAATATTCGAATTGTGAACGGTCGTTCGATTTCCGTATCATGCCAGCCTTTCTGGCATGCAGCATTACGAAATAACCCTCAAGACAACGCATGAAGCACCTTTTGCGCGATCACCGGCCATGCTTGCGATGCTGCCGGGCGCACGTTCCGCGCCTATGCTTGTAGGGCGTGCGACGCCAGCACGGCACCCCTACAAATCAGGAGACACCATGACAGGCGAACACTTGCAGGTTGTGCATGGGGATATCACCCGGATGGAGGTTGATGCCATCGTCAATGCAGCCAATAACGGGCTGCTGGGCGGGGGCGGCGTGGACGGCGCCATTCACGGCGCGGGCGGGCCTGCCATCGGGGCCGCGTGCCGGGCCATTCGCGACGCCCAGGGAGGATGCCCGACTGGCGAGGCGGTCATCACCACCGGGGGGCTGCTGCCGGCGCCCTATGTCATTCATGCCGTGGGTCCGGTCTGGCAAGGCGGCGCGCAAAATGAAGATACGTTGCTGGCCAGCGCCTATCGCAACAGCATCCGGCTGGCGGCAGACCATAACCTGCGCACCGTGGCGTTTCCGAATATCAGCACCGGCATCTATGGTTTCCCGCGCGACCGGGCCGTGGACATCGCCATCGGGGCGGTACGCGAAGCATTGGGCCGCGCCCCGTCGATCGAGCAGGTGACATTCGTCTGCTTCGACGACGAGAACTTCAAGCTGTATCGCGAGCGGCTCAAATAGGCGTCGACGCGCTGGCGCCTGTTGTTCAAGCCGCCAGCGCCGCCCTTCCCCTGCTGGGTGCCATCACGGCAGCATGCTGCGGATCAGCAGGTTGATCCGCTCGGGCTGCTCGTGAATGATCCAGTGCGTGCCTTCGGGTATGCGTTCGAGCCGCAGGTCGGGCACGAAATCTTCCAGCCCGTCGACCAGCGACTTGGGCAGGGCGCGGTCGTTTTCGCCCCAGATCACCAGCGTCGGCACCCGGACCACGAACATGGCCGGGTCCAGCCGCGAGATATCGGGTGCGGTCTCGCCCGGTGCTGGCGGGTGCATCGGCGTGGCCCGGTAGTAATTGACGCCACCGGTCAGCGGATGCGACCCGTCGTCGCCAGGCGCCGACCATGCCGCGTGATACTTCGCGCGGGTCTCGCCCGTGAACCAGGCTGGCACGGTGCCGCCCTCGCCTGTCAGCATTTTCTCCAGCACGGAAAAGTCGTTGGCCGCCAGCGCCTGCTCCGACCCGGGCTTGCGCAGCCAGTTCATATAGGCCGACGCCTGCTGCTGCGCCGGATCTGCCGACAGCGCCCGGGCAAACAGGTACGGATGGGGCGAGTTGATGATGACAAAGCGCTCGACCAGCTCCGGAAACTGCGCCACCAGGTTCCAGCAGACCGCCCCGCCCCAGTCGTGCGCCACGATCGTGCAGCGTTCGTAGCCCAGCACCCGGATCAGCTGCACCAGGTCTTCGACCAGCAGCTTCGGCTTGTAGGCATCGGGCGACGCCGGCTTGCTCGACAGGTTGAAGCCGCGCAGGTCGGGCGCCACCGCGAAATGGGTCTGGCCGAATTCCGCCAGTTGCCGCTCCCACGCGTACCAGAACTCCGGAAAGCCGTGCACGAACAGGATCAGCGGCTTGCCCGGCTCGCCCGCACTGCCGTAATGCAGCCGCGTGCCGTTGGGCAGGTTGGCGAACTGCAAATGGTGAATCACGGCGGGTGCGGTCATCGTTGTCTCCCTGGCCATTTCTGCCATCACAGGTCTCCCGATCGACGATGCAAGAAAGTGGCCAGGTCAGCCGCGCAGCGCGGCCACCAGGCCAGCGCGGACTTCGGGCTTGTCGCCGAACGCATCGCCAGGATTGGTCTGGCCGATGATGTGTTCCATGCGGTGCCGCACCGTATCCAGGGCCTGCGGGTGGGAATAAATATAGAAGCTTTCGTCGCGGACGGCGTCGAATGTCATCTGCGCGACATCAGCCGCCGTGACCTTGCCCGAACTGACTGCCTTGTCGGACAGCGCCTGCGACACCATCTGCGAGCGCGTGGGCGGCGCGTCGTTGGTCAGGCCGGACGGCCGGTTTCGGTGCGACTGGCTGATGCCGGTCGGCACGAAGTATGGGCACAGTACCGAGCACCGCACCTGTTCGGTGACCAGGCCAAGGTCGTGGTAAAGCGTTTCGGTCAGCGACACCACCGCGTGCTTGGACACGTTGTAGACGCCCATCGCCGGCGGGTTCAGCAGCCCGGCCATCGACGCGGTGTTGACGATGTGGCCCTGGAACGCCGGGTCCTTCCTGGCGGCCTCCAGCATCAGCGGCGTGAAGATCCGTACGCCGTGGATCACGCCGTACAGATTGACGCCCAGCACCCACTCCCAGTCCTTCTCGGTGTTTTCCCAGACGAAGCCGCCCGCACCCACGCCGGCATTGTTGAAGACCAGGTTGACCTCGCCGAAGGCCGTCATGGCCGCATCGGCCAGCGCCTGAACCTGTTCGGCTTTCGATACATCTGTGCGCAACCCGATCACCTGGGCGCCCTGCGCCTTGAGCGCCGCCACGGTGGTGTCGAGCGCGTCTTCCTGGACATCGGCCAGTACAAGCTTCATGCCCAACTGGGCGCCAATCCGCGCGAATTCCTTGCCGAATCCCGATGCGCCACCGGTAATGACGGCGACCTTGCCTTCGAACTGCTTCATGGGTGTCTCCTCCGTTTTCGGATTCTTGTCGGTTTGCTCCCCCCTCCTACAGGTGGGAGAGGGGAAAGAACTGCACCAGTCGATGCCTCAGCCTGCGGCCTGGACGTGGTAGCCCTGGCGCGGGAAATGCACGTTGACCGCGCCTGCGCGCGGGTCCTGCCGGCGAACCGTGACCACATGCTCGGTCAGCGTCAGCAACACGCCGGCCACCGGATTTTTCGCGTAGTCGGTGGGGGTGACGGTCACCGCATCGCCGGCCGAAAAACCGGCGCCGGGCAGGATGGTCGTGTCATGGGGCAGCGGGTCGTGATCGTAGGCATCGGCAATGGCTGATTCGGAAGGAATCACGCGCAGCTTGCCGTGGCCGTACGCCTGCATGCGCGCAAACCACGTCTTGACCAGCGGATACCCGTCGAGCAGCGCCGCCAGCGCCGGGGCCCGGCGGATAAACCAGATGCAGTGGAACAGCGAGAAATCGGCAATCGACAGTTCCGGCCCGGCCACATGCTGCAGGCCGGTGGACAACTGCTCCTGCAGCCGTGCGAAGGTCTCGTGCAGCATTGCCGCCGCTTCCGGCAACGGCATGCGCAGCGCGTTGGTGTCGCCGCGCATGGCCTTGCGGTCGGCCATGAAGGCCTGGATCTGCCCGGGCGTCAGGTGCGCCAGCATGGCCTGCACCCCGGCCGGCTGCATCGCGTAGGTGACCGTGGCCGTGAACAGCGCGCTGTCGATCCACGCGGCCATGATCCGCGACTGCGCCGCCTGGGCAACCGGATACAGCGGCGGATTGGGCGTCATCCGGTCCAGTACCGCGCAGATCAGCGCCGTATCGCAATAGATATCGGCGCCGATCTGCATGACCGGCGTGCGGCGGTAGCCGCCGGTCAGCGCCGTGACGTCCGGCTTGGGCATGATCGGCGGAATTTCCACCGCGCACCAGGACAAGCCCTTGGCGCCCATTACCAGCCGAACTTTTTCGGAAAACGGCGATGTTGCGTATTGATGAAGGATGATGTCGGGCATCTTGGCCTTTCAGGAGGAGATCAGGGAGATCGACTCCTTCTTAATCGAGCAGATCCGGCTGTTCTTTAACGATACGTGCGTATAACGGCTGGAACTGGAACCAGCCGGCCTGCGCGGTGCCGACGATCGAATAGGCCTGCCGGGCCGCCGCGTCGCCAATCAGCTTCGGTGCCTGACCCGTCCGGGCGGCCGCCGATTCGGCCAGGATCTGCACCTGGCACGACCGCTCCATCGTGATAAACCACCAGGCGGCCTCGTCCACGGTCTTGCCCACCGTCAGCAGGCCATGGTTCTGCAGGATGGCCGCCTTGTTGGCGCCCAGCGCATTGGCAATGCGCTGGCCTTCGTCCAGTTCGACCACCACGCCGCCAAAGTCGTCGTACAGCGCGTGGTCGTTGTAGAACGCGCAGACATCCTGCGTCAGCGGATCGAGCTTGCGGCCCAGCGTGGACCACGCGCGGCCGTAGGTGCTGTGCGAATGCGCGGCGGCCACGGCGTCTTCCCGCGTCTGGTGCACGCGCGAATGGATGGCAAAGGCTGCCGCATTCACCGGGTAGTCGCCCTCCACCACGTTGCCGTGGTGATCGCAGCGGATCAGGTTCGAGACCTTGACGTGGCTGAAATGCACGCCAAACGGGTTGACCCAGAACGTGTCGGTGAACTCGGGGTCGCGCGCCGTGATATGGCCCGCCACGCCTTCGTCGAAGCCAAATTTGGAGAACAGCCGGAACGCCGCCGCCAGCCGCTGCTTGCGATGCAGCCGTTCCTGTGCCGGCGTGTCGAACTTGGGCGGGCGCGGCAGGTTGCGGTAGCGGGCCTTGACCTCTTCGGACAGGCCAGCGGCCATGTCGTCCTTGTCAGTGGCGGTTTGCGGGGCGTTCATGGCTGTCTCCTGTTCTTTGATGGGGTTGGTGTGCCGGTCAGGCCAGCTTTACCAGTTGCTTGCCGAAGTTCTTGCCCTTGAGCAGTCCAATAAAGGCTTCCGGCGCGCTGGCGATCCCTTCGGCAATGCTCTCGCGGAACTTGATCTTGCGCTGCGCCACAAAGCCGCCCAGTTCCTTGAGCGCCTGCGGCCAGACGTCCATGTGCTCGGACACGATGAAGCCCTCGATCTTGCAGCGCGATACCAGGATGGCGCGCGGGTTGCGGATCGGCATGTCCTGGCCGTCGTAGCCGGCGATCAGGCCACACACGGCGATGCGCGCGAACGGATTCAGGCGGGCCAGCACCACGTCGAGGATGTCGCCGCCCACGTTCTCGAAGTAGCCGTCGATTCCCTTCGGCGTCACGGCCTTGACCATCGCGTAAAGTTCCTTGGCGTCCTTGGCCGCCTTGTAGTCCACGCAGGCATCGAAGCCCAGTTCATTGGTCACGTAGTCGCACTTGTCCTTGCCGCCGGCCACGCCCACCACGTAGCAGCCCGCCAGCTTGGCAAGCTGGCCAACCACGCTGCCCACCGCGCCCGAGGCCGCGCTGACGACGATGGTCTCGCCCGCCTTCGGGGCGATGATCTTGTTCAGGCCATACCAGGCCGTCACGCCGGGCATGCCCACGGAACCCAGGTAGGCCGACAGCGGGATATGCGTGGTATCCACCTTCTGCATGCCGCCACCATCGGTCACGCCAATTTCCTGCCAGCCGAACATGCCGACGACCTTGTCGCCAACGTTCCATTTCGGGTTCTTGCTGGCGATAACCTCACCCACGGTGCCGCCGATCATGACTTCGCCCAGCGGTTGCGGATCGGCATACGACTTGCTGTCGCTCATGCGGCCGCGCATATACGGGTCCAGCGACAGGAAATGGTTGCGGACCATGACCTGGCCGTCGGCCAGTTCCGGCACGGCCACCTCTTCCAGGCGGAAGTTTTCGGGCGTGACGGCTGCGGTGGGACGCGATGCCAGAACGATGCGCTTGTAGGTTTGCTTCGACATGTGGGTTCCTTCGCTCGGTTTGCGCCTGGCTTGTGCCTGGTTTGCGCGGTTTGCGTAATGAAAGGACAACTTCGGGTGCAACGGGATCAGCCGTCGGCGCCCGAATCCGCCGCCCCGGTTTCCCGCTTGGGCGGCATGCGCTTGATGTACTTGAACGTGCCCGAGGCCTTCGACACGATCTTGCCGTCGGCGTCGACAATCTCGCCTTCGCAGAACACCATGGTCGACGTACGATGCACGGTCTGGCCGCGCGCCGTCAGCTTGCCGCGCCCCGGCGACATGAAGCTGGTCTTCATCTCGATGGTGACCACGCCCCGCCCATCGGCGTCCGACGAGCGGCCGGCGATCGCCATCGCCACGTCGAGCAGGGTCATGATCACGCCGCCGTGCGCCATGTCCCAGCTATTCTGGTGGCGCTTCTGCAGGTCCAGCTCGATCTCGCTGCGGCCGTCTTCCATGTAGTTGCACAGCACGCCGAGATCGGCCAGGAATGGGATGTTCAGTTGACGTTGGGTCATGGTTGGGGGCTAAGAAAATACGTGGCGTGATTATGCGCCCGTCGCCGGCATCGCCGGCATTCGGCCGCGCTCACACCGTACTTACACCGCGCTGACCCCGCCATCCACCGCCAGGATCTGCCCCGTGATGTGCTTGCCGGCATCCGACGCAAACAGCAGCGCGGCGCCCTTCAGGTCTTCGTCATCGCCCAGGCGGTGCAGCGGCACCCCCTCGCACATCTTGTCCACGCCCAGGCGGTCCAGCGAGCCCTTGGTCATCTTCGACGGGAAGAAACCCGGGGCCAGCGCGTTGACCGTAATGTTGTGCTCGCCCCATTCGCCGGCCAGCGTACGCGTGAAGTTGACCACGGCGCCCTTCGACGTGTTGTAGGCAATCGTCTCCATCGAGCCCGGCGGGTTGCCACCCAGGCCGGCAATCGACGCCACATTGATGATGCGGCCGTGGCGGCGCGGAATCATCGACAGCTTGCCGATCTTCTGCGACAGCAGAAATAGACCGCGGATGTTCAAGTTCATCACCTTGTCCCAGGCCTCGATCGGGTGATCCTCGGCCGGGGCGCCCCAGGTGGCACCCGCGTTATTGACGAGGATGTCGACGTGGCCGAGCTTTGCCAGGGCCTCGTCCGCCAGGCGCGCGATCTCGTCGTCCCGCGAGCCATCGGCGGCAATCCAATCGGCCTCGATGCCGCGGGCCTTCAGGTGCGCCTGCGCCGACTGCAGTTCGTCAGCCTTGCGTGCCGACAGCACCACTCGTGCGCCCTGCTCGCCCAGCGCCTCGGCAATCTGCAGGCCCAGCCCGCGCGAGCCGCCGGTAATCAGCGCGGTGCGGCCCTTGAGGTCGAACAGTTGCTGGATGGTTCTCATGGTTGTCTCCGTTTCTTTCTTGTGCATTTCCGCAAGGCGCCAGAAACAAAGCCAATCGTCTCTGGCGGCTTGCGATTCAGAACCAGGCGTCCTGCATGTCCAGCGTCGTCCGGTCCAGCGAGGCCAGCAGGTCGAGCTGCGGATACACCTTCGGCAGTTCGAACCGGAAGAAGTAAGCCGCGGCCGCGAGCTTGCCGCGATAGAAGTCGGCATCCTCGCCCGTGGCGCCGGTGAGCGCGGCTTGCGCCACCAGTGCCTGTTCAAGCCAGATCCACGACACCACGACATGGCCGAACGCTTCCAGATAGACCGATGCATTGGCAAGTGTCACGTTCGGATCGCCGGCCGACCACAGCGTACGCGTGACTTCGGCCAGCCGCGCGGCAGCGGCACCCAGCGCACGGGCCTGGTCGCCCAGCACCTTGTCGCCACTGGCTACGGCGCGTTCGCAGGTCGCCTGCACGCGCTGGCCCAGCAGCTGGAAGGCCGCCCCGTCCTGCATGACCACCTTGCGGCCCAGCAGGTCCAGGCCCTGGATGCCGTGCGTGCCTTCGTGGATCGGATTCAGGCGGTTGTCGCGATAGAACTGCTCGACGTTGTATTCCCGCGTATAGCCGTAGCCGCCATGCACCTGGATAGCCAGGCTGTTGGCTTCCAGGCACCACTGCGACGGCCAGCTCTTGGCAATCGGCGTCAGGATATCGAGCAGCAGCGACAGCTCGCGTTGCCTTGCCGTCTCGCCGGCGGCCCTGGCAGCGTGTTCATCGTCCACCAGCCTCGCGCAGTACAGGTTCAGCGCCAGGCCGCCTTCGACATAGCTCTTCTGCGCCAGCAGCATGCGGCGCACATCGGCGTGCTCGACCAGCTTGACCTGCGGGCTGGCCGGGTCCTTGCCCTGCGGCCCCACCGGCCGGCCCTGCGGACGATTGCGCGCGTAGTCCAGCGCATGCAGGTAGCCCGTGTAGCCCAGCGCCACCGCGCCCAGCCCCACGCCGATACGCGCCTCGTTCATCATGTGGAACATGCAGGCCAGGCCCTTGTGCGGCTCGCCCACCAGGTAGCCGATGGCGCCGGCCTTGCCGTCCGGCTTGTACTTCATGCCCTCGCCGAAGTTCAGCAGGCAGTTGGTGGTGCCCCGGTAGCCCATCTTGTGGTTCAGCCCGGCCAGCACCACGTCGTTGTGTTCGCCCAGCGAGCCGTCTGCGTTGACCAGGTACTTGGGGACGATAAACAGCGAGATGCCCTTCACGCCCGGGATCAGCTTGCCGTCAGGGCCCGGAATCTTTGCCAGCACCAGATGCACGATGTTGTCGGACAGTTCGTGCTCGCCAGCCGAGATCCACATCTTGTTGCCGCGCAGCCGGTATTGCTGGCCCAGCGGCGATTCGCCTTCGTAGTCGGCACGGGTGGTGACATCCGACAGCGACGACCCGGCCTGGGGCTCCGACAGGCACATCGTACCGAAGAAGCGGCCTTCCAGCTCGGGGCGCACGAAGGTGTCGATCTGCGCCGGCGTGCCGTGGGTAAGCAGCAGGTTGGAATTGCCGATGGTCAGGAACGGATACGAACTCGTCCCGACATTGGCAGCCTTGAAATATGCAAACGCCGCCTTTTCCAGCGTGACCGGCAGTTGCATGCCGCCATACTCGTAGTCCTGCCCGGCGGCCATCAGGCCGGCCTCGCAGAACGCCTTCAGCGCGGTCTTGACTTCGGGGATGATCGTGACGGTGTCGCCGTCGAAGTGCGGCTCGTGGGCGTCGCTCTTCTTGTTATGCGGCGCAAACAGGTCCGTGGCGATCTTTTCGCAGGTATCGAGCGCGGCGTCGAAGGTTTCGCGCGAGTGGTCTGCAAAACGGGGAATCTGCGTCAGTGACTCGGCGTTTAGCCATTCGTACAGGACGAAATTGAGGTCACGACGGGAGAGAATCAGCGACATGGGAGGCAACACTCCTGGCTGAAAAAGCGCGGCAGACAGCCGTCGCAAGGGGGTAGGAAGCCACGCCCTCCCCGCATGGCGGAGAGGGCGCGAAACATCGTCAGTCCGATGACGCCAGCAGGCTTACAGGACTTCGAACAGGCCGGCGGCACCCTGGCCGCCGCCAATGCACATCGTCACCACGACGTACTTGACGCCACGGCGCTTGCCTTCGATCAGCGCATGGCCAACCAGGCGGGCACCGGACACACCGTACGGGTGGCCCACGGCGATGGCACCGCCGTTGACGTTCAGGCGATCCATCGGGATGCCGAGCTTGTCGGCGCAGTACAGCACCTGCACCGCAAACGCCTCGTTCAGCTCCCACAGGCCGATATCCTCGACCTTCAGGCCCGTCTTCTTCAGCAGCTTCGGCACCGCGAACACCGGGCCGATACCCATTTCATCGGGCTCGCAGCCGGCCACGGCAAAGCCGCGGAACACGCCCAGCGGCTGCAGGCCCTTGGCGGCCGCCACGCGGGCGTTCATCACCACGGCAGCCGAGGCGCCGTCCGAGAACTGCGACGCATTGCCGGCCGTGATAACGCCACCCGGCATGGCCGTGCGGATCTTCGACACGCCTTCCAGGGTGGTGTCGGCGCGGATGCCTTCGTCGGCGTCGATCGTCACTTCCCTGGTCATCAGCTGACCCGTAGCCTTGTCGGCCACGCCGGCCAGTACCGTCATCGGCACGATCTCGTCCTTGAACTTGCCGGCTTCCAGGGCCGCTGCGGCACGCAGCTGGCTCTGCACGCCGTACTCGTCCTGGCGTTCCTTCGAGATGTTGTAGCGCTTGGCCACGTTCTCGGCGGTCTGCAGCATGCTCCAGTAGATTTCCGGCTTGTTCTTGTTCAGCCAGCTTTCCTGGATCATGTGGCGGTTCATCTCCTGCTGCACGCACGAGATCGACTCCACGCCGCCAGCCACGAAGATATCGCCCTCGTCGGCGATCACGCGCTGCGCGGCCATGGCGATGGTCTGCAGGCCGGACGAGCAGAAGCGGTTCACGGTGGCGCCAGGCACGGTCACCGGGCAGCCGGCACGCAGGGCGATCTGGCGCGCGATGTTGGCACCGGTGGCGCCTTCGGGGTTGGCACAGCCCATCAGCACGTCTTCCACTTCACCGGCCTCGATCTTGGCGCGCGCGATGGCGTGCTGGACGGCGTGACCGCCCAGGGTGGCGCCGTGGGTCATGTTGAAAGCGCCCTTCCAGCTCTTGGCCAGCCCGGTACGGGCCGTGGATACGATGACTGCCTCGTTCATGTGTTGCTCCTCGGTATCTTGGTGTCTCTAGCTAACTAGCTAACTTGCGACAAATATTCGGTATGTCGACGTGAATCGTCAGGATTCGGGCAACCAGGGGTTGTGGTTCGGACTGCCGGCCAGCAACGCCGCGGACGTCGCGCGCTGGACGCCGGCCGCGGCCAGCTCCTGCCACGCGCGGGCCAGCGAGCCGTCCAGGTCGATCGCCCGGCAGGCGTCTTCCACGATCACTGCCTCGAAGCCCGCCGCGCGCGCATCGAGCGCGCTCCAGGCCACGCAGTAATCGGTCGCCAGCCCCACGCAGACCACCCGGCGAACGCCCTGCTCGCGCAGGTATCCCCCCAGGCCGGTCTTGGTCGTGCGATCCGCTTCCAGGAACGCGCTGTAGCTGTCCACGCCGGCGTGGTGACCCTTGCGGATCACCAGCCGCGCATGCGGTACACGCAGGTCCGCATGCAGCGCGGCGCCCGGGGTGTCCTGCACACAGTGGTCGGGCCACAGCACCTGTTCGCCATACGGCAGCGTGGTGGTCTGGAACGGCGCGCGCCCGGGATGGCTGGTGGCAAACGACGCGTGCCCGGCCGGATGCCAGTCCTGCGTCAGCACCACGTGCTCGAATACCGGCGCCAGCCGGTTGATCACGGGCACGACTTCGTCGCCCTGCGGCACGGCCAGCGCGCCACCGGGCATGAAGTCGTTCTGCACATCGATCACCAGCAGGCAGTCCTGCGCGCCGTAGGCCATGATTCCGCGCTCCCCTGTTTTCCTTCGATTCAGGTCGTCGTGACTCAGCCGTTGAAGCCCTTGCCCTCGTCGGCCAGCTTCTGCAGCAGCGGGGCCACCTTCCAGGCTTCGCCGTGGTAACCCTTGGCGTAGCGCTTCATGGACTGGGCCACGTTGAACAGGCCAACCTGGTCTGCGTAGAGCATCGGGCCGCCACGGAACAGCGGGAAGCCGTAGCCGGTCAGGTAGACCATGTCGATGTCCGACGCCTTCGACGCAATGCCTTCTTCCAGGATCTTCGCGCCTTCGTTGACCAGCGCGAACACCAGGCGCTCGACGATTTCCTCATCGGAAATCTTGCGGCGCGTGATGCCGAGTTCCTTCGAATGCTCGACGATCATCTCGTTGACCTGGGCATTCGGGTACGGCTTGCGGTCGCCCGCCTTGTAGTCGTACCAGCCGGCACCGGTCTTCTGGCCGAAGCGGCCCAGCTCGCAGAGCTTGTCGGCGGTCTTCGAATACTGGATGTCCGGCTTGTCCACGGCGCGGCGCTTGCGGATGGCCCAGCCGATGTCGTTGCCGGCCAGGTCGCCCATGCGGAACGGGCCCATGGCGAAGCCGAACTTCTCGATGGCGCGATCCACCTGCTCGGGCAGCGCGCCCTCGTCCAGCAGGTAGCCGGCCTGGCGGCTGTACTGCTCGATCATGCGGTTGCCGATGAAGCCGTCGCAGACGCCCGATACCACGGCAGTCTTCTTGATCTTCTTGGCGATCTGCATGACCGTGGCCAGCACGTCCTTGCCGGTTTTCTCGCCGCGCACCACTTCCAGCAGCTTCATGACGTTGGCCGGGCTGAAGAAGTGCATGCCGACCACGTCCTGCGGACGGCTGGTGAACGAGGCAATCTTGTTCACGTCGAGGGTGGACGTGTTGGAGGCCAGGATCGCGCCCGCCTTCATCACTTCGTCCAGCTTCTTGAACACGATTTCCTTGACGCCCATTTCCTCGAACACGGCCTCGATGACCATGTCGGCGTCCTTGATGTCGTCATAGGACAGCGTGGTGGTCAGCAGGCCCATGCGCTGCTCGACCTTTTCCTGCGTGAGCTTGCCCTTCTTGGCGCTGTTTTCGTAGTTCTTGCGGATCGTGCCCACGCCGCGGTCCAGCGCTTCCTGCTTGGTTTCCAGCATCGTCACGGGGATGCCGGCGTTCAGGAAGTTCATCGTGATGCCGCCGCCCATCGTGCCGGCGCCGATCACGGCAACGCGCTCGATCTTGCGGATCGGGGTATCGCCAGGCACATCGGGGATCTTGCTGGCGGCACGCTCGCCGAAGAAGGCGTGGCGCAGCGCGCGCGATTCCGGCGTGCCCACCAGGAACATGAAGCCTTCGCGCTCTTCCTTCAGGCCGGCTTCGAACGGCTTGAGCGAGGCGGCCACGGCCTCCACGCACTTCGACGGCGCCGGGAAGTTCTTGGCCACGGCTGCCACGGTGTTCTTGGCGAAGGCCAGGAAGCCCTCTGCGTTTTCGTGGCGTACCTTCAGGTCGCGCACCTTCGGGTACGGGCCGGGGGCCGCTGCCACGTTCTGGGCGAACTTGACGGCGGCAGGCAGCACGTCGCCATCGACCAGTTCGTCGAACAGCTTCGAACCCGCAAACTTTTCCGAGGGGATGGCCGTGCCGGACACGATCATGTTCAGCGCGTGCTCCAGGCCGATCAGGCGCGGCAGGCGCTGCGTACCGCCCGCGCCGGGCAGCAGGCCCAGCTTGACTTCGGGCAGCGCGATCTGCGCACCCTTGGCGGCCACACGGTAGTTACAGCCCAGGGCCAGTTCCAGCCCGCCGCCCATGGCAACGGAGTGGATGGCGGCCACGACCGGCTTGGTCGACGCTTCCAGCGCGCGGATCACCGAATGCAGGGTCGGCTCCTGCGTGGCCTTGGGGGTATTGAATTCACGGATGTCGGCGCCGCCCGAGAACGCCTTGCCTGCACCGGTAATGACGACGGCCTTGACGGCGGCATCGTCCAGCGCACGGGTCAAGCCTTCGACAATGCCCAGGCGGGTGCTGTGACCGAGGCCGTTGACCGGGGGATTGTCGAGCGTGATAACGGCTACGCCGTCCTGTACCTGATACTGCGCTGTCATACGCGTTCCTTTGGTATTTGCGAGCCCTTCGTCTTTCTAGGGGCTCATGGGTTGTCTCGGGATTCGAATTCTCGAATGCAGTGCTTGCTCTGGTCCTGCCGGAACTTCGGGCTGCTTGTCCAACGGCCCGCAATCCCTTGTGCCACAAGCCATCCGGCCTGAAAGCGGAACAAGCATACACAAAATAGCACGGTCGTTCAATTTCAATTTTCGACCATGTCAGGGCCATCATGCGCGGCCTTCATGGCAGCTTTATCCGCCGTTCATGTTGATCCTGCGACGGGGCTGAAACCCTCAGGGGGAACCCGTAGGGATCCAGCATCGGATTCGAAGTTTATGCTTCATAAACCACTTTAAATTCGAACACCCGACGACGCGCAAGTTTTTCGAGGCAGGCCTCCAAATCCCGGACCACGGCGTCATTCAGCTGGTTCGATGACGCTCACATCCCGCTTCCTGCCGAGTTGGCAATGGAACACAGGCCGATACTCGATACCGTCCGGCAACCACTTTGACAAATGGAAGGAACGGATGCGCTTCCTGGTGAGCGACGTCGTACGGGACATCGAGAGAAGCCGGCACCTGCGGATGGTGCCAACGGAGGCCCATCGCACAAGGTTCGGGGAGCACAGGGAATGGTCCGGCATCTGATTGCGGGCATACACAAGGAATACTTCTGGGCGATGCTGGCCTACCTGGCCGCTGCACTGCTTGCCCTTGCGGCCGCGGCGTTGCCCAGGCGTTGCCCAGGCGTTCCGATACGCGCCGGTGGCATGGTGCGCCCCATTCTTCGCCATCACCGCGATCGGCCTGGCCTACGCGTACTTGCCGTCCCGATGACCGGCGTCTTTACACCTCCAGCCACTCCTTCCGGATCTGCGCGTTTGCCTTGAGTTCGGTCGGCGTGCCTTCGAACACGATATGTCCGTGGCCCATCACGTAGACGCGCTGCGAGATATCCAGTGCGATGGCCAGTTTCTGTTCGATCAGCAGCACGGATACGCCGCGCTCCTTGAGCGTCTTGAGGAAGTCGCCCACCAGCGTGACGATCATCGGCGCCAGGCCCTCGGTGGGCTCGTCGATCAGGATCAGGTCGGGGTCACCCATCAGCGTCCGGCACAGCGTCAGCATCTGCTGCTCGCCGCCGGACAGCACGCCCGCCGACGTGTTCTCGCGTTCCTTGAGCCGCGGGAACATGCGGTACATGTCCTCCACGCGCCAGCGTGGCTTCTGCTGGCGCGGATTGCGCTTCTCGCCCAGCAGCAGGTTCTGCCGCACGGTCAGCGTCGGGAAAATGTCGCGGTTCTCGGGCACATAGCCAATCCCGGCATGGGCGATCTCGAAGGTGCGGCGCCCAAGGATCTCGTCGCCACGAAAGCGTACCGACCCTTCGGCCTTGACCATGCCGAGGATGGCCTTGGCCATGGTCGACCGGCCCACGCCGTTGCGACCCAGCAGCGCCACGATCTCGCCTTCGTCGACATGGGCATCCACGCCGTGCAGGATATGGCTCTTGCCGTAGTAGGCGTGCAGGCCGGTGACTTCCAGCATGGGCTTGCTCATTCGTGGGCTCCTGCCAGCGCGGGTTCGTCGAGCGAGGTGCCCAGGTAGGCCTCCTTGACGCGGCGGTTGTTGCGGATGGCCTCCGGCGTGTCGGTGGCGATCACCTCGCCATACACCAGCACCGAAATACGGTCGGCCAGGCCGAACACCACGCTCATGTCGTGCTCCACCATGACCAGCGTCTTGCCCACCGTCACCTTGCGGATCAGCTCCACGGCATGGTCCGATTCCGACCGGCTCATGCCGGCAGTGGGCTCGTCCAGCAGGATCACATCGGCGCCGCCCGCGATAGTGATGCCGATCTCCAGCGCACGCTGCTCGGCATACGTCAGCAGTCCGGCCTGGGTATTGCGGCGATGCTGCATGCCAATCAGTTCCAGCACCTCGTCGGCGCGCTCCTTTGCGTCGCGCAGCGCCGACAACCGGTGCCAGAACGAATACTTGTAGCCCAGCGACCATAGCACCGCACAGCGCAGGTTCTCGAACACCGACAGCCGGTGGAAGATATTCGTGATCTGGAAGCTGCGCGACAGGCCCATGCGGTTGATCTCGAACGGCCGCAGCCCGGCAATGCTCCGGCCGTTCAGTTTCACCGCCCCCGAGGTGGGCGCGAACCGGCCCGAGATCAGGTTGAATGTGGTCGATTTGCCGGCCCCGTTCGGGCCGATCAGCGCATGCCGCTCGCCCTTGCCGATGGTCAGCGTGACCCCCCGGATGATCTCGGTCTGCCCGAACCGCTTGCGGACCTCCGAAAGTTCGAGTGCGGCGTTCATGCCAGACCTCCCGTTTCCGCCTGGATGGCGTCCAGTTCGGCGCGCACCTTTGCCGCCGCCCAGCGCCATGCCGCGTAGCCCACCGCCCACAGCGCTGCCGCCACGATCCACGGCAGCAACGTGCCGGCGTCGAATCCGATACCGAGCAGCGACATGGCCGTGCCGTTGGCACTGTCGACCTGCACCTTGTAGACCATCTCCACCGTCAGGATCATGGCCGCCAGCAGCACCAGGCCCGCCACGCCAGCCCGTGCGTACGACGGCAGCATGCGGCCGAACTGCCTTTTCGCCACCAGCGGCAGCTGCATCAGCAGCAGGCTGGCAATGCCGCCCGGCACGAACATCACCATGCCCACGAAAAACAGGCCCAGGTACAGCAGCCAGGCCTTGGTCAGGTCGGATAGCGCCACGGCGAACAGCGTGAAGACGATGGCGCCGATGACCGGGCCGAAGAACACGCCCGCACCGCCGATGAACGCGGCCAGCAGCACGCCGCCGGAACGGACGGCGCTGACGTTTTCGGCCGACACGATCTCGAAGTTGATGGCCGACAGCGCGCCCGCGATGCCGGCGAAGAATGCCGACAGGATCAGCACCAGGTAGCGCACGCGCTGGGTGTTGTAGCCGATGAATTCCACGCGCTCGGGATTGTCACGCACGGCATTGGCGATGCGCCCCAGCGGGGTCTGCGTCCATGCGTACATCGCCACCATCGACAGGAAGCACCAGATCGCGATCAGGTAGTAGACTTGCCGCCCCGGGCCAAACGTGATGCCCAGGATCGGCTCGCCGACCACGCGATTGGTGGAAATGCCCCCTTCGCCGCCAAAGAAATCGGGGAACATCAGCGAACTGGCAAACACCATCTCGCCGATACCCATCGTGATCATGGCAAACGTGGTGCCGGATTTCTTCGTGGTCACGTAGCCGAACAGCACGCCGAAGAACGCGCCGGCCAGCCCGCCCACCAGCGGCAGCATCGACACCGGCAGCCAGACCTTGCCCGCGCCGATCATGTTCAGCACATGTACTGCGATAAACGCGCCCAGACCCGAGTACACGGCATGCCCGAACGACAGCATGCCGGTCTGCCCCAGCAGCATGTTGTACGACAGCGCGAAGATGATCATGATGCCCATCTGGGACATCAGCGTCACGGCAAACCCGCCACTGAAGGCCAGCGGCATCACCAGCATCAGCAATGCCGTGGTGGTCCAGATGATCCAGCGCGCCAGGTTCAGCGGGCGGTAGCGCAGGGTGCGGCCGGTCACGACCGGCCGGGAGCTTTGTTGCATCGTCGTCGACTCCATCGCTCAGCTCTCCCGGGTGCCCATCAGCCCGCGTGGGCGGAATATCAGCATCACCACCAGCAGCAGGTACGGCAGCACCGGCGCCACCTGCGCCACGGTGAGCTTCCAGACCGAACTGAATGGCGTGGCATCGGTAACGGCCATGCCGAAGCTGCCGAACAGGCCGGCCAGCGACGCATCGATGGTCACCGCGAAGGTCTGCAGCACCCCGATCAGGATCGATGCGATGAACGCCCCGACCAGCGAGCCCATGCCGCCCACCACCGCCACGACGAAGACGATCGACCCGACGGCCGCCGCCATCGACGGCTCGGTGACAAAGGCGTTGCCGCCGATCACCCCAGCCAGGCCGGCCAGCGCCGCCCCGCCGCCGAACACCATCATGAATACGCGCGGCACGTTGTGGCCCAATGCCTCGACCATCTCGGGGTGGGTCAGCGCCGCCTGGATGACCAGGCCGATGCGGGTACGCGTCAGCACCAGGTAGATCGCCACCAGCATGCCCAGCGACACCAGCATCATGAACGCGCGATATTTGGGAAACGACGACGTAAAGACCGTGAACAGCGGCCCATCGAGTTCGGCCGGGATGCGATACGGCACCGCAGCCAGGCCCCAGACCAGCTTGACGCCTTCCTCGATCAGGTAGGCCAGCCCGAACGTGAATAGCAGTTCGGCCACGTGGCCGTACTTGTGGACGGTGCGCAGCCCGAAGCGTTCCACCAGCGCCCCGGCTCCGGCCACCAGCAGCGGCGCCAGGATCAGCGCCGGCCAGAAGCCGAGCTTGGTGGCGATGGTGTAGGCAAAGTAGGCGCCCAGCATGTAGAAGCTGGCATGGGCGAAATTGAGCACGCCCATCATGCTGAAGATCAGCGTCAGCCCCGATGACAGCATGAACAGCAGCAAGCCGTAGCTGACGCCGTTCAGTAGCGAGATGATGAAGAATTCCACGGCAAGTCCTCAGGGCCTGTTCCCGGAGCCGGAGCCTGACCCGACAAAAGCCATATTGTCAGGGGTTCCCGCGCGGCGGGGAACCCCTTCCCACCTGCCGCGGTGTCAGCTTCCGCTGCCCGGCCGTTTCATCTGGCACGAGGTGGGCTGCGCCGCCACGAACTGGTCAAGCGTCGCATTGGTCTTCCAGCCATAGCCGGTGTTTTCCTGGTCGTACTTGATGTCCTTGCCGTTGACCTTCGTCCAGGTGGCCACTACCAGTGGCTGCTGGGCCTGGTGGTCGCTGGCACGCATCTCCACCGTGCCATTCATGCTTTCCACCTTCAGGCCCTCCATCGCCTTGGCCACCTTGACCGGATCGGTGGATCCGGTGTCCTTGATGGCCTTGGCCAGCATGGCGACGCCCGTGTACGACGCCATCACGTAGAAGTCGTCGTTGTACTTCTTCTTGTAGCCCTCGACGATGTCTCCGCCCCGGAAGGTGGCGTTGTTCGGGTTGTAGTAGCCCACGTACTTGACGTGCTCGGCGCCGGCCGCGCCCATGGCGGTGGGCACGCCGGTCGTGGCGGCGTAGTACGTGTAGTAGTTGACCGGCAGGCCGGCATCCTTGCCTGCCTTGATCAGCAGGGCCAGGTCGCTGCCCCAGTTGCCGGTGATCACCGTATCGGCGCCCGACGCCTTGATCTTGGCCGCATACGGCGCGAAATCCTTGACCTGCGCCAGCGGGTGCAGGTCTTCGCCAACGATCTGGATGTCGGGCCGCTTGCGCTTCAGGTAGTCCTTGGCCGCCCGTGCCACCTGGTGGCCGAACGAGTAGTTCTGGTTGATCAGGTAGACCTTCTTGACGTTGGGATCCTTGGCCAGGTAGGTGGTCAGGGCCTCCATCTTCATGTCGGAATTGGCATCGAGCCGGAAATGCCAGTAGCTGCATTTGCTGTTGGTCATGTCCGGGTCCACCGCGGCGTAATTCAGGTAGACGATTTCCTTGCCGGGGTTGCGCTCGTTGTGCTTGGCCACGGCGTCTTCCAGCGCCAGGCCCACCGACGAACCGTTGCCCTGCACGATGTAGCGGATATTCTGGTCGACCACCTGCTTGAGGATGGTCAGGCTTTCCTGCGGGCTCAGCTTGTTGTCGAAACCCACCACCTCGAACTTGTGCGCCCCGCCCCAGCCCTTCTGGTTGGCCACGTCGGCCACGTACTGCCAGCTCTTGAGCTGGTTCTGCCCCACCGGGGCCATCAGCCCCGACAACGGATCGATGAAGGCGATCTTCACCGTATCGGCCGCCGCGGCGCCCGATGCCAGCGCGGAACCCAGAGCAACAACTGCAGCCACACTTCGTACCAGCGGACGCAACCTTGTCATACCTGTCTCCTTCACTTGTTGTCATTGGCGATGGGCGGCGGCCCGTGCCCTCCTCGCGCCGGGCCGCCGCGTCTGCGCTGTGACCGCCATCCGACTGCCTTGGCGGGACACCGCAAATGCCTGCTGCTGCCTTGCCGGTCCTGAGATGCCGGAGTCCGGCCTTCAGGCGCCGGGCAGCTTGTATTCCTTGAACTGCTCGCGCAGCCGGAGCTTCTGCATCTTGCCGGTGGCCGTCAGCGGAATCTCGGTCACGAACGCCACGTCATCGGGAATCCACCACTTGGCGACCTTGCCTTCGAAGAAGCCGAGCAATTCCTCGCGGGTGACGTCCATGCCGGGGCGCTTGACCACCACCAGCAGTGGCCGTTCGTCCCACTTGGGGTGGTACGCGGAGATGCACGCGGCCATATGCACGGCCGGATGCGCCGCGGCCACGTTCTCGACGTCGATCGATGAAATCCACTCGCCGCCGGACTTGATCACGTCCTTGCTGCGGTCCGTGATCTGCATGTAACCCTCTTCGTCGATGGTGGCCACGTCGCCAGTCGGGAACCAGCCATCGATCAGCGGGTTGCTGTCGTTGCGGTAGTAATGGTCGATCACCCACGGACCGCGCACCAGCAGGTCGCCGAAGGCCTTGCCGTCCCATGGCAGTTCCTGGCCTTCGCCATCCACGATCTTCATGTCCACGCCGTAGATCACCCTGCCCTGCTTTTCCAGGATCTTGTGCCGGGCGTCCTCGGGCAGGTCCTTGTGGCGGGCCAGCAGCTTGCAGGACGTGCCCAGCGGCGACATCTCGGTCATGCCCCAGGCGTGGATGACCTCCACGTCGAATGCCTCTAGCGTGCGGATCATCGCCGGCGGCGCGGCCGAGCCGCCGATCACCGTCCGGCGGAAGGTGGAGAACTTCAGCTTGTTCGCCTGCACGTATTGCAGCAGGCCCAGCCAGACGGTCGGCACGCCTGCGGAGAACGTCACGCCTTCCTGTTCGAACAGCTCATAGAGCGATGCGCCGTCGAGCCTGGCGCCCGGAAACACCAGCTTGGCGCCCACCAGCGGCACCGAATACGGCAGGCCCCAGGCATTGACATGGAACATCGGCACCACGGGCAGGATCACGTCCTTGGCCGAGCAGCCCAGTGCGTCGGGCAGCGCCGACGCATAGGAATGCAGCACGGTCGAGCGGTGCGAATACAGCGCCCCCTTCGGATTGCCGGTCGTGCCCGACGTGTAGCACAGGCTCGACGCCTGGTTTTCGTCGAATTCCGGCCATTCGTAGGCGCCGTCGTGGGCGTCGATCAGGTCTTCGTAGCACAGCAGGTCAATCTTCGATTCCGCCGGCATATGCGCGCGGTCCGTCATCATGACCCAGCCCTTCACGTTGGGGCAGTGCGGCGCCACGCCCTCCACCAGCGGCAGGAACGTGGCATCGAAGAAGATGAACTGGTCGTCTGCGTGATTGACGATGTAGGCGATCTGCTCCGGGAACAGCCGCGGATTGATCGTGTGGCAGACGGCGCCCATGCCCGACACACCGTAGTAGATCTCCAGGTGCCGGTAGCCGTTCCAGGCCAGCGTGCCTACGCGCTCGCCCTGCGCCACGCCCAACGCCTCCAGCGCCAAGGCTACCTTGCGGGCACGCAGTTCGCAATCGCGGTAGGTATATCGGTGAAGATCGCCTTCGGTTCGCCGCGAGACGATTTCGGTGCTGCCGTAATAGCGCGCAGCGTGCTTGATGATGGAGGAAATGAGCAGCGGCGCGCTCATCATTTGACCCATCAATGCCATGAAACGGTCTCCTTGGTTCGGGAAAAACGAACAACCGTTCTTATTTTTGGCCGACTATCCCACACCCTGCAAAAGCATCGACAAAAAATGAAGAAACTTGTTGGTGTTGTTGGTGGACTGACGCGTAGTGGGCGCGCTCTCTTCGCACCTACGCGCGGACCCTGCCATGCACGGGATTGATGTCCAATATTTGCATCGCTTTTTGACTGGTCTGCGAGCAGCGGACAACCCTTGGCCGGCAGGAGAAAACCGGTGCAAGTACAATACTGCGAGCCCTCATGCGTCTCAATATGTCGTTTTCCCCTAGCGTCATGCACGCCGTCTATGCCTACTGATTCCAACGACGCCCTGCCGCGTATTGCATTCCCCGTGCCGTTCACGACCGCACCCGGCATGGCGGCATTGGGCGAACGGTTTTTTACGCGGCTGGCTCCGACCGCCCTGCCTTCGCCTTATGTAGTCAGCATAGCCCCCGAGGCTGGCGCCCTGCTCGGATGGGATGAAGGCGGCTTGCGCGCCGCCACGCAGGATCCGAAGTTTGTCGACACCTTCGCCGGCAACGCCGTGCCTGACTGGGCCGATCCGCTGGCCACGGTCTATTCGGGCCACCAGTTCGGCGTCTGGGCCGGGCAGCTTGGCGATGGCCGCGCCATCCGCCTGGCCGAAGCCACGATGCCCGACGGCCCGTGGGAGATTCAGCTCAAGGGCGCCGGCCTGACCCCCTACTCGCGCATGGCCGATGGCCGCGCGGTGCTGCGCTCGTCGATCCGTGAGTACCTTTGCTCGGAAGCCATGCATGTGCTGGGCGTGCCCACCACCCGGGCACTGGCGATCATCGGGTCCGATGCTCCGGTGCGGCGCGAAACCATCGAGACATCGGCCGTGGTCACGCGGCTGGCACCCAGCTTCATCCGATTTGGCCATTTCGAGCATTTCGCTGCCCGCGAGGACCACGCCTCGCTGAAGCAGCTGGCCGACTTCGTGATCGACCGCTTCTATCCCGCCTGCCGCGAGGCTGCCAGCCCGTACCAGGCGCTGCTGCGTGAGGTATCGCTGCGCACGGCGGACATGGTGGCGCACTGGCAGGCCGTCGGCTTCTGTCATGGTGTGATGAACACCGACAACATGTCGATCCTGGGCCTGACCATCGACTATGGACCGTTCGGCTTCCTCGATGCGTTCGACGCGAACCACATCTGCAACCATTCCGACCAGCAGGGTCGCTACGCGTACAGCCAGCAGCCGCAGATCGCGTTCTGGAACCTGCATTGCCTGGCCCAGGCGCTGCTGCCGCTGTGGCGCGAAGCGGATGCCGCCGATGCCGAAGCGGCCAAGAACGCAGCCGTGGAGGCCGCTCACGAGGCGCTCGACCCCTTCCGCGACCGCTATGCCGAGGCCTTCTTCCGCCATTACCGCGCCAAGCTTGGCCTGCGCACCGCGCATGACCAGGACGAGACGCTGATGACGAACCTGTTCCGTGTGATGCACGCCAATCGCGTCGACTACACGCTCTTCTGGCGCAACCTGGCCCAGGTGGGGTCGCAGGACGGATCGCGCGATGCGCCCGTGCGCGACCTGTTCCTGGACCGTGCGGCCTGGGACGCGTGGGCCGCCGAATACCGCGCACGTCTGCAGGCGGAACAGTCCGACGACGCCGCGCGCGGGGTTGCAATGCGGCAAGTCAACCCGAAATACGTGCTCCGGAATCATTTGGCCGAAACCGCGATCCGTGCCGCGCGCGACAAGGACTTCTCGGCAGTGGACCGCCTGCTGGCCGTGCTGTCCAGGCCCTTCGACGAGCAGCCGGATGCGGAACACTATGCCGCCCTGCCGCCCGACTGGGCGTCGGGACTCGAAGTCAGCTGTTCGTCGTAAGTCCGGCAGACTGCCCGGGATCGCAACAAGGAAACGAGATGACCACCACCAAGACCGACGCCGAATGGCGTGAACAGCTGTCCGACATCGAGTACCGCGTGACGCGCGAGGCCGCCACCGAGCGCCCGTTCACGGGCCGCTACTGGGACCACTGGGACCAGGGCATCTACCACTGCGTAGGCTGCGGCACCCCGCTGTTCGAGTCGGCCACCAAGTTCGACGCCGGTTGCGGCTGGCCCAGCTATTTCCGTCCGATCAACGGCGAGGTGATTGCCGAGCACGTTGACCACAGTCACGGCATGACGCGGGTGGAAGTCCGCTGCAAGGAATGCGGCAGCCATCTGGGCCATGTCTTCGAGGATGGCCCCGCCCCGACCGGTCTGCGCTATTGCATCAACTCGGCTGCGCTAAAATTCGACGATCGCGATCCGGCTGATCGCGGGTGACGCCACCCGCACACCGGACGCCACGTCCGATCCGCCTCGCGGATCGCCAGCGCGCCCGGCCGCCGGCCGGGTTCGCCAACCTGATTTGGTCCGCATGAAATTCCTGTTCGACCTGTTCCCGGTCATCCTGTTTTTTGTCGCCTTCAAGCTGTTCGGCATCTATCCGGCCACCGCGGTGGCCATTGTGGCAACGGTGCTGCAGATCGCGTGGGTGCGCATCCGTCATGGCAAGGTCGAACCGATGCAATGGGTCAGCCTGCTGATCATCGGCGTATTCGGCGGCGCGACAATCGTTCTGCACAACGAAACCTTCATCAAGTGGAAGCCCACGGTGCTGTACTGGCTGTTCGCGGTCACGTTGATCGGCTCGGTCATCGGCTGGCGCAAGAACCTGATCCGCGCCATGATGGAAAAGCAGGTCACGATGCCGGACGCGATGTGGGGCCGCCTCAACGTCGCATGGGCCGCGTTCTTCGCCGCGATGGGCGTGCTGAACCTCTACGTGGCCTATCAGTTTTCGACCGATACCTGGGTCAATTTCAAGCTGTTCGGCAGCATGGGCCTGATGGTCGTCTTCATCGTCGCGCAGAGCATCTGGCTGTCGCGCCACATCGAGGAAAGCCCGTCGCAGGAAGGCCGCTCCGAATAAGCGCAGCCGCCCTGCCGCCCCCCGATCACACTCCCGAAGGATTAACCGATGGCAGCCGATCCCGCCACCATCGACGCGTTGCTGCGTGCGGCGCTCGAACCCTCCCACCTGCACGTCCACGACGACAGCGCGGCCCATGCGGGCCATGCCGGCGCGGCGTCGGGTGGGGGTCATTACAACGTTCTGATCGTCAGCAACCGGTTCGCCGGCCATTCGCGCGTGACGCGCCACCGTATGGTGTATGATGCGCTGCGCGAACTATTCCCCGCGCAGATCCATGCGCTGGCCGTCAGCGCATACACCGACCAAGAATATCAATCCCGCGAAGCATGACGCGACGCGCTCTCGCTACTCTCAGACCTGACTCCATGAAGACCACCGTCCTCTCGTTCAGCCTGGCGGCTGTGCTTGCTGCTGGCAGCCTGCCCGTGTTCGCCCAGAACGCCGCCGTTGTGAATGGCAAGCCCATCCCGTCGGCCAAGGTGGACAAGCTGATCGCCGGCACCGGCCAGCCCGCCTCGCCCGAACTGCGCGACCGTGCCCGCACCATGCTGATCGACCGGGAACTGCTGGTGCAGGAAGCTTCCAAGCGCGGCATCCTGCAACGCGACGACGTCCAGGACCAGCTCGAACAGGCCCGCCTGAACGTGCTGGCGGGTGCGGTGTTCGAGGACTACGTCAAGACGCATGGCGCCAGCGACGACGAACTGCGCAAGCAATACGAGAAGATCAAGGGCCAGTTCGGCAATGGCAAGGAATACCACGCCCGCCACATCCTGGTAGAAAAGGAAGCGGACGCGAAGGCACTGATCGCCAAGATCAAGGGCGGCGCCAAGTTTGAAGACGTCGCCAAGGCATCGTCGAAGGACACCGGCTCGGCAGCCAACGGCGGCGACCTGGACTGGGCCAACAGCGGCAGCTACGTGCCGGAATTCTCAGCGGCCATGACCGGCCTGAAGAAGGGTCAGATGACCGATACGCCGGTCAAGACCCAGTTCGGCTGGCACATCATTGAACTCGTGGACGTGCGCGACCAGAAGATCCCGACGTTCGAGGAAGTGAAGCCGCAGCTCCAGCAGATGCTGATGGGCGACCAGGCATGGCAGCGCGAGCAGTTCCAGGCGATGATGAAGTCGCTCAAGGACAAGGCAAAGATCCAGTAATCCCTTTGCTTTGCTGCAAACAAAAACCGGCGCGTGTGCGCCGGTTTTTGTTTTGGGGTGCGCTTTGGCGCGCTCGGTAACATTCTGGTGCAGTTTGCCGGTTCCATCGCTTCTCTGGCCTCAGTAATATCGGAGAGCTCGACGAAGCCGGACACCCGTCCCGGCAAGGTATCGAGCGCGAGGATCAAGGGCATATCGCAATGGGCATGACGAGCGGCTACTGGTACATGTGGCATCTCTATTCCAGTGGAATGGTCTACTGCGCGCTAGGCATGCCCCATATCGAATGCACCGGCGGCCGCTGGCGCGAACTTCATCCCCACCTTCCGACGCGTGACCGCTACGCCCAGTCAAAGCTGCTGCAAGCGACCGTCGCGTTTATGGAAGTGCGTGGCGAAATCCCCGTACCTCCCGGCGCAGACCGCATGCGGCTGCTCTATTCCCGCTACCTGCCATGGAGCGAACGCCTGCGCACGCAGCAATCCCATCTGCCGCAAACAGGCGAACATCCTGCCGACCTCCCCACTCCTGTTGCAGTCTGAGACCTTTCTCATGACCTGAAGCAAGCGCCGGTTTTCTGGACACACAAGTTCACAAAAGCGCTCTTGGCGCACCCGTTTTCGAAGACTAGGATCACTGCGTTGTGAACGTGAGGGCATGCATTGCCCCACACGCAGCCTTGTCCAATGGCTTTCAGGGAGCGGTATGACAGGCGTATCCGAACTGTTCGGCTGGTTTGTTTTCAACGTGGCGATTCCGCTGCTGGCGCCGTTCGCCCTGCTGCCCTTTGCGAAGGTGCCGGTGTTCTCGCGCTCACGCAGCCAGGGCATCGTGCGGAGGGCGATTCAGGATGGGCAGTTGCTGTGGGCGGCAATTCCGCTGAATGCCAGCGCGTGTTATGGGCTGGCGTGCTGGATTGACCAGACCGGCGGGTCCAGGCCCGACGCGTGGTTTCTACTTTGCCTGCATGTCTCGATGATCGTTGCAGGCTCCGTGCTCGTGCTACTGGGTACGTTGGACAGTTATCCCAGAAGTCGTCGGAACAAGGCACGGGCAAACCTGATGCTCTTCCTGTCCGTTTTCCTCAGTTGCACCACGGCCGTGGTGTATGCCTATGGCCAATTGGCATTCACCGGCAACGGTCCCTGAGATGCTCGACAGTTCTATCCGCCTTCAAACAGGAGAAGACCATGGAGAAATTCTTGACGCGCCTATTCGAGGACGATGCCTTTCAGATGAAATTGGCACGACGCATCGGATGGGGAATGGTTGCCTACGCGGCGCTAACCATTCTCGCCTGCGAATGGTACCGTCGCACCCTCGCATAAGGTCCGTACCCAAACAAAAACGCCCGCTTGCGCGGGCGTTTCGTTCGAAGCAGCAGGTTTAATCAACCGACCCACTTGCGCGCATTGCGGAACATGCGCATCCATGGGCTGCCACCGTCGGGGATGTCCTTCCAGGCGTCAGGCGCCCAGCTCATCGTGGCGGTACGGAACACGCGCTCCGGGTGCGGCATCAGCGCGGTAAAGCGGCCGTCAACCGTCGTCACCGACGTGATGCCCTCCGGCGAGCCGTTCGGGTTCAGCGGATAGGTCTGCGTCACGACACCGCGGTTGTCGACAAAGCGCAGCGCCACGTCCACCTTCGCGATATCGCCTTGCTGCGAGAAATCGGCAAAGCCTTCGCCGTGCGCCACGGCGATGGGGATGCGGCTACCTTCCATGCTGGCGAAGAAGATCGACGGCGATTGCTGCACTTCCACCGTAACGAAGCGTGCTTCGTACTGCTCGGACTGGTTACGCGTGAACTTCGGCCATGCGCCGGCGCCCGGGATGATCGGGGCCAGGTTGCTCAGCATCTGGCAGCCATTGCAAACACCAAGCGCGAAGGTGTCCTGGCGGTTGAAGAACGCCGCGAACTGCTCCGCCATCTGGCCGTTGAACAGGATCGTCTTGGCCCAGCCTTCGCCAGCGCCAAGCACGTCACCGTAGCTGAAGCCGCCGCAGGCCACGAAACCCTTGAAATCCGCCAACGTGGCGCGACCGGCAATCAGGTCGCTCATATGGACGTCCACCGTCTCGAAGCCGGCCAGGTCCATGCTGTAGGCCATCTCGATCTGCGAATTGACGCCCTGCTCGCGCAGGATCGCCACGCGCGGACGGTTGCCCGTGGCGATGAACGGTGCAGCAATATCCTGCGCCGGATCGAAGGTCAGAACGGGGCTGATGCCAGGATCGGCGGCGTCAAGAACGCGGTCGTACTCGCTGTCGGCACAGGCCGGGTTGTCGCGCAGGCGCGCGATACGCCAGCTCACCTCGGTCCAGGTGCGCTGCAGATCGACACGGGCAGCGCCGAAGACCTTCTTCGCGTCGCGATAGATCTCGATCTGGTCATTCGTGTTCGGCTTGCCGATCACGTGGCTGCACGCCGACAGGCCGGCCTCCCGCAGCACCGCGAATACGGCATCGCGCTCTTCGGCACGCACCTGGATCACGGCGCCCAGTTCTTCGGAGAACAGCGCCCGCAGCGTCTGGTCGTTGCGGCGCTCGGCAACCTGCTGCGCCCAGTTCTTGGCGTCGCCGTAGTCCTGTTCCTGGTTCGGGTCCAGCGTCAGCATGTCCACATTGAGCGACACGCCCGTACGGCCGGCGAAGGCCATTTCGGCAACGGTTGCCATGAAGCCGCCGTCGGAGCGGTCGTGATAGGCCAGCAGCTTGCCGTCGCGGTTCAGGCGCTGGATCACGTTGAAGAAGTTCTTCAGGTCTTCCGGACTGTCCACGTCCGGCGCGCTGTCGCCCACCTGCTGCGTCACCTGCGCCAGGATGCTGCCGCCCATACGGTTCTTCGCACGGCCCAGGTCGATGGCGATCAGCGTGGTATCACCCAGGTCGGTACGCAGCTGCGGCGTCAGCGTCCTGTTGGTGTCATCCACTGCGGCAAACGCCGAGATGATCAGCGAAACCGGCGCCACCACTTCCTTGTCGCCATCGGCATCGGACCACTTCGTGCGCATCGACAGCGAATCCTTGCCTACCGGGATGCTGATGCCCAGTGCCGGGCACAGTTCCATGCCCACGGCATGCACGGTGTCGTACAGCTTCGCGTCTTCGCCGGCTACGCCGCAGGCGGCCATCCAGTTGGCCGACAGCTTGACCTTGTTCAGGTCCTTGACCGGGGCGGCCGCCAGGTTCGTCAGCGCCTCGCCGATGGCCATGCGGCCGGAGGCCGGGGCGTCGATCACGGCCAGCGGCGTGCGCTCGCCCATCGTCATGGCTTCGCCAGCGCGGCCCTTGTAGTCGAGCGTGGTCACCGCCACGTCTGCCACGGGCACCTGCCACGGACCCACCATCTGGTCACGTGCGTTCATGCCACCCACGGTACGGTCGCCGATGGTGATCAGGAACGACTTGCTGGCCACGGTCGGGTGGCGCAGTACGTCGCTCACGGCCTGTTCCAGGGCGATGCCGGTCACGTCCACCGGCGGCAGTTCGCGCTCGACGCGCTGCACGTCACGGTGCATGCGCGGCGGCTTGCCCAGCAGCACATCCATCGGCATGTTGACCGTGAAGTGCTCCTTCAGCGCGGCGTCCACATCGGCGTCCACCAGCTGCAGCTGCTTTTCCTCGGTGGCGATACCCACCACGGCGAACGGCGACCGTTCGCGTTCGCACATGGCCTGGAAGCGCGGCAGGTCGTTCGGCGCGATGGCCAGCACGTAGCGTTCCTGCGACTCGTTGCACCAGATTTCGGCGGGCGACAGGCCCGACTCTTCAAGGTGCACCTGGCGCAATTCGAAGCGTGCGCCGCGATCGGCACCATCGACCAGTTCCGGGAAAGCATTCGAAATACCGCCCGCACCCACGTCGTGGATCGACAGGATCGGGTTGTCTTCGCCCAGTTGCCAGCAGGCGTTGATCACTTCCTGGGCACGACGCTCCATTTCGGGGTTGCCACGCTGCACCGAATCGAAGTCGAGGTCGGCCGTGTTGGTACCCGTCGCCATCGAGCTTGCGGCACCGCCACCCATGCCGATGCGCATGCCCGGGCCGCCAAGCTGGATCAGCAGCGTGCCGGCCGGCAGCGGGTTCTTGTGCGTGTGGCCGGCGTCGATATTGCCGATGCCGCCCGCAATCATGATCGGCTTGTGGTAGCCGCGCACCGTGCCGCCCACGTTCTGCTCGTAGACACGGAAGTAGCCGCCCAGGTTGGCGCGGCCAAATTCATTGTTGAATGCGGCGCCGCCCAGCGGGCCGTCGATCATGATCTGCAGCGGCGAGGCGATGCGGTCCGGCTTGCCGGTCACGCCGGGCTTGTCGTCCGGGTTGCGATGGGCCACCGGCTGGGCGGCGTCGCGGGCGTTTTCCCAGCCCTCGACGGCGTCGGGCAGCATCAGGTTCGACACCGTGAAGCCGGTCAGGCCGGCCTTGGGCTTGGCACCACGGCCCGTGGCGCCTTCGTCGCGGATTTCACCGCCGGCGCCAGTCGAGGCACCCGCGAACGGCGAGATCGCGGTCGGGTGGTTGTGCGTTTCCACCTTCATCAGCGTGTGGGTCAGCGCCTCGTGGCGGCCATATTTCTGGTCCGCACCGCGTGGGAACCAGCGTTCGGCCACGTCGCCTTCCATCACGGCCGAGTTGTCCGAATAGGCAACGATCGAGCCCTGCGGATTCAGCTGGTGCGTGTTGCGGATCATCGCAAACAGCGACTTGTCCTGCGTCACGCCATCGATGGTCCAGGTAGCGTTGAAGATCTTGTGACGGCAGTGCTCGCTGTTGGCCTGGGCGAACATCATCAGCTCGACGTCCGTCGGATTGCGGCCGAGCTTGCCGTAGTTTTCAAGCAGATAGTCGATTTCGTCGTCCGACAGCGCCAGGCCCATGGCCGTGTTGGCGTCCACCAGGGCGCTACGCCCAGCCGAAATGTCGATAAACTGCAGCGGCTTGGCGGGCAGTTCCTGAAACAGGCCGGCCGCTTCCTCGCGGGACGCGATCACGGTTTCGGTCATGCGGTCGAACAGGTGCGCAGCCACGGCGGCACGGGTGCCGGCGTCCAGCGTCTTGCGGCCGCGGAGCAGGCCCTTCTTGCAGACCACGGTGATCTCGATGCCGCGTTCGATGCGGTGCACGTGGGTCAGGCCGCAGTTATGGGCGATATCTGTGGCCTTGCTTGCCCACGGCGAAATGGTGCCGAAACGCGGAATCACCACGAAACGGTCGCCCTCGGGCTGCGCCGTGAACGGCGCGCCATAGGTCAGCATCGCGCTGATGCGCGTCTGGTCCTCGGCGGACAGCGGCGTGTCCGAATCGACGAAATGCACGAACTGGCCATGCACGGACTCAATATCGGCGTCGACTTGTTGCAGGGCGGCAAGCAGGCGTTGCTGACGGAAAGCGGAAAGCGCCAAAGCGCCGGGGAAGCACGAGAAATGCGCCATGATCGGTACGGTCAGGAGGCGTAGGAAGGTGAGGCTAAACGGCGGCTGGCACTGCTGAATGGAATGCCGGCAGGCGGGAAACCGCTATTGTACCTTGTTGGCGGCTGCTTTTGCGCATTGCGCAATGTGGCGCGGACGGACAGCCCCGGGAAAATCGGACAACGGGCCGCGATCCAACCTGTGCGGTGGCGCATCCGGCACATTAAACGCGAAATCCGTCCGTCGCGGCATGACTTCCCCAGTCACGCGAAAGTGGCCGATTTTCACCCGAAACCCGCCCGAAATCTCCTGAAATGCCGTCAGAGAGACGTGGCGGAGCGCGCCGCCTGCTCATAGAGACCGGTCAGCACGCGCAGCAGACGCGCCAGTTCGCCAATTTCGACGTTTTCATCGCTGCCTTCCGTGAAATTGCTGGTCAGGCACTGCTCGCGGATTTCCCGATACCGGGCGCAGGCCTCGGTGCCGGCCTGCGTGGTGGCGTAGGTAGCCTCCTTGCCCACCCGCTCGCCGGCCACGAGCCCCAGGCCAACAAGCTTTTTCAGCGAATACGTGACCAGGTGGGTGTCCTCGACGTTGAGGACGAAGCAGATATCGGCCAGCCGCTTGGCCCGGCCGCGATGGTTCACGTGGTGCAGCACCAGCACATCCAGGAAGGTCAAATCGCGCACGCCGGCCGCGCCCATGCAGCGCACCACCCAGCGGCTATAGGCGTTGTACGCCGTATTCAGGCCGAACTCGAACTCGGACAGCTCCGGGCTGCGCACCGACACCAGGTGCGCCGATGACACGATGTTGACGCCGGCGGCCCGGGCCAGCGGCGCGGTCCGCCCGGCGGCGTCCGGATTGGCGCCCTCGGCGGCATCGGCGTGGCGTTCCGGGGCGGGCTTGCGGGCCATGGATGGGTCTCCAAGTGAGGTCGGCGGGTGCAACGGGGTGATGGCCAAGGTGGCCACGGTGGCGATAGGTGAAAGCCCGAAGCGGGTTGGGGCAATTTCGGCTTGACAGTTTATCGGCGAATTCTCAGCATGAACACCTTAATTCACAGAGGCAATGCGTGGATGCGGTCCGGTTCCGCAACGCCTTTCATCGTCACGCCGCCGCATGCTGCCTCATCCCGATCCGCTTGAATCGCTTGAATCGATCCACACCAGCCTGCGCACCGGCAAGACGTCCCGCGCGGACCTGATCGCCGAAGCGGCCGCCCGGGCCGGGGGCCCCGCCGGCAAGGCCGTCTATCTTCACACCACCTTCGATGCCGCCAGCCATGTGGCGCATGCCGCCGACGCCGCGGCGCGCGCCGGCAAGCCGCTGCATCCACTGGCCGGCCTGCCCGTTTCGGTCAAGGATCTGTACGACGTGGCCGGCGAGGTCACGCGCGCCGCGTCCGCGGCCCGTGCGGATGCGGCGCCTGCCACGGCCGACGCCGCCGTGGTAGCCCGGCTGCGCGGGGTCGGGGCGGCTCTGGTTGGCCGCACCAACATGACCGAATTCGCGTTCTCGGGTGTCGGCATCAATCCCCATTTCGGCACACCGGTGAATCCGTGCGACAACGCGACGCCGCGCATTCCGGGCGGTTCTTCGTCGGGCGCAGCGGTTTCCGTCGCGCTGGGCACGGCCGTGGCGGCCCTGGGCAGCGACACGGGCGGATCGATCCGGATTCCGGCCGCCCTGTGCGGCATCACCGGCTACAAGCCCACCGCGCGCCGTGTGCCACTGGCTGGCGCGTTTCCGCTCTCCTACACGCTGGACACAGCGTGCGCCATGGCCCGCACGCTGTCCGACTGCATTGCCGTGGACAGCGTCATCGCCGATGCAGCGGTCATCCCGACCATCGCCACGCCTGCTGCCCTGCGGCTGGCCATTCCGCGCCAGCTTGTGCTCGACGACATGGACGACGCGGTGGCGCGTGCCTTCGACCGCGCCATTGGCCGGCTGTCGGCGGCCGGAGTACGCGTGCAGCACGTGGACATGCCCGAACTTGCCGAACTAGCGGGCCTCAACGCGACCGGCGGATTTTCGGCACCCGAGGCCTTTTCCCATCACCGCGCCCTGCTGGCCACCCATCGCGACCGCTACGACCCGCGCGTGCTAAGCCGTATCGAGCGCGGTGCCGCGATGAGCGCGGCCGACTACATCGCGCTGCACCGCGCCCGGCTGGAGTGGATTGCCCGCATGGAAGCCCGCCTGGCACCGTTCGATGCCGTGGTCTGCCCGACCGTGCCGATGGTGGCCCCGCCGATTGCCCCGCTGGTGGCCGACGACGCCCTGTTCTTCCGCACCAACGCGCTGCTGCTGCGCAATACGTCGGCCTTCAACTTCCTGGACGGCTGCTCTGTGTCGCTGCCGTGCCAGGCGCCGGACGAATTGCCGGTCGGGCTGATGCTGTCGCACGGCCCGATGCGCGACGCGCACCTGCTGGGCACGGCCCTTGCATTGGAATCGATCGTTCGACCGTCACAGCACGCAGGCTGAGCCAGGCCCGCGCCGTAACCGCAGTACCGCGCTTGTGGCTCAGACCTTCAGTCCGGCGCGGCGGCAGTTCCAGGTAGTTCCAAACCCGCGCAGCCGGGCAGGCCGCCCGTGCGCAACACCAGGAGAGATCGAGATGCGAGTCAAGGCAATGGCAGTCGCGGCGGCGGCACTGCTGCTGGCCGCCACGGCGGCACGGGCGGATACCAAGTGGGACCTGCCAACCGGATACCCGGCCACCAACCTGCACACCGAAAATCTGCAGCAGATGGCCAACGATGTGGAAAAGGCCACCGGCGGCAAGCTCAAGATCGTCATCCATCCAAACGGCTCGCTGCTCAAGGCCAACGAGATCAAGCGCGGCGTGCAGACCGGCCAGGTGCAGATGGGCGAGATCCTGATGTCGCTGCTGGCCAACGAAAATCCCGTGTTCGGCGTCGATGCGGTGCCATTCCTGGCCACCAGCTACGCCGATTCGTACCGGCTCTGGCAAGCCTCGAAGCCGGTCACCGACAAGGTGCTCGACCGCCAGGGCATGAAGCTGCTCTACGCGGTGGCCTGGCCCCCGCAGGGCATCTACGCGAACAAGCCGATCAACAGCGCGGCCGACATGAAGGGCCTGAAATGGCGCGCCTACAACCCGGCCACCTCCAAGATCGCCGAACTTGTCAGCGCCCAGCCGGTGACGATCCAGGCGGCCGACCTGGCCCAGGCGCTGGCCACGGGCACGGTCAACTCCTTCATGTCGTCGGGCGCCACCGGCGTTGACACCAAGGTCTGGGAATCTGTCAAGTACTTCTATACCGTCGATGCCTGGCTGCCCAAGAACATGCTGGTGGTCAGCAGGAAGGCGTTCAATGCGCTGGACAAGCCCACCCAGGACGCCCTGCTCAAGGCCGTGGCCGACGCCGAGAAGCGCGGCTGGCAGGTATCGGAGCAGAAGACCAAGGAATACCTGGGCACGCTGTCGAAGAACGGCATGACCGTGGCCCCGCCGTCGCCCCAGCTCAAGGGTGACATGCAGAAGGTGGGCGACGTCATGGTGAGCGAGTGGGCCCGGAGCGCGGGCGACGACGGCAAGGCCATCCTCGACGCCTATCGCAAATAAGGCAGACAGGCCGGCCACGGCCCGCACGCCCGCCACGCGTGCTGCTCCACCGGCCCGGCGCGCATGCCCCTGGGCATCGCGCCGGGCTAGTTCCATGCTGTCCGCAGTCCTACCGGTAGCCTGTTATCCCATGGAAGACCCCCTCATCAAGAAGCGATGGCTCGACCATCTGCTTGACGCGTTTGCCGCCCTCGGCGCGCTCTGCATCCTGGCGGTCTGTATCGTCATGATCGCGATGTCGATCTCGCGCGAGACCCTGTTCGTGCTCAAGGGCGGCGACGACATCGTCGCCTGGCTGTGCGCGGCATCCGCCTTTCTGGTCCTTGGCCAGACCTTCCAGCACGGCGGCATCGTGCGCGTCGAGATGCTGCTCGATGCGGTCGGTCCCCGCCGACGCTGGCCGCTGGAAGTGGTATCGCTCACGATCTGCCTGGTGTTCGCCGCCTATGCCGCGTGGGCGCTGGGCACGTTCGCCTGGCAAAGCTGGGACATCAACGATGTCTCGCAAGGCCAGATCGTGATTCCGCTCTGGATTCCGCAGAGCTTTGCCGTACTCGGTGCCATCGGCTTCCTGCTGGCCGTGGCCGACGAATGGCAGCGCGTGGTGCGCCGGCAGAAGCCGCGCTACCAGGTGGCGCAGGAAGCCAAGCTGGCCGCCGGCGATTTCGGGGAGACCGTCTGATGAGCACCGTACTCGTTGCACTGGTCCTGTTGCTGGTCATGATCGTGTTCCTGGCCATCGGCGCCTGGATCCCCGTGGCCATCGCCGTCACGTCATGGGTGGGCCTGGTGATCTTCTCCGACCACGACGCACTGGTGAACCTGGCCAACGCGTGGTGGTCGTCCAGCGCCTCGTATACGCTGGCGTCGCTGCCGCTGTTCGTGTGGATGGGCGAAATCCTGTTCCGTACCAAGCTGTCCGAGCAGATGTTCAACGGCCTGTCGCCGTGGCTGAACTGGCTGCCGGGCCGCCTCATGCACGTCAACATCCTGGGCTGCGGCATCTTCGGGTCGGTCTCGGGCTCGTCGGCCGCTACCTGCGCCACGATCGCCAAGTCCGCCCTGCCCGAACTGACCCGGCGCGGCTACGACGAACGCGTCACGCTGGGCTCGTTGTCGTGCGCAGGCACGCTGGGCATCCTGATACCGCCGTCGGTCACGATGGTCGTGTATGCGGTATCGGCCGATGTGTCGATCATCCGCGTGTTCCTGGCCGGCTTCCTGCCTGGGCTCCTGCTGATGCTGCTGTTCTCGGGCTATATCGTGGTCTGGGCGCTGATGAATCCGAAGCGGACCCCGCCTGCCGAAACCTTCGGCTGGGGCGCCCGCCTGGCCTCCATCCGGCAGCTGATGCCCTGCATCATCCTGATCGCGTTCATCACCTGGATCATGATGGCCGGCTACTCCACCGCGACCGAGGCGGCCGCCTACGGCGTGGTGGCATCGCTGGGCCTGGCCTGGGCGGGCGGATCCCTGACGCGCAAGGCGTTCTGGGAAAGCCTGATGTCGGCCACCCGCCTGACCGCGATGATCATGTTCGTACTGGGCGCCACGTCATTCCTGTCGGTCACCATGAGCTTCACGGGCATCCCGCGGGCGCTGGCCGAGTGGGTCGCCGCGCTGCACCTGTCGCCCTGGGCGCTGATCGCGGTGCTGACCGTGATCTACATCCTGCTGGGCACGGCGCTGGACGGCATCTCGATGATCGCGCTGACCACCGCCACGGTGCTGCCGATGGTGCAGGCGGCCGGGTTCGATCTGGTATGGTTTGGCATCTTCATCGTGCTGCTGGTGGAAATCGCCGAGGTGACGCCGCCAGTGGGCTTCAACCTCTTCGTGCTCCAGAGCATGACCGGCAAGGACAGCAACTATATAGCGCGCGTGTCCCTGCCGTTCTTCATGATGATGGTCGTTGCCATCGGCATCATCACGGTGTGGCCCACCGTGGTTACCTGGCTACCCGACGTGGTGATGGCGAAGGAGCTCAAGTAAGCCCGGAAACCCGCAGTCATCCACAGGAAACCCACCCGGATGCACGTGATCGTCATCGGCGCCGGCGCCATCGGCGTCTGCTCGGCCTGGTATCTGCGCCAGGCCGGTTTCACCGTCACCGTGCTGGACCGCCGCGGCGCGGCCGCGCAGGAAGCCAGCTTTGGCAATGCCGGCGTGATCGCACCGGGCTACGTCACCCCGTGGGCCGCACCGGGCATGCCGGGCAAGGTGCTGCGTGCACTGTTCCGACGCGAATCGCCCGTTCTGTTCCGGCCCGGGGTCGATCCGGCGATGTGGCGCTGGATCGGCCGATGGCTGCGCGAATGCGATGTCGAACGCTATCGCACCAACAAGCTGCGCATGCAGCGCCTGGCGTTCTACAGCCGCCAATGCCTGCATCTGCTACGCGACGAGCTGGAGATCGAATACGAGCAGTCGCGTGGCTACCTGCAGCTGTTCCGCACCGGTAAAGATCTCGAACTGGCCGCGCCAGCCCTGGCGCTGCTGCGCGAGAACAATGTGCCGCACCGGCTGGTGGATGCCGCCGGGTGCCGGCAGATCGAACCGGGCCTGACCGACGACACCCCGCTGGCCGGCGGCCTGCACCTGCCGGAGGACGAATCGGGCAACTGCCCCATGTTCGTGCGCCGCCTGCACCAGCACGCCGATGCCGACGGTGTGCAGTTCCGCTTCCAGACCGACGTGGCCCGGGTGCGGGCCGACCAGTCGGGCACGCTGTCAGTCGAACTGGCCCCCACGCAGCGGGGGGCCACGCCCGAGGTACTCCATGCCGATCGCGTACTGGTGGCCGCCGGCGTGGGCAGTGCCCGCCTGCTGCGCCCGCTGGGGCTGCGCGTGCCGATCTATCCGGTCAAGGGCTATTCGGCCACGGTCATGGTGCGCGATGAACTGCAGGCGCCGCTCGGTGCGCTGATGGACGAATCGTTCAAGGTCGCCATCACGCGCATGGGCAACCGCCTGCGCGTGGCCGGCACCGCCGAACTGGGCTCGCGGCGGCTGGACCTGCGTCCCGCCGCACTGAACACGCTGATCAAGGTGGCACGCGACTGGTTTCCGGTGGCCGGCAACTATCAGGAAGCCACGCTGTGGGCCGGCGCGCGGCCGATGTTGCCTGACGGCCCGCCGCTGATCGGCGCCACGCGCGTGCCGGGGCTGTTCCTGAACCTGGGACACGGCTCCACGGGCTGGGCGATGAGCTGCGGTTCGGGCAAAATTGCCGCAGACCAGATTGCCGCCAGCGCCGGCCAGGGTCCGGGGCCCGCCATCGACATGGAGGGATTGACCCCGGCACGCTACCGGCTGGCGCCCGCGTGAGCCGACATGACTACCGACGTCCCCGCTTCCTCCCCGTCCGCGACCCAGCCGGGCGCCCCCGCCGAGACCGCCGCCGCGCCCGCGTGGATCCCGCTCGACGCGGCAGGTGAAGATCCGACGCCGCTCTACGACGTGGCGGCGATCCGCCGGGTAGAACAGGCGGGCCTGAACGCCACGGCACCCTTCACGCTGATGTCGCGCGCCGGCGCCGCCGCGGCAGACTGGCTCCACCAGCATGTGCCCAGTGGCCGCATCCTGTTCCTGGCCGGCCGTGGCAACAACGGCGGCGATGCGCTGGTCGCCGCCACGCGCCTGCATCAGGCCGGCCGCCTGGTCGAAGCCTGGCTGGTCGCCGAAGCAGACCAGTTGCCGGCCGATGCCGCGCGCGCCTGGTTCAACGCCCGCTCCGCCGGCGTGCCGCTGCTGGCAACGCATCCCGACCCCGATGCGCCCCTGCCGCCCTGGCCTACGGGCTGCGTCGCGGTCGTCGACGGCTTGCTTGGCATCGGTCTGAACCGTGCCGCCGATGGCGATATGGCACGCTGGATCGCGCATCTCAACGCTTCACACCTGCCGGTGTATGCGCTGGACATCCCGAGCGGGCTCTTTGCCGATACGGGCGCAGGGCAGCCAGCCGTGCGGGCGCGCCGCACACTGACGTTCCTGGGCGCCAAGCCGGGCCTGCTGACGCTGGATGGCCGGGACTGCGCAGGCGCCATCGACATCGCCCCGCTGGGCCTGGACTATCCGCCCGCCGAGCGGCCGGTGGCCATCGTCAACCAGCCCGGCGCGTTCCTGCATGCGCTGCCACGCCGCGATCACGCCGCGAACAAGGGCCGCTTCGGCAGCCTGGCCGTGATCGGCGGCAACCATGGCATGACCGGCGCACCGCTGCTGGGCGCGCGTGCCGCGTTGCATCTCGGAGCGGGCCGCGTGCACGTGGGCTTCCTGGCCCAGCCGGCACCAGCCATTGATCCGGTTCACCCGGAACTGATGCTGCATCAGGCGACAGAACTGTCGCTCGATGCCATGTCGGCTTTCGTGGCCGGGCCCGGCATGGGCATTGGCACGATAGCGCGCAAGCAACTGGTCAAGCTGATCGACTTCTGTGCCAACGCGGCGCCGCCGGTGCCGCTGGTGCTCGACGCCGACGCCCTGAACCTGCTGGCTTCGGACGAGACCCTGAACCAGTCGCTGATCGATAGCGGGCTGGACTACGTGATGACGCCGCACCCCCTCGAAGCGGCGCGCCTGCTGGGCAGCAATGTGGCAGACGTGCAGCGCGACCGCCTGGCTGCGGCGCACGCACTGGCTACCAGTTGGAAGGCCACGGTCGTACTGAAGGGATCCGGCACGGTCATTGCGACGGCCGAAGGCGCGCCCGCCACCATCAATCCCACCGGCAATGCGGGATTGTCCACGGCCGGCACCGGCGATGTGCTGGCCGGCATGATTGGCGCGTTGCTGGCGCAAGGCGTGCCGATGCTGTCCGCCGCACGTGCCGGCGTCTGGATTCACGGGCGTGCCGCCGATCGACTCGTGGACGCCGGCACGGGCCCCGCCGGCCTGACCGCGAGCGAACTCTACCTGCCCGCACGGGCCATCTTCAACGCGTTGCTGCAAGGCGGCGCGGCATGACTCAGGCTGCCACACTGGCCGGCGGCGAAAATGGCGATGGCGCGCGGCGCCGCCTGCTGACCGGCATCGCCCTGCTCGTTATCGGGCAATGGATCCTGAGCCTGCTCGACGCCACGGGCAAGACGCTGACCCAGCAGGGCCTGCCCGTGGTGGCCGTGGCGTGGGTCCGGTATCTGGGCCACGTGGTGGCGATCTTCCTGCTGATCGGGCCGGCGCGCTGGCAACGGCAGTCGCGTCCTGCCGCGCCGCGCCTGCAGTGGCTGCGCGGCGCGCTGATGCTGGCCTCGACGCTGGTGTTCTTCAGCGTGCTGAAGCTGATGCCGCTGGCCACCGCTACCGCGCTGAACTTCTGTGCGCCGCTGATCGTGGTAGCGCTGTCGCCGTGGCTGCTGGGCGAGCGCCCCGGCGTGCATGCGCGCTGGACACGCTGGATCGGCGTTGGCATCGGCTTCGCCGGCATGCTGGTGGTGGTGCGGCCCGGCGGCGAACTCGACGCCGTGGGCGTGGGGCTGGGACTGCTGTCGGCGCTGCTGTTTGCGCTGCTGCAGATGCTGACGCGCCGCATCGCCGCCCATGACGCGCCCATGACAACGCTGATCCAGAGCGGCGTGACAGGTGCCGCGCTGACCACGCTGCTGGTGCCGTTCTTCTGGTTCGAGTCGGTGCCGACGCTGGCCCAAGGGGCGCTGCTGCTGTCGGCAGGGCTCACCGGGTCGCTTGGGCATTACTTTGTGATCCGCGCATTCCAGTATGCCGACGCATCGTTCCTGAGCCCGTTCCTGTATCTGCAGATCTTTTCCGCCACCGTGGTCGGATACTTCGCATTCGGCCACCTGCCGGACTGGACCACCGCCCTTGGCATCGCCGTGATCTGCGCGGGCGGCCTGTGCGTGGCAGGCGGCGAGCCCCTGCTGCGCCGGGTGGCCACGCGGCTGCGCCGATAGTCGCTCGAGCCTGCCACCCACCGCAGCGAACGCGCGCTGGCGCACATACCCCGCCCCCGTTACGGCGCACAAACACTGGGCAGCCCCGCGCACAAAGCCAGCCCGCACGTCGGACAACGCCCGATACGGCGGGGGGACATCGCCTGTTAAGGTTTTGCCGATGCCGCAAGTGGCGTTACGTTTTGCTGCTACTTTCGGCTTTTGACATCACATCGGAGCGATATACTTGCGCTGAGGCCCGTTACGGCGGGCCAATGCCCCGAGAATTTCAGAACACCCCATGCCGACTGAACTCCACGCCTGGACTGCCCTGCGCCACCACTACGAAGCCATCCGCCATACGCCGATGCAGCAGTGGTTCGCCGAGGCCGAAGCCGCCCGCCGCGTCGAGGACTTCTCGCTGGAAGCCGCCGGCCTGTACCTCGACTTCTCGAAGAACCGCATCACGTTCGAGACCTTTGCCCTGCTCATGAAGCTGGCCGAAGAAGCAGGCGTGGCCCAGCGCCGCGACGCCATGTTCGCCGGCGAGCATATCAATACGACGGAAGACCGCGCCGCGCTGCACGTGGCATTGCGCGCCCTGCCCGACGCCCCGTTCAAGGTGGATGGGGCATCGGTCATGCCCGGCATCAACGACGTGTTGCACCGCATGCGCGATTTCGCCGCCCGCGTGCGCACCGGCGGCTGGACCGGCTTCAACGGCCAGACAATCACCGACATCGTCAACATCGGCATTGGCGGTTCGGACCTCGGGCCGCGCATGGTGTGCCGCGCCCTGGCCCACCTGGCGGATCCCAAAGGGCCCCGCATGCATTTCGTGTCCAATGTCGACGGGACCGAACTGGCAGAAACCCTAGTACGGCTGGACCCGGCACGCACGCTCGTCATCGTGTGCTCGAAGACGTTCACGACGCTCGAAACCATGGCCAACGCATGCAGCATGCGCGACTGGTTCCTGCGTCACGGCGTGGCCGAGAACCAGTTGGCACGCCATTTCGTTGCCGTGTCCACCAACCGCGAAGCCGTGGTCAAGTTCGGCATCGACCCGGCCAACATGTTCGAATTCTGGGACTGGATCGGCGGCCGCTTCTCGCTCTGGTCGTCCGTTGGCCTGTCGATCGCGCTCGCCGTGGGCTTCGACGCGTTCGAAGACCTGCTGCTCGGTGGCCGGGCCATGGACGATCATTTCCGCACGGCCCCGCTGGCGCGGAACATGCCCGTGGTCATGGGCATGCTCGGCATCTGGTATCGCAATTTCTTTGGAATGCCGACCAGCTGCATGGCGCCGTATTCCACGTCGCTCGAACTGTTCCCGGCCTTCCTGCAGCAACTGGAGATGGAGAGCAACGGCAAGTCGGTGCAGCTGAACGGCGACCCGGCACACGTGGAAACATCGCCTGTGGTCTGGGGCACGGCGGGTACCAACGGCCAGCATGCCTATTTCCAGATGATCCATCAGGGCTCGCAGATCGTACCCGTGGACTTCGTGGCGCCGCTGGTGCCGCCGCGCGACGTGCCCGGCCATCACGCCAAGCTGCTGGCCAACTGCTTTGCCCAGGCCGAGGCGCTGATGCGTGGCCGTGGCGCCGATGAATTGCGCGCCGCCGGGGTCACCGACGAGGCGCGCATTCCGCATATGGTTTTCGAGGGCAACCGCCCCAGCAATACGCTGCTGATGGAAGACCTGACGCCCCACGTGCTGGGCGCGCTGATCGCCCTCTACGAGCACCGCACCTTCGTGCAGGGCGTGGTGTGGAACATCAATTCGTTCGACCAGTGGGGCGTGGAACTGGGCAAGATCCTGGCGCGCCCCATCGAACAGGAACTGACTGGCCAGGGCACGGCCACGCATGATGCGTCGACCGCTGCGCTGATCGCCCGTGCACGCGGCGTGCTCGGGCGCGGCTGAGCCGGGCGGCGGGATCTGGGCCCGCGCGGCCCTTTCATTCCTCGCCTGGCCGGTAGCGGCCTAAATTTCCGTACCCATCAGCTCGTCGCTGGCCACCCGGCCGGCATCGATCGTCAGGATGCGGCCGCAACGCGCCGCCACCGAGCGGTCGTGCGTCACCAGCACCAGCGTCGAGCCGGCATCGCGGTTGAGTTCGAACATCAGCGCGATCACGGCTTCACCGGTGGCGGTGTCCAGGCTGCCGGTGGGCTCGTCGGCAAACAGGATGTCCGGCCGTGCCACGAAGGCGCGGGCCAGTGCCACGCGCTGCTGCTCGCCACCCGACAGCGTCCGCGGATAGTGCGTCAGGCGCTTGCCCAGTCCCACACGTTCGAGCATTTCCGTGGCACGCTCGCGTACGCGCGCCGTTTCTCCGCGCAGCTCCAGCGGCAGCATCACGTTTTCCAGCGCGGTAAGGTGCCCGACGAGCTGGAACGACTGGAACACAAAGCCGACATGGCGACCGCGCAGCGCGGCGCGCTGGTCTTCATCGAGCTGGAAGATATCCTGCCCGTGCAGGCGGACCGACCCGTTGCTGGGCAGGTCAAGCCCGGCCAGCAGGCCCAGCAGCGTGGATTTGCCCGACCCCGAAGCGCCAACGATGGCCAGCGTTTCGCCGGCCGTGACGGAAAACGAGACGTCGTGCAGAATCGTCAGCGAACCCGTCGTGTCGGCTACGGTCTTTCCGAGTGACTCGACAGCAAGAATGGAAGAGGACATGCGCGAGAGGATTGCAAACGTTGGTCGCCGGCGGATGCTGGCAGCTTGTAGTGCGACAGCGGTCGCCCTGTTCGGTTCACTGCTGGCGCCGCCCGCCATGGCGCAGGGCACGGCCACTGCATCGGCCGGGCCCGCGGTGCTGGTGCTGGGAGACAGCCTGTCGGCCGAATATGGCATTGCACGCGGCACGGGCTGGGCAAGCCTGCTTCAGGACCGCCTGCGCCGCGAGCGGTTCGATTATAGCGTCGTGAATGCCAGCATCAGCGGCGAGACCACGGTCGGCGGCAAGACCCGGCTTCCGGACCTGCTCAAGCGGCACAAGCCCGCCATCGTGATCGTGGAACTCGGCGCCAACGACGCGCTGCGCGGCCTGTCGCTGCCATCGACCGAAGCCAACCTGCGCGGCATCATCGGCGATGCCCAGAAGGCGGGCGCACAGGTGGTGCTGGTGGGCATGCGCATCCCGCCGAACTACGGCGCCGACTACACCGAGCGGTTCGTCGGACTCTTCCCGAAGCTCGCCGGGGAATACCGGACCCAGCTGGTACCGTTCCTGCTCGACAAAGTGGTGACACGGCCCGAATGGTTCCAGGAAGACCGGATTCATCCGACATCGGCCGCCCAGCCGACGTTGCTCGACACGGTCTGGCCTGCGCTGAAGCCGCTGCTGAAGGCGCCTGCCAAGCGCCGCTGATCCTGCGCCGCGCATCCCTGGCAGTAAAGAAAAAGCCCCTGCGGTATGCACCTGCAGGGGCTTTTTGCCATCCGGCGTAGCGCGCCGTATCAGTGCGCGGCGGCTTCGCTGGCCGGGGACACGTCATCCGACTTCACAGGATGCAGGATCTTGACCTTTGCCTGCGCCTTCAGGGCTTCATAGTAGGCCGCCAGTTCGGTCTGGCCGGCGAGCTGGCTCAGCTGTTGCGCATCGGCCTGGCGCTGCGAGGCATTGGCTTCCGTCGGCGTGCTGACCTTGCTGATGCGATAGATCGCATAGCCGTCCGCACCCAGGTCCACACCCACCACCGACGGCAGCTTGGTGGCGTCGGCACGCATGATGGCGTCGACGGCCTTCGGCGACAGGTTGTCGGCCTTGGCGCGCGACACCGTGACCGTCGGGCCGAACCCGCTGGCGCTGTCGGCCTTCTTCAGCGCCTCGAGCCTGGCCTCGCCATCCTTGCGGGCCAGTTCGGCCGCCTGCTGCGCAACATATGCCTGGCGCACCTGGGCTTCCACGTCCTCGAACTTGCGCGCGGTCGCCGGGCGGTAGTCGACGATACGCGCCGCCACCAGCGTCGTCGGGCCCACCTGGATGGCCTCGGTATTGCGCTTGTTCTTGATCGCGTCGTCGCTGAACAGGGCCTTGAGCACCTTGTCGTTGTTGAGCGGATTGTCCTTGCCCAGGGCCGGGTTCGGCTGGCGCGTGACGTTGTCGGCGGTCTGGATCGTCAGCTTGAACTTGTCGGCTGCCGGCTTCAGGCTGTCGGACTGTTCATAGACGGTATTGCCGAAGGCGTCCGCCTGCTCCGTGTACTTCTTGCTGGCCAGTTGCTTCTTCAGCTCGGCCTCGAGTTCCGGACGCACTTCTGCCAGCGGCTGGGTGGCAGCCGGCTTGATGCCGGTCAGCTTGATGATGTGGTAGCCGTAGTCGGTCTCCACGAGATCGCTGATCTGGCCGTCCTTGAGCGCGTACATGGCGTCTTCGAACGGCTTCACCAGTGCACCACGACCCATGAAGCCGAGGTCGCCGCCCTTCTCTGCCGAGCCCGGATCCTGCGAGTTCTTCTTCGCCACGTCCGCGAACGTTTCCGGGTGCTTGCGCAGGTCTTCCAGCAGCTTCTGGGCCTTGTCCTTGGCGGCCTTGCGATCCGCGTCCTTGGCGTCCTTCGGAACGGTGATCAGGATGTGGCTGGCGCGGCGCTGCTCTTCCGTACGGAAACGCTGGGCATTGCTGTCGTAGTAGGACTTCAGCTCTTCCGGCGTCACGGTCTGACTGGCTGCCATGGCATCGCCGGACAGCACCACGTACTCCACCTTGGCCTGCTCGGGCGTGGTGTAGGCCGACAGATGCGACTCGTAGTACGCCTTCAGCGCGGCGGCATCGGGCGTCACCTTGGAAGTGAAATCAGCGGGCTTGATCAGCAGGGCCTGCACGTCGCGCTGCTGGTCGCGGATGGCGATCAGGCGGTCGAGCAGCGACTTCGGCACGAAAGCGGTGGTGCCCACGGCGCCGCCCAGTTGCTGCGTCGCCATTTCGAAACGCATGCGGGCGTCGAGCTGTTCGGGCGTCATGCCCTGCTGGGCCAGCAACTGGATATAGGCTTTCTCGTCGAGCTTGCCGTCCGGACTGCGCAGTTGGGCGATCGCCGGAATGGACTCGATGGCCTGGCGCAGCTGCTCGTTCGAAACGGTCAGATTCTTCTTGGCCGTGGCGTCGGCCACCACGCGCTGCAAAATCAGCTGGTCCAGCACGGACTGGCGTGCGGCGGCGCTCTCGAACATGCGCGGGTCGTAGTTGCTGCCAAGCATCTGACGCATGCGCTCGGTCTGGTCACGCATCACGTTGTCGACTTCCTGCACGGTGATGGTACGGCCATCGACCTTGGCGGCGTCATGCGAGCTGTCCATGAAGCGCGAGTAGCTCTCGACACCGAAGAACACGAACGACGGGAAGACAAGCACCAGCAGCAGCAAAAGCATCAGGCGCCGGTTGTTGCGTACGAAATCAAGCATGCTTTTCG